>Ga0209394_1000561_pt1 | contig 28576 bp, 30 predicted proteins | sample JNZ201metaG_FD_184122 | JGI IMG/M metagenome (GOLD analysis project Ga0209394, IMG submission 184122) | Hot spring microbial communities from Jinze hot spring, China to study Microbial Dark Matter (Phase II) - JNZ 20120812A (SPAdes) (version 3) ... | reverse complement strand
CACCCGGCTGCTTGAAGTATTAGTGCTACAGTTCCTGATACGTGAGGACATGACATTGAGGTTCCTGACCAGTCTTCATAGCCACCGCCAGGCACTGAGCTCCTTATACTTACTCCAGGAGCTGAGAAGTCTGGCTTTACGTAAGTGCTTGGGTACATGTCGAAGAAGGGCCACGTAGGCGGTGGGGATGGCCAGGTAACTACTCTACCACTACTCCACGAAGCTACGTTATCGTTAATATCTGTTGCTCCAATACCGAATACGCCCCACACGTTTCCTGGATTACCCGAGGTTCCGGGGCCGCTGTTCCCTATCGAGGCTACTGGTATTATATTGGTTAGTAACATTGCTTCAATTGCTGGGAACAAGTCATTACCGTAATACTCGGAAGCGCCAAAACTCATCGAGACTACGTGTGCCGGAAGCCCTGTGTAGACCGGCTGACCCGTACCGGGATCTATATAGAAAGGCTCTACAGTCCACTGCATCCCAGCCAACACTTGAGCGAACGTACCACCACCGCCAGGCAATACTAGGCCGTGCATTAGCGTCGCGCCAGGAGCCACACCTATCAATATGTTCACAGTATCGCCTCCCAACGCAGTCCCGCTAGTATGCGTCCCGTGTCCGTGCGTGTCGTGCGGTGTGCTCAGTATTGGGTTCCCCGCACTATCAAACTCCATCCAACCTCCTGGGTAGTAGGGGCTTGCAGGGTCTAGAGTCAACATCTTGCCCTGAAGTGCTGGATGCGTTATGTCAACACCCGTGTCTAGGACAGCTATCCTCACTCCCTGACCTGTATAACCTAACGCCCAAGCCTCAGGAGCTCTGATTTTGAAGATTCCCCAACTAGATACTTGTTGTCCTGGCTTTACTTCAGCCTCCTCCTTAACGACTGGCTCTACTACACGCACCTCAAAATTCTCGAAGATCCTCACTACCTCAGGTAATGAAGCTATCTTTGGAATAAGGCCTACAGGCACCTTAGCAAGCACTACATTATCTAACCAGAACTTATTAAGTACTACCCCACCCTCATTAAGTATTAAGTTAACTAATCCTCTCTGAGTATACTCAGCCCAATTCTTGAGTGCCTGAACCGCGAACCTATAATTACCTCTAACATTACTGACTATCTCTCTCGGTAGAGACTTAAGTCTTATAACGACTTCAATAACCTCATCCTCTCTCATACCCTCAAGCTTACTCAGTAGTTGCGGCGCTACTTTACCTGCCAAATCATTACTAGCTACCGCGTTCAATACCACGCCAGGTAGCCAGCTCACCACAGACACTAACAGCAAAACTATTAAGCCAATAACGAATAGCCTATTACTTTTCATGAAGACACCTCAACAATTAATTTAGAAAGGGGTTAATAAGTTTAGTGTATCTCGAGTTCGTGGTCTAACTTTAAAAATATTTTTTAAGCAACATATTTAAATTAAAGTTTTTGATCATGAAACAAATCTTATTTATTTGGTAGAACCTGTGGGTGATATATTTTATGTGAGGAAGTCTTAATAATATTTATATTATATTATGAGTTACACATAGAAATTTAATTATTTGCTGAAGTGAGTTCTGCCGGGAAACATTGCTTGAGAGATTTCTTTTAGTTTAAGGTTGTTTTAGAGGAATCCGTTGTCTCTATACCATTTTATAGTTTCTTCAAGTCCTTCTCTTAAGTCGTATTTTGGTTTATAACCTAATTCTCTCTTAGCTTTATCTATTTTGTATGCTCTGTGTGTTGTTACTGCGTCTACGATACTCCTTCTAAGTATTATGTTTTCGCCACCTCTTATTCTGTCGTATATTTCGGTGAAGGTTAGCAAGAACTTAGCTAGTCTAGGGCTTAACTTGATTTTAGGAGGTTCTTTACCGAGTATCTGAGAAATTATCTCGTATACTTCTTTGTATGTGTAAGGTTTCTCACTACTAATTATGTATGTCTGGCCTACAGACACTTCAGGCTTCTCTAGAACTAGTCTGAAGCCTTGAACCACGTCTCTCACGTGAGCGAATTGAATCAAGTACTCGCCTCCTCCAATCATGAATTTGGAGAGAATACCTCCTCTAGCCACGGTCATTATAAACCAGTAAGACACGTCATCCACGTTTCCAGGTCCGTAAATGCCTGAAGGTCTTACTATAGTGTACTCAAGTCCGGAGTCACTCAAACTCCTCACTACCTGCTCAGCCAACAACTTAGAGACCCCGTACTCGAACTGAGGGTTAGGAGGAGTTTCTTCATCACCTGGAGGATTCTTTACAGGTCCTATAGCTTCAGTAGAACTGCAGTAAATGAATCTCTTAACTCCTGACTTAAGAGCTACCTGGGCAAGCGCGCGAGTACCTTCAACATTCACTAACCTATAAAGCTTCTTAGAACCCGTGAAGGTGTAGTAAGCCGCGAGATGAATAATCACGTCAACGCCTTTAACTACTTGAGAGAGAGTATCGTGTCGGGTTAAGTCACCGTAAACAACCTCAACACCTGAGTCTCTCAAGCGACTTGCTTTCTTAAAATCTCTTATCATTCCCCTAACACTATAGCCTCCCCTAACTAACTCCTCAACTAAGTAGCTTCCTAGAAAGCCTGAAGCGCCGGTAACTAATACCCTCACCTACTCCACCAAACACTACACCTAGTCAAACATTTTAACGTTGTTCTAGACACCACCATACTTAGAATTCAGAATATTCTTTCACCTGAAATCAGGATTCTAAGTCTAGTCAAAGAACCATGTTTTCAGTCGTTATAGTTAAAAATTTATATATCTGAGACGATATTAGAGATTTGAGGGATTATTAATGCCTACTCTAGAAGACCTTGGCAATACCTTATGGAACCAGTTAGTGGCTATGATACCGGGAGTTATAGCTGCCATAATATGGATTATCTTAGGCATCATAGTAGGCATTATAGTGGGGAGTGTAGTCACTAAGGTTCTCAGGAGATATGTTGAGAGACCTCTCTCAGTAACTCCTTTTGGGAAGACTCTAGCTACTATGGGACTCGAATTCTCAGAGCTTATAGGTGGACTTACGAAGGCATTCATAATATCGATCTCGTTAGTAGCAGCGATAAGCTACATACCTTTGGGCGGAGAAGCTGGGGAACTAATATACGGTGTAGTATCTTACTTGCCCTACCTGATAGGCGGTATAGCAGTAATAACTCTAGGCTTAGTGTTAGCTATCTCACTAGCTAGATATATAGGTACGCTATTAAGTACTGGCTTCGGCGAGACATACAAGTCTCTCGTGAACTTAATAGAGAACCTGCTGCTCGTAGGTTTAATAGCTATAGTTCTAACGGTGGCTTTCACTCTACTTAAGTTGCCTTCAACACTGATATACCCACTTCTAGTAGGTGTTACAGCGATAGCTATAGGCGTGATTATAGTCATAGAAGTATTCAAGACTATCACAGAAACACACCCAGACTTCAGCAAGCTCGCGCCCTTCCTACAATTCATAATAGTGTTCGTGTTCATATTCGTAGGACTTTCAGCGATATTTAGTCAGTACACGGTAGTAGGTGACGTACTCAGAATGCTCTCTGTAGGCCTCATGATAGCTTTCGCAGTAATATTGATACCAGTAGCTTTCTACTTAGTCAAGAAAGTCCTGATAGAAGCAGAAAAGAGACCTAGCAGAGGAGAATAAAATTACTCCATTCGTGTTTTTATTGCAAAACACAAACCTCTAAATACTCTTCTTCACCCTAAGGTAGACAGTGTAAGTAAAGTAGCGCGGTATATACTCACCATCGTAAGGCTCATTAGGAGTTCTAAGAAAAGACTCACCTAAAGGAACCACCCTATACACGCCCGCACTAACTAATTCTTTCACGTAACTATCTACTTTCTCTCTATCTACCCAGAAAGCTACCGTCTGAACTTTATCTACGCCTGAGTACCCAGCTACCTTAGGCAACTCCCTAATAAGCCTAACACACTCTCTCAAATCACTAACTACTACTAACTCTAAAAACCTCCTCCTAGAATGAAACTCTAGCGGGACTAATCTCAACCCACTAAAAGAAGACTTGCCCTCACTAACAACTATCGTGTAAGGGTTCTCGGGATTGCTAGACTTAAATACTTTCGCCCCCTGAAACTCTAGACTCTTCCTGAGCGTGTTTAACTTGTATAACCAGCCTTCCGAAACCTCTATTTTGTGAGAACCCCCCATAACATCTAAGTACTTACTGACTTCCCTAGCTAGCTGAACAGCCTTCTCATAACTCCCCACAAAAAGAGCCATCGTAGGCGAGCTACACAGTTGTTGGTCATACGTTAAGACTTCCCTAGCAAGAGCTTCAGAAACCTCACTTAAAGAACTACCTAGAGAATCTCCGTCAATCACAGCAACACCAGTTAATGGACCGTTGACGATCAATCTAGGCTTATACGGGTTCTCAGCTACCGCCCTGTAAACCGCAGTCCTCCCGGGCTCGCCACCCCAGTAATTAATCACTCCTAGAGGGGCCTCCTTAAGCAAGTACCCTAAAACCTTACTGTCGTGACTCAAGTATGTTATTAAGAGAGCATCACCTAGAACTAGTGCCTCATCATCTAAGTCCTCAAGAGACTTAAAGACTTCTCTAACAACCACGTAGTTGGTTAGTGAAGGCCTCAAAATAGTTAAGTTGTTAGTAATTAATGAAGTGACTGTAGGTATCAGGGGCGGAATCACTGAATTCCCCGAAGCTATTATAAAGACTGGTCCTGCAGGAAGGTTAGAGACATACTCTCCCGGAGCAACTTCAACGAAGTCATCAAGACTCTTTACACCACCATTAAGACCCGAATTTATCAAGGACTCAACGTTTTCTTTTTTGAATACCTCACTAACAAGTCTGAGGTCTTCTTCAATCATTGCCTCACTATACCCTGTGCTCTTCACCAACTCTTTCTTGAGAGCCTCAAAAGAACCGCTCTCTAGCTTCTCAGCCCACACTCTACCAACTCTATCTAGTATCCTCACACGCTTCTCAAAACCTAAGCTCCTCAGCTTTTCTTGTACTGCTTTAGCTCGACTCAAGTACTCTCTAATCCAGTCTATCTTGGGCTCAAGATACTTCAAGCGACCATCAACATAGTTAGACGGTACGCTCTCTTTGATAGGGTGTAGCGGCTCCAAGTTCGTCAAGCTGTACTCCTCCCGCTCATAAGCTCTTCAAGAGTGCCGCCGCAAGCTCTCTGGAGATCCCAGCCCTCGTCTTTAGTCAGCCTCCTGACGTAAACGTATTCTCTACCGTAGTACCTGTCAGACTCAACAAACTTCATTATGTCTCCCGGTAAGAAGACCTCAAGCCAAGATATCGCTAAGGGGTCGTAAATACCTAAAATACCTTCTTTCCCCGGCTCTTCAACAAGCTCGTACGACTTGGGGTCGAGTAAGAAGACTTCCTGTAGTGGGTGGGGGATCTTATGCATAACGCCGTGCTTGTCTATGAGTGCTGTCAGGGTCTCAGTCATCCCTAAGACATCCATGAAGGGGGTAGGGACCTCCCTCCCTTCAAAATCTCTAGCTTTAAAGAACCTTCTCGCATTCTCTACTATGACGTCGTAAGGCGGTAAGTCTGTAAAGCCCTTAGTACCGCCGCCAGTGACTATTACTCCTCCAGTCCCCAAGTGTACTGGTGGTACGCCTGCGAAGAGCTTACTCACAAGCTTCTTCACAAAACTCATACCCTCAAACTGCTTTGTAAGGAGGTGTACGCCTGCAGGTGCTGTGAAAAGCAATTTAGGCTCTTCCTTACTTTTGAGAAACTCCATTATAGCCTTCTTATTAGGCACGAGTCTCTGCCACTGAGACCCACTACTAACTTCTTTCACTAAATCCATACCGTACAATAACTTTATCTTCTTCCCTTGGAGAGCTAAATCTACGAACGCAACAAAGTTTAGCTTGTTCCGCAACTCTCGTGCTGCTAAGAAGAGAGCTAATCCAGCACCCTCCCTCAACACACCACCATACACATACTCAAATAGTAGTGTGTTAGCTCTAGTCATCATAGCCAACTCTAAGAAACTCCTGTAGACTCTAACAGGGTCGTTGCTCGTGGTTCCGCTCGATGAGAAAATAAAGCCCTTATCATCAACGTCATCTATGAGGAGTTTCCTGTATTCATTACCTCTCAACATGTCTGAAGGAACTGCTAGCTTGACTAAATCAGCGTATTCAGCAGCGTCAGGATCTATCTCAAGCCTCTCTAGCAACTCAGCATAAAAACTACTGTGTCTTACGAAGAACTTGAGAGAGTCTCTCAATAAGGTTTTCCTAAGACTCCTCAAGTAATCTGGCGACTTACTGAATAGCGTGCTGTCTCCTGAAAGCTCCCACAACCTCTTCACGTGCGGGTCACTGAAAAACTTACTCTTTTCTGCTCCCGAATATATCTCTTCTATAGTTGGTAGTTCGTTAATCAACGCACCTAACACCACTCAATAGAAACCTATGTAATCGTTTTTATTGTTTCACGCACTCAAGCTCCAGCTGTTAGGGGAACATCAGCATACTAAAAAGTATCACTACATAGAGTGGTAGCGAAATATCTATGCTGTACTCGATCACAGACCCCTCTACAGCGATTTCACCCCTAATCACGCCGAAATTCAGTAAAGTAAGCACTATGAGAGCTCCCAGAATCTTAGACAAGAGTCTGAGAGGTAGTGATATAGGATGTTCTTTAAGTAAGGAATTCGCCAGACCTAAACCTGTGAAGAGCGCAAAAGCTAGTAGCCAGAGAATAGGCGTTTCTAAAATCTCAGTACCCGGGAAGACTTTAGAGAATAGCGCGGGAAGCAACACAACGTAGATAAAATAATACAGCAGTCCTGTTAGAACCCCGACCACAACAGAACCTACTACCTTCCTAACACCGGTTTTCTCACTCACTACTCAACACCTCTAATCCTTAACTCAAAGCGGTAAATCCCGGCGATCTTCAGACTTATTAAGACCCTCAAGTGTTCGGGAGGTGAACTAACGTCAAGTACTAAGTATTTAGTGAGTGTAGAGTCTTTACGTAAATCACCAAAATATAGCGTTTTATTGAGTATTTCGAGCTTGACGTCATTTAAGGGTACTGTACCCCTGTACGTTATGCTAAACACTAATTTAGTAGAAGTTTCGTTGAGTTGCTCGTACGAGGTCTTAAGATCTATTAAGTTAGGCTCACTCATCAACTCGTAGACAAAGACTACCGCCGGAATTACTAAGCCACTCAATACTAGAAAAGCTACTAAGCCTATGCCTAGCTTAAGAAGTGTATTCACTTCTTAGTCTCCTCAGACTCTTTAGGTTTCTTCTCCCTAACGTAGAGAGCTTTGAAGAGGTCAACACCTTTACCTAGAAGTATTGAGCCAGCCCATATCATAGCTCCAAGAAAACCTAACTTAATAACTAAGTTTAGTAGCTCGTACACCGTGTTAGTAATAGAAGACTGTAAGTCTCCTCCAACAGGTAAGAGAGGCCTGTAGTTAAGGTATGCTTCAAAAGCTAAGAAAGCTCCGAAAACAACTATCAAGACTCCTGCTAGGAGTATAGCTATCCCGGTCAAGAAGGGAGTCTTACTCACTTCCATAAATACTCCACCTACTAGATTGTAGTGAGGAGTTAATAAATGTGAGAACCACAGAGATGCGTTTGTAAGATCGTTCTCAAGACCTCACATTCTAGCTAGACTCATGAGTTTCAGTTGAGTCTAGTCTTAGACAGCTCAGAACATGCCTTACCTAGAATGAACTAGATCTCTCACATCTTCGTGAGCTAAAAACGTGAATCACATGCGTATACAGAGAATCTATGGAAACTTCATTATTGAGGAACAACTAAGACGTTAGTGGAGCCCCGCGTGACGATAGGCATTCTTAACCAAATATTATCTTAAACTCACTCAATACAATCAGGGACGAAAGTATTAATGCAGTTACTAGAGTGATTAACTTAATCAGTTCTCTTATTTTCTCACGCTTAACATGCCTACTCGAGATAATCATGACACCACCATAGAAGTGAAGTATAGCTAGAACAGCAGTTACGAACCTCAGAAGGGGGAGTGTGTGCATCTTGGCTGAAACTGAGTACGTGAGTCCTACTATGTTAAGGATGGGTGAGACCATGCCGTAGCCACTTACTATGTAAAATATGATGCAAACTGTTAAGGGGATCGAAGTATACTCAACTATTCTAAGGCAAAAATAAGTCTCTCTAGCTTTACTCATCTTCTCAGCCTGGTGTAGAGTTCCTGAAGCTCTCTAAAGTCCGTCTTGTGGGGCTCAAGAGGAACTCCTACCGGGAAGACGTACAACGGGCGTTCATCGCGACGAGCTTCAACTACTTTAGCTACCTCGTCGTCGTAGAAAGCTCCTATAGCGACAGTACCTAAGCCTAGAGCCGTGCTCATCAAGTAGATATTCTGTCCTACATGACCTACCTCAATATGGACATACCTAACACCTCTCTCACCATACCTCCACGTAGTCCTCTCATAAACAGCACATATTACTAGACTTACTGGCGCTTCCTTAACCCAGTCCTGCCTCAGTGAAGCTCTCCACAAGTCACTCCTGAAATCCCCGCTCTTAATTAACTTTAGTGAGTGTCTCTTATAATCGTATTTATAAACTCCTGCTTCAACATAGCTCCCGTCACCTAGAGAAACTCCTTTTTCACCAATAACCACATATACTTCTAGAGGGTAGGTAGCGCCAGCACTGGGAGAAGCTCTCCTAAGCCACCCGTCAACGTTCTCGACCACCCCTTGTGACGCCCAGAGAATCATTGATAGCTGCTCAACAGTAACAGGAGAATCTCTCCACTCTCTAATACTCTTCCTAAGAAGGATAGCCTCCTCAACAGTAATAGTAGTTATTTTCTTAGGGAGAGGAAGAAGCAGTTCCTCACCCACGATTTCAACACCTCCTAAATCTTGCTGCGGAGAATATAAAGAAAAAATTACGTAGGTGACGATCAAAACAGTAGTCAAGCCCGACAAAATAAAACCTAACCTCACAAAGACACCCGTAAATAACGAGTTCTACAAAGTTTATAATACAGCAAAATAAGACTTAAAAACCCTCTTAAACAAAAGATTATGGCGGTCCCGGTCATAGCGGTCGGGAAACACCCGGACTCGTCAGATCCCGGAAGTTAAGCCGGCCGCGTTGAGGGAGCAGTGAGGTCCGCGAGGCCTCGCAGCTCCCTCAAACTGGGATCCGCCCTTACTAGAAAACAACGGTTTACACTTCTAGAGTCATTATGACGAAGTTTCTGGGTCATTACAAGATTATGATAACGAGTAAATTTGCGTATGCGAGAATATTTTTAAGGTGAGTTATTATAGTAGTTATTGGTGCCGCCGTAGCTTAGCGGGCAGAGCGCCGGACTCATACGGCCCGTCCCGGGGATATCCGGAGGTCCGGGGTTCGAATCCCCGCGGCGGCACCTGCGTAGCCGGGTCGTCTAGCGGCCAAGGATGCGGGGCTCTGGTCCTCTGGGGAGTGCCCCCGTGACCGGGGTTCGAATCCCCGCCCGGCTACCATTACTTTGATGGGTAGATTGTTAAGAGGCTTATTAGTATGGCTTCAGTAAGCGGTGATATGAGTGGTGTGTAGTCCACGTTTTTACTACTTAGTTCTACGTCGAGGCTTAAGATTTTCTTGAAGTCTTCTCTATTTTCGAGCTTGTGCGGGAACTTGATGTTGACTCCTAAGGCGTTCAGTAAAGTAGAGTATGATGCGACTGCTGAGGCGTTCCAGTCATTCTCTTTCTCATATTCTTTAATGAAGGCGTTCGAGGCTTCTAGAATATAGTTATACTTAGTTGTCGCGAAGCTCAAGTACTTGTAGTTATTAGATAGTAAGTTTAAGAACTCCTCAAGAGACAGTGACTCAGCGACTATCTTGCTAGACGTCACGCCTGACTCGTAAAGCGACCTACTCAACTCACCGCCAGAGTTCCTCAAAGCCTCATAGATCTTCAGAACTTCATGAGGTCCTGTATAGTTCAAGAGCGACTTTCTAGCACTTAAGTATGTCTGTATCACGAACTTATCCTTCATTTTTAAAGTATATGAGGCAGCAATACAGGCGGGAATCATGAAGATGTGGAATTCAGGTAACTGAACTCTCTTAAGGTAAGATATGCTGTCTTGAATAGAGTCTCTTATAAGTGCTCCTAAACCAATATTTACGAAACCTAGAGATCCCGTGGCTACACTAGCGCCTAACTCAGCAGACCTTAAGTAATTCTTTAGAGCAGAAGTCAATAAAGCCACGTAAGGTCTCAAGTCTTTAAATCTTAGAGAATACCTATGTGGCGCTCCAGGCTTAACATAAGAGTAAACAGCTAAGTCCACAGAATCTACCAGCCCACGCAAAATCGCCGACAAGACCAACCCCCAGATATAGCTACATTAAAATAATAAATGAACTCAAACGAGCACTTCGATATCGGGTCACGTCTTAAAACGAATTAAGGATACTCACATAATATTTGGTGAAAATATATTAAGGAAGCTACCTACCCTATAGTAACGTTCCTGCTCTTCCATGAACTATGCTTATTGCTAGGTTTGAGTGTCGAGTACGTCACGTACCTGTCCACGATACTCACACTACTACTATGTTATAGTGACAAGATCAGGTTTTTCCTGCTTAGCAAGACTATCAGTGGTGACTTACTGAAAGTAATTGACTTAAGCTACGCTAATTTAAGAGCCTTACAGAAGATCAAGTTGAAGACCACTCAGAAATTAAGAGTCTACGTAAGCTTATCTGGTCTACTCTTCCCAACTGTTCTAGGGTTGATGCTAGGTATTTACGTGATTTACCGGCTACCCCAATACTTCATCATCTATTTCTTGCTATTCTCTTTCTTAACGATAGCTTACAACAGATTCTCAATCATGGTTTTCGAGAAAGGTATACTAGTCTCATTAGCTTCTAGCATCATCACGACAGTTATGCTAGTACTTGCCGTAGGCACACACTACTCACTAGACTCAAGCACATTATTTATGCTGACATACTCTGTTAGTGCTTTAGCTACTCTCACAGGCGTAGACTTACTTAACCTAAGATACGTAACATTCTTTAAAACCAAGTCGATAATCGTGGGCGGGTACGGGGTCAGAGACGCGATATTTCTGATTCCAGCCATATCCTCAATAACTACGAGGATAGTCTACAGTCTCATTACTCTACTCTCCTATACTTAAGACCTGCTTCTCTAAGCAGAGAGGTGATTAAGTCATTAATTAACACAATCTTCTCTGGAATCAGCGAGTCTATAGATACTTTAACTATGAAGTGCCGTGACTCAATCATTCTAGCCTCAACGCCGTAGAGTTGAGGAAGAATCTTAATTAGAGTGTCTGAAGACCCGCAAACATACGAGTGCTCCTCGATACTGCAAACATACCCTAACTTTTTTAGGTTCTCTTTCACTAAACTCAAGACCCTAATCAGCACTTCGTAAGTTTCGGGGAGAGACTCTACTAGTAGTGCTGTTGTGAAGAACACGCGGCTACTCAAGTACTTCAACCCCCAACTCACGCAATCTAGTGATAGCAATCTTAATTACTTGCTCGCTTGAAACCTCCATCAATATCTTGACTTTAGCATAACCAGGTTTTATGTCAAGGTCGAACCTATCGTGCGATATGTCTAAAATATTGCATCTTAAGTCAGCAAGTATCTTCAGAACTCTCTCCAAGCTTCCTGGAACGTCCTTCAGGGAAAGAGTTATTTTAGCTACTCTGCCCTCCCGTATTAAGCCCCTCATTAAGATCCTGTAGAGGGTTGTGAGGTCTGCATTCCCGCCACTAATAACAGCCACGACATTCTCTCCAGGAATCTCCTCGCTCCTAGACAGTAGAGCTGCTACGGGGAGAGCCCCAGCACCCTCAGCGAGTAACTTAGTCCTCTCTAGCAGTAGGTAGATAGCTCTCGCTATCTGGTCTTCCTCGACCTCAAGAACTAAGTCGACGTAATCACGAATTATCTCAAAAGTTAAGTCACCTAAACTCTTAGTTAAAACTCCGTCAGCAAGTGAAGGTTGCGGCATCACGGTTACTGGTCTGCCCATACTTAAAGACAGTTTAGTCTTGGCTGCTACAGAAGGCTCTACGCCAACTACCTTGATCCTCCCACTACTAAGCTTCTTAACAGCTAGAGCAATGCCGGCTATCAACCCACCCCCACCAATAGGCACAACAACAGTGTCTACCGTGCTAACGTCCTCAACAATCTCTAGCCCTATAGTCCCTTGCCCAGCTATTACGTAGGGGTCGTTAAATGGGTGTATGAGGGTCATTCCCCTCTCCCCACTAAGTTCTAGAGCCTTCTTGAAGGCGTCATCATATATCTGACCGTATAGTAAGACCTCACTACCATAAGACTTGACAGCGTTTATCTTGTACGTGGGGGCAGTCTCAGGCATTACTATCAGAGAAGGTATATTCAGTTCTCTAGCTGAGTACGCGACTCCCTGCGCGTGATTACCGGAAGAAGCAGTGATGACTCCTCTAGACCTAACTTCCTCAGGCAGAGTATATATCTTGAAGTAAGCGCCCCTAACCTTGAAAGACCCTGTCTTCTGAAGATTCTCGAGTTTTAAGTACACGGATTTCCCTGTGAGAGAAGAGAAGAAAGCTGAGTGAAATACTGGAGTTCTGTGAATAACCGGCTTGAGAATTTCTGACGCCTTAAGCACTAAGCTAAATATGTCGTCAACACCACCTCTCACGAAATACTCACACCCTAAAACATTAAATCATCAGATTAATTAAATTAAGAACACAATGAAATACGAGAGGAGGTTGCGTGTTGCAGGCTCAGAAGATCGTGAGGAGCGTCAAAGAAGCTAAGGAGCTCTTCGAAGAATTGAGCAGTACTATGGAGTGTGGAGAAAGAGTTAAAGTAGCAGTTAAGAACGTGAGTGAAGTACAGAAGTACGTGGAACTCGTGATTAAGTCTGGATTATCACTCGTGGATATTGAGGAGGCAAATAATAATTACTACCTAATAATAGAGAACAGGTTTGGCAGTAGGTGCGTGCAGGATGTCTGAAGACGTAGAGATTGATAAACTAGACATAAAAATACTTGCTAAATTACTTGAAGACTCTAGGACTCCCTTCAGGCAATTAGCTCGCAACCTAAACGTAAGTGAGTCAACAATATATTTGAGAGTCAAGAAACTAAAGAACAGCAAGATCTTGAAGAACTACACGATAGACATAGACCTGAATAAGCTCGGCTTTCTACAGCAAGTGTATGTAGAGGTTAAGGTTGCTCCACAATACATGAAGAACATCATAGAAGAACTACGGGGAAAACCAAACGTCCTAGAAATTTACGAAGTAAGTGGTGAGTATCCACTCTTAATTAAGGTAGTTGCCACTAACAACGAGGAACTTTCTTCCGTAATAGACGAAATAGCTATGATTAAAGGAGTTACTGAAATGAAGGTAAGGTACGTCTTCAAAACCCTAGAAAGTAAGAACGTTAGTAAAGCGTTTTCAAGACTAAGTATTTAGGAGGATCCCTCACCGTAACTCACAAACCCAAACAAAATGAAAACTCAATGACTTAAACAACAAAGAAACTGATTTTTGGGCTTATAGTTTCTTACTTCTCCCCTACTTTCATGAGGGAGTGATGTCATTCTTGCTCTTAAGTTGAGAATCTACTTTTTCAGTTTTCTAAGCAAGTAATCTACTATCTTAGGAGCAGGATTAATTCCCGTACCTGAGTAAAAGCCCTGCCAGTTAGGCATGGCGTTGACTTCGTAAACTACGTAGCCATCCTCTGTCTCACCCACATCAACTCCTGCGTAATCTAGTTTTAGAGTCTTGGTAGCTTTCATTGATATCTCTGCTAGCTCAGCATCAACTGGTGCTTTCTCAACTCTCGCACCCTGAGCCACGTTAGTTTTCCAAGTGTCTTCCGGTTTGTACCTGTATATCGCCCCCAGAATTTCATCACCTACTACGAAGACCCTCACGTCTCGGTCTCTAGATCTGGTGTATTTTTGTATTAAGAGTGGCTGGCTGTGACTAAGCCAAGTCTTGCCTATTATGTAGGCTATGTCAGGGTCTGTGACGAGTAGTGAGCCGTAACCCATGCTGCCTATCAAGGGCTTAATCACTGTCTTACCCCAAACTCTGACAGTCTCGCTCAACACGTAAACATCTTCAGTAATTTTAGTCTCAGGAACTCTTATCCCTGAGCTAGCTAGTAATTGAGTCGCTCTATACTTATCGCGAGCGTTCAGAAACCCCTCAGTACTATTAACTAGAAGCACGCCACTCATCTCAAACTGCTTCAGAGTATTCATTCTCTTTAGTAGAGTCTCCATACTCGCTACAGAACCGACTCCCCTAACTAAGCCACCGTCTATCTCGATTACATGTTCACTACCGTAGCTTATCCTTAGAGTACCGTCTCTCGAGACCTCACTGTTGAGTCTTGAGATCCTCAGATATAGGACGGAAATCCCTCTCCTTAACAACTCTGTAAGCAACTCTCTAGCAGACTGGGGAGGGACTGGAGCCTCATGAATTACAGCAACTCTCAAACCTCATTACCTCAAGTCTATTTAGCTTCAGCAACTATTTAAGAGTATACATGAATAAACATTACTAGAGTGAAGTACGTGATTGAGTGGGTATTGACGGCGATAGTAGTCACGTTAGTGTCGACCTATATCACAATAAATATTGAAAAAACTAAAGAGATAGTAGCTCCTGACATACACAAGCCTGATAAACCAAGAATACCTAAGACTGCCGGACCAGCATTCATAACGACCTTACTTGCTGGACTAGTCCTCTCGTTAACAAGTAACATGGTGTTAGTAGCCTACCACATCTTAGCAGCGATTATCGCGGGTGTGATAGGATTATACGACGATTTCAAGGGTCTCAGAGCTTTGTGGAAAGTTGCTTTACTTACGCTCCCCTCACTACCAGTTTTGATAGGAGCTGCCTACATACCAAGACCTTACGTGCCGTTAGTCGGTCTTCTAAGAATACACATAGTGTACCCGTTGTTGTTGCCGCTAGCTTACACAGTATCTATAAACGCATACAACATGGTCGACACACATAACGGCATCGCAGCTACAGTAGCACTCACTTCATCAATAGCTCTACTAATATCTGCCGCCATTGACGGCCCTCAGCCACTCGACAGCGGACTTGTGTTTGCCTTGTTTGTCGTGTCACTCCTGATTAGTTACCTCCCCTTCAACATATATCCCTCAAAAATATTTAACGGGAATAGCGGGTCCTTCATATTAGGGTCTTTAGTAGCTTCTCAAGCCATACTATTAAGGAGAGAATACTTAGCACTCATGCTCCATATACCTCTAATAATTAACGGCTTCAGCATACTAGCTAGCATCGGCGGATTCAAAAACAAGGAGAGTATCCCAAGACCTGTAGTACTAACAGAAGACGTTAAGATAACTCCCAACACCTCAAGAAAAACTCCGGTGACGCTAGTTCAACTACTAGTTCTGAAGAATCCACTCACTGAAAAAGACTTAGTAAAGACATATAGTCTTCTCATATTCTTAAACACTGTCTTATCGCTAATAACATACTACATATTAACTAGAGTATAGTATAATGTCGTGTAAGACCGAACTTAATAGAGAATATAATAACCTCTCCCCGAGACTTCCGTCATCCAGAAACTCAGCTTGAGAGAAGTACTTAAGTCGTTTAATACCTTAGCGACCTCCTCAGCTTTTCTCCAGCTTTCAACAAAGCCGTAGATAGATGGCCCCCAACTACTCTGCCCCAACGCTGTGACGCCATTCTTACTTAATGTCTCGGCTATGAGAGAAGACGCTTCACTAGAATAAATGCCGCCCTGATACTTACTGAAGTATTGTCCTGCAAACAGCTGTATTTTAGATAAAGCCTTACTAAAGAGCTGAAAGTCGTTTAGTCTAACTGAAGTGATTAGATGGGTGAGGAGAGCGTAAAGTTCTGCTTGATTCTCGTGTGGCTCTATGTTACTTAACACGTTTTCTTCCTCTTTCTCATGAAAGCCTCTAACACCCTCAGGCACCACGATCAAAACTCTCCATCTAGGGGGTCTCAGCCTAAGTAGTAACTCAGGATACTTAATAATTCCATTACCTCGGAATACGCCAGTATCAGCTACAAAACCTCCATGCAAGAAAGTGTAGATTCCTATGCCTGAAACACGTCCTACACCCAGCTTCTTAGCTAAATGATCTAGGGAAGTCTTCTCTTCAATACAACCGAGAATTTTAAGTGACTTAAGTAGACCCATAACCAACTTAGTTTTTGACCCAAGACCAACGTGATGTTTTAAGAAGCCGTTAATCTCTATGCTGACGCCTCTCTCAATATTAAGCGTTCTTAACACTTCTAAAACTATATTCTCAGATTCTGTAGTAGGGGTCTTGATAGAGGGGCTACTCTCAACATCTTTAGAAACCTTCATTACTAAGTAGGGTTCCTTCACAGCTACACCGGTAGACCCGAAGAAGTAGGGTAAGTCTCTATACCTGTAGAAGCCTAAGTGAAGTCTGTAAGGAATTCTTAACTTTACACTACGTAGTCTATCCTGCATCCCCAGCTCAGCCTCATCAAGTCAATTAAGACTTTACACCAATAAAGTTTTCTCTTCTTTACCGGACTCGCCGGAGTCTCGTTCTTTAAGTTTGGCTTGGAGTACCTACCTACAACTCCTTCAAAATTAAAACCTATGAGCCCTACTTCAGCTGCCCCATTCTCGAGAGCTAAGTAAACAGCTCTATCCCCGTCTGTAAAGCCTCCGGAAAAACCTATGTTAGATGTCGAGAATAAGACTTGAGACGTGCCCAGAACTTTCTTCTCTTTTAGTATGGGAGTCCAAGACACTAATTTATCTATGTTGTCTCCGTGAGCATGCACTACGATAAACCCATTAAAAGACACTAAGTCACTTAAGTTAACACCATCAAGGTCTGTGACTACTACTTGAGGCTCTACACCAGCATAGCGACAACACCTTAAAGCTCCGTCAGCAGCTACTACCACGTCGTAGAGACTCATAAACTTATGGACTTCCTTACAGCTGGGGCCAGCACCAACTACCAGAACTTTAGAGTCTTTAATGAGCTTCCTTAAATCTCTTAATACTTCATTCCGTGTCTTGCTAAACCCTTGCAGCACTACATTCAAGACCTCGGCTGCGGTGAAATCTTCTTCATGACTAAATCCGAACTCACGCCTAATGATGTCATGTAGTGAGGCCCATACTAGGCTGTTCAACACCAGCACCCAAACACAGACAAAACACGTAGAATATTAACTTTTGTTTAGTTGCTAAATATCTTGAGATTAGGGTGAGGAGAGATTGATTAACAAGTTCCTTAGGTTTAGATATCACGAATCAATAGTTGTAACTCTAAATGAGGAGTCAAGTCCTCACGTAGCTCCCATGGGTGTGGAGTATAGTGAGCCCTACTTAATACTCAGGCCTTACAGGAGTAGCAAGACTTACACGAACCTAGTTCTAAGACCCATGTTGTCTCTGAATTTCACGCATGACGCGAGATACTTTTTTAAAGCTATCTTCAAGCAAGAAGAAATAGATTTTGAGTTTAGTGGTTTAGAAAGACCACCAGTAATTAGAGGCAATTTTGATTTATACGTAGAGGGGCGGGCTAAACTCTTAGATTCAGCTGATGACAGAGCTGTCTTTCTGGTCACGGCAGAGAAGGTCTATGAAGGTCTTGGGTCTAAGCTAGCCTTAAGTAGAGCTAATAACGCTTTACTTGAGGCGTTAGTCTACTACACTAAGATCGCCGCGTTAGTTAGTAAGGGAGATAAAGAGATACCAGAGTATCTAAACTTATTAAGAATAAACCTCAATTTAGTCAGGAAGCTAGGGAATCTCGAACTAGTAGAGATGGCTAACACCATCGAGAGTAAGTTAAGTGAGTTGCTAGGTGGTAGGTTGAGATGAGTTTAGCGAGAGCGATTATCTTAGGTTTAGTAGTCGGGCTTCTTCAAGGCTTCGTAGACACTTACGGATACGCGGTAACCGGCTACACTACGGCTGAGATAGCTGGTATAGTGTCTGCTATAATATTTCTCGTCGCGTATAGGGTGATTTTTAGGGAGACACCATCTGTTTTTGAACACTTCTTAGGGGTAATCATAGCCTCCGGAATCTCTATCTCAACGACTATAACTGCAGGAATGTACATTACTTACACTATGCTCAACACATACGGAGATACAGCAACTCTAGAGCTTCCTTCATGGACTTACTACGTAGGTTCTCTAAGTATTGATGTCTTACTGTTTTACTCATACGCTACGGCAGTATCTGTCTCAGGGTCTCTAATAGCCTACGTTTTCTACAAACACTACATAGAGAAAGAAAAACTACCTTACCCTATAGGCTCGTCCATAGCTAGAGTCATTCAAGTGGGTAAAGTCCTTAAGAGGGAGTACCTGGCACTAGCTCTCTCTATAGGCTTCTTAACACAGCTTTCCTTAATGTATTTAGGGGGCTTAACTCTTGACGTGACTTCTGTCATGCAAAAGATAATACCTGGGGCTGCCTTAGCCTTAACTCTAGACGTTTTTGTTTTAATGCTGGCGATACTAATACCCCTTAACACATCACTCGGGATAGGGATTGGTAACGTACTAACATACTTGCTCGTAACGCCTCTACTTGCTTCATTAGGTCTCCTAATATCTTTACCTTCTTTAGACAATCACGCACTAGCTACTGCTGCCGCCCCCTACATAGCCTCGCTAATCAGCGGCTTCTTAATAGTGGCGTCCTCATATTACATGATTACTGGCAGGGGTTACTTCAAGACCTCACTAAAGTACGTCTACTCAAGCAGGTATCTAATGCGTTACATGCTTTTCTCAGCTATCCTCATAAGTAGCTTAGTCGTCCCACTCATATACTTGCGTAAAGCCACGACAACAATGCTTCTAATCACTCCTGTTCTCGTAGCTCTCCACATATTCTTAACGATTTTCACTTTGAGAGTAGCCGGCGAGGCCGGGACTGTCTCGCAAGCAACACTGCCTCTAGCTACACTAACACTGTTTTTGTCAGGTGCTAGAGGAGCTACCCCGTACGTGTTGCTAGACCCCTATACTGGGGTGCCGATGCCGCAATTCGTGGCGGCCAACACCCTAAACTACGTCAAAGCTGGCAAGACTCTCGAGGTCAGAGCTGAGGTAGCGACTTTCTCGCTTGCTTTATTGATGCTCTTAGGAGCGCCGATAACTCTCCTCTACGGACACACACTACTCAACACATTCGGACTCACGTCACCTAAACTTAATTTGCTTAGGTGGGTACCTCTAGTCATGTGGATGAACAATCTCTATAAGGGGGACTTATCATCCTTCAATCTATACTCTATTCTTACAGGATTATTCCTGGCTTTTCTGTTAATAATAGTTTTCAGGTTTTTAGGTCTCAGCAACATCTCGTTATTCGGCATATTAATTGGGGTCACACTGACTCCGGACTTAGGAATACTCTTCTTAATTGCTTCAATCATTAAGTACGTGGCTTTTAGAATAGGAGTCGACGTTTACGAGTCTTTAATCACATACTCAAGCCTAGTCCTAGCAGGTGCTGGCTTAGGCGTAGCTACTTCAGTACTGATGAGCTTGGCGGGGGTGTTATAGTCATCAACACAGTAATATTCCTACTCGTTTATTTGTTAGTCACGCTAGCTGTGGGTTACGCAGCCATCAAATACGTTGAAGCAGAGTCAGGCATGCTTAGAGAATTTAAAGTAGTCATTAAAGCTAGACTAGCGAGAGTAGTTGGCATCTATAAGTTAAGCTTACTCATACTCAGAAAGTCTTTCACATACTTGATAATACTAGCCACGATCTTCTCTGTCATAACGTCAGGACTCAACACTAGATACGAGAACAACTTAGTTGTTATTAGAGACTCTTCAGTCGCGAGCACTCAGCACACAATGCTGATCAGGTTTAGCAAGCCAGTCAGTGTTGAAGCTTGCTCAACCCTATTAAGTAATTTGAGCTTAGGAGGGCGTTGCACATACTTCTATAGAGTAATTCTAGATCGACCCTACCAGCTAGAGAAAAACAAGAAGTTAATATACGTCTTAATAGGGGTTGAAGAGACCGTACTGAAAGACTTGAGCCTCAACAGAGAACTACCTAAACTCACGTTTGGTTATAGTGAGCTCTCAGAAGAACTCACGAAAGACACTATATTAGTTGATGATAGGAGGATAGAGATTAATTTAATTCAAGTAGACAGTAACTTACTGAAAAGCTACACTATATTTTATAAAACTCCACTAGTACCTATTCAAGGATATGTAGGGGCAGAACCAATAACTGTGCCGTTACAGCATGTCTTAATATCAACCTATGATAACGTGATGGAGCTCGTGGGCAGTGAAGAACTAATGGCTACAGACATAGTAATAAATAATTTGAGTGAATCTCCCAACCTTATGAAGGTATTCGAGTTTCTTGAGGCGCGCTACCCTGTCACGGAGGCGGCTGTAGCTGGCGGCGGTTACGTGACTTACGTCTCAGAAACTAGGATACCGACACCTGACTCGTTAATTTCCGCTATTCTTTCATCAATAACTGCTTCAATCATAATAATATCAATCTTCTCTTCTACTACGCCCTACTTAAGAGAGTTGAGGAGCAAGATATCTTTCATGGGTTTTCAGCCGTGGGCTATGACAATAATAATAGTTAGCTACACGTTCACCTCAATAATGTTTCCAGGACTCCTCACACTAACGTACGTGTTTGTTTCGATGGGTAGTGCGTCAACACTGAACTCAGTAGTGACCTTGATTATCTCGTGGATTGCTTCGACAACATACATAATTCTGAGGGTTAAGCCGGAAAAGCTGGTTACAGAAGCTTACATGCCGCCGACACCCAGGTATGTTTTAATGTCTTCTATTACTGACATAAATAAGCTGGTTGAATTCGTCATCAAGTTAATCAAGACAAACGAGTTCTTCACTGTCGAGGACGTCGAGTGGAGGATTGAGGGAGATGAGGCCTTCATTCACGCTAAGATGAATTACGTAGATTCTTGGGGTTCTGGAATAGACTTAACGATATTCATAAACGTCACTAGCGAGAGGTCATACATAAACATAAGTAGTGTAGTGTTCGGGGTTGAGGAAGTGTCTGAGAGCATGAGTAGGAGTATTAACGCTCTAGCTATATCTAGGATAGTAGGTGGTGTCAAAGCTTGGGAAGCAACGTTTTCGTAATTTTTATTAAGACAGTTACTAAAGGTTCGGGACTTAAGATATCAGTGATTATTTCAATCAACTTACTCGTAATATTGTTTTTCAGGAGTAACGCTCTAATACCTTACTTCACTATGTTGCTTAGTATGGCGGCCTCGGCTGCAGTAGTAATAGTTGATTCAAGACTCCACTCAATACTCTTATACGTGCTCTTCGTTTACGGCTTGAGACCTAACAGTGTGAGGTTACTTATATTACTTTACTCGTTGTTAGTAGCTAGCGTGCTCTCACTACCTTACTTAGCAGTCGACGTGCTAAGCTTCTCACTAGCTCTAACCCTAACGTTCTTTATAGTCTTAACCACGTTAAGCTTGATCTACAAACGCGTCAGAGATACTGCCGCCATCCCCCAAATATAACACCTCTTAAGTCTATAATTTACGGTGGGGAGGCTATGGAAGAAGTCGTTGTTCTCTTGAAAGACGTGTGGAAGACATATGATGAAGGGAATAATAAGGTAGTGATACTCAAGAAAATTAACGCTTCTTTCAAGAGGGGAGAAATAATAGGTATACACGGGCCCAGCGGCTCCGGCAAAACAACTCTACTCAAGCTGATAGCTGGACTCATAAGACCTGACAGAGGAGAAGTAATTGTTGATGGGTATAACCTCAACATGTTAGACGAGAACGGGTTAGCGATGATCAGGAATACTGTGGTTAGCTACATACCTCAAGACTACGGAGTGATTGACGAATTCACAGTCTTCGAGAACGTTGAGTTGCCTATGCTTATTGCTGGAGTAAGTAAAGAAGAAAGAAGTAGGAGAGTTAAAGAAGTCCTAGATTATATAGGACTACACAATAAAGTCAACGTGAAAACTAAGCTCTTGAGTGGCGGTGAGAGGCAGAGAGTAGCTATCGCCAGAGCTCTAGTCATGACCCCCTCAGTACTGCTGGCAGATGAGCCGACAGCTAACCTAGACTGGAATACTGCCCTGAAAGTAATAGAACTATTTAAGAACATAAGAGAAGACTTCAAAACAACTATAATTATAGTCACGCACGACCCAAGACTTCTAGACTTAATGGACAGGTCACTCACGCTAATGGACGGCTACCTGAAAGACACAACATACAAACGTAAAGAACTGTAAACTAGTAGGGATGTAGTGGACTTGTTTGAGTCTTAGAGGTCTAGTAACCAACTAAGCTAAGTTCTAAGCAGTAACTCCTCACTTGCGCAAGGCACCCTACTCTTTAACTCTGTGTAGTGGATATTGCATAACCTGAAGTCTTTCTTATCTACGTCAGCCAAGCTGTTGCTGAAGCTCATGACGCAAGACTTGTTCTTACAATGTCTTAATCCGAAGACGTGACCTACCTCATGCACTATCTCTTTCCTCATCCTAGTCAAGAATCCTTTCTTAGACACACTGATCCTTAGTCTAATCACGTACACCGTCGCTACGTTGAGTTCAGGCAACGCTATACCGAAAATAAAATTTAGTGGATCTACGTAAGCGTCTATATTCATGACCCCAAGAACTACTGAGTTCTTTAAAACACGTAGCGAGTTTACCCACTTAGCTGTTGAGAACCCGTCGTACTGGTGCCTAACTAAATTAAAGAAAGATTCTGGTATCTCACTAAGAACTCTTACCTCGACCCTCTTAGGGCTGAAGAATTGTAAAGTGTTAACTACTTCATCAGCTTCTTCAGAGCTTAAGCCGTGAGTAAACACCTCGAAAACTAGACTCTCACAACTGTTTAAGCTCTCCGCAGGAAGTCTGCTGTCTTGATGGTTTCGCTTACTAAACCAGCGGCGACTCATGAAATCCTCACTATCTCTATCTCCGGCTTATAGTCTTTAAGGGCTTCAGAAAGTTTAGTAGTTAGTCTAGTTATGTCGCTCGCTCTTATGGGTAGCTTAGCCGGCACTAAACTCACCATAATCTCGACTCTCTGCGGATCTACCATCCTGAGTAAAGTGTTCTCAGCTTCTACCCTAAACAACATGTCTCTAGCTACATCACTCACCTTATTAACTATCCTGCTACAGTCGAAATCACCTGTACTAGCTAGCCCGTGTATTACGCTTAACCCAAGCCTCATAACTACGTGTGGTTGTCTAGCCCTGTAGACGGAGTTAGATAAGACCGTATTAGGGACATATATCTTGTTACCGAAAACGTCTTCGAGCGTGGTATTGAAGGGTGAGATGTCGAGTATTCTGCAAGTTAATGGCTTATCTATGCCTGGCAAGTACACTTCAACCCAGGGGTTTCTCTTCAGCCTCATTAACTGAATGTTTATGTATGCTGAGAACTCTCTTACCTCGTTATAGAAGAGCAGTAGGGAGAGTATCGCTATCACGAAAACTACCACGTAGGGAACTAGAGACGCCGTAACTATACCTACTACTCCTATGAGAATCATTACTGCAATCACTATGTCTACTATCCTAGTAACGAGTATTCTCGTTCCTTGAGAAATAACTCCTCTTTTAGCTATGTTAGTGAGTAGCCAAGAAAAAATAAACCTGAGAGCTACAGCAACCACTACTAATATGATTATCAACATGAAATCCTGAAATGAGAGAGGCAAGCCTAAGGAGATGTTTTCTAGCGGGCCATCCACCCCTAAACTACCTCGCCTGATTTATATTTGTTGAGAGACTTATTAAGTTGCTAGGAGTTTAGAGCAGTAAGCCGAGGTGCTAGCCTTTAAAAATCTCGGAAATTACGTTTATGTCTGATGTCTTAGCTAGTATGTAGAGTAGGTAACCCTCCTTAATAACTTCATCTTTGCTCGGCACATACAATCTAGTCCCGTCAAACACGAACAACACCTTCACGTCTTCAGGCAACTGCAGCTCGTCTATCCTCTTATTAACGGCTTTATCTGTTCCTGAAGTTGTTAAGCAGTAGATCTTGTACTCATCTACCTCCCCTACAAGTCTTGGCTGAAGTAAGGTCTGTAAGTAAGTCTTTATGAAACCACTTATGATTGTAGGAACTATGATAGGCACGCCTAACTCTAGCTTAGAGACTACCTCCCCCACCCTAACGCTCTTGACTCTGGCTAGCCTGACTGCCGAGCCGTAATGCCTAGCTATAGTTAAAGCAAAAACATTGACTTCTTCACGGTCTGTCAAGGCTAACACAGCATCGAATTCACTGAGAGGTGTTAGAGACGCGATCTGAGACTCGTAGAGAGAAATGTCTCTAGCATCTCCCTTAATGACTATGACGTCGAAAGCCTTACTGATCTCTTCTGCTTTCTCAGCGTCTACCTCAACAACGATGACTTCATTTCTCTTAAGCTCTCTCTCAGACTCGAAAGCTTTAAGTAATTCCTGAGTTACTGGACCGCCACCAATAATTAAAATCCTCATTACCACACCAAAATATATAGCTAAACACACGTTTTTAAATGACTAGCTAATGGACGCGCTCGCAAAACACTTTGAGTTGAGTGACTTAATACTTTCGTCGCGCTGCCAGACTCCTCAATACAAGTAGTGGTGTGAACTCAAGCCTACCTACATACATAGCTAGTATCAACAAGATCTTAGCTGCTGGCGGTGCTGTAGGAGTAATCACTTCAACACTTAAGCCAACACAACTTAATGCTGAGACTGTCTCAAATAAAGTGTCAATAAATAGGTACTCGCTACTGAATAATGTTATGAGTGATGATATGACGAACGCAAATACTGCGTATAGGACTATCAGCATGAAAGAAATAGATACTTCGTCGTCACCTACACTCTGGCCCTGTATCACGACTCTCTTAACAACTGAGGGTGGTAAAACTATCTTCTCCGTATAGATATTCAGCTTCTTGAGGAGCATTATGAGTCTGAGGGTTTTTATTCCGCCCGCAGTAGAGAAAGTCATCCCCCCGAAAAACATTCCGAGTATCAGTAAAGACTTAGTAAAGTCTCTTAAACTCTTTAAAGAGCCTATGTTAAATCCTGTAGTGCTCATCCCTGATACCTGATTAAAGAACCCACTCAAGAAGTCTCTCTCTTCGAGAACGTAATATGTAGCTCCCGTAATCACTGAAAGAATGATTAGTATGAAGATGAAGTACCTCAACTCCTCTGACTTGAGTACTTCTCTGAAGTTACCCGTGACTAAGTTGTAGAGTACTACGAAGTTGAAAGCTCCTAGAATCATGAAGACTATGAATGGGGTTATTGAGTTTGGGGAGCCCGCGTATATTGCGTTGTAGCCTTCGCTATACGTGGACATGCCTCCAGTAGCTATAGTAGTCATTATGTGTGTTAACGCGTCGAAAGGTGTTAGTCCTGACAAAACGTATGAAACAAAACCTACTAGAGTTAATGTGACGTATACTAGGATTAGCCTCTTCGCGGTCTCATACATGTTCATGCCTATTCTTATCGGTCTTTCAAGACCGTAAACAGCTCTAGCAGTCTCGTAGAAGTAGGGTATCACGATCATGGCAAACACCACTATCCCTAACTCACCACTCCACTGCATAAGCGCCCTCCACATCAAGATAGATTTTTTCAGTGTAGAGGGGTTTAAGACCGTGAATCCAGTGCCCGTAAAACCACTCATGCTTTCGAAGAAAGCGTCAATAAAGTCTATCTTAACTTCAATCATCAAGATTAAGGCGCTTAAGGCAGGTATTATTAACCAAGCTAGTGAAGCTACTAAGAGAGACTCAATCACTGTTAAGCTCTGAGCCTTCTTAAAAGACATGTACCCAATAATCACTAAAGCAACACCAAGTATTAGGAAAGAGTAGCTTAACTCATCACCTACTATCAAGTCAGTAAGTGGTATTAGAGTCATTAAGAAACCCACTATAGCTAGCAAGCCAGAGAGAGCGAACAAAACGTTTTTTAAACGCATTCGAGAGCCCAATATTAGCTCATAAGAAGCCTTAATAATATTTCCGGCAACTCCATACGTTGAGCGTCCTTAATCAGTCTTATATCCTCGCGTAGCGTAATGAATACTTGGTGGTTAGATTAATCTCGTCGTGTGAGGAAGCCGAGATCAAGGTTGTCGGGAAGTCTGTATTTATAAAGCTTAAGTCAGGAGCTACTGCCTTCATACCTATTGATCAGGTCTGCACAGCTTTAGAGAAGTTCAGGATTTGCCCCCCGAAAGACTCTAAGATCAAGTGTAGCTAAGTGTGTAGTGTGTTTAACTCTTCAATCTTCTGCTTTATTAAGAGGGCGTCGCTTTCTAGACTCGGAGACTCACATATTATGACTCCCTCAACGTTGTAGTTCTTCAAGGCCTTGACCGCGTCAACCCAGTTAAATCTCGAGTCTTTGAAGTCTAAGTGTCTTTTCTCTCCCCTATCACCGTACTCTATGCCCGAGAGATGTATGTGCATGTTTTTCAAAGCTTCCTTGCCTAACCTAGCTTCTACTAATTCAAGAATCTCTTCAAATTCTCTCAGTTTGTTTATAGTTCCTCTACTCCTTGCGTAGAGGTGTGCGAAGTCGAGGGCTATGTGCGCCATCTCAACACCCTCGACAACAGCTATTACCTCTTCAAGAGACCCGAACTCTGCTAACCCACCCATTGTCTCGGGTCTTACCCAGATCTTGACTCCCTCGTCAATCAGCTTAGAAACAACGTTCTTGAGTATATTCCTCACGACACTCACTGCTGTTTCAGAACTTAGCTTGCCATAATAGCCGGGGTGGAAGACTAGTGACCAGGCGCCAGCAAGATACCCAACTCTAGCTGAGTTAAGTATCCTCTCGACAGACTCTCTAACTGTTTTCTCCTCCTTAGACAGTAAGTTGATGTAGTATGGTGCGTGAACACTGAGAACAACACCCACCTCAGAAGCTACCTCCTTAAGAGAGGGAGCGTCCTCAGACTTAAGCCACACACCCCTCACAAACTCAATCTCCATAGCACTTAAGCCAAGCTCCCTAACCACTCTAACACCCCTCACTACCCCGGAACCCTTAGCAGATAAAGGAATGCCTGCAGGACCAACAAACAAACCACCAAGACCCAAACAAACCACCACATAAATATGAACTAAGAAAACATAAAACTACAAAACAGACAGAAAATAAGAAAACAAAGTGGTAGCGGGGGGTGGATTTGAACCACCGACCTCGGGGTCTCACACGACCCTCAGTAGACCCATAAATCCTAAAACAACCATACCTTATAAAGTTTTCGCCTAGAAACACAAGCCACAAAATAAGAAGAGAAACACAATTTAAAGCTCTATTACGCATAGTAGTAAAGGGGCCCGTAGCCCAGTCAGGATAGGGCGCCGGCCTCCGGAGCCGGAGGTCCCGGGTTCAAATCCCGGCGGGCCCGCTTATACCCATGCATGGTGATGGCTTGTAAAACCATCGTTTCAAACAGTTTCTGCGGACTGCCAGAGCACGAAGCCCGAGATGTATATCAACATTCCAGTGATGTGCAGAAGAACGAGATTAACATAACACGCTATGAGTTTAGATGGTTTACTCATGTTGTTGAAATCTCTAGGTTATAATGCTGACTAAAATTAATGAATTTTAGTATGACTACCTAATCTTTCTTCAGGACCTCATATAGGGTATTGCGAATAAACTCGTTTGTAAAATCATAAGTGGCTACCTATCTCGCTTCCTAGAAACTAAGCTCTAAACTACGTAACAAAGGAAAACCTAGGAAAATACAATATTAAAGCTTAGTTAGTATAGTCTTTATATGGAGGAGAATTAGTTGTGGTGAGTACTAAATGAGGGGTGAGGCTTTAAGATGGTTTAATGAGGCTTTGTGGGATCTTGATACAGCCAAAATTCTATATAGGGAGAGGAGATTTAATGCGGCTGCATTCTACTCTCACCAAGCAGCTGAAAAGGCTTGTAAGGCGCTTCTCTACAATGTTAATGAGGCTCCATGGGGGCATAGTGTTAGGGAGCTCCTCGCACGGTACTATAGTAGACTCGGTGAGACTCCCCCAAATGACCTTATGACCTATGCGAGAGAATTGGATAGGCATTATATACCGTCTAGGTATCCAAACGCCCATCCAGCTGGAACGCCTCACGAAGCCTATGACGAAGAGACTTCGAGAAGGGCTCTAGACGCGGCTGAGAGAGTGATTCAATTTGTCAAAAACGTACTTAGACCATGAGGGGTTATCAGAAGTTGTTAAGAGGATTTTAAGCAGTTTTAAAGCATATGCAGTGATACTTTTTGGTTCTCGTGCTAGAGGGGATTATAAGCCGTGGAGCGATTATGATATATTGATAATAGCTGATTTTAGAGAGAGATACCT
>Ga0209394_1000560_pt1 | contig 28604 bp, 24 predicted proteins | sample JNZ201metaG_FD_184122 | JGI IMG/M metagenome (GOLD analysis project Ga0209394, IMG submission 184122) | Hot spring microbial communities from Jinze hot spring, China to study Microbial Dark Matter (Phase II) - JNZ 20120812A (SPAdes) (version 3) ... | reverse complement strand
AAGAAGAAGCTCACCACGCCTAATCAAACGCTCATCAACAACCCTCCAATCCATAAACTAAAGATTCAATAAACCAAAAATTAATTAAGCCACAAAGCTATTAAGAAACAATATCTAAATTTTGCAGATCTATCTTAATCTTAGATATTTTACAGTGTTTAAAGCATTTCTCCATAGGGCTATCAACACTTAGAACTAAGGCTCAGCTTCTTACTCTCATAACACTGTTAAATTTTTAGTCCTCCAGCTAATGCCCTAGCTACTTTTTCTATCATTTCAATTCCTATAACCTCACTCTCGTAGAGAGGTATATAGGCTCTTACAAGTCCAGGAAACTTTTTATGTATGGTTTCTAGATATCCTTCTTGTTCTTTAAGCTTGTTTAACACATATGATGAGGGGTTTTCGATAGCACATATCTCTTTAGGAATAAGGCCGTTTACAATTACTCCGCCTATAGGAATATTAAATGCTTGAACCCATGTAATAAATCTCTCAATAACAGCTATAGGTAATGCTAGTGGTAATGTAACGAAGAAGAACGCTGTTTTTTCAGCATCTGTTAATACTTTCTTAGCCTCCTCAGTACGTCTCCTAGTTTCAAGAGCACTCTGTAGTATTGGATCCTTTTTTATTTCTTCAGCTATTTTCTCCTTCCTAAAAGCTAGTTTAAGTCTTGTAGATAAAGCCTCCTCTCTGCTTTTAATTAGTCTTGCAAGCCATAAATCATAAACCTTAGACATTCCGAGAAGCCTATACGTATGTGCTACCGGGGCAGTGTCAAATACGTAAGCATCAAATTCCCCTTTAAGAATGAGGTCGATCATATCGTCAAACATAGCCGCCTCCTCAAAAGCAGGATTTGTTGTAGCTATATCTATGAAGGGTTCAGGATTAACAGGTATATCTGCATGTTTTACAAATGTTAATATTTTATCTCTAACTTCAACCTTATATTTCTCAATTGTTTTGGATATGTCAAGTTCAATAGCGTATAAATTATTAGCTATTTTCTGAATTCCCTTACCCCATAAATCCATTTTAAAGGTGCTTGATAAACTATGAACTGGATTTGTTGAGGAAATTACTGTTTTCCTACCTAAATGCTCAGCCAAATAGTATGCTGCTCCTGCAGCAACTACTGTTTTTCCAACTCCTCCTTTACCGCCGAAGAAGAGATATTTAAGTCCAGGTTTAGAATTAATAAATTCAGTAAAGTTCAAGCTATACACCTCCAAAAAGATATTGAGCTATCTTAGCTATCATTTCTAATCCTTTAGGCTCCCTATCAAGCATGGGTACAGTTCCAAGAACTAAACTTCCAAATTTCTGTTTTATTGTCTCCATGTGTTTCTGCTGCATTAATATTCTGTTCTTAAGGTATTCTGGAACACAAGGATCGTTAAGCAATTCAATAGGATATACTTGATTGACAATAATACCGCTTAATGGTATTTTAAACTCCTGAAACATTTTTAAAGCCTTCTCAGTATCTAGAATAGCCATAGCTTCAGGTATTAGGACATAGAAGAAAGCTGTACGTTTCCTATCCCTCATAACCTCTCCAACAAAGTCAAGTCTGGACCTAATAAAGTCAAGCTCCTTTAATATAGCGTCTTCCTGAGCTAGACCACCCTTACCGCCAAGAACAGCAGCTATTTCCCCATACTCACTAGCTTTCTTTCTAGCTTCAACAACCTTATCAATCCAAGCATCGAGAAGTTGACTCATACCTAGAAACCTTATAGCATGCCCATGAGGCATCATATCAAATATGTAGTAGTCATATCTACCACTAGTCATAAGCTCCACCATAGCATCAAAAGTAGCTGACTCAGCCATAGCCGGCTCAGCAGATGCTGACTTAATGTATTCATCGATTTCTGAAGGCGCCTCCCCATACATTTCAATGATTTTCTTCCTTATTTCTTCCTGATACTCTGCAATACGTTTATCAGCATCTATTTCAAGAGCGTAAAGATTTCTGGCTATTTCTACTTCCCCCTTACCGAAAATGTTTCTCTCAAAAATATCAGTAAGACTTGCTTGGGGATCAGTTGAGAAAACAATGACTTTCTTTCCTCTACTTGCTAGCCAATATGATGTAGCTGATGAAAGAGTTGTTTTACCAAGACCACCCTTACCGCCGAAAATAATGTATTTAATATCGGGATTTGCTTCAAAATACTCCTTAATATTCATGGAAACACCTACATCAACATATCAGTTACATCTCTCTCCCTTAAGAGAGTTCTCTTCCAAGTCTTTACATGTGGAACAGCATATGGAAGAAGCCTAAGAGTATAGTATGGTGGAAGAATTGGGATACCAAGCATATCCCCCATTGTTATAAGCATAAATAGATTCTCTAAATGCATTCTAGTTTTTAATGCGTATGTAACCATTCCGTGAGCAGCCATACCGTAGACAAGACCCTTAACAGCCTTAGTAACTTCGCTTTCCTCTTTATCCTTATTATTTTTTCTTTTAATCAACGGCATAATAATCATAAAACTTAATACACAAAATATTTAAATTTTACTGATGAATAGTTGTGACCTGTTAACTTTAGGTTACTGTATCATTTATTACCCTCTTAGAGAGATTATTTCATTCACTTTCAAAATTTTCTATTATGGTTTTGAGTATTAGTGATGTGCAATCTTAGGATACGGTATACTATTAGTATATATTGTTGAGTTATTCTTAACTCTTCTATCTATTATCTTGAGAATTTAACACTACTTGATGGAACATAATCCTCCTACTAAAGTATGAATATAACTAATAACTTCAACTAACATGATAAGTAAGCCATATATTCATGAATTATGTAAACCATTCATAATGAATTAAAGAAAATATCAAATAACTGGCTTAATGTAACTTCATAATTATGCTTCCTAAAGCTCTTTGCTACTACTCTACCTAGATGCCTAATATTATACTATTGTTTCTATCCTTCAATCAATATTAACATATAGTTCATCAACTCAACAACACCATTAAACTCAACATAATTAAACCTACATCTAATCCTTAACATAAGCCTTCTCAAAACCCTAAAGATAATTATAGAGCATTTATCAAAAACCAGTTAACATAAATGAATTATGTAAACCTAGAACAGTGAAATATTGTACCAGTTTTATCATTAAAAAAGCTTTGTGGTTTAATATTCATTTCTCGTAATCTATATCATTAAATACTATGGTTATAGGAATGCTTATTAAGCTTTTTCGTACTTTATATAAACTTGAATCTGCAAAATTTTGGAATTAAGCCACAAAGCATTAAAAAATATTCTAAAGTTGACAAGAAACAGCTTCAGAGCAAATAAATTTAAAAGCTTACGGATAACACATATTATGCGTAAGTTTAGAAATATTATTAGGGATATTTTTATTGGTGCTGCAACTTATGATACTATTCACAGTCTTCAAAGAAAACGTTTTCAAAGTGAATGCCTCTTAATGCTCTCTATCATGGGCGATAGATTAGGATTAAATACTTCATGCTACTATAAATTGATATTTATCCCATATTGGATGAAGAGATTTAAACAATTTGAAGAGGAGCTACTACGTGAAAAGGATTTCTTCGAAAAAATATCTTAAACCGTAATTATTATTGAGTCTATCTGAAAACTTCATAATTAATTATATGGTTAACTTACCTACTAAGTCTTAACAACGTTCAAGGGTTTTCAGATGAATTCATCGTATATGTTTGCTAAGTTCATAAAGCTTAAGAATACTAAAGTAGTTATTATAAAGTTAAGTATATTAAAACAGTCATTTCAACTGATGTAGTATCACTATAAGGCTTCATGTAAGATTCTAACTTAAAATAGTATATAATTTAATTAAGAATCAGCGTAGAGTAAGCTAGGAATAGATAAGCTATTCAATGATTATATATCATGCATAAAGAAAATATTGAAATGGCTCAAAATCAATAGCATTAATACTAAACAAGCATGAATAACAAGAGTATTAAGTAAATTCATAGAAGGTAGTACCAATAATAAAGGGTATAACATGCTTAGTTTCAATGGTTCTAGATTAATTTTCTAACTTTTACTAGAGTTATACGCATAAGGCGTTTAAATGGCTTAGAATTTAAGATTAAATAAATATAAAAAAATAAGTTATGATTTATGCTGCTTTTTTCAATCTTGAATATGCCTTCACAGAGTCATATATGAATATTATTCCAAGGATTAGTAGAAATACTCCTACAATAGTTGCTAATAGGTTCCCAACAATAGCCAATCCTGTAGCTTTCATAGCTGTTATGTACGTTGTATATGACATTATTGCTAGAGCGCTTAGGCATATTGCCAGCATGAATATTGCAGGTATTGATGTAAAGTATGCTGGCTTCTTTATTCTTACAAGGTATAGTGTTGCGATTACAAGGTTCATGCCTGCTAATAGTTGGTTAGCTCCTCCGAAAAGCGTCCAGACATATAGTAGTACTCCTCCAAATCTTGAGCTTCCAAGCAAATAAGCTAATATACATGGAATTATTGATGCAAAATAAATGTTCTTAAATGCCGGTATTCTAGCTCCAAAAAGCTCTGCTAGTCCTAGCCTCATAATTCTAAGATTTAGATGGAGAACTGTAAGTACAAGTACAGCTATTACTGCTGCTACAAATGGAAGTATACCTTGAACTGAGAATCCAAGATAACCTAGTGACTTAGCCCACCCAAGAGCAACCATATCTGGAGCTGTTAGCCCCTTAACCTCTGCTGGTAGTAAAGGAGCAACAGCTCCAATAGTTGTTAGTGAAAGTATTCCTTCCATAAGCATCGCTCCCCCACCAACAAATAATGCATCAGCCTCATTATCTAGCTGCTTTGAAGATATTGAAGAGCCTACAAGTGAATGCCATCCAGATATAGCTCCACAAGCAACAGTTACAAATAGAAGGGGTACTAAGGGATCCATTCCTGTGGGAATAAATGATACAAAGGCTGGCTGATTAAAATCTGGATGACCTACAAAAACTCCAAGCATTACTGCGATTAATGTACCGTATACGAGGTAGAAGCACATATAGTTTACAGGCTGTACGAAAAGCCATATTGGGGTTACAGATCCAATAAAGCAGAAAAGTAAAACCCAGAAGTACCAGAAGTCCTCGAATAGATATGGATCCTTAGCCATCCATTCAGGAAGAGTTACAGGCATATGTAATCCAATATAGGATACTATAATCATCAATATTATAGCTGCTAACGTCGTATACACTACATTAATTTTAAGCTTAAACGTAGATACTCCTGCGATTACAGCTATAATTGTTACTAGTAGGAATATTATTGGTGCTGTTGAATATTTTCCAAGATAGCTTTTAGCAACAATCATACCGTATGATGATGTGGAAAGCAATAGATAAAACGTTATGAAGGAGAGTAGAAGGAGTCTAGCTCTAGGACCTATGAGCTGGTATGATAATGGTCCAAATGATGCGCCTTCATTCTTAACTGAAACCATAACTCCAGAGTAGTCATGAATCCATCCTATAAAGAGGTTCCCAAGCAACACCCATATTAATGCTGGTAACCAACCCCACTTAAAAGCTATTATAGGCCCAGTTATAGGACCAGCAGCTGCTATGCTTTTCCATTGAAAACCAAGTAGAACGTATTTGCTTGTTGGGAAGAATTCAACGCCATCCATATATACGTGGGCTGGTGTTGTTTTTTTAGGATTTGACTCCATTATTTTACGATCAAACCATTTACCATAGACAAAATAGGCGATAGCATACACTATAAGTCCAAGAATAACCACTATTACAGACATCATAATTTACTCCCTAGTGTATTTTTGAAGCAAATATATAAGCTTTACTTTCAAAATAAAGGCTTTGTGGATTTTAGCTTTATTTGAAAGTTCTTTTCTTATTTATGGTGTTGGTATGTCTAAAATTGTTAGATTTGTTAAGGAAAGAGTTCCATTTATTCTTGTTATTTTACTTATATATTTTCGTTCATCTAGATACTTCGAATATTTTAAGCTTATGTAGAAGTTATGTTAACTTAAGCATGTTTGATCACCTTTATTTGGTTTTGTTTTTTATGAATTCTTAGCTTCTATCTTCTTATTAATCCATGCTTATAATAGGATCATCAACCATAAAATCTAACAATCCTCCTATCAATAGAAGCTTAAGATAAACTATAATATAGATACATAACTTCTATTAACAGTAAAAACTTAGAATATCTAAAGCCATCCTAGACGAACGAAATATATAACCTCCCTAACAAATCTTAGAGTTTCCCTAAATCTTAAATCCTTTGTGAGTGTTATACCTGGTAGCACATCATCAGCAGCTGCAGCTGAGAACAAGAGCTTAAAAGAATTCCAAGAGCTTCAGAAAAATTCTATGAGGCATCATTAAAAGAGAAAAAGGAAATAGGAGCGAAATTCGGGGAGGGTAGACATCATGGAGTAAGCGTTGCAAGTTTTCCTAAATTAGCTGGATTAGAAGTAATTACGGAAAATGGACGTAGGAATGCTATAATGTTTCCTGAGTATGATATGTGGTTAGGTGCAGAAATAGCTGACAATGTTGAGGCGGTAGGTGGTATTGATTTCTTAGTTATCGCAGCAGAGTATGGTTTAGAAGGTGAAGAGCCTCTTTATACAGGTCCATCAGGACCCTTCATGTCACATCCAGTAAATATGAAGGGAAGAATTGGTAGCTATCTACTTATAGGTAGCTTTGATCCTGTTGCTTGTGATGCTGTAGGTGCAAGGGTGCAAGGTTGGTCAGCTGAACAATTACTTGCTTGGCCAGGAATTCCACAGCTCCATTTCGTCTCTATGAAAGAATTAGGAACATTTGATCTCAGCTATATGGAGGTACGTGGATTAGGACCTAAACCAGTACCCGCAACTTCCATAGATATTTCTAATGCTAGATTTATTCCTGCTGAACAGGAAAATTTCCTACGGAAGAATGAATGGCTACCAGCATTAGAGAAGTACGGAGAACTTTGTATCTTCCCAGAACTTCAAGCATAGTTATGAATAAAAATAACCATAAACCTTTACTTTTTTATTTTTATTAAATACTGCGATTACAGAATCTCATTAAGATTTCATATTTTATGTAAACTTGAATTTACAGGTTTCAGAATTAAGCTACAGGACATTAATAGCTAAATGATTAGGTATGATATCTTAAATCTTAAGGATTCGTATTTTTACCAACTATAATAAAGATTAGGAGTATCTCTACTTAACTATAGGCTAATAGCCTTGCTTTTCCTGTATATATTCTAGTAGGTTTATTGATTTATATTTCTGTTTTCTAAATTTCTCACTCTTTCCCTCAATAGGTATTGTAGCATCTATACCTGCTTTTGCTGTTATTGGTTTTTCCCCTGGTATATGCTTTGCTGATGGATCTAGTGATGATCCTCTTTGGTTAGTATAGATATATATATCTTTATCTGCTTGAACTCTTGTAGCTATTGCCCATTCAACCTCATTGGGATCGTAGATATCTACATCTTCATCTACTACTATACAGTGTTTTAGTGATTTATGTGTTTTAAATGCTGTTTCTATAGCTTTTTTAGGATCATCATTATGTTTTTTCTCTATCTGTATTACTGCATGTAGCCATGAGCATCCCCCAGGAGTTATCAAAACATTTATGCATCTGCATACTTTATTTACTTCGCTGTAGATTACTGACTCTATAGGCATACCCATCAATATTTTATGTTCATTTCTGCCTGGAAGTAATGCTTGATATATTGGATTTCTCCTATGAGTTATCCTTTTTACCTCTATTATTGGCTGTTCACGTTCTATATCGTAGGTTTCAGTTATATCTAGAAATGGGCCTTCAGGAGCTTTTTCTCTAGTTATTTTACCCTCTAATACTATTTCTGTTTCTGCCGGAACTTCAATATCAATTGTTCTACATTTTACTAGTGGTGTTGGGTATAATGCGTTGGCCATGCTTAACTCATCAACTCCATGTGGTAATGGTGTAGCTGCAGATATTAGTACCTGTATTGGAGCCCCAATACATATAGCTACATAAGCTTCTCCACCTGACCTCTTCAATATGGTATCAGTTCCTCTTCCCTCAACTATTCTAGCAATAAATCTTCTTTCATCAAGTAGTAGTAATCTATGGAATGAAGAGTTCCTAATACCGGTCTCCGGATCCTTCAATATACATACAGCACTAGTAACATATCTTCCACGATCTCTAGGCATATGCTTCAATACTGGGAGTATTCCTAAATTAACATTTACCTCCTCTACTTCCTGGCATGGACCACTATCTAAAACTTCAGGCTCCTTTAAATTTCTCATTGCCCAGTTAAGCCTACTTATTATTTCCTCTTTTCTAATTCTTAAAGCTTTAGCTACAAGATCTCTTGATGATACTATGTTTCCAACTACCGGTATTTTTGACTCTTTTATCTTCTTGAAGTAGACAGGGTTTCCATCCAGTGCTGCAAGTATGCTTGCAACCTCATACTCTACAGATACTTCCTTAACTATTTTTACTAGGCTACCTTCAGCTTCAAGCTTCGAAATAAAAGTTCTTAAATCCATACTCCACAAAACATCTACTTCCCTATATGTTTAATTACTTCCAGCATTTCCCTGTAAACTTAAACCCTAATTATAGTATGGACATGTTTAAGCTACTGGGTTATAGAAAGGCTACTTATTAGTTATTTTAATTTGAACGTTGTATTTTGAGCGTTTATTATGGAATTCTTATTCTTCATCTAGCAATTTTTAGTTGTTGAATATTTGTTATGGTAATATCGATGTTCTTAAATCAATTATCAACCTATGCATGGCTACGTATATTTGTTTATGAAGTATTCATTAGTTCGCCATAGTAGAAACTCAGACAAATCACTATTATGAGAGTCTAAAAGATGATGAACAATAAGCCGCGAAATCATAGAGGCAAGAACTTTACTTCAGTAAGAGAATGTTTAAGTGAAATGTTTATAAGGCTATGGTTAGGGAAAGTAGTGATGTTGAAGCTATAGGTAGAAGGATTTGGAACAATAGGGTTATTGAACATGATATTGGTGAAGCAGTCATTAAATGTATGGGTAGGAAATCAACATGCATAATTGTTTTTGCTGAGGAAAATAATAGTGAAGTACTTGGAGTTACAGCACTTGAAAACCTAAGTTTAGAAGTAGATCTTATAGCAAAGCAGCTTAGGGAATTGAAGCAATACTAGCATTACATTCACTTGATCGGCTTTAAGTCTTCTACATTCTTAACATTACCAATATTACCTAACATGAAACTATAGATTTAGTACCATTAATATCTATTCTAATGTAAAGCTTTACATTATTATATATTATTTCTATTGTTTCGAAACTTTAAGTCATATTTAATGCTTCACCAGTTGTGAAGGTTCCAGTATCCAGCTGATATGTATGTAAGAGTCTACATTGACGCTCTTCATGGCTTAAGTTAGAAGATCCCTGTTTTGGTGATGATTCACAGTCCAGCAACCATTCGGTAGCTACTTCACCCACAGTTCACACCCTTAGATTAGGATATGTCACTACTGTAAAAGCATTTTATTCATTAAGATGGAGGCAGTATATACCAGTATCTCGAAGAGAATCTTCCCTGCTTTCAGCATTAATCTTCCCCGATTACAGTGAAGTAGGAAGTATTTAAATCCGGACAATTCACTTATAGTTAAAAAGTACTTTCCTGCTGAATTTTGTAATGGTTTTAAATCTTGAGGCGGCTACAGTTACCTTTTCAGAAGGGATTATAATCATACTCAACAAGCTCCTTAATTCTCCCTGTAACTGCATGGGAGAGCTGGCTAGTACTACTTGACCCTCCAAGATCTGGAGTTAATGTTTTACCTTTAGCTAATACATCTTCAACAGCTCTACTTATAATGTTTGATGCATTAAGACATTTTAAGTCTTTAAATTTATCGTAGAACCACTTAAACATCATTGAGGTTGAAAGTATTGCTGCTATAGGGTTTACAATATCTTTCCCTGCAATATCGAAGAATGCACCATGCATGGGTTCAAATATAGCGTAGCTATCACCAATATTTGCTGATGGTGATAAGCCTAAGCCTCCAGTAATCTGGGCTGCTTCACTCGATAATATATCGCCGAACATATTTGTCGTAACTATAACATCGAAGCTTTCAGGATTTCTTATAAGATTCATGGTGCATGTATCAACATGCTGTTCTTCATAGATTACGTTAGGATAAATTTTGGAAACTTCCCTACAGGTTTCTGCAAACAACCCACATGTGATTTTTAAGATATTAGCTTTATGAACAGCTGTAACCTTACGTCTACGTGTTAAAGCCTGCCTGAAGGCAGCTTCAGCAATTCTTCTAGAAGCCTCCCTACTTATCACTCTTAAGCCTACAGCTATATTACCAGTTACAAATTCAAATCCTTTATATAGATCTTCAGTATTCTCCCTTACTATAAGTAGATCTATATTGCTTCTTAAGCATGGAGTATTAGGATATGATTTTGCAAGTCTAAGATTAATGTATAGGTTAAGTGTTTGTTTAAGCTTAACATCAACTACGGGCTCGCCTATAGGTCCTTTAAGACATGCATGTGTAGATTTAATGGTTTCAACAGCATCTTCAGGAAGTAGAATACCATACTTTTTAAAAGCATTATCACCTCCTTCAACAGGTATTTTCTCAATATTTATTTGAAGAAGATCTTCGACAGCTTCAATAATAGTTATTGCTGCATTTATAACTTCAGGACCTACACCATCCCCTTTCATTACAGCAATTTTATACATTTCCACCACCTACAATTTCCTTAAATATATTGTCTAAATCCTCCTCGAAGAGAGCTTTTCTATTAACACCTAAAGCCTTAACAGCTCTTAAAACCTCATCTATAGTAGATTTTGAAACATTTCCATAGCGAGCTTTAATGAAATGTTCAACACCATGTCTACCTGAATGCTTACCGAAGAATATATGTCTCTTCTGCCCTATAGTTTCAGGTTTTAGAGGCTCGTAACATAGTGGATTCTCTAATACTCCATGAACATGAATTCCGGATTCATGTGCAAATGCATTTCTCCCTACAAGTGGATAGTTTGGAGGAATCTTTATCCCGCTAATGTCCTGCACTATTCTTGAGATTTCAGCTATTTTTTCAAATCTTAAATTGACGTTGAAGCCATAAATAAACTTTAATATACATACGGTCTGCTCAAGACTTGCATTACCAGCTCTCTCCCCAAGACCGTTAATGGTTACATGTATTTGGGAGGCCCCACCAAGAACTCCGGCAATAGTATTTGCTGTAGCTAATCCGAAATCGTTATGGCAATGTACGGATATGGGAGTATTAACATGTCTCTTAAGATTAGAGATAAGTTTAAACATTAATTCAGGTGTAAAGACACCTACGGTATCAGGAATATTAACTATATCAACATGAGCATCACTAGCAGAACTGTAAAACTTTAAAAGCCTACTAAAACTTGTTCTAGTAGCGTCCTCACATGAAAACTCGCATTTCAACCCATGAGCCTTAACATACTCAATAGCTTCTACAACGTTTTCTAAAGCTTTTCCCTCATCTATTTTAAGCTTATACTTTAAATGAATATCAGAAGTACCTATGAAGACATGTATTCTATCAACATCGCATCTTAAACAAACATCAATATCTCTAGACTCACATCTCGCTAATCCGCAGACTTCAGCCTTTAATCCCTCACCAGCTATAAGCCTAGTAGCCTCCTCTTCATCCCTCCAGCTTGCTGGAAATCCAGCTTCAATAACGTTAACACCAAGATCATCGAGAAGTCTAGCTATTTTAAGCTTATCATCAACACTAAAACATACACCAGGAGTTTGCTCTCCATCTCTTAACGTTGTATCAAAAACAAGAACATCTCTATTTATACTATTTACCTCGTAGTTAAACAATTCTTTAAATAGATCTATCCAAGTTGGTGCATAATAACACCTATCAGCTAGGTAGGCTGGACGCTAATAAAGATGTTGTGCAGACTTTTCCACATAATATTTACTAGATTTAGCTAATCTTATGATGAATTGAAGCCAATGCAAAACATATTCAATAGATAAGTTGTTAACTAGTAAAAGATTTTAAATAGGTTCACCATATAGTAGTATGCCTAAGTTTAAAGCTAGAGTAATTGATGCTTCTATTGGTAGACGCATAGTTCTCATTAATGATGTTGATGCTAGAACTCTAGGTTTAAGATCAGGAGATAGAGTTAGAATCGGTTACTGTGACCGATTAGTATTGGCTATTATTGAGGTAGGTAGAGCATTAGTTAATCAGGGTGAAGTAGGAATATTTAACGATGTTAATGCTCAACTTAAAGCTAGCAATGGGGATCTAATATATATTGAACAGGCTAACATACCGGAATCAATAAAATATATTAGGAAGAAGATGTCGGGTAAGCAGCTTTCAAGAGAGGAAATATTTACAATAGTTAGAGATGTAGTTAACGGTGATCTTAGCGATCTAGAAATCGCAGCATTTCTACTAGCTGAAGAATTTCACGGCATGGATTTAAGTGAGGTTATAGCTTTAACACAGGCTATGGTTTCCACAGGTTTAACGTTAAGTTTTGAAGAACCTGTCTACGATAAACACAGTATTGGGGGAGTTCCAGGTAATAAGGTTAGTCTACTAATAGTACCCATAGTTGCAGCTGCTGGCTTAATAATACCTAAAACAAGTAGTAGAGCTATTACAAGCCCTTCAGGAACAGCTGATACAATGGAGGTTCTAGCACCAGTAGAGTTTACAGCTGAAGAGCTTAAAAACATTGTTAAAAAGGTTGGTGGAGCAATAGTATGGGGTGGAAGCTTAAATCTTGCACCTGCAGACGATATATTTATTAGAATTGAGCATCAATTAGAAATAGATCCTAAAAGTCAAATGCTAGCATCGATAATGGCTAAAAAACTTGCTGTAGATGCAAACTATGTAGTTATAGACATACCGACTGGAAAAGAAGCTAAAGTTGAAACAATAAGTGAAGCACGGAAGCTTGCAAACGATTTCGTTGAGTTAGGTGAAAGACTTGGAGTAAGAATTAAATGTGGTATAACATATGGAGGACAGCCGGTTGGACATACTGTTGGACCTGCTTTAGAAGCTAGAGAAGCATTAAAAGCACTTCAAGGTGAGGGGCCTGCAAGCTTAATAGAGAAGTCAACATCACTAGCTGGATTACTTTTTGAAATGGGGGGATATGCTCCGAGAGGTGGAGGACAGGATATAGCGAAAAAAATACTTACATCAGGTAAAGCATATGAGAAAATGAAGCAAATAATTGAAACCCAGGGAGGAAAGCCAAACATAACTCCTGATGAAATACCGGTAGGATCGAAAAGAATAATGGTTGAAGCACCATGTGATGGATTCATAACAGATGTAAGCAATGTAGCTATAACAGCAATAGCTAGAGCTGCTGGAGCACCAGTAGAGAAGGGAGCTGGAATAGTACTGCATGGAAAGAGAGGATATAAAGTAAGAAAGGGGGAGCCAATACTTGAAATATATGCTGAGAGAGAATCGAAACTAAATGAAGCCTACAGGATTGCATTAACATTAAAACCGGTAACAATTGAGGGAATGCTCCTATATCAGTATCCAGAGTATTAGAGCATAGATTAAGCTAGGAACGTAACGTAAGTACTGTAGCTAATGCAGCTAAAGCGAAAGCCGTTAAAACCATGTACGAATACGTTAATCCATAAATTGTAGATATATATCCAGCTATAAAAGCTGAAACAGAGCTTAAACCGAAACTCATGAAAAACGTCAATCCATAAACACTACCTACACCGGAACCTCTAAAAATCCTACCAATAAAGCTTGTAAATGCTGGCTGATGTCCATAATAGGATAAACCATAAACTACAATAGCTATAATAGTTGTTAAAGCTTCCGGAAATATTTGTAGAGATATTAAGCTTAAAACAACACCAATCTTAGTAGTAACTAATACCCTTCTATCACCAAGAACATCCGCAAACCTTCCAGTTAGTATTTGACCAATCATACCGCTAAAAAGAATTATGGATAATGCGATACCAGCTAAAACCTCTGTAAATCCCTTCACCTCCTTCAAATATGTTGGAAGATAAAGCTCAACACCTCTAAAGTAGAGACCAATAAAAACCGTAAATACAGTAATCTTAAGTAGGACTAGCCGCTCAACATTACTCTCCACATTATCCTTCTCCACCATCACCGTAGACTTCATATCTGAAGCCTTAATAAAATATGTTGATGTAAGTATTGATACTAACCCAAGAATTATAAATGGTGTACGCCAATCAAAAACTAATGCTAAAACTATAGCAATAGTTGGAATAATAATCTGTCCTAAACTCCCTAATGCACCATGAATACCCATAGCACTAGCCCGAGTATCCCTAAACATATAAGCTAATAACGTGTTTGATGCTGGATGATAGAAGCTAGCCCAGAAAGATATAAGGATAAAGGATATGGAGAAGATCAATAGAGACTTCTGAAATAGGAGAATAAGAGAGCTTAAACCTGATAATAGAAGCGTAATGGCAATAACACTAGAAACATTAACTTTATCAGATAATCTACCTCCAAGTAAAGCTCCAAAACCATACATGAAATAAGCTAAAGTAGCTACTAGCCCAATATCACTTAACGATACGTTAAACTCTCTAACCATAAGAGGTACAAGAGGGGGTAAAGCAATATGGAATGAATGATTTAATGTATGAGCTAAACCTAAGATGGCAAGCAAAACCTTCCTACTAAACTTCATAGTAGACTTACCTTAAAGCCATATATAAACATTATTTCACGATTTCAGCGATTCTAGAAGCTAATCTATTTCATCAGAATTGCTTTGTGGCTTAATTCTTTAAGTTTCTTATGTTTTACTTTAATTTATGTATTGGTCTGTTGTTGATGAGAGGCTTATTAGGCGTGGTGAGCTTCTACTTGGCTTAGACTTTCTTGAAGGCTATGATGCTGAGCTTATGGATTTGAATCGTGGTAAGGTAGGTCATCCCTTCAAAATTACCGTTAGGTATGTTGAATTCCTTATGGTTGTACGTTATCTCTTCTCAATGCCTTACAGACAGCTTGAAGGCTTCACTAGGGCTTTAAATAGGCTTATCCCCAAGCTTCCATCAGTTGACTACTCCTGGGTTAGGAGACGTATATTAAGGCTTAACCCATCTTTACACGCTGAGGGACTCAAGCGAACCCATAGTTATAGCCGTTGACTCGAGTGGTGTTAGCGTCCACAAGTCCGGCGGATGGGTTACGCGTATATGGCAGGAGGAAGCGCTACATCAAGATCCACTTCGTAGTAAACGTTAAGACTAAGGAGGTCTTAGCTATGGATGTAACAACAGATGACGTTCACGACTCAGAAGCGGCATTAATTAAGGATGCCTCTAAGCTTAGGAGGGTTTCTGAAGCTGTTATGGATGGAGCCTACGATAATTCTGAAGTCTACAAGCTTCTTAGAAGGATGGGTGTAAAGCCCGTCATAAAGCCTAGACGTAACGCTAGAGATGATAGAGGACCCCCGGAGAGACGTAGGATGGTTAGACTTATCGGAAGGATGGGTGATGAATGGTGGGCGGGGATGATGGGCTACGGTAGACGTTGGGCTGTTGAAACAACATTCTCAACATTCAAACGCCAGTATGGAGAATACTGCATGGCGAAAAACATGGAATAAAGAAAGAACTAGAAGCCAAAACATACATATACAACATGCTAATAAACCTATAAAGCAAAATCAAAAAGAAAACATAAAATCAGAGAAGAAACCTAGACAACAAAGAATTAAGCCACAAAGCTTCAGAATTTAAAAACTAAATGCTTAAGTTTATTCATAATTGTAAGTATATACTGAAATCAATAATGTAGATTCTATTAGCTGAGCTGACGAATCATATCTATTACATTTTTATTACTAGTACATTTCATCATTACAATATCATCATCATATGCATGTAGAATTCTTAATAATTTATCTGTAACAATCCATGAGGTTAAATCTTTAAGCTCGCTCCATGTAAGAACTGTATAGCCTCTCTTCTTAAACATTTTCTGTACCTTTTCATTTTCAAGCTTTGTTGAAGCAGTAATTACATTTACTCTACGTGAAAGGTTATTCTCAGCTTCATCAAGTAGTTTTCCACCAATACCTATACCTTGATAGGATGATATAACAGCCATGTAGTATAGTACACCTAGCCTAATATTTAGCTTTACAGTATAGTACATTATGAAGCCAATAATCTTGTTATCTACCTTAGCTACAAGAGTTCTAGAATTACTTAGAGACTTCATAACGAAGTAGCTATGAAATGGGCCGAGTGTACTTTCAGCTATTCTAATAACATCATTTCTTTCACAGCTACCTATAGGCTTGATAGATACAGGTAGATACATCAATACTCCCTAGTAGCTTCTAATAGTAGATCTTCAACTTCCCGAATACCTAGCTTAAACGCTGCCTTAGCTGAGTGAAGTATAGCTTCAAGCAGCTGTTTAATCCACGGCTTACCTAGATTAGCTAGGCTAACTACTTGGGAAACATTAATAGATGGTAGAGGCTTCTCCTCACCAGGTATTATGTAAGGTTTAATCTTACTCAGTAGCTTCACAGCCTCGTAAATATTGTTTGGCAACATATTGATAGAGTATTCAATAGTCTTAATATCATTAGCTACGAGAAGCTGGGGGCAAAGTACTGTTTTAAATGGTCCAGTATCAAGCCTATAGTCGCCTATAAATACTGCCTTATGCAAATTCATATTTACCATTCTAAATGCCCTCCATGAGCTTAACCTATCAACAATACTACTTAAATAATTATTACCAATATCACTTAACACTTTCTTCAACTCCAATTTGTAGGCATAGTAATCTAGAGAATCCCTTCCATAAATAGCTATTCTACTAGCAGTTCTATATACAATATCTATAGTATCCATTACAGCTTTCCAATCCACTACATCAATACTATCAGCATCAGTATGATAGTAGCTTAATATTTCAGGTAATGAATGTATTGTTATAGCTGGAATACCGAATGAACTAAAACTATAACTGTCACAGTATGAATAGTCAAGCTCAAGCTCATATTTAACCTTCAAGCTATCAGCTATACTGGAGGTTAACCCTCTAATTTCAGGAGTACCAGCTAGTATTAATGGATAACTAGTAAATGCATCAACATTAACAACAGCAATAACATCATTAAGCCTATTGGTTCTTCTAAGATTTTCAACATAGAATCTTGAACCGTAAGCCCAATACCAAGCTTGAAAACCCGGAGCGCCAAACTCTTCCGCTGTAAAGCTTACTAGTCTAATAGTATATGTTGTTCTCATACTTCCTAATCTTCCACCAACCTCATGGAGTAAGTATAAACTAGTAAGATTATCAGAAACTCCTGTTAGCCAGTGGTCATGATGTCCACATATAACTATGTAATCCTCTCTGGAGCCTGGAATTATAGCTTCAACATTATATCCTGTTGATTCCATAATGTATGATTTAGATGTTAGACTAGCCCTACTTACACCATTTCTAACTAAATCTAAAACTTTAAGACCGTCCTCCCACTTAATATGAATACATGGTATTGGTGGTGGTGGACAAGGCATTTTCCTAAAGTCCCAAACACTACTAATAACTACTCTCCTAAATCTTCCTGGAGTATTATCGTAAACTATAATAGCCTGCGCACCAAGCTCGTAGGCCCTTAAATAAACTGTTTTAAGCTCATCTGGATCAGAGGGAAGCTCACATAAAACAATAGAGTCACTAACATTAGGCCATTTTAGACTTAGAGGTTTTTCAACATAGACAATTCTACCATCAACACTTGCTGAAAGTGTTGGCGGTATTGTAATAGCTTTAAGCTCAGCATCACCAATATTCATTATAGCTCCAAGATCACACCATAGATCTACAGGTACCTCCATAACCTTAACTTCTAAACCCATATTGGAAAACATCTTCCTAATAATATCTACAAGTCTACATTCAGTACTAGAGCCACTAACAACCTCACCTAGAGATACTAACAACTCTAATTCATCCATCCTTTAACATATACTAACAGAATTTAATAAGATTTTGTAGTTACTTTCTAATGTTTTCTACGAATATTCTTGATCTTTTCATTATAGACTTAGTATTAGGGAATAATTCATTCTCATAATAATTCATTCTCATATTTCTATTCTAGGCTTACATAACTTATCTATGGTTTAAGCTAGCTTCCAATAGATACTCTATAATAGTCTTCAAGGCTTTGAAGAAGCTTATGTTAAAGCTTAGAGGTGGAATTAGCCTTATTGAATTTAAGGGTACTACCGAGGTTAATGAACTATACGTTAACGCTGGATTGAAGAGTAGGAGTAATAACATAGTATTAAGTGCTTGAATAGAGTAGCTAGAAGGAGAGCTTTTAAGAGACATGAGTTATGGGATTACAGTAAACAACCATATTTATTCCCGTTGAAGAAAATTACATTCCATCAAGTAAAGTTAAATCTCAAAATAATAGGTAGAAAGTTTGGGGAGAATTCAACTACATACTGATAGCTTCAACTTATATCTATGTTTAAGCGAGCTAGAGTATAAACATGAGTATGTAAACCATTCAGAATGGGTTAAAGGTAAATGCTACATAAATAGTTGCAAGAATAAACATCAATACTAAAACAATGTCCAACAATACATATGTAATAATATAAGCCTATATTTAACAGCATTCAAACATGTAAAAAATCAAGAAGAATAAACTCAAAGAGCAATAATAGAAATCCTAACAATCCACAACAATCTTATTAAAAAGCAGTTTTCAAATTCGAAAATCTATAGCTTAATTTTCCTAGAGGGAGGTATATGTCCCCTACTTGTCTGTACAATAACGTTTACTAAACCTTGATCTTCAAGTATCTTCTTCACCTTAACCATTTCCATTACAGATGGTCTCTCTATATTTCTCCTTCTAAATACTGGGAAGTAATCCAATACTGTAACCTGAAGATTTGGATTTATAGAGTATATTTTAGCTCCTATTTCAGTAAGTTCACTAACTGTCATCCATGCCTTATTGTAGGCTATACCAACACCAATATATACTCTATCCATATACCTACTGGCTAAATATTCTAAAGCCATCCATGAAGTATTAAGATATTTTCTAGCTAAATCTTGATTATGAATACCTGTTATCTCCATGTATGTATTTAATCTTAAAGCTTTAGGTTCAACACCTATATTATTACATCCAGATTCAACAAGTTCATCTATATATTCTGGAGATAGTAATGTACCGTTACTATCAAGATGAAGCCTTTTATTCGGATTTAATCTCTTCAGCTCTCTAAAGAATTCTACTAGCCATTCTCTATTCAATGTAGGCTCTCCACCACTTATAGCTAACCCTCTAGTTTTATATGTTTGTGAACATAATGTTAATACTTCAGCAGCTTCTCTAGGTGTTAAGGATGTAGATACATTATCATATGTTACACTATAATTCTGGCATTGAGGACAACGTAGATTACAACCTGCAACCCATATTGCTGCTTCAACATAGTGAACTCCATCAACCTCCCACCATGGAGTAGCCTTACCGCCAACAATATGAGGATCTGGACCATGAACAATTCTTCTAGGAGTAGTAGATCCTATATTTGTTTCAATTCTTATACCATCCCTAATAGGTGTTATGCAGCTTCTCTTAGGCTCACCATCCACTAAAACCATACATGTCCAGCATCCACCAATTCTACAAGCTAAAGATAAACCTCTAAACCCTAAATCACTAAACCTAAAACCTATAAGTTCAAGTGCTCTAGCTATAGTTATATTGGAGGGAAAACGGTAATCAACACCATCAATAGTAACCTTAACCTCTCCTTCAGCTTCAGACTTAACAAGTATTCTAGCTTCATAAGGGCATGCATAATAGCATGCAAGACATCCACTACATTGAGGACTTGAAAAACACCTTGCAACTACACTACAAAAATTACATCTTCTACATCTACTAGAATCAATAACAACCCTAAACATCAATACCTATATTATAAACCTAATATTTAAGCTAACATCAACTTGAAATCATTTAGAATAATGTCTAAATATAATTAGCTAAATAGATAATGGTAGCCATAGATGAAAAAGCTAGAATTATAATAGCTGGAACAATATATGTGTAAGTATCGGTTAACTTAACCTTATAATACTCACTTGATAATACAAGACATAAATGGAGAGGAGAAGCTAAATAGCCTAGAACTGAGCCGGCATATATTAATGATACATTAGCTGATGTTAAAGTAGTTATCCCCTGAACTATAGGGATAGATAAACCAATAGATGTTAGAGGTGAGCCGGTAATAAAGCCAATTATTATGGGGAGAACAATACCGATAACATATTCGGGAATACCTAGAATACTTAGAGCTTTAGCTATCGATATGGAAACATTAAGTGAGGATATAGTAATACTGAAAACCATTAACCCTAAAGTAGCTAAAATAAAGTTTTGAAGCCCACATCTAAAGATAACATGTTTAAGATCATTTATACCGCCTCTACCGATAATTAGCGAGATAATAATACCAGCTAGAACAGGTAGATACCTAGGAATGTTAAGAAGAAAGGTTAATAGAACAACAATAAGAATTGGTGAGGTACATACTAAGAAATCTTTAAACATATTTTTACTCCTATCTATTCTAAACCTCTTAATACCCCTCATCGAGAACATGTAACCCAATACTATTGAGATGATAAATATTGGAGCCATATACATAATGATGGATAAAATTGAAATACCTGTTAAGCCTGAGATCATGACTATAGCAGGTGTTAATGGATATATGAAGAAAATAACATGTCTAAACCAGACATTAATAAATGTCTTCATCCTAGAATTAATATTAACATGACTACCAGCAATATCTACTATTGGAGCTGAAAACAAGGCTCCACCATATGTTGGAAGCATACCTAAAAGAGCTGGACCAATAATCATGATAAGCCTAATATCACCTAAAATACTTTTAAGACCATTCATAAGCCTACTAATAATATTAAGTTTCTGCATAAGAAAGCCTAGAATAGTTATGAATGTAACAGTTAAAGTAACTTCAATAGTTCTCAAATCAATAATAGATTTAAATAGAAGCATTAAAGCATCAAAAAAGGGTAGAAATGAAAAGCAAAGTATAGCAGCTCCTACAATAGCAGATAAACCAATATTAACCTGTCTATAACTAAGAACAATAACAATAATCATAGATAATAGCAACAATAAAACATCTATAGATAACATAACCATCCTAAAAGTAGGAGATAATTTAAACCTTACTGTAGCTTCAAGGGCCTTGTTAACTTAAGCATTTTATCACCTCTATTTTGGTATTGTATCTTCTATGAATTCTTAGCTTTTATTTTCCTGTTAATCCATGTTTCGTTCAGTATGTATATTATTGATTTTATAAGCATTAATGCATACTCATTATCACATTTATCCTTCATACACGGTATATAATTATCGAATAGCTTAGTTCTTAGTGTATTAAGAAAGCCTTAATACACTAAGCTGCTACATCCCCCTAGAGGCTTTGTTAACTTTAGATTTATTTGGGAGTTCTCTCCCTTATTTATGGTGTTAGTATGTCTAAAGTTGTTAAGTTTGTTAGGGAGAGAACTCCATTTATTCTAGTTGTTTATGGTGCTTATATATGTTTTCGTTCATGTTCATCTAGGATGGCTTCAGATATTCTAAGCTTCATTATTGTTAGGAGTTATTCTATATTATCGTGGTTTAGATATTTAAGCTTCCTATTTGAATTTGATAGGAGGGATGTTAGGATCGTTATGGTTGATGATACTATTATAAGTGTAGGTTCTAAGAGTAAGGCTGTTTATGTTGCATTCGAGCCATTATTAAGAAGGATTCTATATGTATGGGTTTGTGATGTTGCAACATGCTTACATCTCTAACATTCCTTAAAAGATTAGAGCTATCTATGGTTCAAATATAGTTGTATTAAGTGATGGAGCTCAATATTATAAAGCATCATGTAAAATATTAAAATTAAAACATGAACTGTATAGTTTAGAAGTTAAGAATCTAATGGAGAGAATAATACAGTTAAGGATAGAACTAAGCTATTCGATAACTATATACCGTGTATGAAGGATAAATGCGGTGATGAGCATGCATTAATGCTTATGAAGTCAATAGCATACATACTAAACAAACATGGATAAGGAAGATAAAAGCTAAGAATTCATAGAAAACAAAGCCAAAATAGAGGTGATAAAATGCTTAAGTTAACAAGGCCCCCTAGAATACATAAGTTTTAAATATATGTGTTTCCAATATTAGTTTATGGTTATTGAAATTGATGATTTAACTCGTAGACGTGTTACTAATATATTTAAGATTTTAAAATCTCCTGTTAAAATCTACCTCTTCACAACAACTATGCACTGTCTATACTGTAATGAAGTCGAGGGAATAGTTAATATTATTAGTAGTTTATCACCTCTCATATCTGTTGAGAAGTGTACATGTAGTATAGATCATCCTCAAGCACGTAGATTTAGAATTGATAAGCATCCAGCTATAGTTATACATGGTGAAAAGGAGTTTAATATTAGATATTTCGGCTTACCTGTAGGCTATGAGTTTGGGGTTGTTATTGATAGTATTGTTGCAGCATCTACAGGTATGGTTAAGCTTCCTCCCAACATAGTTGATCTAGTTAAGAATATAAGTATACCTATACATATTCAGGTATTTGTAACTCCAACCTGTCCATACTGTCCATCTGTAGCTAAGACAGCATATAGCTTTGCAGTATTAAACCAAAATATAACAGCTGATGTTATTGAAGCAACAGAGTTTCCTGAATTATCTAGACGTTACGGTGTTTATGCTGTTCCTAAAACAGTTGTAAATGATGTTGTAGAGTTTGAAGGTGCTGTTCCAACTGATATATTTCTAAGACATGTAATGAGAGCTACTGATCTTGCTGGTAGGAGGGATTAGTTAATGTCTATATTTCTATCCGAGAAACCTCTTTACGATGTTGTAATTATTGGAGCTGGACCTGCTGGCTTAACAGCTGGAATATATTGTGCAAACATGGGTTTTAAAACATTAGTTATTGAGGGTTCATCTCCATCAAGACTACAGCTAGCAGGACAAATACATAATTATCCAGGCTTCCCAGATGGAATTTCAGGTTCTGAACTTTTAAACAGGATAAGAATTCAAGCATTAAATGCTGGAGCTGAACTAAGAAGAGGAGATGTGGTAGCTATTGATCTTCTTAGTCCAGTAAAAACAGTAATAACTAGAACTGAAAGCATAACTACATTTACAGTTATAATAGCTGTCGGTTTAGGGAAGCGTAAGCTAAATATTGAGGGAGAAGATAGGCTTCTAGGTTTAGGTGTTTCATACTGTGCCTTATGTGATGGCCCACTATATAAAGGTAAAACTGTAGCTCTAGTTAGTGATGAGCTTTCTGAAGATCTATTAAGTCTTAGCAGGCTTGCTTCTAAAATATACTTTATACCATTAAAGCCATTAGGAGGCGTAAGTGGACTACCAGATAATGTTGAAGTTATCAATGTAAAAGTTAAGGCTATTAATGGAGTTAATAAAGTTGAAGGATTAAGAATTATTAAAAATGGTGTTGAGGAAATACTTCAAGTTGATGGTGTATTCATATCAACTCAAACTATTCCATTTACAAGTATTATTGCAAAAAGCGGCGTTGAAGTTGATGAAAGAGGCTGCATTAAGGTTGGTAAAGACATGACTACAAATATCGAGGGAGTATATGCAGCCGGAGACTGTACATGTGGAGGTATGCAGGTAGCGGTAGCCGTAGGGCAAGGAGCTCTAGCAGCAATAAGAGCTATAGCCTACATTCACGAACAACAGAAAGAATTGAAATCACTAATAATATAGTCGGATTTTAAAGCCATAAATCCATCAATTTCACATAATCTTTACTTTACAGTATAATACTGAAAGTATTTTGAAAATACATTAATATTAGAGACTTTACGAGAAACATAATCGATAAATACCATTACATCACAGATAGTTTTTGATATTCAAGTTTATTATGAACTCATTGCAAAACTCCAGAGTTTAAACATGCTAACAATCTTCTTACGATACTATTCTAACATGTAGAATTAAACCGTTAAATCTTGGTAGTAGGTTTTTGCAATGACTTCTATGAGAAGAGCTATACATTCCATATTGTTATGTTTAAATTTAAGCTTCTACTCGATTTTAATGAAAAATGTTGGGATTATTATGGTTGTAATGTAGTGAATATATGTTTAGACAGGATAATGTATGATAGAGGTTAACTTCTATCAATTAATCTAGAAGTTATGGGCATGACCATTCCTACAGGAATACGTTATAATATGGGATCCAGATTATTTCTGTAGGTATGGAGTAAATTTATATTATTAATGAGTTTTGTGATATTAACTGTTTAAGTTCTAAGATTTTTATACCTTCTATTTCCTCTTCACTTTTCTCCGGTACTACGAAGTAGCTTTGAGGATTTTTAAGGTTTAACTTACTAGCTAGAATATCTACTTTACCTTTAAACTTTATTACATCAGATGAATCTATTCTTCCTGTTTTACACTCGAAGAATATTGTTTTCTCATTACCTATTGCCACTACATCTACTTCATTTCCCTCCCTATCCCAGTAAGTTCCAACTTTATATCCTTGAAGTGTTTTTGAGAGAATGGATAAGCATATTTTTTCAAATATTTTACCTATGTATGATTGAAGTTCCTTGATTATCTTGTTTAATACGTACTCCTCCTGTCTTAACTCTATGTTTAACGTATTTGGGTGTATGAATCTCATGTAGAATTGGAAGAAGTTATCTTTAAACCCATATCTAGGTATATCCTTCCTTAATATGCTTGTTTCACGTTCTATTAACATCAGCTTTTCTAGAATTAATAAATACTTTTTTAGTTTATGTCTCTCTAGACCGGTATAGTCTGATATTTCTTTTAGAGTTGCTTTCCCCATGCTTATTGCTTCAAGTATTTCAAGATATCTAGATGGATCCCTTAACTCCGCTGCTAATAGTCTTTCAACCTCTTCGTATAATGGTGCTCCTGGTTTTAGGAATAAGCTTCTAATATTTTCCTCTAATGTCCTAGATTTGTCATATAGCATTAAGTAGTGTGGTGTACCTCCTAAAATGGAATAAATCTTTACGTTATCCTCCTCTCTTCCTCCAAATATTTCTCTTACAGTCTTATAATCGAATCCATCCATTCTAATAATTCTCGTCGACCGACCATAGAGTGGACCTAAATAGCTAATATCCCGCTCAACCATTCCAATAGTTGAGCCTAATAATAAAAGCTTAACCTTACTTTTTCCTGAACTAGCATCCCAATGATACTGTATTCTAGGTGAAAGCTTTCTAGATATTCTCTGATATTCATCTAATACTAGAAGCCTATTCTCACTACCAAATTCTAAGAAAACATAATCTAGGAAATCATCTATGGAATGAAATGTTTTACTCATAACATTTGAAGCATCTATTAAAAACCTTTGGATACTGGAACCCTCAACATAAATATAGGTGCCCGGATACTTCTCAAGAAGCTTTCTTGAAAGAACTGTTTTCCCAATTCTCCTACGACCATAAATAATTATTAACTCAGCTCTTTCTGAGGATAGTGCTTCTCGTAGAATGGAGAGTTCTATTTCTCTATTATAAAAGGGTATACTCATAAGTATTATACTTATGAGTATACCTATATAAACCTTCCTAAAACTAAATCTGCCTTATGGACTTAAGCCATCAATTATATATGCTTCTCATATCTAAACCTGGACTACATCAATAAGCAAATGAGTCATACTCTGAAAACCATAAATAAACACAGCCTTATGTTAAACAGTAATAAATTCAATAATACCTAATCAACTCTAGGCCTACCAGTTCTAACCCTAAAAGGAAGTGAAAATCTAATAAATACCTAATCACTAGCTCACAAACTCCATACACAACCAAAAATAAGAAATAACCTTGAAATAACTTCTGAAAACGTGTCCTCTTAGAATTTAAACATATTAATAACCACAATACTATTCTAACATGTAGAATTTAACCAGTTAAACCTTAGAGGGTTTCGCGATGACTTCATTATCAATAAATTACAGGATTTATAATTCATTATGAAAACATTATTGTTTACCTAATATAGAAACCGTAAAATTAGTGGAGTTGATAGAAACTTATTAGGTATAATTGTTTTTCAATAGTTAATTATATGTGCTGCTACGTGTATTAGTTTTATGAATAGTATTATAGTTACTGGTGGTGCTGGATTTATTGGTAGCTATATTGTAAGTTTTCTCTTAAATATTGGATATAAGGTTACTGTAATTGATAATTTATCAAGAGGATCCTTAAGGAATCTACAGGGAAATATTGGAAAAGAAAATTTTAAAATTTTAACCGAGGATGTTCGAAACCCAAATGTTCACAGCATTTTAAAGAAGGCTAAAGCTATAATTCACTTAGCAGCTCTAGTATCAGTTGAAGAATCAATAGAGAATCCAATACTATACCATGATGTAAACGTTAACGGTACATTAAACCTACTTAATGGATATAAGGATAGTAGTGGTTTATTCATATACGTATCGTCAGCAGCTGTTTACGGAGAACCAATAGATCTTCCTTTAAGAGAGAATAGCTTACCGAGACCAGTATCGCCTTATGGGGTAAGTAAGCTTTGCGCAGAATACTACGTTAAAGTCTTTGGGGAAAACTATAATTTTAAAACGTTAATATTAAGGTTATTCAATGTATACGGTCCCAGGCAATGGAGGAATCCGTATGCTGGAGTAATAAATAAGTTTATTGAAAACATATACTTAAACAAGCCATTAGCAATATATGGAAGTGGGGAGCAGACGAGAGACTTCATACATGTAAGGGATGCTGCTAGGGCAATAGTTAGCACGTTAAATCTAGACTTAAGCGGTGAAGTTATAAATATAGCTTCAGGAAAGCCTACAAGAATAATTGATCTTGCATTAAAGGTAAAGGATATAGCTGAGAAGAAGCTTAATAAGACAATAAGTATAGTCTATAGCAAATCAAAACCTGGAGATATAATGCATAGCTATGCATCAATAGAAAAATCCGAAAAACTACTTGGATTCAGGCCGGAAATAGATCTTAACAGTGGACTTAAAGAGCTTATAGATCAATATGAGTTAGAGAATAGATGATAATATGAGATTATCAAGGAAAGCAGTAAGATGCGATATCAATGAACTCATTGCAAAACCCTTAGGTATATTATTATGCATGCTATTTGTATGAATCCTAGGAATGTTGATGCTAGTCTTTCGTATCTTATGGTTATTCTTCTGAATGATGTTATCCATGAGAAGAATCTTTCAACAGCGCTCCTCATGCTCTTATATGCCTTCCCATCGAGCCTGTATGGTCTTCCATGCTTGGGCTTACGCCTCGGGTTGACATCTATGTTTGCTTTCACTTCTCTACGCTTGAGATAATCTCTAATCTCCTAGCATCGTATGCTGAGTCTCCGTAACCTCTTTAGGTCTACTCCTAGGCCTACCATGCTTAACCCTTACATCTTCAAGGAGCTTTATGAAGTATTTTGAGTCGTACTCATCGCCAGGTCCTACTTGAACGCTTAGCGGTAGGATTCAGGCGATACAATAGCATGAATCTTTGTACCCTTAATACGCTTATATCCATCATAGCCTACAAGCCCCCTTTCCTAGCCTTTATAGTCGTGTTATCAACGCAACTTTATCAAGGCTTAACAGTAGAATAAACCTTAGATATCAGGGCATTAAGTATCTGCTTCCAAACACCTAGCTCCATCCATCTCTTAAGCCTCCTAAAGTTGGGTAATGCCCATACCTAGAAGCATATCCATCCATCTACAACCAGTAACAAGCATGTACAAAATACCATTCAACAAGCTTATCATCTATCCTAGGCCTACCAACCCTAGCCATAGGAGGAAGCAAAGACCTAATAAGCCCCCTCACAATCACTAATCTCACGAAACTTCATAAAGAAAGTATAAAAGAAGAAGGCTTAAATAGTTTTGCAATGAGTTCTTAGATAAGAACTAGTGTTTTTGAAAAGTTTGCCATAATGAATTAATGAATGTTTACATGATATAATAGTTTATCATAGAAACTTAATTTAAGTGGCTTTGTTAACTTAAGCATGTTTTATCACCTCTATTTTGGTATTTTATCTTCTATGAATTCTTAGCTTTTATTTTCCTGTTAATCCATGTTTGTTTAGTATGTATATTATTGATTTTATAAGCATTAATGCATGCTCATTACCGCATTTATCCTTCATGCATGGTATATAATTATCGAATAGCTTAGTTCTATCCTTAATGTATTGTATTATTCTCTCCATTAGATTCTTAA
>Ga0209394_1000559_pt1 | contig 28621 bp, 36 predicted proteins | sample JNZ201metaG_FD_184122 | JGI IMG/M metagenome (GOLD analysis project Ga0209394, IMG submission 184122) | Hot spring microbial communities from Jinze hot spring, China to study Microbial Dark Matter (Phase II) - JNZ 20120812A (SPAdes) (version 3) ... | reverse complement strand
ATAGGATTTGCCTCAGAAGAAGAACTCAAGAAGGCTGTGATGAGCTGTGATATTATAGTATTACCTTATAAAGACCATTATTTCGAAAGTAGCGGCGTCTTACATCTTTTTATGGATTGTGGTAAGCCTTTCATATTATCAAGAATACCACGTTTTTATGCCGACGTAGACCCGAGTGAAGTACTGTTCGTGAATGTTAGCGGGCCTGAGCTTGCTAAGGCCGTTATTACTGCATTAAATAGAGAGAAGATTTTAGCCCACAGGCTTAAAACCAAAGCAAGTGAAAGATCATGGAAGAGAGTATCATTGACCTTCATAGCAAGCTTACTGGGAAATAAAATGATAAATATATAAGGGATTTTCAGGTCATTATAGAAAATTTATATATCCGTTATTTATTATTATAATGATATCCTCTCAACGTAAATGGTGAGCAGACGTGAAAATAGTGTTTGTACATCACTTTAGTCTTAGTTATGTCGGTGGCGGGGAAAAGTTCCTAATAGAGACGAGCTTGCTGTTAAAGAAAAAAGGTTGGGATGTTGAAATAAGAGCCTTTCCAATTTATCGTAATAATACACATATCTGGGAATTTATGTCGGGCATTAACTATATCGAGAGCTGGTTTCATAAAGTAGACGACGCAGATATTATTTATTTTATGTATGCACCTTTGATATGGAAGCTAATGAAAACAGACGTACCAAGAATAGCAGGCATTCACGCATCTTCCTTGGTTCCAGAACTACAGAGTCCAGATGTTTTCCCTAAGTCTCCCATTAAACTCGTTAAGATCCACGGACTTCTCTCTGCGGTCACCTATTATTACTTTAGGTTATTCAAGGATGAGGAGCTACAAAGATTTGATGCCGTGCATTTAATAAACCGCGCTATGAAATTTAGGCATCCGAATGTGTACTGGGTTCCACTTTTCATAGACACACAACTATATAGACCGACAAAACCCAAGTCTGATGAGCCAACAATTCTCTTTGTCGGAAGACCTCTGTTTAAGAAGGGGTTTGACTTATTTGTAAAATCGGCTAAAATTATTCGCAAACATACAGGTAACGTTAAATTTCTTGCTACAGGAGTTGAGGGTACTGTCGATGGAATTATTAAGGGATTAGGTTTAATTCACGACAACATGCTTCCAGATCTTTACTCATCGGCTTGGATCGTTATCTATCCCTCAAGGATCGATACGTTTGGAAGGGTGATTTTAGAAGCCATGGCCTCAGGAACTCCTGTTATAACTACGCCAATATTATCTCATATACATTTAAATCTACCGGTCTACTATACCTCCACACCCGAGGAGATAGCTCAGAAAGCACAGCATATCCTGCATATGCCCGAGGATGAGTACAAGAGCTTGTGTGCGATCTCTCGAAGGTCCGTTATTGAGCAATACGATGTAGAGAAGGTCTTTCCAAAATTCGAACAAATGCTAAGAGAAGTTGCAGAAAGATAACACTTTAATTATCGGTTAACTTTTAGGTCTTACAGCGCGTGATATCAAAGGAGTCACGATTTCGCGATTGTTGGTCAAATGATCAGTAACTCCTGATCTCTAACAAATGCTTAACGTATTTTACTATTTCTCTAAGAGTGAGTTTGCTTTTACCTTTCTGTCTCGCACTGAAGACATACGGCACTTCGCATACGTTTTTCCATTTGGCTTTACAGAGTATCTCTAGCAGCACTTTGAAGGACTTCGGGTTTAACCCTATACCATTAATAATGGTCCTCCTGAATCCAAAGAAGCCTGAAAGTGGATCTTTTACACTTCTACAAGGTGGGAGTAACATATATGCTAGTAGGGTCGCGCCACGCGAGATTATACTTCTGGAGAGAGGCCAGTTCTCTATACCTCCTCCTGCAATGTATCTCGATGCGACAACTATGTCACATCCCTCTTTGAGTTTTTCAATGACAGTTGGGATAACTTCGGGTGGATGCTGTAGGTCCGCATCCATTATTACTATGAGCTCTCCCCCGCTTGTCTTAATGCCCTCCATAATGGCAGAGCCAAGACCCAGCTTCCCAGGTCTTTTTATTAGTTTAATAGGATATTTACGGCTTAAATCTCTAACCACCTCGGCGGTTCCATCGGGCGAGTTATCGTCTACGACAACTATCTCAAAGTCGCCATAGCCAGCATCATGCATAGCCTCGGAGAGCCTTACCACAAGCTCCTCAATGTTTTCGCGCTCATTATAAGTCGGAACTACTACGCTTATGCGATATGCATCGGGCATCTCTGCTATGTCCCTTTTATAATATATTAGTAGCTTGAGAATATAAAAGCTATGAGCGGTTAGGTAGTTAAACAGAATTGAAAGGCAAAAATGTTGTGTTATGAATTGATGTCCTTCTTTAAGGTCTACAAGCTTTTATAGGGGGTATTCGAATAACGGTAAACCGCGAGGATGAACCTGCCAGAGTCTTAGTAACTAGAATAGGTTTCCAGGCTCGTAGAAATGTTCTGTGTTTCTTTCGTTTATGTGTCTGAGTGGGTATGTTGCGTAGGTTCTACCAAGCTTGATTCCTCGTTTTCCTTAACGCTATTCTGTGGTGTAGTTCTTCGCCCTTGTAATCGTATATTTCCACGCCCATTTCCACGTTCTCGTAGTAGTATAGCTTCATAACAAATGCTTCCCTTCCCTCTGTCCACAGCTCATCGTTCTCTACTAAGTAGGTGGCTAGCCTTCTGACGTTCTTGTAGCTACTGAGACACATTGAGGTGAGGCTATATGGCAAGGAAAGCCTTTCTCAATGATGCTCACAAGTTTCCAGCAGGAGAGTAAACGTTAACGCCTATGCTCATGAATTCATCGAGGAGAAGAGCAATGATTTTCTCGGTGACAGAAGTACTCAAGCTACTTAAGCCAAACTTATTACTAATTCTTAAACGTCTATTATCCCTGACCCTATTCTTTATAAGCATCCTGGACATCACAATCAGTTCCTTTCATAAAACAAGACTACACGCATGCGATACCATCCCAGAGATGTTTTATCTCGTATTTGTTATTCTCCGATAGTGCTAGAGCCTTAGTGGGTATAATTATGTCGGCGTGCATTGATTAGAACTTGACAGAGGTTGCTCTTGGATTAAACCTGGAATACCCCTATGTGTTTAGCAGGTATCTTAACAATAGATTTGTATTTTTCTACCTCAAGGTGCTTTAGTAACTCCTTAATATGCTATGTTAATCTCATTCGGATTATTCACAACATAGTACCTATACCTCATACTTAACTCACTAAGATACCTATCGACTTCTTTAAGGTCAACTGCCTCTCTCCTTCCCCATTTTTAATAACCCAAGGTATCTTATCAACACGGTAGCGCCCATGAGATACGCATCCACTAAGCTCACTATGTTCAGTAAAGCTCCTGAGAAAGATAAACGGATTTCATGTCGACAATGAACTATCTACCAACAATCTGTCTGAGAACGTAAGCATCAATAGATAATCCCGGTTGTCGTAAATCTCCATGTGCCTGCCATATGGCATGCAGAAACCCCCGGTGGATATTTCTCCATTTCCTAGCTGTATGCCGTACCTACCCATTTTTACTGCCTCTCTTGAAATCATGCAGTTAACATTCTCCATTATGACGACTGGCTTCCGCGCGCCAATCTAGACAAACGTATGTGGCAGGCGATGAACACCCCCAAACAATTCATATCCTGTCTACCTTGAGTGCAGGAGGGTCAACTCTCATCGAGCATCTGCTATGCGGATATACTAGGTAGATACAATCTTTTCTATTAGATTTTATTACAACGTAATCTATTACCCCTCTTTAAGTCTCCAATGATGCCGGCATTACCAAGGTTCTCCAACAAGGTTGGCAATTGATTCTTGCTGAGAACGATAATATCTACGTCACCTGTACCAAGTATATTTTTAATTAACATGAAAACGCTACGCATACTAACGTATCTGACACTAGTAACGCGACGAACAGGATTAATCTCGCTCTTATTGGGAGTTAAATCCCTAGAAGGAAGAAGATACTTCCACCCACCAGCAAGGATGTCTCTGTAAACCTCTGTGGAAACTAATTATGTACTTATCACACCAAAACTAATACCGTGCTCTCTTAATATTCCCAACATATTATTGGTAATACTATCAGGACTACTCACCACTTAAGGTTCTTGAGCCTTAGAACAATTCTCTTCAGTTGATTTTCGTGGCCCGCGATTATATAGAACGACCCGATAACATCAACTCCATTGTCTTAATTAGACGGCTCGGCTTAAGTTTCTCAACTCTGCCATTGGCATTCTTACATGTGTCCGTAAGGCTACTGTGTATAGAATTCAGGAAACCATGAGAGACCAGTGTTCCTCAACCTCTTTAATTTAAGGATTTATATCTCTTTGAGTGGTAATCCCTTAAATTTCTCCTTAACCGACTCATGCAATTGTTCCACTATCGCATTCTCATTCTAATTTCATCAGTCATCATTTCTCTTCACTAATCTCCTTGATAACCGCGTGTAACTTCTCGTGGATTTCAATAATCTCATCGAGAACTAGTATAACCTTGTTTATGCCGTAATGTGTAGCCAAACGCAAAAATGGTATATAAAGCTATGCAACGTGGTGACGATTATGGAATTATACAGGAAACCCCTATCCCTGGAGACAACGAACGGACAGTATCCGTTAAGTTTAAGCATCCACGAGTCCAGCAGAAGAACATGGTATGGGATGATTCTCGTTAAGCAAGCACGACGGCTACTCCGAGGTATAGTCTCACTCTGACGCGAAGGGCTAGGTCACCTCGATTAGGGAGTCGGTAGACCATTCGTAGCCTCCCATTTAATCTACTTCCTTCAAATACTTCTCCCTCTTCTATAATTTGGCGAGCCAGGGCATTCCAGAGTTCGATAAGGCACCGGTACAAGTTAACAGCTAACTGCTTATTCGGTGCAACCACGAAGACAACATAGTTGCCGATTCCCGCGAAGCGCTACTTCTCCAACAACGACAGTAGCAAACCATGAAGCATCCCCAATGATTTTCCAGCACATGATTTATTAATTACCTCTAGGTATTTGTCCATACTGAAATTCTCGACATCCAGGTCACTAATCCTCCTAGCATCCTCTGTTAACAGCCCGCGAAAAACTTGTAAGCTTATTTCAACCAACCACATACTTGTGGATATTGCTCTCATAACGCCAAAGATAATAACTACTCCATCACTTCAGGGCAGACTCTAACACGAAGGATTCAATAGCTGAGATATCGAAAGTAGTAGCCGCCATGACAATTCATAGTAAAGTAGACAGAATCTGATGATTCACCCCTCCTTCCAGGTCTCCATCTAGTTGTTTCGGTTTGACATCATTGTAGCCTCCTTGGCTACTCGTGTTAGAAGACGTTTTCGAGTAGCTCTGACAGCTTGCTAATTAGCTTCGGGTAGTGCTTGTCGACGCGTGCTGGGAGGTTGTCATAGTGTACATCTCCTATATTTAACCCAGTTATCCCGGACCGGCAGAAGTTGCAGACTTCTCTAGGCACATCCTTGTCTCTGCGGAGCCCGTAAAATAGCTTCCGGTAATTCTTTGTCTTCACTTTATATTCGTCGAAGGGATTGTCTCTTATTACATCGTAGCTTCCTAACTTTCCTTTCACTCTAGCGACATCGTTGAGGAGGGACTTCGGAAAGTAGATGTGCTCAATAGCTCAGCGCCCCCTTCTATTTCTCACGTTGAGAAATGTTCTTACCCCTTACAGGGAGCTCAACTATTAGCTCACGCCTCTTCACGGTCTCTACAGCGATTTTTCGTTCTCAGGAATTAATATATCCCAGCAATCGAGGTAAGCGATGAACCTTGCTTGGTCTTGAGAGCTAGTGGGGGTTCTCCGCGCGGGTTCGAATTCTGCTCCCGACGCCAGCCTCTAGAAAGTTTTAGGTCCAGAGCTAAACAAAGAGCATTTCATGAACTGGATCAATGAACAATCTTACAGAAAGTAAGCTACTCCTGATGTAAAAATTTCTCATTAATGTCTCTTAATAAAGTACTTTATTAACTAATTTTAGTTTGAGTGAATCTTAGCATAGCACTTAATACGGTCGTTTAGCAATTCTTTTGCTTGAGCTAATACTCAGGTGGAATAGTATTTTACTACCAGCAGTATATGTCGTTTGCGCATATTATTCCTGAGATCGTGACGGCTTCTATTCCTCTCCCGGGAAAGTTAAGGTCCCTACTAGATAGAGACCTCCATCGGCGTTTTGAAGTAGGGTCTTTTGTGTTTATTGACTGGTCGAAAGCATAGATCGCGCCTTCAGGCATTAAAATATATTTTTCGAAGGTTTTTGGTGTTGCGGCGTTTTGAATGATTATGTGTTTGCTCAAGCCTGGAATAATTTTCTCAACTTTTTGAATCAACACCTCAGCAAGCTCGCCTTTCTCTTTTAAGTATTCTTCTGTTTCTCTTGTTGGAAAGTCTTGGTAATTGGCGTTAGTAAGTATCGTGATACTAGCCTTACCCTTGGGCGCTAAACTCGGGTCAGCGTTTGAGTTGATGACAACCTTGTAGCCCTCGTCTAAGTTTTTAATGAGTACTGGATAGTTAGAGAGGTCGATGTCTACTCTAGGAAGATCATGAAGCAAGACTGGAATATCCTCAGCCTCCTAATATACTCGACGAAGTCCTTGTCTGAGTTTTGCCCTCCAATGAGCTCTAGAAATGTCGTTTTTGCGTTGACGTTTGAAACCACGATGAGGCTTTTGAAAGTCTTTTCTTCAACCTTAACGCCCTTCACTTCACCTCCCTCAACTAATATCTTGTCGACTTCATGTCTGACTAGAACTTTCCCACCGTGCTTTTCAATGAAATTCTTCAAGGCGTTCGCATAGTTTTGTGCTCCTCCTTCCAGGAAGTAGCCTCCATGCAGATAGTAGGAGATGCATGCTGTAAGCGCGACTGAAGCAGGGGTTTTCTAGGGACTTGTACTCACATATCCTAGACAAGCGCGTAGTAGCTCTTTCAAATCTTAATCGGAAAAATATTCGTCAAGCTTCTGCCTAAAACTCTTGCTCATCCAATCATAGAAATGTGGGTGCTCTCTTGGATAATTCACGAGCTTCTTCATGCCGAAGACTTTGGCGATAAGCTCTGGAGGTGGGGGCGCACCATAAACTTCAGCATCCCTATAACATTCCATATAAGCTTTTCGAGAGTCTTCGAAGAAGGCACTGATATTCTCCCTCTCGTAAGGAGATATTTCATAGAAGTTTTATGAATTCATCTAGGCTCCTCACCTCAGCTTTTCCCCCTTAAAAATATATCTCACAGTATTTCTTACAAATAGTTACTCCCTACTTAATTTAAGTCTGCGTAGAAAAAGAGGTATCGTTCCGTTCTCCCATAAGTCACTGAGATCCTCAACACCAGTGTTGAAGGTGAGACCTTATCCTCTTATAATGAGGAACAGTATCCACCGACTTGATAGTGTTGCTCTGAAACGAGAACCTCATAACCCTTCTTAGCTAGGATAGAGTTGCACGTTAACCCTCCGAGGCCCGTCCCCACAATTATGACGTCATATTCGTCTTCTCCTTTCATATTCAGCGAGTTTACTTCAACTCTCCAGTCAAATCTTTCAAAGGGCTTAACATACCCCCTCATAACAAAGTATAAGGGCGCCTTCACTGGGAAGATAGTGGAGAAAAGTTATGCCTAAAATAATACTAATAAGTTAGAGAAAACCACGTTATAAGGCATTCTTGTAGGTAGAAAGAGGATTGCATTGACTATAGATATTAACGTCCAAACTAATGAAACGATATTGTTGATAAGAAGGAAGGATTTCTCTCTCCAGTAACTCTCAGGCCAATCCTTCTTAGCGACCTTAAACGTGAAAGGTCGCTTAACGACCAAGGAAAAAGCGTCCATCAGAAATAAAGTAAAATAACCTGCGAAGCTACATTACTGGACGAAAAACTCTAGGTTAAATACGTATGTGCCTGCAGAAGCCAAACTGAAGTAAATGAGAGAGACGAGGTCCATCAAATTATAACTTTTCCATTTCTTCTGAGGAATTATGAGAATGATTGATATCACAAAAGATAGAAATACTCCAAGCTTAAATCCTAAGCTACACAAAACCCAGTAAACAATTCAGGGAACGAAAGACAATACGATGTAAACCATGCCGGAAATCTTTCCACTTGACCAATTACTATTACTCATTACTCTCTACTCAGTCTTATTTCTCTTCTTCAAGATTTAAGTAGTCTCTAGTACTCTTTAAAAAGTAAATCGTGTGAATTTTAAGTCTATGTCTCTTGTTAGATTTCTATTAGTTCGGTTAGAGGAATAAATCTTAGGTACCACTTCTCGAATTCTTTTTTAGTTACTATGTGTAGCTGTATTGGTAAGTCTGTGGTCATGGCAATCTTAGCTTTAAACCTGTACTTTTCTTCCATATCACAGCTCTCAGCTACTATTAATATGTCTATGTCGCTTCCCGCCGTGTATTTTCCTCTGACAATCGAGCCAAATATGTATACTTTAGCTTCTGGCCAGTAGTTCTTAGCAAGCTCTTTTATTTCTTTAGCTACCGTGTGAGGGTTTTCAGCAACTCTTAAGAACTTCTTAGCTTTCTCTACGTATATATTAAACGCGTTCGACAACGGGTTTAAACACCTCCTTTACGAATCTTAATAAGGCTTTTGCCTCTATGGGTTCGTATCTGCGAGGAAAATATCTTGCGCTTATGTATGCGTCCTCGAGCTTCGTCAACATTATTAGTTGTTCCTCCTTAGTGAGAAGGTCGCTAACTTCTTGGTGGATCATAGACAGGTCTCTTAGGAGTCTGACTAGAGAATGCGTTCTAGGGTAGGCACCTGTTTTAATTAGTAACTTGTATTTCAGCATGAGCTGACAAAACTGCTCTAAATTAAACACGCATAAATCGTAGAAGCCTTCATCACATAGTCTTTCAGCATTAAGTAGAAACTCTTCTGCCCTTATTCGCAGAATCTCAGCTTCCTCACTAGACACGTAATCCACCACGATACTATAATCTCATAGTTTATATCTGGAGCTAAAGTAAATAATTAGAATAACACACGGGTATGTGGTTTGAATGTGTGGCTTTATATAGTGATTGGTTTTTTGCAGGGGGTTTTTGAGTGGTTACCAGTCTCAAGCAAGACTGTCTTAATGCTATTTGCTAGTTTCGTTGGTGGTGTCTCCCTACTAGAGTCTTATTTTCTGGCTATAGCTCTTCAGGGAGGTACTGTCGTTGCTGCAGTAGTGTTTTTTAGGAGGGTTCTTCTTCAAGTGTTTCGTTATAGCAACTTGCTTGAGTTCCTCATCGTGTCAACTTTTGTGACTGGCCTCTTAGGCATTCCAATTTACTTCACTATCTACATGTTTTTGCCAGGTCTTGACCTCTCAATTACTACATTGTTGGTTGGCTTGCTTCTGTTGCTTCAGTATTTTATGAGGAGAAGACGGGGAGAAGATGTTAAGACCGTTAATAACGTCAGTTTAACGGATTCGGTCTTGTTTGGTGTAGCACAGTCTCTCGCTGTGTTGCCTGGAGTGAGTAGGTCGGGTGCTACAATCATAGCGTTAATTTTCATGAAATACAGGTTAGAAGACGCTATGAAGTTGAGTTTCTTAGCATCTATTCCGGCTAACCTCGGGGGAGCCCTACTAGCACTTTATGCTTCTAAAACTATAATAGCAGAAGCTGGGAGTGGCTTATTAGTAGCTTTCCTAACCTCTGCGGTAGTAGGGCTCCTGACAATCAAGTATTTGTTGAGAGTCTCTTTAAAACATTCACAGGAACTAATCTTATTCATGTCTTTAGCCACGTTAGTTGTTGGCTTCCTAAAGATCTCTTTACGTGTTTAGCAGTAAGAACTCTCGAAACAACTTAAGCTCCCTAAATCTGTATTTAGTGGAGTGAAGTCGTTGAAGTGTGAGGAAGTAAGAATAAAGAAAGTGACTAGAGTTCTCTCCGGAGTTGCTACTGTGGCTGTTATGGCTAAGCCTTATAAGTGTCCTCACGGCAAGTGTATTTATTGTCCTGGTGGCCTTGAATACGGTACTCCCCAGTCGTATATTGGGGATGAGCCAGCGCTAATGAGAGCTAGGAGAGTTGATTACGATCCCTACCTTCAAGTCCAGGTTAGGTTGAGGCAGTATAGAGATTACATAGGCTGGTATCCTTCCAAGGTTGAAGTGATTGTTATGGGGGGTACTTTCCTTGCTTACCCTCAAGATTATCAAGAAATTTTCATTACCGAAATCTACAGGGCTATGAATGACTTCCCAGAGACCCGGTTACCGTCAGGAACTACTCTTGAGGCGGAGCAAGAGAGAAATGAGAGAGCTTCAGTGAGGTGTGTGGGCCTAACTATGGAGACCCGGCCAGACTGGGGACTAGAAAAACACGCGGACTTGATGCTCAGGTTCGGAGCTACTAAGGTAGAGCTGGGCGTTCAGAGCATATATGATGACGTATTAACGCTGGTTAGGAGAGGTCACAACGTATCCGAAGTCATCAGGTCTACTAGAGTCTTAAAAGACTCTGGATTTAAGGTAGCCTACCATATAATGCCTGGTCTCCCAGGTAGTGACTTAAGCAGAGACATAGAAGCTATTAAGACGATATTCGAAGACCCGAACTTTAGACCAGACTACCTCAAGATATACCCAACCCTAGTTATTGAGGGGACAGAACTATATGAGATGTGGAAGAGGGGAGAGTATAAGGCGCTGAGCGACGAGGATGCAGTAAAGTTAATCTCAGAAATGTATAGGTATATTCCTAAGTACGTTAGGGTCCAGAGAGTTCAGAGAGACGTCCCAGCACAGATAATAATTGATGGTCCCCGGAAAGGAAACCTGAGAGAGCTAGTTGAGGAAGAGTGTGTTAGGAGGGGGATTAAGATAAGAGAGATTAGATGGAGAGAAGCTGGCAGAGCAGTAATGAAGAGAGGAGTTACTCTTAGGCTTGACGCTCTACGACTTCACAGAATGAGGTATGAAGCTAGTGAGGGTGTAGAAGAATTCCTCTCTATAGAGAGTCCTGAAGAAGATGTAGTAGTGGGGATACTTAGACTGAGAATACCTTCACAGCATGCTCACAGACCTGAAGTGGCTGGCGGAAAGAAAGCTTTGATTCGTGAATTACACGTGTATGGTGTGCCTGTCGCTCCAGGAAGTGGGCCTCTCAGCAACTTAGAATTACAGCACAGAGGCTTCGGTAAGAAGCTCCTTCTCGAGGCTGAGAGGATAGCTGCGGAAGAGTACGACGCTAAAGAGATGTTGGTTTTGTCCGGCGTCGGCGTGCGTGACTATTACAGATCCCTAGGTTATAAGAGGCCCTGGAACTCCCCCTACATGCATAAGAGTCTTAAGTCTTGAGCGCCAGACAATAGTAGTTCTTATTAGGTAGTCTCTCACTTCCTTCAGGCACGTAAACACCTTTCTCAATTACTTCAAACCCAGCAACTTCCAACTCTCTCTGTAGCTCACTAATGCTGTAGAGATGATACGTTCTGCAAGTAGCTCTAGAACACCTAACTATGTCCCAGAAGCTTTCTTTCCTTCGCAGAACGTAAGACATTAGACCTCTCACGACATCTAGAAGTAGGGGTTTCTGCCATCTAGCCCATACGACTACTAATAACAGACCCTTATTTCTTAAGACTCTGTAGCACTCACGTAACGCTCTTAAGCGATCCGCGCGTGGCACTAAGTGGTGGAGTGCAGATATTAAGAGTATTGAATCTATAGAGCCTGTCCTTATAGGTAGTTCTCTCATGTCGGCTAAAACTGGATATAGCCTGTGCTGGAGAGACTCAGGAGTTTCTTTGAGTGACCTGTAAATCATGTTGATGGAAATGTCTATTAGGATGCCCCTCACTAAGTTGTTGGTAGCAGCTAAGTACCTAGAATTCTGTCCCGGACCAGAACCCAGGTCAGCAAACCATCTAGTATCGCTACTTACGGCTTTACTCACTATCTCCCACGGCCTCCTCCTGTAACTCTCAGCTATTGCTTCATACTCCATTAAGTCACGCGACCTCTCGAACCCCGCACATTAATTCTTCCTTTGAGAATATATTAACGAACATAACATTAATTAGTGACATGATGAGAAGAGGGTCTAGTGAGTTAAGATGAGCAGTGCCGGAAATGCTGAGATATCACGTCTGTTTCAAATAGATCCTACATACTTGATAGTCTTTATTCTGCTGTTTGTGTGTTTTTTCACATTAGTTAATGTGATGACGGCCGCGTTAGGATTTCAAGAAAGCTTGCCACAGAGGTTCTTCACAGTACTGAATGTCGCTTCTTTCGCCACGTTAATAGTTATACTGATTCTGCACACGATATATCAAAACAGAAATACAGTCGGAATGCTCTTAATTAGTTGCGGGGTTTTTACAGTGTCTTATTACGGCTACATAGCTTTCAAAGCATTCAGCAGGAACTTGGTTATAATACCCTACCCGCTACTAATCGAGCTTAGAGGAAACAGTGCTTCGGCTTATGTAGTAGACTTACCGCAAATCATCATTATATCTTTACTCGCGTACTATGTTTATAAAGAACATAAGAGACTTGCTCTCCGGGATGCCGGGAAAGCAAGTGCTGAAGTAACTAACTTAAACCAGTCGTGAGCGCTGAAGGAATTCTGTTGTTTCTTCACGTTAGTTCTCGTTTCGTGTTCTTTTGTGTTTTAGGACTCCTACCCTGCTCGCACAGACTTAGATAGATGTGAGGGCTTGCGAGTAACTGTAGGGCCTGCAGCCAATCCCTCATCATAACATAACAATCAGTAAATCATCATCCTCAGGATTTCTAGGATTAGCTCTAAACAAGACATTCCTTAGCGCCCTAATCCCTTTCCCGTCTTAAGGAGTGAATTCAATTCTTCTAGCCCTCTCTCCTCAAAGCTCTCATCACATTCTACTCGGCTACTTAAAACACATTTTGAGTACCGCATTATATGGGGTGAGGGCAACGTATCTGAGACCAGGCGCAGGACTGAACCCAACATAAGCCGGGAATGTAGTTCTAAACTCCGAAACTCTCACCACTTTAAGCTGGGGGCGAAGAGGTAACAGTCGCCATAGCGAGTCATTATCAAGCAAGTGTTTTTCAAACACTTATAAGCTCTTGTTTTTTATTTGTTTTGGTGCCGCGGTAGTATAGCCCGGTCAAGTATGCGGGCCTCTCGAGCCGCGTTAAGCGTAGAAAGCCCGTGACCCGGGTTCAAATCCCGGCCGCGGCACCAGTCTCTCTTACTTTCTGCGTTTTAGTGTGAATGTGTGGCCTCTTACGTCTATCACTTCAGCGTTGAGTTTTCTCGAGACCTCGGTTGCTACCTCATTAACTTCAAGCTCTTTAAGTGCTGTCTTCAGTATCTTAACTTTAACGACACCTTCTCTCTCCAGGAATTTGCGAATCTCGTTCATGATTCCCTCACTTAACCCGCTTTTTCCTATTCTTACTTTAGCCGGCTCACTCAAGACTTCCTTCACCTTTCTTGTTTCTTTTTTATGCAAGGTTTTCTCATCACCCAACCACATTGTAAGCATGTCAGAGTTATTATAACTTGCTTTCTGTTATTTCTTATCCTTACTCTAGCATTTAATCCCGGAATTAGAGGAATTAAGCAATTCTTGCACACGTATCTTCTGTACAGTAAGGGTTTCCTCGCTCTAGCTTTACGAAGTAGTCTAAGACCTAATTCTATTTCTTTTCTAGCTACATCTATTAGGCCTAGCTTAAACATCATGACTGACGTGTTGTAGAGTATCATAGCTCTCTGAATAGCTAAGTCTTTGATTAGCCTGCGTCCCCTCACTTAAGCCACGCTCCTTCAGCTCCTACTATCATCAGGTCTCTGTCCTCACTTTATTTCCTAATTATTCTCTGACATCACGATATTAGGTTTCGTAAACTCTTATTAACTCAGTTTTACCATGTCTTAATGGTGGTATATTGGAATTAAGGGAATTTAGTTCTAGGATATCGGACTTAATCACTGTTGTTTCCAAGAGCGTTGTTACTATCTTTACTTTAGTGCCTAGTATAGACATATTCTTTAGGTATAGAGAAGTTAGAGGTGCTGGGTCAGGCTTTTTCGTAGAACCTGGCTTGATAGTCACTAACGCTCACGTAGTGATGAATGCTAGGGAAGTTGTAGTTCTGGTACCTAAACACGGTAAAGAGAGAGCTAAAGTACTCGTTGCTGATCCATATAGAGACTTAGCTCTACTCAAGGTTGGAGTAAGTGATGCTGAGCCCCTACCATTAGGAGACTCAGATAAACTTAAAGTAGGTGATTTAGTTTTCGCGATAGGCTCCCCCTTAGGCTTGCCCGGCCCCTCAGTATCAATGGGTGTCGTAAGCGCTTTAGGCAGGACCATAACCGGAGAAAACATAGTCTTGGAAGATTTGGTCCAGACGGACGCCGCCATAAACCCAGGTAATAGTGGGGGCCCACTAATAAACGTTGACGGCGAGGCTGTGGGAGTAGCTACGGCTATAATACCATACGCTCAAGGAATAGGCTTCGCAATACCTATAAACACTGTGAGGAGGTTTATTCAGATGATCAGAGAATACGGCACTGTTGTCAGGGCTTGGTTAGGTGTTTACGTAACGCCGTTAACAGAAGAAGCTGTTAAGCTCTACGAACTACCCGTTAATGAGGGTGTCGTAATCGTTAATATAGTTCCCGGCTCACCGGCAGACAAACACGGACTAGCGATAGGCGACATAATATTTGAGGCAAATAACAAGCCAGTAAGGAAAGTAAGTGATTTAAGAGCCGCAATAGAGGAGAGCATAAGTTACGAGTGTGTCGACCTGAAGATAATTAGGGGTCACAGAACAATAAGTAAGTGCGTGCCCCCAGTCGTAGAGAGACTTTATTAGCTACCTATCAACCGCTTCTTATATTGAGGTTTTTGTTTGTTTCTTTTGGGTGCTTCATCAAGGCATCCACGAGTCCCCTCCCCACGAACTGCCGTAAGTCTCGGAAACCCCGAGACCACCACATTCACAATTTTTACAAACCCTAGAAAAACCAAAAAGAAACAACCACCCAACTTCGTTAAGACGCGTTTCCTAAGCGCGTGAAAGCTTTAATAATCCCTAAAAAATTTATTATTGGGCCGCCGTAGCTCAGCCCGGGAGAGCACCCGGCTGAAGTTTCTTGGAGACCGGGGTGTCCGGGGTTCAAATCCCCGCGGCGGCATAACTTAATCAGAGAATTATCTTGAGTAGTTCTTCACACGCGTGAACAATTATTGAGGCGACTACCCAAGCGTCTAGTGGTTTATGATATACGGAGTATGTAGCTACGGCGTTAGCTACTACCTCGTTAGAGAATTCCCCGTGCGGGAACCCCCCAATAACTATTGGCAAGTCCTTCTTCAGAGCCTCCTCACATATGCTCTTAGGACTTGTGAGAACTCCTTTCTCGTCTAGTAGTATTAGACCTGAAGCTCCTAACTTCTTGAGTAAGCTCGTTATAGTTGATGGAAATAACCTGAGAAGAGGTTTTTTAGCTCTCGGGGGAACTACACCCTCCTTAAATAACTGCTCTATCAAGCTAACAAACCTGTTATAGTTTCTCGGTATGCGTATCTCGGGACTAACCTCAATGACGTAATCACCGTACGTGTGTACGAAGACTTGGAGTCTCCCCTCTATGTTAAGAGGTGAAGACAGTATCTCAAGCAGTGTTATGTGTGTTATGTCGGGTCTACCCCTCTTTAGAGAATCGGGGAGGTCTTTCATAGCGTGGTAATGAACTGACTTATCTAGTAAGATTTCAGTTGGTTTCTTATTTCTGAGTTTAGCGCTTTTAATTACTGCTGCATGATTACATATCTCTCGAGGAACTAGCTCTAAAGACGCTTCAGCAATCACTATCTTAACTAAACTCATAAACGAGCCCTAAACTACTTACGCGCGTGTAAAATAAAACTTGAGATGGTATGAGTACCTCTTAAGGAGTGAGTCTTACAACGTCACACATCAACTCAGTAATTTGAGAGTATTTCATAAGTCTAGCACTGTGCTAACATACCAGCAGTCATTTTCTTTAGTTATTTTCATGAGTGAGTATGTAACTGCCTTCACTTCATTTCTGATCTCATGTTTTTCCGGGTCTGTTTTTTCTCCACAAACTTCCCCGAGAAACCTGAGTGGCTTTTTTAGGTCTTTCAAATCCTCCACGCTTTTCTCAAACACAATCTTAAATTGTGTGAAAGCTAGCTTCTCGACATTGAATATTATTAGTAAGTCTTCTAGCCATCTGTAGAGCGCGTTGTAAGCGTCTATGCCGCTATCAACTATAAGTTTCTGAGCCCTGCACTCGACTTTAGAAGTGTTTAGCATGACCTCGAAGAGAGCTTTACCAGCGTTCTCAAAAGCTTCCTCAAGAGTCTTTCCTGAAGCCTCGAAGTACGCGTCCGTAGTGTGTTCTAGGAACCTGTAGCCACCGCAGGAAACCCCCCTCATCTCTTACCCCTACTATGAAAAATTCTCTACTTTAAATAAGTAGTTGAAGTCAGTATACCAACTTAAAGATTTAAATTGCGAGCTTATTTCTATTACTTGGGCGGCGGTCGTCTAGCCTGGTCTAGGACGCCGGCCTTCCAAGGCACCCGTAGAACGCCGGAGATCCCGGGTTCGAATCCCGGCCGCCGCACCACAGCCTATTATAGCTGAAGACTTCATCTTTAAAGCAGAGCAGAGAAGTTTACAACCCGAAAGCCTCACCCTTTAGGGCGAGGAGGAAGTCAGCTAGAGTAGTGTTGGGTTTCCACGTTTTTGTATTTTGTGCGGGGAGTAAAGCTTAATAAAACCCAACACTTAATTTGTTAGGAGGTGGGGTGCCAGCTTGGTGAATGTTAAGGAAGTGCCAGCCGATGCGTTTATTAATGAGTTAGCTAAATATTTGAAGGATAACGTGAAGGTTGTGAAGCCTCCTACGTGGGCGTTATTTGTTAAGACTAGTCCTAACAGGGAGAGAGTGCCTGATTCTGTTGATTGGTGGTATGTGAGAGCCGCAAGTATTTTGAGGAAGCTGTACGTGAGTGGGGAGCCTGTAGGTGTGAGTACTCTCAGAAACGTTTACGGAGGGATTAAGAGGAGGGGTTCTGCACCGCCGCACTTCAGGAGGAGTGGGAGTTCTATAATTAGACACATACTTCACCAGCTAGAGACAGCAGGGCTTGTAGTGAAAGCTGGTAAGAATGGAAGGACTTTATCTCCTAAAGGGAGGTCTTTAATGGATAGTATAGCCAGTGAAGTCTTCAAGAGATTAGTAGAGTTAAGACCTGAGTTAGGTAAGTATGGGTGATTATAGAGTGAGTGAGGAGTATTATGACGCAGAATTAGAAGAGATTAAGAGGAGGCAGATGGAGGCCCTGCTTAGGAGGCAGGAGGAAGCCAGGAGAAGAGAAGAGGAGGCTGCTAGGGAGGCTCAGAGGCAGGAGATACTGCGTAGGGTCATGACCCCGGAGGCTAGGGCTAGACTAGCTAACGTGAAGCTCGTTAAGCCTGAGCTAGCCAGAGCTGTTGAAGACTACATAATAAATTTAGCTCTCTCGGGTCAGTTGAAAGACCTCATCGATGATGATACGTTAAAAGAGATTCTTTACACTATAGATACTAGAACTAGGCGTGAGTACAAGATTACGTTTAGGGAGAAGAGGTGATTGTGTTGGCTAGGGCTAAGCACGTAGCTAGGAAGTTACGTTTAGCTAGTGAGGCAAAAAGTAATCGAGCAATACCTATATGGGTCGTAGTAAAAACGTTGAGGAAGGTTTCGTGGAGACCTAGACTGAGGCATTGGAGGAGAGGTAAGTTAAAGAACGTGTGAGGTGTTAGTGTTGGTTGAAGGCTCCATATATGTTGTGAATCTCAACAAGCTTAAGTGGACTGGCTTAACCAGAAGGAATTTCAGAGCGTTGAGGTATGTTCGTGAGTTCGTTAAGAAGCATAGCAAGGCAGAGAAGGTAATCCTAGACGCGTCAATTAACGAGTTCATCCTTTCAAGAAGTTCAGATAATCTTCCCGCGAGAATAGCTGTATGCGTTACTAAACTCGATGACGCTGGTAAGGTAGTTAAGGCGTCACTGGCTGTCCAAGTTACAGAGCAGGTAGCCAGAGAAGATAGCAAGTAGAGGTATCTTCATGCCCTTAGAGAAACTCAGGGTTTTCGGCAACCCTAACATAGGCGTCTACATATTCACTAACAACAACGTCACGTTAGTTCCTGAGGGGGTTGAAGAGAGTGTCAAGAAGGTTCTGAAGAATGTTTTAGGAACAGACGTCATAGAAGTTAGAGTAGCTGACTCGACGCTGTTGGGCGTGTTCGTAGCAGGCAATGACAGAGCGATACTCTTGCCTAAGATAACCAGGGAGGAGGAGCTAGACAAGCTGAGGAGTGCTGGCTTGCCTGCCAAGATTGTTCAGACAACTTTCACAGCTTTAGGTAACGTGATATTAACTAATAATAAGTTCGCGTTGCTTCATCCTGAGTTAAGTGATAAAGAAACTGACTTAATAAAGAGTGAGTTAGGACTCTCTTCAGTTAAGAAGGGGGCTCTAGCTAAGATACCTACGGTGGGTTCATTAGGCGTGCTTAATGATTTCAGCGGGGTTTTTCATCCGGACATCAACAGCGCGGAATTAAAGTATCTTGAGTCTCTGTTTGAGGTTAGGGCTGGTACTGCGACGGTGAATTTCGGTGTTGGGTTCGTTAAGGTCGGCTTAGTCATTAATAATAACGGCGCTGTAGTTGGCGAGTTGACTACAGGTCCTGAGATAATGAGGATCATGGAGATCCTCAACTTCTCAAGAGCATAAATTATGGTGTTGCTTGACTGAAGACTCGATTTGTTTCTGATTGGGTAAGGTTGGTTTTTAAGCTTCATCTGTATTAATGTTTGGTGTAAGCGGTGAGTAGTGAGGTCAAGACTTACAGGGTCAACGGGGTCGCGCTTTTCAGTCCTGATAGGACTAGGTCATGGCAGAAGTTTTCGTTGGAAGTTAGGGCTCTCAGTAGGGAGGAGGCTTTAGAGAAAGTTTATTCTTTGATGGGTAGTAGGCATAAGCTGAAGAGAAAACACATAAAAATACTTGATGTGATTGAGATAAGTCCGGAAGAAGCCGAGAAGAGGATTGTTAAGGAGTTAGCTCAGCTTGAGGGCTGGTCTAGTTGAGTTCAGATAAGAGTGTTGAGAAAAAACAGGTAGTGAGTTTTGAGGCTCTCTTAGCTCAGTTAACTGAGTTGAAGAAGTATATTGATGCTTTGCAGAATCAACTTAATCAAGTTCAGGAAGAATTAAATGAGATCAAGTCTAGTATTAACGCATTAACAGAGTTTAAGGGTGAGGGCGTGAGTGAGTTCTTAGCTCCTGCTGATAGGAGGGGGTATGTCTTGATTAGGGCCTCACCACATTACGTTGACAGAGTCATAACGCATGTGGGCTTAGAATATTATGCTGAGCTTTCCATAGATAAAGCTTTCGAGGTATTGAGTAGTAGAGAGAAAGAATATAGAGATATTGCTGATGAGCTTCAGAGAGAACTTGTTAGAGCACTTAATCATTACGAGAAACTAGAAAACCTGGTTAATTCTATCCTGATTCAGGCACAGCAAGCAAGGGCTCAGCAGGCTAGGAGTACTAGCTCTTAATTAGAAGAGTGATTGTTGTGTTTCGTAAGATTAGAGAAGCACTGACCAGTTTCGTTAGTACTTTAGGGGAGGCAGTAAGCAAGAAAGAATTAAGTGAGAAGGAGTTTAACGAGATATTTGAGGAGTTTCAGTGGCTCCTCTTGGAAGGAGACGTAGCTTTCGAGGCTGTTGAGATTCTTCGTTCTAGACTAGCTAGTAAGTTAGTTGGTGCTAAAGTGCCTCGCTTAGGTAGTTCTAGAGAGTATGTCTTAGGAGTAATTAGAGATACTCTTAAGGAGTTACTTGCTGGCAGTACTTTCGGTAAGGACTTAAGCGCTTTGATTAAAGAGTCTCAAAAGCCTTACGTCATAGTTTTCTTAGGTGTTAATGGGGTAGGGAAAACAACTACTATAGCTAAAGTTGCTTATAAGTTGTTGAGTGACGGGTTAAAGCCTCTAATTGTCGCGGCAGATACTTTCAGGGCTGGCGCGCTAGAACAGCTAGAGATACATGCAGGTAGAGTCGGGGTCCCGATAATTAAAGGTAAGTACGGCGCTGATCCGGCGGCGGTAGCTAAAGACGGGGTCATACACGCTGTTAAGAGCAGGTATGATGCAGTGTTAGTAGATACTGCCGGGCGGATGCATACCGACAGAGATTTAATGGAGGAACTCAGGAAGGTAGTTAAAGTTGTGAAGCCCAATCTAAAGGTCTTGGTTCTGGACGCTCTAGTAGGTAACGACGCTGTCTCGCAGGCTAGGTGGTTTGATGAGGCAGTAGGTGTTGACGCCGTGATACTCACTAAAGTAGACGCCGACGTTAAGGGCGGGTCAGCACTAAGCATAATACTAACTCTAGGGAAGAAGATACTGTACGTGGGTGTCGGACAGAGTTATAGCGACTTACTCGAGTTTAACCCTGACTTAATACTTAATAATCTTCTCAGTATTAACACTTAGAAAGGTGAGGACATGAAGATAGAGGAGATAGTAGCTATGTGGAGAAAGATAATAACTATCTCGGAGAAGCCGGAGAGTGACGAGTACAGAACTCTACTCAAGATAACTCTGGGGGGCATCATATTAGTAGGTCTTGTAGGGTTCGTCGTTCACTTAATACTTTCTTACGTTCAGGGATATTTGTGAGGGGTGCTCGGATTGAGTGAAGAAGGTAGCATGACTCAGGGTAGTAAGCAACGCAAGTACGTCATACTAAGAACTACTGCTGGGCAGGAACTTAACGTCGCGCTAATGCTTGAATCCTTAATAAGAAATACTGAGACTAGAGGTATTTATTCAATAATAATACCTCCTAAGGTTAAGGGCTACATAATAATAGAGACTGAAGGACATCACATAGTTCACAAGATAGCTAAAGACATAAAGCATGTGAAGGGGCAAGCTATGGGCTCTCTCACAGAGGAAGAAGTTGAGAGGTTAATTAAAGTTGCGTCACCTCTTGAAGAACTTCGTCCGGGAGATATTGTAGAGGTTGTTTCAGGACCTTTTAAAGGCTTAAAGGCTCAGATTGTAAGTGTTAATGTGAGTAAAAGGACAGTCACACTAAACATACTAGAAGCCTCCTTCAAGATGGAGGTCACGTTACCGGCAGATGATGTGAAACCTGCTAAGAGGTGATGTGGTGTGGTGTGGCGTACTGTAAGACTGAAGGTTAAGGGGGCGTCAGCGTCCCCTCAACCGCCTGTAGGGCCTACTATAGCTCAGCTAGGTCTAGACGTCAACGAGGTAGTTAATAAGATAAATGAATTGACTAAGCATCTTAAGGATATTGAGGTCTCTGTATTGCTTCACGTTGACACGGACACTAAGAATTACAGGATTGAAATAAGGTCTCTTTCGTCTTCGTCGCTTCTTCTTAAGACTGCAGGGGTTTCCGAGCCTTCAGGAGACCCTGCTCATAAGAAGGTTGGTAACCTGAGTATTGAGGACGTAATTAAGGTCGCTCTCATGAAGAAAAACGAGATGAATTCTAAGAGTTTAAAAGCTGCTGTGAAGAGCTTGGTTTCTACTGCGTCAACTATAGGTTTGAGTGTTGAAGGCAAGAGTGCTAAAGAAGTTATTAAGTTAATTAACGAAGGCTTCTATGACTCTATCTTTCTTAAATATGAAGATGAGTGGAAGAAGTAGGTGAGGATAGTGGTAAGTGAAGATAAGCTAGCTGAGGCTCTTAAAACAGCTTTAGAGCTTGGTAGGGGGCGTAACTTCAAGCAGTCTGTTGAGTTAATAGTAGTTTTTAAGGGAGTTGACCCTAAGAGTTCTGAAGTTAAGTTCAGAGATTTCGTGTATCTCCCTAAGAGTTCTGGGAAAGAGACTAAAGTCTTAGTAATAGCTTCAGGCAATCTCCAGCTACAAGCTAAGGAAATAGGAGTTGACGTCTTAACACCTGAGAACTTAAAGAATCTTTCTAAGCGGGAAGCAAAGAAGCTTAGTATGAAGTATGATGTCTTCTTAGTTCAGCCAGACTTAATGACTCAAGTAGGTAGAGTCTTAGGACCAGCGTTAGGTCCTAGAGGCAAGTTCCCAATACCTATCCCTGCAACAGCCAACTTGAAAGCCTTAGTCACCAGGTACGCCAACTCTACCAGAGTCAGGAATAAAGAGCAGGCTTGGGTTGGTTGCAGGATAGGTAGTGAAGACATGCCGTTAGAACATCTAGTAGAGAATGCTGTAGCAGTACTTAACTTCATTAAGTCTAAGTACACGAAGCCTCTAGAAACTACGGCTAAGATATACTTCAAGACAACAATGGGTCCTGCTGTCGAGGTGAGTATGTGATGAAGGGCTCTACCAGAAATAAGTTATTTAAGCTAATACAAGATGTTCGAGTAGCTGAAAAGACTCGCAGAGTAGTTATAAGGAAATCTATAGTAGAGAAGGAAGTTGTAGTTAATGAAATTAAGAAGTTGCTGTCTACGTATAAGACGTTGGGAGTCGTGAGTCTTGAGGGAGTTTCAGCGAGAGAGCTTGCCGAGATCAAGAAGAGTTTAAGTAAGTATGGTGTAGTGAAGGTACTCAAAAACACTATCGTCATAAGAGCTCTGAGGGAGTTGAGTCTGCCGAGTCTTGAAGAATTCCTTAATTTCCTCACAGGACCTAATCTATTCATATTTACTAATCTTAACGCGTTTATGCTTGCGAATCTGGTAGATAAGGTAGTAGTTTTGAGGTATGTTAAGCCTGGCGAGAAGGCGCCTGCTGATATATACGTTCCAGAAGGTCCTACGGGGATACCTCCAGGACCAATGATGTCTGTCTTTGGTAAGCTGAAGATTAGAACTATGGTGAGAGAAGGAATTATTTGGATCGCTAAGGAGTCTAAAGTTGCTTCAGCTGGTGACGTGGTTTCGCCTGAGCTAGCGTCTCTGCTTAGGAAGTTAGATATAAAGGCTTACCCAGTTAAGCTCTCTATAAAGGCTGTCTTAGATGAAGGGGTAGTAATTCCTGCTGAGAAGTTGAAGCTAGACATCGAGAGCTTCAAGAAAGAACTTCTAGCAGCTGTCCAGACCTCAAGGATAGTAGCTGTCGAGACTGCGCTACCTCTGCCAGAGGTAATGCCTGAGATAATTGTTAAGGCCTATATGAGGGCTGTGAACTTAGCTTGTGAAATCGGGTACGTGACCCCTGAGACTACCCACTTAGTACTCAGGAGCGCCGTTAGTAAAGCACAGACGTTAGCAGCTACTTTAATGCAGAAGTATCCGGAACTCAATATACCTGTAGTCACGCAACCAGCAGTAGCTACTCAGCCACCTCAAGAAGTTAAGAAGCCTGAGAAAGAAGAGAGGGCTGAGGAAGAGGAAGAAAAGAAGATAAGTGAAGAAGAGATAGCTGAGGGTATTTCTTCGCTTTTCGGTTAGGATGCTTAAGTGAGCTCACATTAATACTTGCTAAGACTTTATTATCTTAAACACTGTTTTTTAATTTTAGATAGGTGGTCGTTAGTTGCCTGATACGAGGTCAGACATCTATAGAGTCAAGATGTTCGAGAGAGAAAATTATGTGAGACTAAAGTGTAGCGTGTGTGGAGCTGACTTCTGGTCTAAGACTTACAGAGACGACTGTAATGACGCCCCGTGTGCTGACTACACATTCTTTGATTTAAAGGTAGGTTCAGGCCCGTTGACAGTCAAGGAAGTCCGTAATAAGTTCCTCAGCTTCTTTGAGGGTCTTGGTCATAAAGTTGTTAAGCCTTATCCGGTTGTGGCTAGGTGGAGAGATGACCTCTACTTAACTATAGCTTCAATAGTGGTTTTCCAGCCTCACGTGACTTCAGGTCTAGTTCCGCCCCCGGCTAACCCGTTAGTGATAGCTCAGCCAAGCATAAGACTTGAAGATATCGATAGTGTTGGGTACACTTTTGGCAGGCACTTAACTAACTTTATAATGGGGGGTCACCACGCTTTCAATTATCCTGATAAGTACGTGTACTTTACTCACGAGACTGTAGAATACGCTAAGGAATTTTTTACGAGGATTATTGGAGTTCCTGAAGAAGAATTAGTTTTTAAGGAGTCTTGGTGGGAGGGTGGAGGTAATGCAGGCCCTTGTTTTGAGGTTGCTGTAGGGGGCTTAGAAGTAGCTACTTTAGTCTTCATGATGTATGAGACGTTACAGGACGGGACTTACAGAGAAATACCCCTCAAGATAGTTGATACTGGATACGGAATAGAGAGGATAGCATGGCTTACTCAGAAGACTCCTACAGCTTTTCACGCTATTTATGGTAGTCTATTAAGTGATTACCACAAGATACTCGGGGTTGAGGAGCCTCCTGAGGATGTCTTGAGAGTTAGTGTTAAGTATGTTGGTAGGCTGAACCCAAAGAACGAGGTTCTTTACGCTAAGTTAAAGAATGAAGTCTCGAGAGAGTTGGGAATAAGCGTTAGTGAGTTAGGGGTGGTCCTTGATAAGGTGATAAGGGTTTACGCTCTGTTAGACCATGTTAAGACAGCGTCTCTAATGCTTGCTGACGGGGTTGTTCCGTCAAACAGTGGTGAGGGTTACTTAGCGAGGCTCGTGCTTAGGAGGATTTTCAGACTTTTAACATACTTAGGGTTCGACGTGAGCGAGGCTTACGTGCTCTTCGACAAGCAGATTAAGTTCTGGGGAGATATGTACGAGCAACTGAGGGATAAGGAGAGTTATATAGAAGATGTTTTGAAGCATGAAGTAAGTAAGTATCTTGACGTGCTGAGTAAGGCGCCTTCACTAGTCAAGAAGTATTTGAAGAGAGGTACTCAAGGATTGAGTCTGGATGAGTTGATAGAGCTGTATGATAGTCACGGGATACCGCCGGAAGTAGTTGCTGAAATTAGCAGAAAAGAAGGGGTAGAAGTTAGTGTTCCTAACGACTTCTATAACAGATTAGCTGCTAAGCACTCGAGAGCTCCAGTACGAAAGGGAGAGAAAGCAAAAGTTCCTATAGAGGTTGTGGAGGCTGTGAAGGGTTTGAGACCTACTAAGCAGCTATTTCATGAAAACCCCTACTTAAAGGAATTCACTTCACGCGTAGCTAAGGTTGTGGGAGAGTATGTCGTGTTAGAAGAGACAGCATTCTACCCTGAGGGTGGTGGTCAAGAACCTGATACAGGCTATCTAGTCTTTAGTGGAGTCACGTACAGGGTTGTCGACACGCAGAAAGTAAACGGAGTTATTCTGCATAAGCTCGAGAAGCCGGTGCCTGAAGACGTAGTTGGTAGTGTGGTTAGAGGCATCATTGATTGGGAGAGGAGGTATAAGTTGATGAGGCATCATACAGCTACGCACGTGATTCTCGGTGCTGCTAGGAAGGTCTTAGGACCTCATGTGTGGCAGGCGGGTGCTGAGAAAACGGAAGATAGGGCCAGGCTCGACATAACTCACTATAAGACTCTCACAGAAGATGAGGTGAGAGCTATTGAGGACTTAGCTAACAAGGTCGTGCTTGAAGGTAGGGAAGTAAAAACTTACTTCATGCCTAAATATGAGGCTGAGGAGAAGTACGGGTTTGTCTTGTATGAGGGTGGCGTAGTTCTAGAACCTATTATAAGAGTTGTTGAGATTGACGGCTTAGATGCTGAGGCGTGTTTTGGGACGCATTTAAGTAACACTAGGGAGGTAGGTGCGCTGAAGATAGTGAAGACTGAGAAGATAGCTGATGGTGTAGTTAGGCTAGAGTACGTTGCAGGGACTCAAGTAAGCATGTACGCTAGGGAGTTAGAGAATAAGATAAGGAGTGCTGAGAAGTTGGTAGGTGGTGATATTACTTTAAGACTTCAGACAGTAATTAAAGAGCTTCAGGACTTGAGGTCTAAGATAGCAATGTTCAGGAAGTATTACGTTAGGGAGTTAGTCGAGCTCGTTGAGTCATCGACTAAGCAGGTCGAGGATCTGAGAGTGTCGACTATCTACCTAGACCTAGTAGATATTGATGCTTTAAGAGAAGTCTTGAAGAATTTAAGCGAACAATACGCTGACCTAATACTGGTCGTCTTAACTCCTAGAAGTGCTGGAGGTCTTGATATCGAGATTTCCGAAGGTGCTAAAGCCTCCGCAGCAATACCGGCAAGCGAGTTGTTGAGAAGACTCACGTTACTTGCTGGGGGGCGTGGCGGGGGCGGGAGTCAGCACGCGACCGGCTACTTAGAAGCTAGTAACGTAGAGGAAATAAAAGAACTCGTTCTTAAGTTAGTTCATGAATTTCGAGGCAGGTAATTTTGTTTTTTGTTAGGGAAGAAGTCGTTGAGGCATCTAGAGATTACAAGTACTTGCTGAGTAGGGGTTATAAGCAGAGGGTAGTACTAGATTTAGTTACTTCTAGGTACAGCTTAAGCAGCGTTGAGAGGACTCTGCTTCTCAGGTGTGTTCATAGCCGTCAAGACGTTGAGGCAATAAGAAGTAAGTATGTCGGTAGTGTTGCGCACTATCCACTCATCGTAGACGGATATAATGTTTTACTGACTCTCCACACAGTTATGGAAGGCATGGATGTTTTCTTATGTGATGACGGGTTTGTCAGAGACTTAAGGAAATCTTATAGGAAGGGGATTGAGCTGAAGATGCTTGAAGATGCTATAGAGCTTCTTAAGAAAGAATTGCTTGAGTTAACTCCTAGTTCGGTAACTATAGTTCTAGATAAGAACGTCAGTTACTCAGGACATCATGCAGACACTATAAGAAACTTTACGAGAGACTTAGCTGAGGTCGTTTTAGCTGATAAAGCAGACATGAGAGTTATCGGCGGAGATGGGGTAATTGCGTCAAGCGACTACGTGATAATAAGTAGAGCGAGAAGAATATATGACTTAGCTGGAGAAATAATAAAGAAGTACTTTAGAGATAAAGTAATTGACTTAGCCAGCTTAATCTAGGCTTAAAACAACGTGGTAGGAGATCACAAACGCAAACATTTATAACTGCGGGAAGATTTCATTTTTAGGGGCCCGTAGCTCAGCTAGGACAGAGCGCCGGCCTTCTAAGCCGGAGGTCCCGGGTTCAAATCCCGGCGGGCCCGCATTCTTTCTTTGATGAAGATTTATTGGTTCTGTTTTTCATGTTGCATGACGCGTTGGGTGTCATGCAACGTTGTTTTGATTTTGTTTAGTATTTGTTCTTTGTTATTTTTGTAGGCATCACGTATTACGCGACTGCTCTACAAGATGAGAGCAGAAGTTAAAACTTGGTATACATTTTTGAAAAATGTGTATCAAGTTTTACATAAAGGTTTATTATTTTTGGGTTAGTTTGATTAAATCAGACGATCTGTTTGACTTCTCGTGCGTGATTCAGGAAGTTTTGTAAATCGCAAGATATATTAACGAATAAGTATTATGTGAACGGTGATTCACATGAAAGGGCTTGTAGTGTGTGTCTGCCAGGGTACATGCCCTTCATTTTCAAAACTGAATATTTTTGAACTAGTAAATAAGCTTAGGAGAGAGAAGAAAGTAGATTTTGTCCTTATTCATCCACAGCTATGCGCTTCAGATGGAGACAATCTCTGGAGAGTCCTCTTGGCAAGAGGAAACATCTCAAAACTTGTAGTAGCTGGTTGCGCTCCCGAAATGCAGAAGAAGATGTTTGGATGGGTATTCAAGGAGCTGAACTTCGATGAGTCTCTGTTCATTCCTGTTGAGATAAGGAACATGACAACAGAGGAGGCTCTACAATCTATTGAGAAAGCACTGGAGCAATAGAAAGGGTGATTTTTCATGACTAAGGACTGGTACCCAATTATAAACTATGAGAGATGCATTGGATGCCTAACATGCGTTAATTTTTGTCCACATGCTGTATATACTTTGGGGGAAGACAACAAGCCAAAAGTTACTTCGCCAGATAACTGCATTGAAATGTGCAGAGGTTGTCAAAGGATATGTCCTACCTCAGCCATAAGCTATCATGGAGAATAAAAATAGATATGGCTTTAGCATAAATATTCTTCAAGCAAGGTTGCTTGGAAATCCCTGAGCAGTATTCGTTAAGGGACTTAATCAAAAATTCAGGAAACAGGAATATACAAGGGAGAGCCTCTCGCGCCAGATCTTGATAAAGCTGTAGAGCTGCCCGCGGAAAATCTGGATACAATCTTTATTAAATCTTAAGAACAATCTCCGAGCTTCTAAGACTGGAGATTCTCTATCTTTCTATCTTCCCCACTAAACTCCACTTCCAGTATGCATAATAGCATTTTGTTGAATACCGATAGAACTCTGATTTCACATCATGAATAAGCTCCTTGAGCTTGTTAAAGTAGAGCGTAGCAGGGCCTTCAGCATATACAGCCTTACGGGTCAGGGAAGGAACTGGTAAAACCATACGAAACATACGAAATTAGAAAACAGACGAGTAAGCATGTGATTGATCAAGAAAACTACTTCAGTATTCGAGGAAAACATCTCAATTTGTAGCTC
>Ga0209394_1000556_pt1 | contig 28784 bp, 21 predicted proteins | sample JNZ201metaG_FD_184122 | JGI IMG/M metagenome (GOLD analysis project Ga0209394, IMG submission 184122) | Hot spring microbial communities from Jinze hot spring, China to study Microbial Dark Matter (Phase II) - JNZ 20120812A (SPAdes) (version 3) ... | reverse complement strand
GACTTTCTAGGCAGAGAAAACAAGAGATAACTTATTATCATATCATCATATTTAACATTAAATTTAAAAAAGCAAGAGATGACTAAAATATTAAACTTTAAGATAAGAATAGCAACAATACTTTAGGAAAAGAAACAAAAACAGGAAAAGATTAAACTTATTCTCAACCTATATCTTATCCGGACAGAACCGCTGCTCCAGTTATTTTCCGAGCTTAGTGATGATGTTATTAATCAATATTGGTACTGTACTTGAAATGTTAGGTGTTAGAGCATATACTACATCTCTTCCGAAACCTATACTAGCAAGATAGTTGGCATGCTCGGATTTTTCAGCTAAACTTCTCCAATCACTATTCTTAACTAGGTTTAAAGATGCTGTAGCTACATCATCTAATACAACATTATACTTCTCCAACTCATTAGCTATTAAGCCAGCCCCTATAAAATCCTCAAGGAAGAATAATCCTATTCTTCCAGCCATAACTATAACTATATCCCTCCCCCTTTCAACTGCAAGCTTATATGCAGCTTCACTAACAGCTTTTATATTGATAATTCCACCTATGAGGGTAGGGCCTAATCTACTAGCACTTTTTATTGTTCTTGTACCACTAGTTGTTGTTAAAATCACTAGTCTACCATTAATAGCTTCTGGCTTAAACTCATGTGGTGAGTTACCTAGATTAAACCTCTTTGGTGGTATGCCGTCTCGTTCACCAGCTAGAACAGCATTTACATACACTTTTCTTAATGCTCTAGCCTCCTTAATGGTAGCTGCAGGTATAACTCCCTCAGCACCGTTTTCAATTGCTGTAATAATTGTTGTACTACATCTAAGTACATCAACAACAATAGATATATATTCTTCCTTAAAATATTTTAAGTTTAACCTATTAGTAGCATAGACTTTAGGCATAACTATCCCGTAAATAGTAGTTTAAATATTATAGCCTTATATCTTCAAGCTTTACTGCTATTGCCCCGTTTAAAATCATTTCAGTAACTGCTCTTTCACTATCATCAATATTTACACCCCTTGAAGCATCTTCAAGAAGTATTGTTTCAAACCCTATATTTAAAGCATCCATTACCGTTTCCTTAACACAGTAATCTAAAGCTAATCCACCTATAAAAACCCTCTTTATCTTTCTATTTTTTAAATCATTTTCTAAATTTGTTCCCTCAAATCCTGAATATGCTTCTCTATCAGGCTCTGTAGCTTTAGGAATTATTATGCTGTGTGGTGGAATATTTAGGTTTGGATGAAACTCAGCTCCCCATGTATTTTGAATGCAGTGTGGTGGCCATGGCCCCCCTCTTGTTTTAAATGATATATGATTCTCCGGATGCCAATCTCTTGTGGCATAGATAAGTAGTTTTCTAGAATTGAAAACCTCAATGTATCTGTTTAAGATAGGAATAATCTCATCTCCTTCTGGAACTGGTAATGCTCCACCTGGACAAAAATCATTCTGTACATCAACAATTATCAGTGCACTTAGCGATGTAATTCCAATCTTCATTTAAATCACATATTAATGTAAAAACAACATCCTTATAAGCCTTACAATTCAATATAGCTAATACGTAGTATGTTATGGGATAAGATATGCGTTTAGCTTACAAGTTTTCCTATTATAAAATAGCTTTAAAAGGATTTACTGGTTTCCATTCTGTACTATTAATTTGCCATACATTCCCCGTGCTGCATGTCCAGGAACTAAGCTTACATAGTAGTAGGTTCCTGGTGATGAAGCTGTAAACTCCATTAGCCATATTGGATAATTATTACCTCTTACTGGCGGTAATCCAATCATTGGTTTAGGTGTTGATGCTCCTGGAAAGGCTATGTTATAATGTATAATATGTATTAAGTATGGGTATGGTGGTGGATTTGATACTATTGCTAAGCTATGCGGTGTATCTTTATCAATATTAACTACAATCATTCTTAAACGTGTATTTTTCTTCACAATTATTGTTGGATTTTTAAGATCATAGATTGTAAATAAGTATTTTCCATTCTCAGAATTCATGAAAACTGGGATTTCAGCATAACTTGCATTAACCACTACCATGTTTTCACCCTTAATTAAAACAATGTTTCTTGGAGTCTTCTTAAGGTTTCCTAATCCATTACTATCTATCACATACCCCTCCCTTTCACATATACTCCATAGAATACCCCAAGATCTACCATAGCTTTTACCATATATAATGTTTTGAAAGACTTCATTACCTATAATCTTAGATGAATACTCATTTAGAGGTAGTACCATTACTATAGGTGCTAGAAACGCTACAAACATAAAGGCAAATCCGATAAGCAATGGTATTCTCAACATTTTCTCCTACTCATATCTTAATGCTTTTATAGGATCTATTCTTGAAGCCCTCCAGGCCGGAAGTAAGCCGGAAACCACACTTACCGTTACAGCTAGAAATATTGATATAGTTACTATATCTATACTTACAATTGGAGTATACGATAAAGATGGTGATTGTGTAGTCATAGTTCCCGGCATGGCTCCTGGAGCTGCTGATGGACCTACAGCTCTAATTTGAGTAGTTCTAACTTGAGTTCCACTCATGGCTCCACGTGCCATACTGGATAAAATGCTTGGTACAAAATATGATAATGTACTTCCCGATACTACTCCTAAAATTCCTCCTAGAATTCCTATTATTACTACTTCGGAGAGGAACATGAGTAATACATCCCTATTCTTAAATCCTATAGCTTTGAGTACTCCTATTTCTCTAGTTCTCTCTAAGACTGAAACAAACATAATATTCATAATGCCAACACCGGCTACGCTTAAAGATATTGCAGCAATTCCTCCTAGAAATAGACTTAAGGAGGATATGATTGAACTAACTGTTTGACTAAGCTGTGCAACACTTATGGTTCTAATATCATTACCATAAATTACCTGTAAATACTCTAATACTCCATCTATTAACTCTACTGATTCTGCCTTAACAAAGACCATATCGTATGCTAGCTTATTAAACATGCTTGATGTAGCTTCAAGAGGTATAAATATTCCATCATCAACCGATAAAAATGCTGAGGCTCCATAGCTAGATAATATACCTACAACTTGAATCGATATGAAGTTATTTCCTCTCTGAACCACTAAGGGTTGGCCTATAGTTACTCCTGTATTTTTAGCTATATTAATACCTATAACTGCTTGTGGAACTATAGAGTCGGAATACATTATTCCCTCATTAAGCTTCACTTCACCTACAAGATTATTTAAACCTATTGCGTTAATACCTATTAAGGTTACTTGCTGAGTTTCACCTGAAACCTGTATAAATACTCTATCAAAAGTTACAGGTATAACCTCAGCCACACCTGGAATCTCTCTAATTCTAAATGTTTCTACATCTGTAAGCCTTAAAATACGGGGATTAGCGGATGAAACCATTATTGTTGTTGGACCTAGCTTCTCCAATGTTCCCGTAATACTAGCACTAATACCTGCTGTTTGTGAAACTAAAGCAATAATGGCTGCTATGCCGATAGTAATGCCTAGAATGGTTAAGGATGTTCTAAGTTTTCTCTCCTTTAGATGTGTAAAGCTGATAAGTAAGGTATCTGTTAGTCTCATTTAACTCTCCTCCTAGCTATTAAATATCCTACCATAAATGATATTCCTACAGCTACTGCTAATACTAAAACGTTACTTATGGGGAAGCCTGTAGTTTGGGTTTGTTGTCTTGTAGTATATGTTTGCATCGTAGTGGTGGAGTATGTTATAGGTATTTCTAGTGTTTGTGTATGACGTGTTCTAAGATTATCCATGTAGGATAGAGTTACCTTAATTGTAGGCTGAATACTTCTCGAAGAACCTGTTATGTTGAATGGTCTTGTCATATTAATAGGTCTCTGAGTAATACTTATAGTACGTGCTGCTGTAGGCTGTGTTATATTTAAAGCTATAAATGACATTGTAAAAGAGGTCGGCACATTAACCTGTATATCTCCAATAAATACTGTTTGACGTCCTACAATTCTAAACCATGGCTCCTGCTCAATAGTAGCTGAAACTCCAGAGGCTGTTATTGTCCCGGTATTAGTTATAGTAACTGAAACTGAGAATGGTTGTCCTAAAACAACTGTTTCAGGAGCTATTGCTATATTGGTAACTTTAAGGTCAACTAATCCCCTAGCCAGTAAGTTTATGCTTCTAGCTTCTTGATTTAGGATGTTAAGCTCATCATAGTATGATATGGATAATGCTAATTGTATAGAGGTTATTGTTGCTGATTGAGGATATAGTTTCAAGGATATATCAAGATATTTTCCTGATGGAAGCTTTTCAATACTCCATATATTATCAGTATCAAGTAAAATAGCTTGAGAAGATGATAATGTAATCTTTAGGTTTTTAAGATCGTATAGAGCATTATTAGTAATTCTTAACGTTACATTATTAGTTATTCCAGTATATATTTCAGATGGGGTTACTTGAATAGTTAATGGAGATTTCTGGATTAATGGAGCTATGAGGAAGCTTAATGTTCTAGATTCAGTTTTAAAGTTATTTGTAGAATCGTAGTAACTTAGAGAGAATGTAATCTGCATAGTAGATGAGGACTGATATGGTGGGATATACAGTGTAAGATTTAAAGTCTTGAATCTTCCCGGCTCAATAGTTCCAAGACTCCACTTTCCATCTGATCCTATTAATCCAATTCCTCCCGGAGTACTTACTGTTAAAATAATATCATAAACAGCTTCAGCCCCATTATTTTTAACGCTTAAATCAATAATGTTTATAGTACCTGATTGAAGTTCTCCTCTCGAAGTATTAATGGTTAGTAATGGTATTAAGGGTCTTACAACGTACATTTGAATTTGCTTAATTAACATCATAGTGTATGAGTATTCATTTACGTATTTTATACTTGCTGTTAAATATATTGGTGTTGAGGAGAATGTTGATGAAACATATAGGTGGACTACTAAGTTTTTTGTGGAGTTAGGGTTAAGTTCTTCAAAATCAAAGACTGTCTGGTTTATTATTGATGCTTGAGATGAAGAGAAAGATATTGAGAGCTTTAATGCTTTACACGCACCACTATTTCTTAATGTTATGTTTACGGTATTTATTTGTCCTGGTTTAATATTGTATGGATTCGGTATAAAGTCTATTGATACTTTTCCCTTAACTGGAAGAGTAAAGGTTAAGGATTCAGTATGTATTATTGAGGAGCCGCTAATACCATTAATAATCATAGCTATAGCGTAATCTCCAAGCTTAATTTTAGAATCTAAATTTAAGCTAAATTGTAACTGAATTATTCTTCCTCCTGGAACTGTAGAGAACACTTTTATAACTTTTTCACCATTAGTTGAAGTAAATCCCCCTGGGAGAAATATGTATGCTTCAATGGCTGTTAATGGATTTGTTCCAGTATACTGTAAGGTTATGGTTACTGGTACGTTTAAATCTCCTGGAGCTACCTCTATGGGCGAATCTAATGATCCCCATACTACATTAACTACCTTAAATAAATTCCCATTAGCATTCAACACTACTACTTGAGCTAGAATTAGTATAGCTAGTAGGAAAATTGTTCTTTTCATTTTCTCTGAATCACCTCCCTAACTATGCTTCCATCTCTTAAATAAACTATTCTATGACAGAATTTTGTTATTTCAAGATTGTGAGTTACAAGTATTACTGTAACCTCTCTTTCAGTGTTTAGCCTATTAAAGGTTTCAACAACGTTTAAGGCGGTTTTAGAATCTAGGTTTCCGGTAGGTTCATCAGCTAATACTATAGCAGGATCATTTACTAATGCTCTAGCTATAGCTACACGTTGCTGTTCACCGCCACTAAGCTCATTAGGCTTTTTGTATGCTTTATCAGCTAATCCGAGTGTTTCAAGAATTTCCAATGCTTTTTTTCTTCTTAGCTTTGGAGGAGTATTTAACGACATCATAGGTAACTCAACATTACCTAGAACGTTTAAGTAAGGTATTAAATTATATGTTTGGAAAACAAACCCTATCTTTCTACTTCTCAGTTCTGCAAGTTGATTATGATTTAGCTTAGATATCGGTATACCATCAATATATACCTCGCCCTTAGTTGGTTTATCCAGTGCTCCTATAAGATTAAGAAGTGTTGTTTTACCACTACCTGAAGGCCCAACAATAGCTACATATTCACTTCTTGCAACCTTTAAATTAACATTTCTAAGAGCTGGATATTCCACAGTACCTGAAACATAAGTTTTCAATAAATCTACTGTTTCTATAGTATACTCCATAGTAATCCTACATAACGATTAATAGTAACTTATAAATCTAGTTCACAGACAGTATATACTTAATGGCTGCTATACAATTTAGGTATAACTTTTGCCTTACCTAGTTTCTACAATTGAATATTATTATAAAAAATATATGAATTTTAGATTCTATTTTTGAATTATTGTTTTAGTTGAGATAATTATATTTACTACTTTGTTTTGCTCTAAGTCTACTTGAACTAATACGCATCCTACTTTATTCTTTTGAAGTAGTACGTTAGCACTTACCGCTTTAATTACTACATTTCCATTAGCATCTATAATTACCTTAAATATTGGCCTAATAGATACTATGTTGTACCCATCATCAAGTAGCTTCTGAACATCAGGGTCATTTTTTACTATGTTGGTAACCTTACTCTTAAATTCTTCACTAAGCTCAACACGTATACCTCCCCACCAGTTCCGTATCTTACCTAAGGGTATCCCCCTACAGCATATTGGAGGAGTTGTTATGTTTAATTCATTGGAACTTGTAGTACTTGTTATGTTAGATTGAGCTGCTAGTAAAGCCCATGAGCCTATTACTGCCATTACCACTAGTACAGATAGTGTAGCTACCAGTACTGTTCTTCTCATATTTGTCCAGAATAGTTTAAATCTCAAATTATAAAAAGCTTGTTCACAGTCAATATGTACAGTCTGTACATACTATAGGCCATAATAGCTTAAACTAAGATTTAGCAAATCCTATAATCCTTAACATGCTTAGACCATTAGAAATAGACTTTCTCTCACCTTGAGCTTAAGCATGTTTTATCATCTCTATTTTGGTATGTTCTTCTATGAATTCTTAGCTTTTATCTTTTTATCAACCCATGTTTCGTTTAGTATGTTTACATATTCACCTATCATACTTATTCTTCGCTATGGAATACAATTATCAATGGCTTAGCTTTATCCTAAATGTACTGTATATTTTCTCCACGCCTATAAGCATTCAAAAGCTTATCAATACTAACATCAATAGCAACAGCAAGAAAACAATAATAATACTATTGATCCATAGAATGTATACATATCCACAATAATGCTTTACCTCGTATTATGGCATATAATTATTGAATAGTTTAGCTCTATCCATTAAGTTTTTAATTTCAAACTATATGCTTTATGTTTAATTAGTATTTTACATGGCTCTAAAGTGCTTTATCAGTTGATATAGTTGTTTAGAGTTAATAGCCTAATATTTTAAGGAATGAAGAGATGTAATGTTTACGGTATTGTAATCCATATGTAAGTGTATCCTAATAATGAAGAAACATAACAATTCTCCTTAAAGCCTAACTTACATCATCAAATAACAATTCTAATATTTCTATTAATTAAATATCTAACCATAATATGAAAACTCTACAATAATAAACCTAATATCCAAAACCGTCTTATAATGAATAAATATAAGCACTATAAAACTAGAGTAAATGAAGCTCTTTTCAATAAACCTAATAACTTTAACCATAAATAAGGAAGTAGGCTCTAAATAAAGCTAAAGTTCGCAAGACGAGGAATGGTTAGGGTTTTGGCTCAAAATTTGTGTCTTCCTCTGATTGTCCAGATGAGGTTGTAGCAGATGATTTTTGCCCATATTTCCGTTTTTATGGTTTTTATTGTTTTGTTTCTTATTAGGTCGCCTACAATGCTTTTTAGCGAATGCCATCCGGCTTCTATGCGTTGGTGTAGCTTGTAGGAGTGGTTGAATATGCGTGGGTGCATCCTGTAGAGGGTTACCATGCTCTTCCATATCCAGCATCCCTTAGCCTTCATTAGGCTGTTCTTTTTTGGTTTAATGTATGGCTTACCTCCCTTTTCAGCGACTAGCATGCAATTTCTTCTGGAAAGGTAGCCTGGATCCGCCACAAAGCATTCCATATCATCTAAGCGTTTTAGGAGGTCTGGCAAGTGTTTACATTCATGTTCATTTCCCCTGTTGCCTTGAAAGCTTTAACTGTTCCCGTTTCAAGGTTGAATAAGCTGTGGAGTTTAGTGTATTCCCTTCTGCCGTTTAGGCTGGCTGAAGACCATGCGCAGTCTCGTTTTGACATGCGCATTCCAGTGGCATCTGCACTCACCTTTCCGGCATGCTTAAGCCTTTCAAGGATTCTCCTGTTCAGCTTCTCCATATACTCATCAGAAAGCCTCTTCCTTGTCCGGTATAGGGCTGTCCTGTGAGGCGCATGCTCCAAACCAAGCATGTGCAGTCGCTCCTTATTTCTTTCAAGGTCAGCCGTGTAAGCCCTTTCAGGCTTACCTTCAATCTCCTGCCATACAGTAAGCACAGTTAAGGCCCTAGCATCGTAAGGTTTACGTCCAATTCCCTTCCACCTGCAGTCCCAAGGTGGATCTAGCGAATACACAGCCCACCTCAACAAGCCAAAAGCCTCTTCACGCTCAATTCTACAGAGATTCTCGTACAAAGCCCAATTAAAACGTTTCCTACGCCTTCCCATACCCAAAACAACCACAACTCACAAAAATAAGCCTTTCCAAAATTTTACGCCAAAACCATGGTTAGATAATGTTTTTATATATGTTTGAAGCTAGTATTTATGATTGATGTATTTGGAATGTTAACGCTTATACTTGAGGTCTTATCCTTTATTTTTGCCTTCTCCATATCCTATAGGCTATTAAGAATATATTGGAGTACACTTGATGATATGCTTGGATTTCTTGGCTTTGGCTTTGCTATGATTTCACTAGCTTCCATCATGCTTGCATTCCTACCTCTAGTAGAAACACCTACAGTATTAACTTATCTATATCTAAGCGCATCTCTTATGGATGCTTTTGGATGTTTAATGATTCTTTTCTCTTACATACCTCATAGAGAAGAAAGCCATCAAGTAGCTTTATTCACATTCAGTATTCATGTCTTCTCTCTCATTTTACTCTCTTTTCTCGCATATAAAAGCTTTAAACGTAAATCATTTCTAGTTAGTCTCGGATTCATTATTTTAGCACTACATCATATTGTAGAAATTAATAGTATATATCATGCATTACCTGAAATAATGCTTTTATCAGAAGCACTTAGGCCTATAGGTCTTCTAACATTATTTCTTGGTTTAAGAGTTAGGTGAATAGTTTGCGTAGACAAGTAAGAAGTAGGCTAAGTATTATTAGAGATGTATTAAAATGTGTGAAAGATGAGGGTAAAGCTCCAATAACTAGGATAATGTATGGCTCAAGAATACCTTATGATCGTTTGGAGCCTCTACTAAATGAATTGATAAGTAAAAACATACTTAAGAGAATAGAGAATAATGGGAGAAAATATTACATCATAACTGAAAAAGGTAATAAACTCTTAAATGAAATAGAGAGGTTTAAGAATGTTTTAGAGAAGCTTGGATTAGAGATTTAAATCATTAGTAATAGTAAATTTACTAGTTTCACTCTATGTTGGTGATGTATTGGCTTGGTTTACTGATAAGTTCAAATGGTATCAATGGTATGATTACATAAGGCTTAAACTTAACTTAAGCTTTGAGTTTGATCAAAAAGCAACAGATATCCTAAGTAATCTTCTTTCGAAAAATCATGGCTTCATAGAGACTCTATATGATTTAGGTAAAAACTATAGTAAAGCTATTGTTGTAGGTGCTGGGCCATCACTTGAGGAATCCCACTCAATTCTAAAACAGATTAAGAATTGCCTCATAGTATCAGCTAATGGTGCAACATCCTTTCTATTAAAAAGTAGAATAATACCCAATATTATAGTTACGGATCTAGATGGTTTATTGAAAGATATTATAAAGGCAAATAGAAATGGATCTATGATTATTGTTCATGCTCACGGTGATAATATTGAGAAGCTATTAAAATATGTTCCAATGCTAAAGAATCCATTAGGATCAACTCAAGTAGAACCTAGACCATATGTATATAATTTCGGTGGATTTACTGATGGTGACCGTGGAGTATTTATAGTTAAGGCTTTAGGGCTTAGAGTCGTAGGTATGATTGGAATGGATTTAGGGCAGAGAATCGGTAAATACTCTAAGTATGGAGTAAAGATAGATAGAAGAGTGAAAATAGCAAAACTAGAAATTGCTGCAAAATTATTAGAGTGGGCTGCATCAGAAATTGAGCTCTATACATTAACACCAATAGCTATAAACATTCCTAAAATTAGGAAAATATCAGTTCAGGAATTCCTAAAGCTTTAACTCTTTAATTTAAATCCGCAATTACTGCAGTAGTTAGAATCTCCAATAATATCTACTCCGCATTTAGGGCATTTTAATAGCTTAGTTCCTGCAACTTGCATCATAACTCTTTCCAGATCTTGTGATATCTTTCTAAGATAAGGAGCTTCTATATACTCATACCTTATTTGAGATATTAAATTTAAAACTTCTCTAGGTTTTCTAACACCATATAGTATAAAGTAGCTTCGTCCACGTGGAATATTAACACTTTTACCACCTCCAATTCCCACTCCTACCCCTCTACTTAATATTCCCCCTCCAGCTATGCTGAAATCTGATCCAAGTCCAAAACCTGAAGTCGTTATAGGAATTAATGACCCAAAACCAAAAACTCTTCCTAAAACCCCCTGCTTAAGAACAATATCACTAATTTTATCAAATGTTACTTCACGAAATTCATGAGTAATAAATTCCTTAGCTGATACGATTCTAAAATTTGTAATGTAGTATTTATGTGCTTTCCTATAGATATCTGTTAATCCAATAATAAGTATACTGTAAATAACATATATGAATGTATAGCCATTAAATCCAAGATTAAAGTATTCAACAATAACTACACCTAAAACCCCCATTACAGTAAGGAGAATTACAAGCTTTAAGGAGATTTCCAGTAATCCAATAATAACAGCTACTGCAATAAAGCTTCCAAGAAATAAAACAATAGCAGTAATATTATAACTACTAGGAATAAATCTACTAATCCACTCATACATATATATAGGTAGTGCTTTCCAATACACAGATTCAAAAGCTAGAAATAAGAAATAAAAGCTTAAACAATAAAACTTCCAAAACACTAATGGATGTGGCTTTAACTCCAATCTTAAACTCTCATTAGGAAGTAGCTTCAACATAATAACCCATATGTAATGTAGCAAACTCTCTTAAAAACCTATATGAAACCAGTAAAATCTAAGTTTAACAATAGATCGTCGCTAAGTTACAGTAACACGTTACCTTAAATAGTAGCTTCCATTTAAGCTGGTTAAATTCTACTATAATGCTAGCTACCAATACCATTATATACCATGTAGGCTAGAACAGTAATAAATCAATTATCAGAAATACAAGAACGTATAGAATTTAAATGCTTAAATATACCCTTCTTTAAATGTCTAACTTCACTTATAACTTAAAATAGCGTAGGAGAATTATAGAAGTAATGTGAAAACTTCCTATATTTAGATCTGTAAGGCTTAATATGTTAATGTTCTAGTACGATGTTTGATGCTATACCTTGTAAATAGTATTAATTCCGTACTATTTATGGGAGTATATGCATTATATTTCGAAAACATTTATATATCTTTGTACGTTTCTAGTATTGAGTAAAATGTCTACGTATTATCCTAAAATTATTGTTGAGCCTCCTGGACCTAAAGCTTTAAGAATTATTAATGAAGATTCAAATTTCTTAATGCAGTCATTTGTTAGATGGTATCCTCTTGTTATTGAGAGAGGCTATGGAGCTATTGTTGTTGATGTTGATGGTAATGAATACATAGATTTAAATGCAGGCATTGCTGTATGCTCTATTGGCCATTGTCATCCAAGACTTATCGAAGCTATTGAAAAGCAATCTAAAAAGTTCCAACACTACTCAATAACGGATTTTCTATATGAACCTGCTGTAACTCTTGCGAAGGAAATTATTAAAATAACTCCAGGTAACTTTAATAAGAAGATTTTTTACAGTAATAGTGGAGCTGAAGCTATTGAGGCATCCATAAAGATTGCACGTGGATACTTTAATGGGTTAAGACCATACATAATAGCATATATAGGCTCATTTCACGGTAGAACCCTTGGAGCTTTATCTCTAACTTCAAGTAAACCAATCCAGAGAAAATGGTTTCATCCATTTGTTCCTTGCATTGAACATATACCATATCCTTATTGTTATCGATGTCCCTGGAAACAGGAATATCCATCATGTAACTACTACTGTATAGACTTCATAGATGAGTATTATTTACAGAAATATATTCCCCCCGATGAAGTATGCGCAATAGTTGCAGAGCCAATACAGGGAGAAGGTGGATACATAGTTCCACCACCGGAATACTGGATTAAAGCTAAGAGACTATGTGAAAAATACGGTATCCTATTCATAGATGATGAAGTTCAAGCAGGTATGGGTAGAACAGGTAAATGGTTTTCAATAGAACATTGGAATGTAACTCCAGATATAATAGCTATAGCTAAGGGGGTAGCTAGTGGACTACCATTAGGGGTAACAGTAGGTAGAGAGGATGTTATGAATCTACCTAGGGGAGCACATGCCTCAACATTTGGTGGAAACCCTATCTCATGTATGGCAGCATTAACAGTTATAAACGTAATAAGGGATGAGAAACTACTTGAAAACTCATTAAAGCTAGGAGAGAAAACAATGAAGAGACTTAACGAGCTAATGGAGAATTACGAAATAATAGGTGACGTAAGAGGGAAAGGATTAATGATAGGTATTGAACTCGTAAAAGATAAGAAATCAAAGAAGCCAGCAATAAAGGAAATGGAGGAAATAATAATTAAATGCTTCAAGAAAGGTATAGCATTAATAGGTGCTGGAAAATCAACAATAAGAATATCTCCGCCGCTAGTAATTACAGAAGAACTGCTTATGAAAGCCATAGATATACTAGAGGAAACATTAAGAGAAGTGTTAAACAGCCAATAAACCATACCAATAAGTTACTATTACCTGTAATAAATATCATAATCACATAGAATCTACTACTAGATAATACTAATCTATCAGGGTAGTAAAAGCTTATCATAAACTCTAAGATAATATGTTAAGTTCATAAGATAATTATATCTTGCTAACTTAAACCATCAACTACATATATCTTACATCTAAGCTCATAGAGTTTCTTTTCCCGCTTTTAGTAACTCATGAAATTTCCACATATTTATGTCTAATGTAGTTTAAGTATATCTGCTGTTATATTGAATTCATGTTTTCTTAAAATTTCTAGGAACTCTTCTGAAATCATTAATTAAGGGATTTAGCTATTAACTTAATTAAGGTTTCGGATAACTCGTAGTATTCTGCCAACTTAGCTTTAAGATTATTCTTTACTCATTTTGCTGATAATAGTATCTTCCAGTATGCTATGGATTGCTATAGCAGTATGGTTAAATCTAATTATATCTTTTTAAAATCAATATCTATCCTAGGATATTCTACTTAAGTTAGTAGGCAAGCTTTGATCTGTGAGCTTTAGATACGGTAAGTATGTACAGTTGATGATTTAAGTTCACAAAGTTAATTTTCTGGCTTTGTTAACTTTAGCTTTATTTGGGTTTTTCTCCTTTATTTATGGTGTGTTTATGTCTAAGGTTATTAGATTTGTTGGGAGAGAACTCCATTTACTTTAGTTGTTTATTGCTTATATTTTCGTTCATCTAGGATGGTTTCGGATATTTTAATTTTTATTGTTTTAGGTTATGTATCCATATTATGGTTTATCTTAATCTTCTATTGATTTTGATAGGGGGATGTTAGGATTATGGTTGATGATACTATTATAAATGTAGTATAAGAATAGGATTATGTATGTTGCTTTTGAGCCGTTATTAAGGAGAATTTTGTATATATGAATTTGATGTTTCAAATATACTTACATTACTAACATTAAAAGATTAAGGCTATCTATGGTTTTAATATAGTTGTATTAAGCGATACTCATTACTATATCATGTACTATGAGTTTAAAACATGAAGATACTGTTTAGAAGTTAAAAACCTAAATGGAGAGAATCATATAGTAAGGATAAGACTAAACTATTCGATAACTGCATACCATGTATGAAGAATAAATGCGATAATAAAAATGGATTAATGCCTAGAAATCAATAGTATACATGATAAATGAAACATGGATTGATGAAAAGATAAAGCTAAGAATTCATAGAAACACAATACCAAAATAGAATAATCAACATGCTTAAGTTAACAAAGCCGAAGGAAGATTGGGAAAAGTTTTTCATTAAGAACTTTTACAAAGTGGGATGAATACTTCTTCGTTAAGAGGGGCTCTCACTAATAGATTTAAAGAATAATAGGAAGATAAGCTATGAAACATTAAAGGATATGCCTCTAAGAGATTCAAAAAGAATTGTTATAGATGAATTTCATAGATTACCTGAAGACTTCTTAGATTTTCTACATGCAAATGCATAGAGATTAAATTTGGTTTAAATCACGTCAACCCTATGGCTATCCAGGAAGATTCTCTCTGAGAGTTCTCCTATATTTGAAATATTTAAGGAGTTTAGAATGGGCTTAGTTGACGAGAGGGATGCTGTAAACTTCATGAAGGAAAAATTGAAAGGAACTCGTAGATTCTGCAATATATATTCGTGAACCGTGGCAAATCTTAATAGTTAAGGGAAGTATATATGATGAAATACCTAGAATCTTAATAGAAACACAATAGAAAGACTAATAGGAGAAATCCTTAGAGAGAGGATAGGAAGTTAAGAAAAAGCTATCTAGCAATACTTGAGTGTATAGCTAACGGAAAACAGAAGTTTACAGAAATAAGTCATGACCTTTATGCTAAGAAAATTATAGATAAAGATGATTCAAGCCTAATTCAAAGTTATCCTAAAATATTAGTAAATGTAGGGATAGTAAGGAAGCTTAATGTTTAAAATAGGAAATTTGACCTCTACATACATGACTTACCAATACTAGACCTATACTTCTACCTAGACTCTAAATATGGATTCTCAGAGCTTGAAATTTCAGAAAATAAAGTTAGAAAAGTCTTCAGAGAGAGTCTTCCACTTCATGCTAAGGACTTCTTCCGGAATCTATTAGCAAAAATGTTTGAATTTAAAACAGGAAAAATAATAGAGAGACTATGGTATCGATATTGTTCTACACTCATTCAGGAGATTAAAACTAGTAGCTGAAGTAAAATGGATGGGAGGAAATAGCGAGAACAGGGAAAATACTAAGTAGATTCCCGAAAAATGTGAGAAAAATCCTTATAGTACCGGAGAAAACAATGCTAAATGTAGTTCCTAGAGGGATTGAAGTATGGGTGTAAATGATATAGTTAAGCTAATTTAATATCCCTCCATGAAATTCTGAACTTCGTTTATTACCCTATTAAAACTTATTTAGTATGAATTGTATAGTAAGGCTTTATGACTTATATCAATAAAGCATTATGAATGTTAGACGTATCCAATCTACTAGTGGTTGATCGGTAAAGTTATAGGTATTATGTTGCTAGTATGTATTCATGCTTGGAAATCAGTTTATACTGCTATTAGAATCATAATTGCTAAATCATTCAAAGAATATTTAAGAGAAGTTATTAGGAAATCCGCCATATCTAATAGTTAATTGCTGAGTATTTAGATACAATCTGAATATTGGCTAGAGGTTTAAGTTAGATTTAACCTATTTATTATTGATAGTTAGAGGAATAGTGGTTTAATTGAAGAGTTATATACTTGGTTGATATAATATTACTATGGATGTAACTTCAATGCTTGCAAAGCCTGTTAGGGAAGCTGCTAGAAGGAGGGGTTTTACAGAGTTAACTGAACCTCAGAGGAAAGCTATTCCGTTGATTCTAAGTGGTAATAATGTTTTACTTATTGCTCCTAGTGGAAGTGGGAAGACTGAAGCTGCTCTTCTCCCTATTTTCAGTATGCTTATAACTTCTCCACGTATTCAGGGAATTAAGCTTCTATACATAACTCCTTTAAGAGCTTTAAATAGAGATCTACTAGAGAGGATTGAGTGGTGGGCTCATGTTCTTGATTTAAGGGTTGCGGTTAGACATGGTGATACAGAAGCTAGTGAAAGGGTTAAGCAGTCTTTAGCGCCCCCAGATATTCTAATTACAACACCTGAAACATTACAGGCTATATTAGCCGGTAGAGTACTTCAGGAGCATTTACAGTCTCTACGCTGGGTTGTTGTTGATGAAGTTCATGAATTAGCAGATAATAAGAGGGGTAGTCAATTATCAATTGCTCTTGAACGTTTAAGAATGATTATTGGGCATGATTTCCAGATTATAGGATTATCTGCAACAGTAGGCTCACCTGAACGTGTAGCTTTATTCCTTACTGGTTCTAGAAGGAGATGCGATATTGTAAAGGTTTCAGTAGCCCGTATTATTAGTTTGAGTATACTATATCCTAAGCCCAGTATGGAGGACTTTAAGCTTAGTGAGAATCTTATTACGTTTCCAGAAGTTGCAGCTAGACTTAGAGTTATAAGAGAGCTTATTGAGAAGCATTGTTCAACACTTATATTTACAAATACTCGTAGTATTGCTGAAATTTTAGCAAGTAGATTTAAAATGTGGGATTTAAACATTCCTATCGGTATTCATCATGGTAGTCTATCAAAGTACTCAAGACTTAATGTTGAGGCTGGGTTAAAACATAAAGTATTAAAGGGAGTTGTATGTACATCCTCGTTGGAGCTTGGAATTGATGTAGGCTCTATTGATCTTGTAATTCAATACAACTCTCCTAGACAGGTTACAAGGCTTCTACAAAGGGTTTGTAGAAGTGGGCATTGGCTTGAATTAATAGCTAAGGGGGTGATTATATGTATGGATTCTGATGATTTATGGGAGTCTATTGTTATTTCAAGAAGAGCCCTGAATGAGGAGCTTGAAGAAATAGAAATTCCAAATTCACCTCTAGATGTATTAGCACATCAACTAGCAGGTTTACTAATATATAGAGGGAAATGGGGAATTGATGAGTTACTTAGCTTATTAAGAGAATCCTATCCATATAGAAGTTTAAGTAGGGAAGAGTTGTTAGATGTTATTCGATACATGGCTAATAGGTCTCCTCCACTTGTTCGTCTAATTGAGGATGAGGGAGTTATTCAGCGTCCTCGTCCTATTGCAGGACTATATCAATACTACTTCTCTAAGCTCTCAATGATTCCTGAGGAGAAACAGTTCCTTGCTATAGATGAGGAGAAAAATCTACCTATAGGTCTACTTGACGAGGTATTTGTTGCAGAGTATGGTGATCCTGGAACTAAGCTTATTCTAGCAGGTCAACCATGGAAGATCCTATACATACATGAGGGTAAAATCTACTTAAAATCTGAAGAAGACCCTACAGGAGCTATACCTAGCTGGGTTGGTGAGGAGATTCCTGTACCGTTTAGTATTGCTATGGAGGTAGGATCTATCCGTAGAGTTGTAGAGGAGAAGGTAAGAGAGGGTTTTCCAAGAAGTAAAATTATAGACCTCATAGTGGAGAAGTATCCCGTTAGTAGGAATATAGTGGAGGAAGGTTTAAAGGAGGTTTTTGAACAGATAGATAATAAATACCCTATGCCTACAGATCGTAGATTAACTATTGAGGATTGGAATGAATATATTATTTTAAACTGTACTTTTGGTCTACTTGTAAATCGAACACTTGGTAGACTTCTCGCATATATTCTAGCAAATAAGATCGGTTTCTCAATAGGTGTTTATCAGGATCCATATAGAATCATATTGAGGGCTCCCTCCCTCTTAAAAGATGATGTATTTAAAGCTTTAAATGATTTAGTTAATTTATCGATTGATCAGTTAATTATCGAAGCAATTCCTAAAACAGGATTGTTTAAGAGAAGGTTAATTCATGTAGCGAGGAGGTTTGGAGCCATAGAGGAGGAAGCTGATTTATCATGTGTAGGCTTTGATAAGCTTATGGAGGGATTTAGGGAAACTGTTGTTTTCAATGAGGCTTTAAAGGAGGCTTTAAGTAGTGATTTTGATGTTGATGGCTTAAGGAAAGTTGTTGAAATGATTAAAAACAAAGTAATAGAAATAGTAGTAATTGATAATCATGGAGTTCCTACACCAATATCGCGTATTGGTATTTTAGAATTGACATGGAAGACTGACATTGTACAGCCTAAACGTATTCGGAAGCTTCTAATGGAAGCTGTAAAAGCTAGAATTCTTAATGAAAGAAGAACTCTTGTATGTGTGGGATGTTGGAAATATGTTAGGGAGGCTTACATTAAGGATTTACCGTATAGATTGATATGTCCAGAATGTAAATCAACAAGTTTAGGATTAGTGGGAAATCCTATAGATACGGTTCAAGAACTACTGGATAAGATAGCTTTCAACCAGGAATTAACATTAAGAGATAAGAGAATAAGAAGGAAGCTTATGAAAACAGCTAAGCTAATAGCTAGCTATGGGAGAACTGCAGCTATAGTGCTTTCAGCCAACATATCCATTCGAGATGCTCAAAACCTTTTAGAGGAGGCAAACATAGAAGGTGACTTACTTTATGAGAAAATACTTAAATATGAGAGGAGAAGACTATGGTTTACCACTAAGAGAAAGTAGATATCATAGCTTAACGGTGGAAACAATACTTTATCGTTGCATCCACCAGCGCCTTAATATGTTCAGTTGGTGTTTCTAAGTGGAAGTCGCATCCAGGTGAAATCATACTTACTCCTTCACATATACACTTATTTACCTCCTCCACAATTCTACTTATAGGTCCTGTTAGAAGAGTTTTCCTAGAGGAGATATTCCCTATTATTGGATAATTCACTCTTATTCTATTCACTATTTCCCTTACATGCTTAATCGGCGTTGTTTCATCAACTGCTATAGCTGAACATCCAATATTAACCATTTTATCTATTATCAGTTTTGTTGAACCGCAGATATTTAGAATAGTTGGAGTTTTTAAATGCTTAACGATTTCTTTTAGATATGGAGTAATAAATTCATCAAAGTATACTGGAGGAACTACTGTAGCTCCCATTTCATGGAATGTAATAATGTCAGCTCCAGCCTCCTCGTATGTTTTAGCTACCTCTATGAAGAAGTTTAATACTGTTTCTAGAAGTCTATGCGCCTCACTCGGATTTCTCCTCATCATAGCGAAAAATCTTACAATACCCAACACGTAATTACTTATACATGTAAATGGAGGATCTAAATACACATTTATAGGGACTCTTCCCTCAAACTCTCTCCTTAAAATTTTTATAGCTTCTACAATGATGGGAATTCTTCCAGCATCAACTACATTTCTAGGAATTCTTACTTTAGAAGGTTCTGTAATAAATTCCTTTACGTAGGGGTACTGAATTCTACCCTCAGGATATTCTATTCTAATACCGAGAGCCTCAGCCTCAACAGCCATATCAAATGGTAAGCTTACATTATCAAGTCCACATATTCTATGTGCTGCTGAAGCTAATTTAGCCATTTTCTCAGGGTTTCTATGAGCTTCAGGCCAGTATGCATTTACAGTCTTCATAAAGTCTATTGTTGCAACACTAACAGTATTTACACATGGAACCCTATCAACATCCTCAAGATACCCTCTAAGAATACTTATAACTCTCTCGTAGGAGTTCAAGGCAATCACAATAAAATTTAAACATCTCCCTATATCCTTTACTGTTTTATAGAAGATACTGTTACGTTTAGGTTTTTGGGGGTTTTGAGAAGTAGTCTGTTGGGGATGGTTTCTATAGATAGTCTTCTTAAAGCCCTTAGGGAAAATGGTATTTCTAGGCGTAGTAGGGTTGCTTTTAGAAGAAGTTGAAGGCATTCTATATATGGCTTAGCTATAGGGTATTGTGTATGTCTGCAAGATAGTTAATGTGGACCACGTATCCATATGGTGTTGGGTTAAGAAGCCTGGGGAGGTAGGAATTGATGTAGAGCCAAAGCATCGAAGAATCATAGATGAAGCTAAAGGAGGCTGGATATTAATTCTATGTTTAGGCTGCGATAGATGTTAAGAATAGGAGCTTATAGCGATAAGGACTTCATGGAAGCAAGAATCCTAGATGCTTTCTGAGGCAGGTTCTGAAGCATGCATTAACAAGCTCCTAATCCTCGTAGACAGAGGCATTCACAAGCTCTTCATCTCCTAGTACAACTGAATAAGACCACACCAAACCCTAAGAAAACCACCAGCAATATATAAACATTATAAACGTAATAGTATCTATGTTGATCAATTATTCATAAGTGTCGTATATTAAACTGATAAAAGAATATAATATCTCACCATAATTTAGGCTAGAGTAAGCAGTACTATAGCTTCAACACTAGCAGCTCTCTTAAACTCAGCTCGACAAATTTTAAGCCTAGTTCTTAAAATCACTATATGGATTATGTAATCCTAGAAGAGAAATACTCAAATAATGAAATATTGTACTTGCTCTCTTTTGTATTAAGTGGTGGTCCACCACTATAAAGAAGCATGCAGAATACTAATTAAACATCAAGTATAGTTTCAAGATTAGGAATCTAATGGAGAAAATGATATAGTGAAAATAGATAAATTATCTGATAACTATATTCCATATGAGAATAAGTGTGATAGTGAGCCTATTAATGCTATGAATCAATAGTATACATACTAAACGAACATGGACTAATAGAAAATAAACGAAAGAATTCATAGAAACACAATACCGAAAACAGAGATAATTAAAAATGCTTAAGTTCATAGAACAATCTATCACACAGTAAATTTTATAAGCTGTAATGCTTGAGGAAGCTGGTTATTATGGTAAGGAATATATTGTTCCATGAGGCTAGCTGTAGCGGTTGCTGTAGCTGTATGTTAGCCTGTTCATTTACTTATCATAAGGTATTTAGCTTAGGCATGAGTAGGATAAAAATTGACAGAGATGAAAAACATGGAAGCTTTAAAGCCTATTTTACTCCTGAATGTACTAAGTGTGGAGTATGTGTTAAGGCTTGTTTATTTAATGCTCTAAGGCTTGAGGAGATGTAGTATATGTATGGTTATTCAGGTAAAATAGTTAAAATAGACTTATTAAGAAGTGAAGTTAAGAAGTATGATTTACCGCTTGAATGGTGTAAAGATTATATTGGGGGTTTAGGATTTAATACGAAGATACTATGGGATCTACTATCTCCAAACATAGATCCCTTAAGCCCAGAAAACATAATTGTATTTAGTCCAGGAGTATTTGTAGGTACTAGCATACCTACAGCCTCTAGATGTGAAGCCTCAGCAAAATCCCCAATTACTGAGCGTTTCGGTACTTCAAACTCAGGGCTTTTCTGGGGTTTTATGTTAAAAGCTTCAGGTATTGATATATTGATAGTTAGCGGTAAAGCTGAAAAGTTAAGCTATATCTCCATTATTGATGGAGACATTAAGATTTGCAATGCAGATCATCTTAAAGGTCTTAACTGCTGGGATACTACTGACTTCTTAAGGCGGGATTATGGAGATGTTGAAGTTGCATCTATAGGTCCAGCTGGAGAAAATATGGTTAGATTTGCATCGATAGAGAATAACTATTATGATGCTTGGGGTAGATGTGGTTTAGGAGCTGTTTTAGGATCTAAAAACGTTAAGGCAATAATTGTAAGAGGAGATAATCCAATTAAGATAGCCAACATGAAAGAATACGAGGAAGCATGTATTGAAGCATATAGTAGAATTACATCATATCCTTTATTCAATCTTTGGAGGACATATGGTACACTAGTAGCTAGTGATGCCTATAGCTCACAGGGAATACTTCCAGTAAAAAACTTTCAATATGGAACAATAGAGGGATGGGAGAACTGTTTAAGAGAGAATCTACATAAATATAAGAAGAAGGGAATATCATGCATTACCTGTCCAATTGCATGTGCACACTGGGTTACGGCTCCTGAAGGTAAATTTAAGGGTCTCACTCTTAAAGACCTGGAGGTTACATGGGTTTTTGAATTTGGAGCTAAACTAGGAATTACAAGTTTTGATAAGATAATGAAATGTACAGAAATAGCCTCTAAGCTTGGATTAGATTGCTGCTCATCAGCATCTGTTATTGCATGGGCGTTTGAATGCTTTGAGAAAGGTATTCTAAGTGAAAATGATACTAAAGGCTTAAAGCTTAATTGGGGTGATGAAGAAGCTGTTTTAAAGCTACTTGAAGACATAGCGTATAGGAGAGGAATAGGTAATATGCTTGCAGAAGGTGTAAGAAAAGCATCACAAATACTTGGAAGAGGAAGTGAAAAATACGCACTTCATATAAAGGGTCTTGAAATACCGTTTAGAGATCCTAGAGGTAGATGGGGTGTTTGGTGTTTCGGATATCTAACAAATACTCGTGGAGGAGATCATTTAAGAGTAAGAGCACCAGTAGAGTTGTTTAAGCTTCCACAGCCTAAGGATGAGTACTGGCTTGAAGCATGCGGCGTAAAGAAGGAGGTTATAGATGAATTAGATATGCTTGAAGAGTTTAAAAGTAAGGTATTCATAAACAACGGAGAGTATATACATATACCAACTATGACTATATGGTCTGAAAACTTAATAAGCATATATAATTCTGTTGGACTCTGTATAAGACCACCTGTTCTCGGAACTATAGGTCCAATCATGATTTCGAAGCTTTATAGAGCTACTACTGGAATTAATACCTTACCGGAGGAAATAATTACAGTAGCTGATAGAATAATTAATATGCAGAAGAAAATGAATATAGCGATGGGTGAAACAAGAAACGAGTATAGATATCCAGATAGATTCTACAATGAAGCCATACCTGACGGTCCTAATAAGGGTAAAAAGCTAAATAGGAAAGTAATAGATGAAATGGTATCTGAATACTTTAAACTTCGAGGATGGGATCCGGAGACAGGTAAGCCTAAAGAAGAGAAATTGAAAGAACTAAAAATAGAGCAATCCAAGTTTTATTAGTAGTAGAAGAGTGACTATGGCTTACAATAATGCTTAATTATCCTACTATAAATCTTCATAGTGTATATGGAGGATACACTATACTGATAGCATAATGAAATAGATAATAATCTCAGAGCTAAAGCTGACAGGATAGATTTATAACTACTATAAAGTTTATATTTAAGCTAGCATGATTAGCTAGATAATTAATGAATCTTAAAGGTAAACTTATACTTGTAGCTGGGGGAGGATATTTCGGTTCTATTGCTGTTAAATCTTTAAAGAGCATGGAGGCTAAGATAATCGTTGTCGATGTTAATGAGAGCTGTAAGGCAAGTAAATATGTTGATAAAGTAATTAATACCTATACAATAGCTAATCCTAATGAAGGGGAGGCCTATCTAGTAGTTTATGATTGTGTTAAGTACCTTACTGAAATGGTTAGAAGCGATATTGTACCTGATATTATTGTTCCAGCTATACCGGGCCACTTCATAGGTAGATTTATTAAATCATATCTTGAAGCTGAAGGATTTAATATTGATCCCGATCCATCCTCGATGAATATGGTTTTAAAGAGTAATATATTGAATAATGTAGCTCTAGATATAAATGCTAAAGATAGTGTTATAGTTGCAAGCTACATGTTAAAGGGTTTAAAATGTAGAATTCCATGTATACAGCCTGAAATATGTCCAGTAACGGATAGAATCAAGAAAATACCAATGTATCTCCTACTTGAACTTGCTATAGACAATATATCTTATCCAAGGATTTTTCAAAGCCATCTAATCAGTTCAGATATTGGAGGAATTCAAGGAGAATCTATCTCCATACTTCTGGATGAAATCATTAGCAGTAATAAGCTTAAAGTAGCTATTGGAACTGCATGTAAATGTCATGGAATAGTGAACTTCTTCAAAATATTAAAGCAAAATCAAGCTAAGCTTTAAGCAATCTTTTAGGTAATAATTAACCTAAATACTCTGGGTAGTGTATTCCTACATTCACAAGTATATCAATTTCTAATAGTAGATGCTTTCCAATTACAAGTACTGATTTAAATATCTTGAATGGTTTAGATCATTTAAGAGTTATAATGTTAAGCATTTTATTCCTTTCATTCACGTAGCTAATAACTGTTAAGTATAGGAGGTAAAGTATTTTCTAATCCTATTTTTAAGAAATTTAAAAATTAAATATGATTTCTATCCAATATATGTTGTGGACTATGTTAGAGATATTGTGTTATTCTTGGTTCTAGTAAATGTCTTGGTAATGCTCCAATAATTCTATCTATGAGTTTTCCATTTTTAAATATTAGTAGGGTAGGAATACTCATTATCTGAAAATATGTAGTAGCTACTTGATTTTCCTCTACATTCAGTTTTCCAAACAGTATCCTTCCAGCATAGTTCCTTGCCATATCATCTATTATTGGTGAAATTGCACGGCATGGAGCACACCATGGTGCCCAGCAATCAATTACGACGAAGGGATTTCTTTGAATAATCTCCATAAAATTACTATCAGTTACTTCAACTGGCTTATCTATTACTTGCTTCTTCTCTTCAAAATCTTTCTTCATTAAGTTCTTCAGCATTCTATATTTTATCATTTCAAGTTCTTCATCCTCACCCATAGAACCCCAATCTTAACTACTCTACATCTTTATAAATTCACTGTTTAATTATTGGTCTGACAGTTAGGAAGCTACAATATACTAAGTTACTACGTTCAATTATTGTACTTATTAAACTTGATTAATACCATCTAGTAAATATTTAAATCATTGCTTCAAATAATTCTAGCAACATAATAGTATATGTGAATTCCTTATTTGAATATGTTTAATAAGCTATATCGATTTACTTGAAGACGTTAAGTAGTATTGGTGGTATTATTTTAATTGATAGCTAGATGGAAACATTAAATCTTTTGATTGGTAACGGTTATGAAGATGGTAATAGGCTTAATATTGTTTTTCATGATGATAAGTCTCAGCTAGATTTCCTAATTCTCTTTAGGAGATTTGCTGTTATTGGGTACTTACTTAAATCTCTATATGGTAGGAATGTTGAGTTTATGTATTCTATTTGGAATTCAGGGTCTGCTGCTAGTTCGAAGTATTTAATTTTGTTTTTCACTATATATTTAGCATATTCTCTCTCTTCCTTAGAGATTAAGCACATTCTAGCTCCTGTACCTGCTGCATTTCCAATGAATTTAATTCTTTCAATAGGTATTTCAGGATACATTCCAATAGTTCTAGCGTTTTCAGGATCTATATAGTTTCCAAAAGCTCCAGCTACATATAGTATTTTAATATCGTTTTCAGTTATTCCTAGTCTCTTCATTATTAATGAGGCTCCAGTATGAATTGCTGCTTTTGCCTTCTGAAGTTCCCTTACATCCTTCTGTGTTATAACTATATCTATATCTAGCTTTCCTCCTGTTTCCTCCTTGTATGCTACTACGTATTCCCATCCATCCGGTCCCTCCCTGATACGTTTATTTATTTTAGAGTATTCAGGATTAAATCTTCCACTCATATCTATTATTCCGGATTTAAGCATTTCCGCTAATATATCTACAAGTCCTGATCCACATATACCTATTGGAGGCTCATCATCTATTGTTTTATATATTGGTTCTAGAGTCTCTATATCTATTGATATTCTCTCTATTGAGCCTGATGTAGCTCTCATACCGTGTTTTACCGTCATACCTTCAAAAGCAGGTCCTGAAGCACATGAATCATACCATACACCTATCTCCCTATTTCCAATACCGATTTCCGTATTTGTCCCTATATCTATACACATCCCTATATCGTTAGAGTCTGGAAGCTTTGTTACTACCATGTTTGCAACATTATCTGCACCAACAAATCCACCTATAGTTGGTAGGTAGTGGAGATTAGCTCTACTATGTGTTCTAATACCCACTATTCTACTAGGTAGATCTATACTAGCTGATCTTGGAGGTGGATATGGTGAATATGCAACATATTGAGGCCATATTTTCAAGAGGAACATCATCATTGCAGTATTCCCTACAAATACTGTTTCATATATTTCCTCAGGCTTAACATTTGCTTTTTGGCAGCATTCATCTATTATTTCATTAATACCCTTAACAACAGCTTTTTGAAGATCGTTTAATCCATTCCATCCCTTAAGTAATACATGTGTTATCCTACTTATAATATCCTCTCCATATTGAATCTGCGGATTTATTCTTGCAGCTACTGAAACAACTTTTCCCGTATTTAGATCCATTAGGAACCCTGCAAGCTTTGTACTTCCAATATCACATGCAAAACCGAAACATCTACTTGTAGTATCTCCAGGTTCTACAGCTATTACTTTATCCCCCCATATAGTAGCCGTAACTCTCCATTTTGATTCTCTAAGAATTATAGGTAGATCAGATAGTAACTCATAATGTATATCAATATTTTCAACTCCATACTTTTCACGTAAGGAGTCTAGAAGCCTCTGATCATCTGGTCTAGGATCTCTAAGTGTTGGTGGAGACAATTCTACAAGGTATTTTTTAACTAATGGATTAGGCTTTACCGATACTTCAAATCCTTCTATTTGAAGTCTCTGTCTTCCAACTCTACTCCTTTCAGGAATATAGATAATAGTTTCGCAAGGTGTTGTAACTGATGTTAAACATGCAAGCCTATATTTTTCCCTAATTTCTTCATCAGTTAGAAATCTTATTTCAGTTTCTCTTAATGGATTTAGATAATCGTACCCCCTTAAGATTTTAACCTTACATTTACCACATAGTCCTCTACCACCACATAGTGATGAAATATCAACTCCAAGTCTTTTAGCAGCTTCAAGTAGGTTTATACCCTTTCTGAAAACATTCCTTCTTCCATGGGGTTGAAATACAATTACAACTCTATCTTCAGCAATTTCTAATGACATTGAGTTATTCAACCTCGATAGTTTCTCATAGCTAATTGAAGAATCCCTTGAATAAGTTTTTCGCTACAACCTCAAATATATTTCCCTATATGATTATTACCGAAAGATTTAAGTTCTTATATTTTTCAGGATTTTATGCCAATTATGGATTTTAGCCAGATTGTAGATGAAAGCTTGGTTTATGTATTGAAGCTTATGACTGTTTCAGTAAAGACAGCTCCTAAAGCTAGAGGAATTGATAGGCTTCAAGCTATCATAGTTACAGGTGAGGAGAAAAACATTTTAGCGAATGAGATGGAAAAGCTTAAGGATGTAATGCCAGGGTTTGAGAGAGATGCTTTAAATGTTAGGAACTCTAACGCTGTTTTGCTAATAGGTTTTAAGGGTGGAAAGGGATATAATCTAAATTGTGGTGGATGTGGCTATAAGAACTGTAAGGATTTTGAAGAGAACGTTGTTAGGAAAACTGATTGGGCATTTACAGGGCCAAGCTGTATATATGACTTAATAAATTTAGGAATTGCTCTAGGCTCAGCTGTTAAAACAGCTTCAAATCTAAATGTTGATAATAGAATAATGTTTACAGTAGGTGTTGCAGCTAAAAGATTAAAGCTTATGGATGCTGACGTAATAATCGGAATACCAGTATCCTCATATGGTAAAAGCATATACTTCGATAGGATGTGGCCACCTAAAAAATAATCCTCTATTTCTAGGCGTTCTTCTGTCGAGAAATCCATTTATTGATAATGTTTTTATAACATCATTAGACTTCAACGTATATGTAAGGCTACTGTTTTGAAAGGTTTTCCACTTTCTTACGCATTTTGTTATGGATTTAGTTAAAGCTTACCGTAGGAGGAAGGATCTTAAAGTTAAGAATGGATTCTATGTTAGCTTATTAGAGCTAATAGTTATCTTATCGTAGAGTTACTGAGATTTTGTTAACATTAAGATCTTTAATGAATTTAATTCATAGATATGATGATTGACTTGCTAAGTTAAATTAAGCCTAGAGAATTATATAGCTAAAGCCAATAAGTAGGTGGATTTAGGGAAAGTAAGAGAACTGATGGAAACCAGAAAGAAGTATTGTTGTTGATGAATTTAGAAATTAGAAACAATAATTGGGAAAATAGCAATTTAAGGAGATTCAAACTAATAGTTTACTTATGCTGTGAATATTACAATAGTTTAAATTCATAGGATTTAACTAATCAAATAATATAGTCTTAGATATTCTGCGAAGCTTAAACAATATTCTAGAAGACAATAATAGGTATAGGGTTTAAACTTAAACTATACAATTAATATGTTGATATATTCAGTAATTGGCTTTGTTAACTTAATCATGTTTTGCCTCCATTTAGTATTGTTTTCTATGAATTCTAGCTTTATCTTCTTATTAATTCATGCTTGTTAGATGTACTACTGATTTCATAAGCTGGATACATGTTCACTATCACATTTATTCTTCAATGATATATAATCATCAAATATTTTAGCTCTATCCTAATATATTGTATTATTCTCTCCATTAATTCTAGCCTCAAACTATTTCATGTTTTAAATTTACATTTACATTATGC
>Ga0209394_1000555_pt1 | contig 28813 bp, 33 predicted proteins | sample JNZ201metaG_FD_184122 | JGI IMG/M metagenome (GOLD analysis project Ga0209394, IMG submission 184122) | Hot spring microbial communities from Jinze hot spring, China to study Microbial Dark Matter (Phase II) - JNZ 20120812A (SPAdes) (version 3) ... | reverse complement strand
AGTAAACGAAAAGTCTCAGCTATTTTAATCCTCAATTCGGGGAACAGCATATCTAAATTTTTCAGACAGCCGATTATAAATTTAATTCAAGACGATTAATAGCTTCCAATAGAAACTGGCAATGGTGGTAGATTTAAGCCATTGCGAATTATATTAGGAGAATCCTAGAACATCCCTCAACCAATGGCTTGTCATTATTGACAGTAGCTTCCCTTGTCTAATTTTATATCAAACCGTGTATGAAGCAAAATAATCCTGTGAAAACAGCATGTAGAGACGAATCCTTCACAAACCGAAAATTATAGCTTGAACCTTTACAGCAATCCATGATTTGTCGATAAACATATTCCCCAACCTGGTTTGAAGATATCAATGTCATATTAGTTCCTCGCATACTCCAACAGTTAGAGACGTAACAACTATGGGGTATGCAATTATAGTGATGGGGGGAAATCTTATACTCGCTTAGTAACTGTTTCATCATCCCAGGTCCATAGATTAGGTGCTAGCCATAAGCTCCAGTATTTGAAAGATTAAGAATGATAATGGGAGTAGCTCGAAAATAGGATATATGTTTCAACGATATTCTGGGGGTCCGACTACTAGTTTGATTGACTGTTTCTCCTCTCTAAGAAAACTCCATGCCACAATGGCGAGTAGCATGATACATAGACCATAGCAAAGGGACCATGCGTATGTATAGTAAAAAACTCTAAGATGCCAGTAACACTATAAACATTGGCGTTAATTACAATATTCAACAACAATGGAAGAAGTGCTGCTATTGAAGATGTTTTAGATGAAAATCTTTTTCAATCTAAAGTGGAAAACTTTAACCAGATTTCCCATGTTTTCACTATCCTCATACATTTAGTATTAGACACAAGCTTTTTAAAATTTATTCTCAAGTCTAAGGAGCGGTGATGCCGATGAGTATTCTCGAGAGGGAGGAAGGAGTATCTTACAGGTACTATTATAAATATCCTTTCCCTCCAGATAAAAAGAGGCCAGTAGTAGTTACTAAGGATAAGACGATTGTTGAAATATATCCTCCTGATAAGCCGTATTCAAGCAATATTGTTTGGGTTTGGGTGAGTACTGATAAAATCACACAGACAATGTATCAGCTTTCACCCGGCGCTTTCTTTGGCCCTCCTGATGCCCATGCGGGTGATGAAATCTACTATGTGCTTGAAGGAACGCTGACCGTTTTAGCCCCCGAGACTGGAACCGTAAACGAGGTTCATAAAGGCGAGGCGTTACTTATACCTAAGGATAGTTATCATCAAGGCTATAACTTCACGGACAAGGTAGTAAAAGTACTATGTTTAATAGCTCCACTCATGTGGGATCCTAAGAAGGGGCCAGCCCCTCCCCTAGAGAAGGAGGCGAAAATGTACAAGAATTACATAGGTCCAATAGAGGATATTCCAGAAAAGCCTTGGGCTAGTCCAAGGAGAAATATAGACCTTTTAGGACGATGGCCAATTGACGGAAATGAGGCTAGGAGATTAAAAGAGCATATTAAGATTGATGCAAATAAGATGTTAACCCTTATACATGGAAAGAATCATCCAATGATTGTAAGGTTTTATGTGAGTAATGATCTCTGCCATATGGGTGAGTTTGAACTTCCACCCGGTGGGGAGGGGCCGCGAACCTCTGAGCCAGAAACGCATGAAGGGGATGAAGTACTTTATGTTGCTTCGGGACCTATAACCGTATTTCTGCCAGATAAACTCGATGCTTACGAGATTCCAGAGGGCGCTGTGATGCTGATCCCAGAAGGAATTAAACACCAGTATCAGAACTTTACTGACAAAGTTGTTAGGGGGATCTTTAGCATTGCACCTAGACTCTGACCTTATTTAAATCCAAAGTCTTTTTCCTATTTTTCTTAATGAATTCCTCAACTTCTTTAATAGATGAAGGACCGTTCATGGGCCCGAACTTCGTGACTTTTATAGCCCCAGATGCGCTTGCAAACTCCATGGTCTTACTTAAAGGCCAATTTTTAAGTAATCCATAGATGAATGCTGCATCGTAAACGTCTCCCGCACCCGTTGGGTCGACTTCATTAACCTCGAATGGAGGTTCAAAGAAAACTTCTTCTTCCGTGATTGCAACTGCACCTTTATCACCCATTTTTACGACTACTACTTCTGGCCCCATATTGACGAGTTTCTTTCCTGCCTCAATGGGATCTTTAACTCCTGAGAGGGCTGTGGCCTCCCCCCTGCTTGGAAGCATGACCTTACAAAGTTTAATCATAGGCATACATATCTCTCTAATCGTCTCAACATCTAAAAGTTCAGGTCTAAGATTCGGGTCGAACGTTATCATAACATTTGAGTTTCTAGCTATCTCTGTAGCTTTATAACAGGCATTTTTACTGCTTTCGCTAACTGCTAGTGATGAACCCATAATGTGTAAGAGCCGAGATTTAGCCACATATTCCTCCTCCACATCCTCTGGAGAAAGCTGTCCAGCTGCGGAGTGACGGAGGTGAAATATGAACTTTCTCTCTCCAGATGAGTAATACATGACGAAAGTTGTACCTGTAGTATACCCCCTCATCACACGAATACGACTTACATCAACCCCGTCTTTTCTTAAACGATTTAGCAGTAGTTCACCAAAATCGTCTTCGCCCACTACACCAATGATGCCAGAGCTAACTCCAAAATTCGCCACAGTATCTATGAAGATAGCTGGTGCACCACTCGGATAAGGCCCCAAGTAGACCCCGGGAACATCATGCGGTACATCACGATCCTTCCGCATAATCTCAACTAATATTTCACCCAAGGTAATTATCTCAGGGCGCATTTAAAGCCCTCCCTAGATTTATTTGGAATAGTAACAATACCTTAAATTATTTTGCATGTTCATCAGATTATTCATTTCCGCAACCGGGAAAATGCGATACTCATACTGCTGTCAATCCAGCAGATTTTAGAAACAACCAATCGCTAATCTATCCAAAAACAAATGATCAATTGAGGATTAAAAGTAAACACGAGTTTTTGACAGCAAAAGAGTGCGGGGGGTGGGATTTGAACCCACGAACCCCTTCGGGACGAGGTCCTAAGCCTCGCGCGATTGACCAGGCTACGCGACCCCCGCTTTAACAAATTATTTATCGCAAAACTAGATATAAGTATTTTACGCCAATGATTATTGAATAAATTTATCCCCCTTACGCCAATGATTAAGCGTAATGAGAAGTATAATGTTTAAGAACGGGGTGCTTTACGCGCTAGATTCTTCTAGGCTTCCCCATAGGGAAGTTTGGCTTAAATTAAGAAATGCGAATCAAGTGGCTTCAGCGATCAGAGAAATGAGAATTAGAGGAGCTCCTTTAATTGGAGTTGCAGCAGCGTATGGTCTTGCTTTAGAAGCTTTAAAATACAGGGGTAAGGATGCTAATAGGCTTAGGGAGATAGTTTTGAAAACGTCTGAATACTTAAAGAGTGTTAGGCCCACTGGGAGGAATCTAAGCTGGGCAATAGACAGGTGTTTAAAGGCGATTGAAAAGGAAGGGGCTGTCGATGGGATTAAGAAGCGGTTACTAGAAGAGGCTGAGAAAATAGCAAACGAGGATGTTGAAACAAACTTGAAGATAGCCAAAAACGGGTTGGAGATAATAATGGATGGTGATAAGATTCTAACGCATTGCAATACTGGAGGACTAGGTACTGTCGAATACGGTACAGCACTCGGCATAATCAGAGTAGCATGGGAGAAAGGGAGGAGAATATTCGTCATAGCCACTGAAACAAGACCATTGCTTCAGGGAGCTAGGCTCACCGCCTGGGAGCTTAAGAAGTACGGTATCCCGTTCAAGCTGATATGCGACTCTATGGCCGGCTACGTGATGTCTATGGGGATGGTTAACAAGGTACTTGTCGGAGCTGACAGGATACTTTCAACTGGACATGTTGCAAACAAGATTGGTACGTTGACACTTGCTATCCTAGCTAAACATTACGGCATACCTTTCTACGTTGCAGCACCATTCTCCACGTTTGACTTTACAACCAAGCCTCAAGAAATACCGATTGAAGAAAGGAGTCCCGAAGAAGTTACTCACTTCGCAGGCAGATTAGTAACGGTTAAAGATGTTGAAGTTATTAACCCCGCTTTCGACATAACGCCTCCAGAACTTATTTCAGGAATCATAACCGAGAAGGGTGTAATTCGGCCTCCTTATAGTGAGAACATACCCAAGTTTATTAATAAGAGTTAGAGTTATTCTGCAAAAGCGGGTCGAGGACGATGGTGGCTCGGAAATCAAAGGAGTCTAGTATTGGAGATTTAGGCTGGGCTTTGCCAAGTACTGAAGAAGTTTTGACTTTGTCTGTTGAGGAACTTCTTTCGCGTATGAAATCTTCACTAGATGGGCTCTCTTCTGGGGAGGCGAAAGACCTTGAATTTTTTTGTTTTTAACGAGCTTGTTAGGAAAAAGAAGAGGGTAGCCATTACTGGTTTTCTCTCATTTCAAAAATCCGTTAGTAATAATCATTCTTATTGCTGGACTGATTTCAGGCTTTCTGAAGAAGAGGTAACGAGCTTTTATTGCCGTGGCAATCTTAGAGCGTAGCTCTAGCCACGGTCTAGCGCATGCTAAGACGTGTCCGACTGCTTCCTACGCAGTAGTTGCTCTATAGCCTTAGAGATAACCTGCTTGCTTTCGACGACGTAATCCTCAGGCAAGTGGTCCTCGTAGAAGTTTACGTGCAGACTCTCAGCATGGCGGAAAACCTCCCTTAGCCTTAGGTCAGGATACTCCTTGTCCAGCTCAGCCACGAACATGGCTATGCTCCTATGCGTTCCCAGGCTTATTCCCCTTTCCGAAGCCAAGGCTTTAATGGCTTCTACGAAAGCCCCCCAAATCTTCTCAGACGCTTGAGGATAATCCTTTTTAGCAATAAGCTCCTCAGCCTCCTTCAAATACTTCGCGTTAAGCCTAAGGTAATCCTGCTTAGACACTATTCTACATCGTGAATCTAATCCTTGTTTTTAAGGTTTTTCAAGCTATGGGAGTTATTCGGATATAACTGAATGCATAGTCTCTAATAATTTCTTTGCCTGAGTGAGACCATTGTTAGAAGCTGTTTCCTCTAAGGAACTAAGGTATTAATAACTGTTTTTAACTTAGGGCATAAGATGTCCCCTAATTTCGCTTCCTTTAAATAAATGCTCAAGTACAATCTGCGAAAGGTTGACGTAGATCAAGCCATAGATTCCTGTTACCAAATCAGTTTAAATAATCTCGGAAGAAATTCACTTTGTGAAGATACTCCATTGAATCGATGAATCGCTTTTTGAGTTCACCATCTCATGATAATTATGAAGCTAAGCTTCTAAGCATAATGCCTACGCGTGCTTAAAACTAGTTTGCGAGGCGAACCCTTGGATATTCTAACAGACTACGATATGATTAGGCAAGAAAGCAAGAATCAATAAATAACTATAAATAATTTATAGATTGATTGTACGAGTGGGCCGAGTCGGATTCGAACCGACGACCTCCTGCGCCTCCTGTGCTCTTCAAACATGTCAGGCAGGCGTCCTAACCAGGCTAGACGATCGGCCCCTGATATTCTAGGTATTTTCCAAAGGGGGAAATTTTAACTTTTCTCTCGTTAATCGGCTGTTGAAAACGGTTTGATTTAGAGTTTTAAAAGAGCCTGATTTATGTTTACTCGAATAGTGCCCCTAGGCCAGCCATTTCTTCAACGGGTTTTTCTTCCTTCTTCTCCTCTTTCTTCTCTGCCGGTGCTTGTTGTGGGGCTGTGGCTGCGACAGGTGCTATGGGGCCTATTGCCAGTGGTGAAGAGAGGACTTCGTCGATGTTTATTTTCGAAAGGGAGGATACGAGCACTTTTATTCTCGCTTCATCTGGTTCTATTCCAGCTGCTTTTATAATCTCCTTAATCTTCTCTTCGGTTATCTGCTGCTTTGCGGAGTGTAGCAGCAGGGCCGCGTGTATGTATTCAGACATCGGTATTCACCTCAGAATTCCTGAGGTTTTTCCCAAAGAGGTGTTTTTAAGCTTTTTCAATCGTCTTCTCGAGCTGGTCTGCGAGGGCTTTCGCCATTTGTAGCATTATTTTAATAGTGTTTTCATCGTAGTATTCTGCTTTAACACCTAGGGCAACGGCTTTGGAAAAGGCTTCTCTAAGCATTATGTCAATGCTTTCAGGTGTTGGGAACATGGTTGTAAGGGCTATTTTAAGAGCATTCTCAACGCTTTTAGTCATGTTGCTTCTTATGTCTTCGGCAGTTATTGATAGGATTTCCTCCGTGTAGACAATCCCGTCGCATAATGCAGCATATGCCTTCACATATGCTTCAACAGGCCTTATATTCAGCTTTGAAAGAACTGCTGCGAGCTGTGGTGTTATAACGTCCCCTGGCCTTGCTACGACCGTATCTTTAGTTATCCATATGCTTCCAGTCTCAATCCTAGTTGGGAGGCCTACTTCGTTTAAGGATGAGATTACCGGACCGGCTGGCAGGCCCGTGTTCCCAGCTGGGACTACTATTTCCCTATCAACGACGTCTCCAGCACTTAAAGGTAATCTCACAGAGTATTTTCTCAACTCCTGCTGTAACTCATAAGGCTCCTCGTTTGAAAGCACAAGCATGATTGAGCCTCTTGAACCATACTTCTTAATGAAATCTTTAAGTTCTTTTGAGCTTACTCTCTCCGCAGCTTTTTGCAATAACGTAGTTTTAACGTGTTTTAATATGGCTTTCCCCCTTAACCTTCTCCTAGCCTCGTTTACTGTTGAAGCCTTTAGCTTATAAGTGTTCACGAGCATTACTGTTCTGTAAGATTCCAGGAAGCTAAGGATCTCGTCAGCAATCTTCTTCTTGAGAAGAAGCTGTCTACTCAAGCCTCTTTGCCCCCTCGGAATACTTTAACTATTTTACCCATTGTCGTCTTAAAACCTACGAATCTTATCATCGCAGAGTGTGGGAGCCTCCTCTGAACTGCAGATACGACTGCCTCCGCATTATCCAATAGTTGTTGGATAGGCATTTCTTCATGCCCTATTTTACAAGCTACCGATAGGCTTGATTTAACAGATATTCTAACGCTCTTCCTAAGTCTTTCAACTATTTGCGATATTGATGAAGCGGGAGGGACAGGAGTAGGCATTTTATTCTTCGGCCCTAGGAATTGCCCAAGCACCTTACCCACAACAGGCATTAAAGGTGCTTCGGCTATGAAGAAATCATAAGATTGGGCAGTCTTCCTACAGGCCTTCTTCTTCCCGGCCATTGAGTTTAGAGAATCCTTAGTAATATAGTCTATTCCGAGGCTCCTGGCCTCGGGTATTAAGGAGCCTTCGGTGAAGACACATATTTTAGGAGGATCCTTATGGGGAGAGTGTGGAAGTTCAACAAGCTCCGTAAACCTCTGATCTGGCTTTGACAAGTCTATTCCGCTCAACGACATTATTATTTCAACACTCTGCTTAAACCTCCTAGGTTTGTTATACTCTTTAGACAATGCTTTCTTCAACGCCTCTTCCATCGAGTCCTTAGTAATCGGTATTGCCACAGACATTCTTACGCAACCTCCTCTCTTAGCAGGTTATCGTACAAGCCCCTATCAACCTCCTTAATAACCTCCTTGGGAGGTTTAGAGTCTACTGTAATACCCATACTCTGGCATGTCCCAAGAACCTCTTTCACGACGCCCTTAAGGGATTTGGCGTAAGTATCGTTCATCTTCATCTTAGCTATTTTGATAACGCTTTGGAAAGAAATATTACCCTTAGCCTCCTTACCCGGCGCCCCGGAGCCCTTGTCTACCCCAGCCTCCTTGGCTATTAGCGCTGAAGTCGTCGGGGTCTTTAGAGTAACTGTGAATTGTTTAGTATCAGTATCCACCTCCACTTCGACAGGTACTTTCATACCTTTGAAATCCTTTGTAGCCTCGTTTATCTTAGCTACGACAGCCCCCACATTAACACCTAACGGACCTAGTGCAGGGCCAAGCGGAGGCCCGGGTGAAGCATTCCCACCCTCCACTATGAGGCTAATAGTCTTTTTAGCCAGTTTTCAGACACCTCTTTTAGCGTCAGAATTTACGACGCCTTAAAAATATTTCCCAAGATGCTTTTAGAGTTTTCCAGAGGATTTCTCCACAACTCTTACGCTATCCATTTTAAGAGTTATCGGGAACGGAGCTATGGCTCCGTCAAGCTCTACGGTAACCTCGTTCCTCTCCGGGTTTACCTCTATGACTTTTGCACGGTTCTTCTTAAGCAAGCCACTTACTATCTCAACGGTGTCTCCTACTCTTATTTCAGCCGCTACAGGCTTTTCTTCAAAATACTTCCTAAACTCGTCCACGCTCAGACTACCCTGCACCCTTCTCTTGACGTATTTAATATCCCTTATTGCTTCTTCCACCGGAAATGGTGAATCAGCCTCTATGTAAATATAGCCTTTTAAATCGGGCAGGACGATTATGGAATGTACTGGAAGCTTCTCCGTCTCACACCTGTTCTTTATGAGAAGTGCTGAAGTCATTTCCTGGCCTACTGAAGTCCTTACGAGGAAAAACTTCGGCTCAACCTTCTTATCTTTCTCCATTGCACACACCCTGTCTTTCCTAAGAGGATAAGCGTATTCCTCCCAATAGTGATGCTATCAGATGGATTACGAATGCAAGACCCCCCACTACTAAGAGGCCTATTAAGAATACTTTGAGAGACAGCATAAAGCTCTCCCTATCCGGTTTCTCACTAACCTTCAGGACTCGAATAATCGTCTTTACCCTTTCCTTTATGTTCATCGAAGCCTTCTAGTCAGTGTCAGGGAGATTCTTTATATATTCTTTTCCCTAGTTTAAAATCCGGAAAGGAGGTTTTTAACGTACTTCTCCGGGTTGAACCTTTCCAAGTCGGAATACTTCTGTCCCGTCCCAACGTAGATAACCGGTTTCTTCGAAACATAGGATACTGAAAGCGCTGCCCCACCCTTCTCGTCAGCATCGAACTTAGCTAGTATGATCGCATCATAGCCAACGTGGCTTTGAAAATCTGAGGCTTGATTCCAAGCATCGTTGCCGGTTAGAGCATCTACGACGAGTATTGTGTAAGAGGGTTCTACGACTCTCTTTATCTTCTTAAGCTCATCCATAAGATTGATGTCAGTATGCATTCTCCCAGCAGTGTCTATTAAAACTGTCTCAACCCCTTTGCTCAATGCATATGAAACCGCTTCAAACCCTACGCTAGCAGGATCTGAGCCGTATGCCTTAGTGATAATTGGAAGACCCAGTGACTTAGCATGTTGGCTTAACTGTTCTACAGCCCCAGCCCTGAAAGTATCGCTGCATGCAAGTATGACGCTAAGGCCGGCTTTCTTAAACATGTACGCAACTTTCGCTATCGTCGTCGTTTTACCAACCCCATTCACCCCAATAAATAGCAGTTTGAAAGGCTTCGGGGAATTTTTCGCCTCCTCAATCAAGTCGAACCCATTCCCCAATGTTTCGAGTAAGAATTTTTCAATCTCCCTCTCAACAACCTTCTTAACAGCATTCTTATCGAAAAGAGGTGTTCTCTGGCCTTCTAGTGTTTCAATTATTCTGTTTTTCAATTCCTCTACGAACGGGAGGGCAACGTCACATGTGATCAGTTTAAGTCCATACTCGTCTAAAACCTTCTCAAGCTCCCTCCTGCCTAAGGGCCTGGTTGAAATGGTTTCCACGAGGGATTTAAATAATTCGCTTATTTTCATGAGAAACGCTATTTCCTCAGTTTTTCGTAAAGAGCCTGAACCTTACCCCTGCTCTCTTCAATTTTAGCTTGTAGAGTACTCATCTGAGATTCGAGAGAACCTCTGGCAGTGTTCAAGTCGTTTATCCTCTTTTCAACAAGCTTAAGGGTTTCTTCAAGATTTCTCTCAATCAATATACCCGAGCCCGCGTTTACAAGAAACCTGTTAGTATCTTTCAGAAGGGCTTTACCATATACCCCACCGCCTATATCTATGAAAAGCTCGACGCCCTCACCGGCTTTTGAAATGTCTTCGAGGGTGGATTTCGAAACCTGGAGGTCGTTTAAGGAAGCAAGTATCAACTGGTACCTTGACCTCAACTCTTCCATGAGGCTTTCGAAAGACCTTAACTCAGTAATTGCCTTTCTAAGCTCCTCTTCACTCATTGGTTTCGGGCTTAACCTCCTCTATGCTAAGTATTTTAATATTCTCCCTTTTAACCCTATGCTTACTCCCTATTATAGAATATGCTTTTTCTAAAGCAACTTTTTGCGAATTCGCCTCCACCTCTATGGAAAAACGGATTTTTCTAAGGGGTTTCTCGAATATGCCTGAAATCTTGAACATCGCCATGGTCACACCCCTATTCAGAAAAATGCCTTATTTAAAAACTTCCGGCAGACGAGACCGCTAAAGATATATCCATAAGCTCGGCTCCCGTCGTGGATTCTCCAACCAGTATACCATTGGGACTTACAAGCATCCCCAGCCTTATGAATATAAGCCCATTGTTAACGCTAACAGCATATGTTTTAAGCTTTAACAGGTCTTCAATAAGCTTTTTCTCATTCTCATTCAGCAATTTTGAAACGAAGCAGATGTTACCACCTGTTACTGCAAGAGCCCCTATCGACATATAATTCGCTAAAGATGAGAAGTCGTAATCAACGTTTAACAAATCGACTATTTTCTCAGCGTCTCGTTTGGGTACTCTAGGGGAGAATAATACGCCCCTGTCGGAGAGCAGCATCATATTACCCCAAGCTTTAAGCTTACTGTCAACCACCAGAATTTCCTTTCCAAGCTTTTTCAATTCATCCAATTCTTCGTCTTCAATAGTGTCCGGCACTATTATGAAGTTTGAATTTGCCGCCATCATCGAAGATACTGCGTGAACCCCAGCAATATTCGTAATAGCTATGGACTTAACCTTCAAAACATCCACAATCTTTCCTAAAAAGCCTTGCGGAGTATTCTTGTTAACAACAGCATTATCCCCGAAGACTTTGGAATAAGCACCTATGTATGGAGTCTTCCAAATCGATGCTTTAACTATTTCCATGACTTATGGAAGCCTCAGTAATACTTCATCTTCTTCAACGATTGCCTTTATTTTTAATCGTCCCTTTAAAACTCGGCCGAGGTTTGAATGAATGTAATTGTTTAAATCATTGCTTATGACGATCCTCTTATCCTTAAACATCTTAGAAACTTTTTCCCTCATCTTCCTAATGGCGACTTCACGTCTGTCTGGGACAGGAGCATTCTTAACCCTGTTCAGATTTATGGAAAGCAAGATCTCATTACTACTACTCATGTCAACATCACCCTAGAGACCTATCTTACTCCTTCTCCAGTTTCTCCAACGGTGTGTAAACCTTACTTTTCCACGCGTCTTAGCTATCACCCATGCTGGAACAGAATACGCTCTTTTCAACTCTGCCTGCAAGCGAATCTTTTTTCCCAACGGCTTGTTTCTAGCCAATTCTCCTCACCTTAACATACCCCTCTTAGACGATAAGTATATCTTCTCCAGTATTTCCTTAAGTTCAGCATCTTCAACAGGTATTTTAAGCTTACCCTGCTGCGCTAAAACTATTAGGTACTTTTCAACCTGGTCTGCCAGTTGAGGTTTAACGAGCCTAAGGTTGTTTAAGCGACTCCTTGCTTCAGGTGTGAAAACAATACGGCTTAAAGTCTTTACTACTCTCTGCTCTTCCTGTCTCCTCCTATTCTCCTCAAGTTCCCTACGTTTCTCCTCCAGAATCCTTGCGAGTTCCTCGTCCTCGCTCATACTCCTTTAGCTACCTCTTTCTACCGGTAGCTATTTCGAACGAAATCCTATCTAGGAGCGACACTCCTTTGGGAGTAAGCCATCTTCCTTTATTCGTCTTAGCAACTAGTCCAGCAGCCTCAAGCTGTTGGAGAATCCTCCTTATTATTGCTCCGCCAGCTTTAACCTTATGTGCTCTTCTCATAGGATACTTCTTCCTTCCACCATAAACCTTCCTGAGCCTCGAAACCCCCATGGGACCTTTTACGTACAGCTTCCTAAGGATTGATGCAGCTCTAATATACCACCAGTCTAAGCGGTCGGGTGGTCTCTGCCTATGGGGACCTGTTTTAACGAAAAGAGCCCACTCCGGCATTGACACTTCTTTAACATTCTCTCTAAGGTATTCTGCTAACCTCTCTATCAACTCATCTGCAGGAACAGCCTTAACGTGTATAGCCTCCAACAGTATATCGACACATAGTTGGAAAACGAAGGTTTTATAAGGTTTAACGGGAGCCTAGGGTTGGATGAAGTACCTGATATGTTTTTTTGACTCAAGTATGCAGCTGGTTCCGAGGGAAATAGCCTCCCACCCGCAGGTTGTAAAGAATGCTTTGAGAAAGGGTAAAAAACCCTTTGAAACAATGCTTGAAAGAAGTAAGCACCATAAGGCTATTCTGATGCTAAAAAACAGTGAGAAAAGGGGGAGGCCGGATATCCTACATACATGCCTAAACATAGTTTCAGACTCTCCCGTATATAAAAAGGGACTGATGGACATCATTGTCCATACCATCGAGGGTAAGTGGATAATCTTCCACGATAAGATAAGGTTTCCAGTAACTTACGATAACTTCATAGGATTGATGGAAAAACTCTTAGTCGACGGTAAGATTGTTGATCCAAGCGGTAGAGTTCTTATGGAGGTTGTTTCTAAAGAGCAGGCTTTGAAAATCCTTGAGCCTTTTACGCATAGAACTATGCTTAGTGAGTCAGGCGTAAAAGTTGAGATAGAGGAGTATGTTAATAGAATTGTGAAAATGGAAAGGCCTACATGCTTCTTCATAGGAGCATATCCCAGGGGAAGGCCCTCTGGAGAGATCTTGGAAATGGTGGACGAGGAGATATCTATATATGATGGAGTCTTGACTGCTTGGACTGTAACAGCATGGTTAACATATGAATTCTTTAAGCATGAGACTAGCCTATGAATATTCTTGACGCAATTACTTTTTCATAAACATCATCCGACTCTCTAATCTCTGAGAACAACCCCGATAATTCAGCTATCCTCTGAGCAAGCAGGTGGTAGCAAGCATACGCCTCACCAGTCATAACATAGAAGAAAAAGTCTTTACAACTACAGTATCTTACTGAGGGAAAAACCAAGTATTCTTCATTCCTTCCAACTATTATCCATCTCACCCTCTTTGAAGGGTGTAAAACATACTTCTTAACCCTCTTCAAAGCCACTAGCTTAAGGGCCTTTTTACCCCTCTCTCCAAATGCTCGAGTAAGCATTTCCTCACATTCACTTGTAATTCCTTTTTCCAGGATGATCTTAGCGACTTCTTCAGATACTCTCTCAACGCTATCCTTATCTTCTCCGCTCATAATTCATTTCCTACAGTAGTTTGGACAAAGCCTTGAAATATAAGCTTATCAAAGGAGAACCTGCTCTTCTCTCAGGCGATACACTAGTAATCTCAGACCTGCATATAGGTTATGAGGGCGAGGTAAGGCTTAGAGGAGTATTCTTTCCAAGCCTTACTAAGAAAATGCTGGACAGGGTTTTGAATTTGATTAGAAGGAATTCTGTTAAGAAATTGATTATCCTAGGGGATTTGAAGCATACTGTTTACGGTCCCAGGGGCCTAGAGTGGAGGGAAATACCGGCTTTCATGAAGAAGATAGTTGATGAATCCGAATGGGTTGGAGTTATACCCGGAAATCACGATGGAGATCTTTATACTGTACTACCCGATGATGTTGAATTAATCGATCCAGACGGTATCGTTTTAAACAACATCCTCTTTACACACGGCCATAAGAGGGTCGACACTATAATAGAGAGAAAGCTTAAGGAAGGGAGCGTTATTAAAGCTGTTGTAGTTGGCCACTTCCACCCTGCTGTCGAATTGGTTGACGACCTCGGCTACAGGTATACTATACCAGCTTGGATTAAGGGCACCATTGATAAGGATATTGAGATGATAATGATGCCTGCTTTCAATGAGAATATTGGCAGGCTTGTAATGAATAATCCTGAGAAGCTTTCTGAAGAATTGAGAGGTTTTCTTAAAACAGGCTTGATAAACCTTGAGGAAGCAGAAGCCTATAGCTTGGACCTCATCCTGATTGGGAAAATCCGTGACATAATGGTTTAAGTCCTAAGCCTCTCAGAAACTACTTGTCCAACATAGAGCCCTGAGGCAGCAGCCTGCGACAAACCCCTTGTAATACCGGCACCATCTCCTATTGCGAAAAGATTCTTTACGGTAGTTTCACAATTACTGTTTAACTCAACCCTGCTCGAATAGAATTTGGCTTCAACCCCATATAGCAAAGTATCCTGCTTAGAGAAGATTCCTGGAACAAGCTTATCCATTGCCTTAAGCATTTCAACAATGTTTGAGAGAATCCTGTATGGCAAGATGAAACTTAGGTCTCCAGGAGTCGCATCCGGTAGAGTTGGCGAAACTAAGCTCCTACTTATGCGTTCATGCGTAGACCTTCTTCCTTGAATAAGGTCTCCCAGCCTTTGAACAACAACTCCATTAGAAATGAGATTTGCAAGCTTGGCTATTGATAAGCCGTATTCAATGGGCTCTTTAAATGGTTCGGTAAAGTCCGTTGAAACCAATATGGCGAAATTGGTATTATCAGTCTTATGGCTATTATAGCTATGGCCGTTCACAGTAACTATGTTCTCGAAGAACTCCGTTAAAACTTCTCCACGCGGGTTTACGCAGAACGTCCTAACGTTATCGTCGAACCTTTTAGAAACATACTTCAGCTTAGGCTCGTATAAATCTCGAGTTATTTCCTCCATTACTTCTGCAGGTATTTCGACTCTAACTCCTAAATCAATGGGGTTGCGCTTCATGGGGATATTTAGCCTTGTAAATTCTCTTCTTAACCAGCTGGCTCCAGATCGACCTGGAGCGGTTACTACAACTTTGCTCAGGAAGCTTTCGCCATCCCTTGTTTTTACGCCCTTTACTATGTTGTTTTCAACGATGAAGCTTTCAACTTCAGTCATGACTTTTATTTCTACGTTTTTCTTCAGCTCATTCTTCATATGGCTCAGTATGTTAAACGATAGGTCCGAACCCATGTGTCTAATGGGATTTTTTTGAAGCTTCATACCAGCCAAACTTGCCCTTCTTCTCCATTTCTCGAAAATATCCGGGTCGTCACCGTAGACTTTTCTCGGCGCACCGTATTTAAGAAATACTTCATCAGCTTTCTTTATGTATTGACGTGTCTTCTCTATGGAAATGACTTGAGAAAGCCACCCTCCTATTTCAGGGTCTAGAGTAATCTTTCCATCAGAAAAAGCCCCGGCACCACCCCAGCCACTATAAATGTTGCACACGTTACACCTGACACAAAGCTTATTAAGCTTCTTTGCAGGACAGCGCCTGTCGGTTATGTCATACCCCTTTTCAAGTATTATTATCGACAGGTTTTGATTATTCTCGATAAGGCTTAGAGCACAAAATATTCCTGCAGGACCACCACCAACTATTACAACATCATACAATATTCTCCCTTTTTCAGAGATTTATTGAACGATGTTTTTAAGCATAGCGTTTTATCATTTAAACAGGATGAAGAGAGTGGGAATAGTGGGATCTGGGAAAGTAGGATGCTCTGCAGCACTTTTCCTACTTCCACAAGTTGATGAGATAATTCTATACGATATTGTTCCTAGTCTGCCAATGGGAGAAGCCCTTGACCTTCAAAACGCTGCCGATGCCCTTGACCTTAGCACTGAAGTTAAGGGGACAAACGATATCTCTCTTCTTAAGGGATTAGACGTGGTTATTGTAACGGCGGGATTCGGTAGGACTGCGGATATGAGTAGAATGGACCTCCTCAATAAGAATCTACCAATAATAGAGGGGATAGCAAAAGAGTATGCTACAGATAAAAATAGTGAAACATTATTCATAATAGTCACCAATCCTGTAGATGTGTTGACATACGTATTCTGGAAGAAGAGCGGAGTAGAGAGACAACGTGTAGCCGGCTTAAGCGGAGTCTTGGATACTAGCCGTCTTAAGACAATATTGAGAATAGAAAAGAAAATTAAACTGAAAGACACTTCTCTTTTCGTACTCGGCGAGCATGGAGATAACATGATCATTCCAAAAGAGAAGCTTCAGAAGAAATATGGTTTAAGCAATGCAGAATTGGAAAGCATCCGGGAACAAACCACTAAGGCTGCTGCAAGGATAATAGGCATGAAAGGAGCCACTGTATATGGTCCAGGTGCTGCAATAGCAAGGATGGTTAAGGCGATTTTGGCAGATAAGGGCGAGGTGCTGCCAGCCTCTGCAGTATTAGATGGCGAATACGGCATAAGGGACGTTTGTATAGGTGTTCCAGTAAGAGTTGGGAGGAAAGGGTTCAAAGTGGTTGAGGAAAAACTCAGTGATGAAGAAGTGTTCATGTTGAAAAAAGCTGCTGAAAGCATCGTAATAGTCTTAGAGCAAATAGGATATAGAAAGTAAAATGGATTAAATGCCACCAGAGCATACAGAGGTTTTATTATACTTCTTTTCGTAAGATGAAAACATTTCATATCTGAAGGTAATGTCATAATACGATTTTACTCGACATGCAGAAGCGGAATAGAAGAATTACGCCAAATTCTTAAGGATCAGGGTTTTCATCATAATGAAATCAAAGAAGAGAGAACGGTATATAACTCTACAATTCCAACCTAAGGACACATAAGGTTCATAGATGAAATAGGAAGTTGAAGCATATTGCTATATTTGAGGAATACAATGGGAGACTGAAGGATCGTGAGAAAAGAATGAAGAAGCTATGGTTTGGGGATGGAGAAACGAGCCTGAATTAGCTGGAGAAAACACTGAAAAATATAAGCAAAAGTGGAAAGCCGTAATTACAGAATGCTCGATTACAATTACTGGTAGAATCACTGAGGAAGATGTGCTTTTCAAAATTACCGCATATATAAGGGGCAAGCCTAAGTGTGTAAAGAATCTAGTAGACAATATGCTTGGTGCAAGTTTAACCAGAAAAGGAAAAGTGTACTCAATAACCGTTGGCTTCCATGACTATATAGCCTCTGATAAAGAGAAGAATAGAGATAGTTTGTCTGATGTCAAAGAGACATGCAGAAACCGTATCAAAATACTTATGTTTAAGGAGCATCCGCGATTTAAGGCATTGCTTGAGAAAGAGAATTTACTTGTAGTAATTCTGACGACAACTTTGCTTTGCGAACTGGAATCGTAACAAGCGATAAATTGATCGTTAAAGCTGAAATTACAATTTAGAAGATATTCTAAAAATACTCCATCTTCTTACCGATGAATTGGTTGAACGCAAGGTTGCTACGAGGATTCTTGGATACAGTCTAAGGGGTGACATAGAGAAGTTGGAAATAGACGATCTATATGTTGAGAAGAAGACTATATACCTGTGGCTTGGTCCTCCAGTCGTTAGCGTTAAAGGCAGAAAGTGGACCGGGTGGGACTCGAACCCACGACATCCCGCAGTTTGCCCCCTAGGGTCGCCAAGCGGGTGTTCTACCTCTGAACTACCGGCCCGATGTTGTTTGATTATTACGGTGATATTAAGTTTTCCCTTAGGGGGCCCAAGGGAGGGGCAATTTTGGTTATTGGTTAAAGAGAAAATCCATAAAAACCCTCCTATAACATTAGACTTGGAATTGGTGAGTAAGGCTAGGATAAAGATCGTGAGCAACGAGTTGAGCGATCTCCAGAGTGTAGTAGACCAGATACTTAAGATAGCTAAGGAGAATGGTGTTAAGGTTTCCGGTCCGATTCCACTCCCCAGGAAGGTTCTCAAAGTTACTACACAGAAGAATCCAAGTGGGCAGGGGACAATAACTTGGGACAAGTGGGAGCTCCGCTTCTATAGGAGGCTAATCTACCTAGGGCTTAACGATAAAGCTTTGAGAGCATTGACTACCATTAAAATACCGCCAACCGTCTTAATATCATTAGATCTTATTTCCTGAAGGTTGATTGGCTCTAGGTTTTCAGCAAAAGATTCTATTTTAAGTTAGAGCCTTAACATAACGTTAACCTGCTTTTAATCATGAATAAAAGTATCCTGACACCGTCTTTAAAAGGGTTGAGCTTTGAAGCCCCGATTCTAGGATAGTACCTTATATTGGCCTCGATTATCCTCAATCGGTTTTTGCAAGCCTCCGTAAGAACTTCCGTTGAGAAGGGCATTCCATCCTCTTTAAATCTCATTTTCATGTATGCTCCTCTTGAAAAAACCTTCATACCGGTTTGAGTATCCCTAATCTTCTTAAAGAATAAGATGGAGAACAATAGGTTTATGATTATATTACCGAAATACCGAGTTATGTTCATTCCCGTCGGTTTGCTACTGAACCTTAAACCTGTAGCAACGTCGGCAAGCCTGCTTTCAACAAGATCGACCAGTCTCCTCAAATCTTCAGGATCGTAAGTACCATCCCCATCCATGAAGGCTAAAACACTGCCATTTGCTTTGCTGAGGCCTGTCCTTATCGCTGCCCCATATCCTCTTTTAGCCTGTTTTATTACGGTTGCACCTAGACGAGAAGCTATTTCAGCAGTATTATCCTCACCGGAGTCTACAACTATTATTTCAGCTCCGGGAAGATTCCTCTTTATTCCTTCTATAACAAGGCCTATTGACTTCTCCTCGTTTAACGTTGGTATCACTATTGAGACATTTCTATAATCCTTCAACAAAGATTGTTGTTTTTCACTAGAAGAAAATATTTTGAAAAGCAATAATGTACCAAGCTTTTAAAAAGAAAAATTCTAAGCATTAATGCATTTTTAACGTTAAAAAAATTCACTTTTTAAAAATAGAACCTAAAAAAGTCTTTTAAGGTCTTTATCCGATATTTTAAGCTCCTTAATTACCGAATCTCTTATTTTAGAGAGCGATATTAATATTATTGGCAGATTTTCTGTCCCAATTTGGGAAATAAAATCTTTAACTGTTTTATATAAGGGTTGTAATCTATTATCTTTGGATAACTCTATTGAACCACGCCCCTTTATAGAGAAAAACAACCTGCTTTCCATGTGAATCCTGATATATCTCAACACTGTATAGCCTATGAAGTTCTGCGCTGTGCGCCTACTCCATTTCGTACGGAAGTGCGGATGATGAGAAACAAGCAATTCAGCCAGATCTTTCTGCTTAATGACATACTCTTTTGCCGACTCATCTTGATTAAGAAAGAAGAAGGAAATAATAGTAAATAATGGAATTGGAGATATGTTTTCTAAATCCATTGCTCTCTTACTATTTACCGGCATTGGCCTAGGACCTAATAAGAAGCCCGCCAAGTCGCTTACTGAGAACTCTCCAATAGAACTGCAAAGCCTCACTATTTCTTCGGCAAGTTTTTTAGAGAATGTTATGCTTACTCCGTTGATAACCTGAGCAGGCTTTATGCTTTTCAACTCCTTTCTCAATTCTTCAATTACCCCACTGCTAGAAGACGAGATTTTCTCGACAATCTGCGTCAGCATTCTTATTGCGTTATCTTGTCTTTCAATAGTCTTCTTGCTCAAACTGATATCTCTCCTAATGCTCTCTAGCATGCTCAGAATCTCCTCTATACTTACTTCGTTCTTAGTTTGAGACTCTGTTTTTTCCGGAAAGAACTGCTTGATTCTGGAATCCATTACCTGAGTGTTAATGCTTAAAAGGAAAACCCCAGTAACAATCTTTGGGAAAACATTACCGTACATTGCATAGTTCAACCGGAGTATTTCAGCACCCCCAGTTAGCGAGAAAAAAACAACTGTGAAGTATGATAAGAACATTAAAACATAAATACTTACTCTGTAGTTTAAAGCTACTTCTGCAGAAAGGTATAGGAAAATCAGTTCCAGAAAGAATATGAATGTGAGGTACATAAACCATTCCGTCAAATTTGGCGGAAGGATCAGGTCTGATAGAACATACGAGACGATGCTAATTAAGCTTATTATGGCTGCTCCAAAATACAACGAGTATTTGATAAGCTTACTTTCTTCAAATGGGGATATCAATACTCGTATTTGAAATATGAATATTTTACTCAAAACCGAAATTATTAGAAAGACTGTCAATATTGAGACTACATTTCTAAGATTCTGAAAGTAAGATACACTAGGCGCACCCAAGTAGAATAAGACGGCAACGAAGACAATAAAGATCGGGAGAATAGCGTAAGAAGTAACTCTCATACTTTCAACTAGCATTAAGAAAGGATGCGACCTACCTTTTTCAAGCCTGAATTTATCTAGTAAACCTACTATCAAAGTTGCTATTAGAATGATAATCCCGATTTGAAGCAAGGGAACGGCTAGGAAGAACTTTGCAACGTCGAGAAGAACAGATAGTGAAAAAAGATTGATAGTAGTTAAGACTAGTATAATGTAAAGCCTACTGAAGCCTCTCTGCCTTAGCCTATAGAATTCTACAATATCATCCAGGCTGATCAACTATTCCTTAGATTTAGGATAGCATTGTGATACTTATCTATTTCCCCTTCGTGTTTAGGAAAACTTATCTATGAGTTTTAAAGTCTAAAAATACGGCTATGATTAAAGAAGTAAAAATTGGGATAATCGGTGGTTCAGGCCTTTACACTCTTCTCGAAGCAGAAGGATACAGAATAGTTAAAACACCTTTTGGGAAAACCCCTAGAATAGAAATTGGTTATATAGGTGATAAAGCTGTCGCCTTTCTTCCAAGACATTCTAAGCCGGGTAGCCTTAAGGTTTCACATGCTGTCCCACCTTCAGAAATAAACTATAGGGCGAATATCTACGGTCTAAAGAAGCTTGGTGTTGAAAGGATTTTTACAACACAAGCCGCCGGCTCCATAAATCCAAACATTAAGCCGGGTGAATTCGTCATAGTAGACCAGGTAATAGACATGACTAAGAGGAGGGTGTCAACGTTTTTCGATGGTAAGACTAAAATCAAAATATTTAAGGATAAACCCCCGGTTGGTGGTGTTGTGCATATTGATTTTACTAATCCCTACTGTCCAGAACTAAGAGAGGTTTTAAAGAAGTCTTGTGAAGAAGAGAAAATATTCTACCACCCGAAGGGAACATACATATGTACAGAAGGGCCCAGGTTTGAATCACCAGCTGAAATAGCAGCATACCGCATACTTGGAGCAGATGTTGTAGGTATGACTGGATATCCTGAAGTAGCTTTGGCGAGAGAGCTTGGAATATGCTATGCCAGTATAGTCATGTCAACCAACTACGCTGCCGGAACCGGGCCGGTGAAAATCACGCATGAAGAAGTCAAAGAAATATTTAACAAGAACATAGACAATGTTAAGAGGCTTTTAACAAGAGCTGTTAAGAATGTTCCTGATGAGAGAAAATGCGAATGTTCTAAATCTCTAGAGGGTGCGATTGCTTAAACGTTCTAATTTTACTTTTCAAGGTCTTTTGGAGAAACATAATTACCGAATTCCTTTTGTACAGCTATTAAACGATCTCTTTGCTCCTCTAGTACTTTAAACAGTTCTGGCGGGGCATCTGGAACATTATCTTTGAAGAATTTCTCTACACGATTTATTTTTGCAATATTTTCACGTACACGTATTGTGAACTGTTTTATGTAATCTGTCTCAGAATACTCTATGCCACGTACCTCGTGGAAAAGCTTATTCAAATCCTCGTACCTAGGTATCCAACCCGTTGGAGACTTTATAGCACCTACGTCATTATGAACTCTTAACTCCATCCATTTAATCCAAACCTGTTTATCCCTACGATCATTCAGGAATTCTCCTGTTTTCAAGTCCCTGAGGAAATAGTTTACTCCGAAAATAATCGGCCTCTTTTTAAGTTTCCTACCGAATTCTAAATTGTTGCGTATGTACTTTCCTAGCGGTATCGAAACAAAATCTTGAATGCTCATAATGTTGATTTCATACTTCCCTTCTTCTTCAGTTATTGCAAACGTTGTCTCGGTTTCAAGCGATGCCCCATATGCAATAATACCGTGCTCCCAGTCGAAGCTTTGTTGAACTGGTACATAGCCTCGCGCGTCGCGACAACCATATATTATTCCTCCCAGCTCCACGCCCATTGGATTATCCAGCTCGGGATCACAGTTCTTCAAAGCCCTCAGAGACACCGTATACCTGGCGTTTTTATTTGCAGGCGGGATTTCTTCGCCGTTCTCATCTCTCTTTCCCTCCCACCAGTATCCAGTATAGTTTATTCCCTCTTTAGGAAGTTCGCAACCCATTCCCAGCCAATAAGGCTTGCCATCCTTAACTAGTACATTAGAAAATATCACTTCACCAGGATTAGTCAATACTTCCCAGATGACCGGATCGTCAACGGGGTTAACATCCTTGATTATCCCGAATATCCCTACTTCAGCATTAACCGCACGGCAGACCCCGTCAATATTCCTAAGGTAAGCAATGTCATCAGCTAGGATAGTGTTTCCAGGTATCATCGCAGTAGAAGTCTTACCGCATGCGCTTGGAAATGCTCCGGCGAAATAAGTCTTGCGTCCACCTGGACCGTACACACCAGTTATCATCATGTGCTCTGCTAACCAGCCCTCTCTATCGGCTTTACGAATCGCAAGCCTTAAAGCAAGCTTCTTAAAACCTATGCTATTCCCAGCATATTGGGTATTAACACTATAGACGGTGTTCTCAATGTAATCTATGTATATTCTCTTCTTTTCCGGTTCCGCGCTTACCATTCTCTCATTTAATTTACCAGCAGAGTGTAAAACGCAGAAAAGGTCGTCAGGTACCTCCCCTCTCTTAAATACTTCATAAGCAGGTCTATAAAGGAGGTCGACAGAATGAGCGACATACCAAGAATCTGTGCACTCCATACATGGAATGCTGAAAACGGAATTCAATGGACCCAGTGAAAGGAAACGAACTATCATAGTGCGTCCTTTCATAATGTTTTTCATCAGGCTTTTTATCTCGGCAAGGCCCTCATCCCTATCTATCTGGTTAAGAGCCTTACTAAGATAATCACCCTTGGGAACAAGGTACTTAGTCGCCTCTCTGTCTCTACCTTGATCCTTAGGTCCGTCGAAGTGGTATGTATGGCCAGGTATTGCAAGAGGGGTTTCCTCACCAGACTCTATTGCTTGCCGTCGAACATATTCAATGTCCTCGCGAGAATCTGTACAGATGAATATCCTATCGGGATTGCATAATTCAGCGGATTCTGCAATAAATTTATGTACTTTAGCAACGGGTATTGCAGCAAGTCTACGGTAATCCTCACTACTCATCCTAGGTTTAAGTACTTCAAGGTATTCTAGCATTAACAAGACTCACCTCCAATTTTCTGATGTTAAATAGGTATTCGAATACTTCCAACGAGACTTTTACTGTGTACTTTTTTCCAATCAGCATCGATTGATTATTGCCGCCTTCGAAAACAGGGGGTTTAAAAAAGTTTCCTCATGTTCTACGGCTTTTATTACAAAGAGAAAATGATTAGGGTCTGAGCAACGCTTTGAATAACCTTATGAGGATGTTTATCTCTATCTGTATCTGTTTCTAAAAAAGTAAAGACATTTCCGGATCGAGGAAAGCTTTTAATAGAACTCTTTAAACGACTTTTCAGCCATCATTTCTATGATGGCTAGGAGATGGGGCTCTCCTCTAACCGCCTCAGACGAGGCTGATGGCTCCTACCATATTACAACTGGAGGCTGGAACAATTGGAAACCGAGGCGGTTAGGATTGAAGATTCGCTTCGCCTCAGAAAAATAGTACAGTATATTACTGCCAGGCAAAACGATGATGGAGGCTATGCTTCCGTCCAATATACTGACTCGACTCTCTACGATACTTATCTGGCCCTTGAAACACTGAATATGCTTGGAGTAGAATTTCCCAGGATCGACGATACCATCGCATGGGTGAAGAATTATAATGCTACTAATATTAGAGACTACTATCTTATAAACAAGATCTTTAACCTTCTCAACCAGCCGTTAATAGATGTTTCGAATCAAATAGTTAATCTCATGGATTCTGCTGGAAGATTTGGAGCAAGTAAAGTCGATATAGAAGCTGTTTCAGAGCTTGAGACAACATTCATGTGCGTAGAGCTTACGAGCATGCTTGCTACCAGAATTCCTTCCAGGAAAATAGTTGAATTCATCTTATCCCTCAAAAATCCCGATGGAGGCTTTGGTAGCGGGGAATCGAGTTTAAGCTCAACATTCTATGCGCTTAAAACTCTCCTGTTCTTAGGATATCCCATTGAAAACCTAAGCGAAACCCTGCATTTCGTAAGGGCTTGTGAAAACAGCGAGGGAGGTTTCTCTTTTAAACCCGGCGTCAAACCCTCTTTCATGGAAGCTACCTTTATGGGTTTAACCTGTCTCAGACTATTGTCAAGGAAACCGAATTACCCCCGTGAAACTATAGGTTTTATCACCGGTTGCCAAAATGCAAACGGGGGCTTTAGGAGGAGTCTGGAACACGGAATCTCGTCTTTTGAATACACTTTTCAGGCAGTATCATCATTGGAAATGCTTGGTATCCAGGTGAGACTCACTTGAATGAAAGTCGCCTCGATAAGAAGCATGAAAGATATGTTTTCTCCGCAGCCTTGACACTGAGGAAATACGTAAAAGACTTGAGAAAACTTGTTTGTGAAGGGGAATCTCCAGAGACTTCTGGTATATCAGGTAAACCCGCACCATTACCAAGTGTTGACGCAGAGAATTTCCTTAATAAAATCAGCGAGATAGAACAGATAATTGACGAATTTATTGAAAAATTCAGTCTTGGAATGAATAGCGAACCTAATGTAAACCTAACATATATATGGATCAGTATTTTGCTTGGGAAAATGGAGGGGATAGTTGAAAGCATCAAGCCCGGGAAGCTTGAGAAATCTAGGGGCGTTATGACCGATGAATTAAAAATGTATTTAGAAAACCAGACTAGGAGACTTTTGAACGCGATAAGAGACTTGAGATCAACCTACACCACCGCCAAAATTAGTAGAGATTGAAATCAAGATTAGTTCCTAGTGAAAATGAAAAGAGACCTAATGTCAATAGGGTATAATTTTAGGTTTACCGTATTAATTTTCAGCCTTTAACGACACCCAGAGGCACCAGTCTAGCAACCTTACGTGAAATCCCTGCACGATGAGTAACATCGACTACGATGTCAGGATCCTTATATGCCCCAGGAGCCTCTTCAGCAACGAGATTGAAATCTGCGACTCTTAAGTAAACACCTTTCTCCTCGAGCATGTTTCTAATTTGCCTGCTTGTAAACCTGCGCATTGCCTCATTTCTGCTGAGCATTCTTCCCGCACCATGCGCTGTAGAACCGAAGCTGGCCTCCATAGCTCTCTCTGTGCCTACAAGGACCCAGCTTGCAGTCCCCATTGAACCAGGTATTAGAACGGGCTGGCCGTAAGGCCTGTACTTAGAAGGAATCTGTTCATGATTAGGTGGGAAAGACCTCGTAGCACCCTTCCTATGAACAACTACTGTTTTCTTCTCACCATTAACCTTATGAATCTCGATTTTAGCAATATTGTGAGCAACATCGTAGAGCACATTTAAACCTAGTTCAGAAGCATCCTTGTGGAAAACCTTTGCAAAGCTTTCACGAACCCAGTGTGTTATAACCTGCCTGTTTAAAAAGGCATAGTTAACAGCACAAGCCATAGCAGCAAAATAGTCTTTAGCTTCAGGACTCTCAACAGGTACTGCAGCAAGCTCCCTGTCGGGAAGCCAAATATTGTATTTCCTGCTGGCAGATTCCATAATTTTAAGGTAGTCGGAACAGATTTGATGACCATAGCCGCGACTTCCCGTGTGAATTAACACAACTATTTGACCGACCTTCTCTATTCCGAATCCTTTTGCAACCTCTTCATCGTGTATTTGCTCTACCACATCTATTTCTAGGAAGTGGTTTCCACTCCCTAAAGTACCAAGTTGTGGAAGACCCCTTTTCTTAGCGGTTGTACTAACCTTACTAGGGTCAGCACCCTTTAGGCAACCGTTTTCCTCTATGAATTCAATGTCTTCTTTCCATCCGTATCCGTGTTTAATAGCCCAATTCGCACCCTGTTGAACAGCATTGTCCAACTCATCCATGCTCAGTCTAAGCTTCCCTTCAGAACCTAGGCCGGAGGGGACGTTATGGAAAATCTCATCCAACAATTCTCTCAGAACAGGTTTCACGTTTTCTATTTTCAATGTAGTAACTAATAGTCTTACACCACAGTTAATGTCATAACCTACACCACCGGGAGAAACAACTCCGTTTTTAACGTCAAATGCACCTACACCCCCTATGGGAAAGCCATAGCCCTCGTGCCCATCTGGGAGAATTATCGAGTATTTGTATATGCCCGGGAGTGTTGCAACGTTTAACCCCTGCTCTATCGTTTTATCCTGTGTCATTTTCTGTAGGAGAACTTCGTTAGCATAAATCTTCAAGGGGACCCTCATGCCTCTTTTGGCATCGACACTCACCTGGTACTCTGTATCTGAAATTTTTTCAAACCTATGACTCATTTTTCGGGATCACCCTTTAGGGACATTTGCTTCCCCGGGTGATCCCCCCAGGGATACTTGTATAAGATACTTGTCGATTAGACCAATAAGTATAGGGTTTACAGCCTTTTAAAGCTTTTTGGACATCACTATATGCATTACCAGGGCTAACCTTCACTCTTTTAAAGGCATCTACGAAACCTAGGGTTAAGTTATTTGGCTTAATTGATTTTATGGTTCAAGTGAAACATATGAGTATATTCCTTCAATATCTCGATCTAACTTGAATGCAATTATGTTATCATAACTATTCAAATCGACGATATTCCAGCCCGGTTTAAGCTTTATGTCCTCAAACTCTGTATAGTCGGTGGAACCAAGTATGTAATGTGCAATACGCATTGAAGCATCAGTCGGTGTTTTCACTCTAAGCTTTTTATTGATAAACCCCTTCAAGGGTATTCCTCCAACCCAACCGTTTAGGCCAATCGACTGCTTATAAATGCCGTGCAGGATACTTAGCCTTATTCCAGTCAGGGGCTTCCCCAAGACGGTTTGAGGTTCGAGCATAAATATTGTACCAGTGTCACTCCTCCAAGTTAGAATCGCTTCATGGTTAACGCATGCAGCATGTATGTAAATATGCTTACCGTCAAAAATCATCCCAGAAGTATAAAAGGAATGCATTATTATCTGAGGAGAGACGGAGTCGAATCTAAGTAGAACTGGCGTGTTTAAAGCATCATCGGGAATGGTCTCCTGTGTATTTATTGGGAGCAATACTGAACTGTTTATGTAGACAGGTTTTTGCGCTCTCGCACCTGGTCTTGTCCATATCTTGTCTAGCTTGTAGCATGCGAAAAAAGGATAGGCCATCATTCTCCTGGAGGATCCGATTCTCCACTCTTGTATGGATACTATTGCCGGCCCTTGAATAACATAGGGAAGGCTACCGACTCTGAAAGAAGCTCCTCCAAACGTGATTGGAATTTCCCAGTTTGAACCATCGAATACAGGTACAGTTGAAGCTGATTCATATTGATTCTTCTGAGGATTGTAAGCATAAATCGCCTTATCGTGCCAACTGCTTATTAGAATGTTATCTTGATACATAACCATTTTATAAGCGTTCCCGAAAAAGATGCTCTCCATCTTACCGCTAGATAAGTCGAACATGTAAAGGCCTTGGTCTCCGCCCCAATTAACATCTCCTCTAGTAACCCATAGTACCTCCTTTTTGGGATCATAAAGCAGATCCGTAACTTCGGCATACCAGTAGTGTTTCTCTATTTTCTCATCCCATCTCTTGATCCATAACAGTTCAACTTTTCCATTCTCATCTATACCATGTATATGACTGAATTTACCGCTTCTATCTGCATAGTCAAATACCTGTTTATCTGGATCCCTTCTAGTAGGAGCTTCACCCCAACCTCCGAAGAAAACCCTATCTCTCGACACTTCCATTGCCCCATGAGTATCACCCGCTGCACGAGGTTCCGGACCACATTTCTCGTATTTGTAGACGAGTTTGCCCCCAATGTAAAGCTTAGCACAGGCACCATCATGGAAAACTAGCTCCCTCAACTTTGGGTGTATGGCTAAATAACCGTGACCGCCTGCAGCAGTAATAGCCACATCCAGCCTAGGTAGAATAGGGATCTGTTCGTAAAGCTTTTTCGTGGAAGCGCACATGCGTATTCACCGTATTTACGTTAAAAACACTTTTAGATAAACTTAGAGAAACGCTTGAGACCAGGGTAATGTTTTTAGTCTTAAAAAATAAGAATTTTTAGAGCTATGAAGAGTAGGGAACGCCTGATTCTGGCGTTAAAGCACGAGGAGCCCGATAGAGTTCCAATAGATTTCGGTGCATTAAGAGTTTCTAGTATCGATGCTTTAGCATACTGCAGATTGAGAAAATCGCTCGGCTTGCCGGATAGGCCTATAAGAGTTGCACCTCAGACCTTCATAAACACTATCGAATACGGTTCTAATATTGCAGAAGTAGAAAAAGAGATCTTAGATCTTTTTCATGTTGATGTTATAAATGTTAATAGGGTTTTAAACCCCCGTGGCCCATTAACCGAAACATCTGATGAATGGAGGGAATGGAATGTAAATGGTAATCTTCTAGAGATTCATGCAAGCGTTAATATCACTGAAGATGAAGATGGTTGGATTTTAACCCTGCCAGATAGCTCTCTGGTTCCAGGTGGAAAGAAATATAAAATG
>Ga0209394_1000550_pt1 | contig 28906 bp, 29 predicted proteins | sample JNZ201metaG_FD_184122 | JGI IMG/M metagenome (GOLD analysis project Ga0209394, IMG submission 184122) | Hot spring microbial communities from Jinze hot spring, China to study Microbial Dark Matter (Phase II) - JNZ 20120812A (SPAdes) (version 3) ... | reverse complement strand
ATGGATGATGCTACGAAAGTTAAAATCGTTAATGGTAGAATTATTGATATAGGGAAGGATTTAAAGGATTTTAATGGAATAGATATGGGCATTTTTCTATGCTCACCCATAATCTTTGAGACTTTAAGATATAATATTAGAAGGGGACTTTATACCTTAACCGATGCTGTTAAAGAATTAGCGAGACAGGGTAAAATGAAACCCCTCATTATTGATGATGAGGAGTTATTTTGGATCGATATAGATACATTTAAGGCTCTGGAGATAGCTACGGCTCTTTTAGAGATGAAATCTACGCTGGAAAAATTTAGAGAAAGCTCCTATGCGCCTCCTATTGACAACCTAGATATTTAGGCTGCTGGAAATCAGCGGGAGGAAAGTGGCTTAAAATATGTTTGAGAAAGAAAAGGGCCCATCAGATTTTTTGGCATACTATATTCATAGACCTATAGAAAATTTCATTGTGCAGAAGCTGATAAATACAAGGATAACCCCCAACCAATTAACTATAGCGACTAATATTGTCGCCTACATCGTCGCCATACTTTACTTTTCGGGCTATCTTTTCCCTGGCTCGATTTTAAGCTTTGTTGTCGGATTAATGGATGGATTGGACGGTAAGCTTGCGAGGGCAAGGAAACAGACGACAAGGCTTGGCAAAATGGAGCACGCCTTTGACCTACTTTTTGAATTCTCGTGGCTAATAGCATTAGCGCTATTCTTACACAGAGAATCTGGGGAATCTCTATCTCTTTTACTCTGCCTATTCTCGATCCTCCTAATATCATTCTATCGATACTGTTACGATATATTCGGCAGAACAATGGGCGTAAGTCTAGACATATATGGAGATTTTGAGAAAGTCTTCAGAAGAATTGCTGGAAGGAGAAACTTGTATAATATTCACATACTTTTAGGGGTGTTTTTTAATGTGCCATTATATGCGTTAGCGAGCATAATGATCCACGCTGCAATAACATCTATAATATATGCCTGGAGAGCAATGAAACACCTACATAAAGCGGACACGATGGATTCTTATCTCAAGAAGTCTATATAGGATGCTGGCGTATAGCAGCAGGTTTAGGTCACGGCTCAATTATTATTGTGATTTTCGATACAGATGCTCTGCAAATTTTTCTTACACCTCTTTTGCCCCTCTGATAATTCGCTTTGATTAATCCAGTCTCCTCAAGGAGCTGTATCTGCTCACTTACATAAGCCTCGCTCAAACCCAACCTCTTAGCTATTGATGAAACATCTAGACTCTCTTTGGAAAGTATCTGCAATATTTTTAGGCTTGTTGAAGTTAAAATTTCAGCTATCTTTAAAGCATCCTCACCTTTCACTATAAGCTCATCTGACTGCAAATGAGTTTTTCATCCCCTAGTTCGTTTCCAATTAACTTAACTAACATTTAATGTCCTTAAATTTTTTATGATTATAAGCTCCAAAATCGCCTTAACATTAAAATCGCATTTTTCACTCTCACTTTTATATGATTGTAGAAAATAGGGTTCCTATATATTATCCCTATCTTCTAATTATTCTACCATGCTTGGAGTGCTTACAAGCTTCATTATATCTACGGCGATTTAAAACAGGGAAGAGATTATATTCGGAAGGACAAATAAAGTGATCATAATGAGGGTGGCTCTAAGAGCAATGGATGGGGGCTCCCCGCCCTTAAGAACCTCTATTTCAAGCAGAAGATTTTTTCACGTTGGAGGTCGGAGGGAAGCATTTGCGGGACTGCCGATTATAATCCTGTTAAACTCGGACAGGATATTTCCCGTATTTCTCCGCAGTCCTATACATTGTTAGAGCATTTTCAGGCGGCACATATCTTGTTAACACGTTGGTTGTGCTGAGTATATACCCTCCTCCCGGAGCCACCTCCCTTATAAGCCTCTTTACCTCGGCCCCAACCTCCTCCGGCCTTCCCAGCGGTAGCAGATAGTCTAGGTCTAGGTTACCCATTAGGCAGATTTTATCGCCCCACTCCCTCTTAATGGAAACTATATCTACGCCAGCATTTGGTTGTAGGCTGTGCACTCCATCAAAACCCGCCTTAATGATGTGCTCCATTATTGGCGTCACATTACCATCACAGTGGAAGATCGCTGGCAGGCCAAGCTTATGTATTAGGTTCACTTCTATGGCGATATATGGGAAGACAAATTCCTCAAGATGTCTTATTGATATAAACGGCCCTTTATCGTATGCTAAGTCATCGCCCACCAGTATTACATGCGCTCCGGCATCGGCAAACAGCCTTATGACTTCCAACTCAAATCTATTAACTTCCTCTATAACCCTCTTGAGAAGGCTTGGATACTGGTAGAGCGCCTTTATATACCCCGTTAAGCCCATCAGAGGATATACCGAATCAAACGCTCCGCCAACTTGCGCGAAGACGCAGAAGTCGGTTTCTCTAGACCACTTCTCAACATTGCTGGCATTGTATAGCGAGATGGGCGGCATCCTAAATTCCCTGAAGTCTTCCGGCTTACTCAAGGCGTGCCTCAAGTATGACTTGGTCTTTCCACTCTCAACCCACTCATTACCAAAATAATCCCTATATATGGGGTAACCCTCCATAGTCCTGCCGATCAATTCGGTCTTAGGCCCGCCGCTAAGACCTATATTCACTAAATCTGCATTTAGTAGATTCCTGACTTTAACATGGGCCTTAAACCAATCCGATACTGGTTCGCCTAGTAACGCTGACACGAGCTCGTCATGTATCTGGAGCTCCCCCTTAGGCACCTTGTCGGGTTCCCCTATCTCCAGAGCCCTATAAACTCTCTCAACCCTATTCACTCGCATCCCCTCAAAGTAAATCTATTGGAAGAGAGAAAAGGAGCCAGCATAATTTATCTGTTATGCATGTGCATTTATTTTTCCATTACCTTCATATGCTCCTAGAGCAATAAATTGTTTTATGCTGGAAGCCGGGGCATCTAAGGTTAGGATTACTCCTCCAATAGGAGTTCCAATGGATGGTTATGCATCTAGAGATAAGCCTTCTCAAGGGATCCATGACAATTTATATGCTAGATGCCTGGCTATTGCTGATGGGGAGCGTGGCTTCGCATTAGCCTCCATAGACCTCCTCTATGCCACTAGGAGCTTAACTGAGCAGGTTAGGGAGGTAGTCTCAAGAAAGACTGGCTTGCCGAGAGAGTCCGTGGCTATTGTGGCGGTTCATAATCACTCAGGCCCATCTATTGTAGGCTTCCATACAGCGCAACAATACGAGTTCCTCGAAGAATATTTGAGCATTCTGCCCTGTCTGATATCTTCCGGCATAGTTGAGGCGTTTAATTCTAGGAGGAGGGCTAAAGCCGGCTATGGTAGGGGTGAGGTTAAGGGTTGGACGATTAATAGGAGGAAGCCTACTACTGGTACGCGTGATGAGGAGCTCATAGCTCTTAGGCTCGAGGATTATGATGGGCGGCTAATATCCGCCCTCGTGAATTACACGTGCCACGCCGTTGTTTTGGGCGGAAACAACTATATGATCTCCGGGGACTATCCAGGATACGTCTCTAGAACGGTTGAGAGGGTGGAGGGAGGCGTGTGTCTATTCCTCAATGGGGCGTTTGGAGACATAAATCCCTTAACTCCAGGAACTAGGATAGATAGGGTCTATGATAGGGCTGTTGGCCGATTAGAGGATGCTATACGCATGGGTAGAGCCATAGGTGGGGAGGCGATAAAGGTTCTAAACTCTGTCGAGTGCCGTGAAGACTTATCGTTATCCGTCGCCCATAGAGATGTTCAACTTAAACTTAGACCTATCCCAGAGGTTACCGAGGAGGAGGTGGCTGCGCTTAGGGAGAAGCTTAAGGGAGCGGGAGGCAGGGAGGCTGAGGAAATTAAGTTTAAACTATTGACGGCTAAGTTTCTTAGGCTTGTCCATACAATCTTCCCGCATGGTTTTGCAGATGTTGAGGTTCAGGGGTTCAGAATTGGTAATTTTGTTGCGGTCTTACTGCCGGGCGAAGTCTTCGTTGATTTAGGCTTAATGATCAAATCACGTTCTAAAGCTGATGTAACAATGGTTGTTGGCTGTTCTAATGAGCTGCTTGGATATGTTCCGACAGAAGAGGCGTTTGATGAGGGGGGATATGAAGTAAACTTTCCAGTATGTATTGTTGAGCGGGAGGCTAGTAGGGAGCTTGTTGAGGCGGCATGTAGGGTCATAGATGATCTCTTTAGTCTTTAATTAGAGGCTAAGGAGAATCAATAGGCAAGGCGTAACTTTTATAGTCAGTAGCATAACATACTGTTGAGGGAGGGATATTTATGGCTTCGCTTGCGGTAAGAGGAGGGAAGCCTATCAGATCTAGGAAGTGGCCTTCTTGGCCGGTTTTCGATGAGAGGGAGGTTAAGGCTGTTGAGGAGGTTATTAGGAGCGGATATTGGGGCGGAGGAGTTGGCGCAAGCGGGCCTAAGGAGGCTGAGTTTGAGGAGAAGTTTTCCAGGAGCCATGGCTGCAAATACGGTATATGTGTCGCTAATGGCACCGTAGCGCTGCACGTCGCACTTTTGGCCGCTGGCGCAGGTCCCGGCGACGAGGTTATAGTTCCAGCATTGACTTTCTGGGCTACTGGAAGCGCTGTTCTGATGACTGGTGCTACGCCAGTTATAGTTGACGTTAACCCTGAAACATATTGTATGGACATTGACGCTGTTGAGGAAGCCATCACTGATAGAACTAAAGCCGTTATCCCAGTTTACAATTATGGTTCGGCTCCAGACATGGATAGGCTGCTTAAGGTATGTAGAGAACATGGCTTAGTGCTAATAGAGGACTGTGCTAGGGGTCATGGCTTCGTCTGGAGGGATAAGCCAGCCGGTTCAATAGGAGACATGGGATGCTTCAGCTTCCAGCAGGGTAAGTTTATGACTGCCGGCGAAGGAGGCATAATAATTACTAACGATGAGACTTACGCCTACAGATGCTATGCGATAAAGGATTGCGGTCGGTTGAGGGCGGGAGGCATACCCGGAGAAGGCATAAAGCCCCATGAAGTGTTAAACTGGTATAATTATAGGATGACTCAAATTCAGGCAGCCATACTCCTAGTTCAGCTTGAGAGGCTCTGGGAGCAGGTTAATGTTAGGCAGAGGAACCAAGTCTATTTAGATAAGAGGCTTAGGGAGATCGATGGCATAGAGCCAGTTAAGGTGGATGAGAGGCTTACAAAGCATCAGCCCTGGCCATACTGCTTTAAATACGATTCGAAATCATTTGGTGGGGTTTCACGAGACAAGTTTATTATGGCCTTGAGGGCTGAAGGCATACCATGCGGTAAGCCCCACCCGCCATTACACGTAGCCCTACACTTCCCGAAGTGGAGCGAAGCCTACAAACGTTATGTTGAGTCTAAGCCTAGCTATCCGATCTCTGAGAAGGCATATTATGAGGAGGCTGTTGAGCTACCCCAATACCTATTCCTTGGGACAAGTGAAGACATTGACGATATAGTCGAAGCAATCCTGAAGATAAAGAGACATATCGATGAGATCGCTTAAGCTCGCAGTTTGCTCTATTTTTTGCTGATAAGTAAAGGTTTTGTTTTGAATTTAATGCAGCAAATCTAAGTATACCCTCTCCCTCTCTAGAAGCTCCAACATCACATGGAAAAATAGGTTGGTGGCGGGCCCGCTGGGATTTGAACCCAGGATCTCCGGCTTTCATCAGCGCCCTGATTTTTATGGGCTTTAGAAGGCCGACGCGTTATCCATGCTACGCTTCCCGAATTGGGCTTTAGGCCCAATTTCACGGGCCCATCTCGCATCCCAGCGGCCCATCTTATTTTTTGTAGTTGTAGGATTTAAACTTTGATGTGTCCCTGATATTTTCTGGGTATATATATGCGTATCGGGTAAGGTTTTAAATTCACTTTAAATTCTTCAGTTATTGTGGATGGGGAATGTGTATACTTGGCAGAGATGAGCTACTTAAGCTGATAGAGAAGTATAAGTGCATTTATCCATTTGACTTAAATCTCCTTGATGGCGATGGCTACGTTCTAACCGTTAAGGAGGAGACGACATTACAGTATCTTGAGCATAAGAATCTGATTTCTAACGAGATCGTGTTCACGCCGCCGAACATTGTTGCACATTTGACAGCGAAGAGCAAGTATGGTAGGATGGGGCTATCTTTCCTAAACGCTGCAAAGGTTCACAGCGGCTTCGTTGGTAGATTAGCGCTTGAGGTTGTCAACTTGAATAACGATAGGACTCCGATAACAATTAAGCGTGGAGACCCATTTATGCATATAGAGTTCATAACGAGGATAGGTGAGCCGTCGCCATACATTGGCGAATATCAATTCCAATATATGACTGATGAGGAGATAAAGATGTATATTCCGATTTTAAGGGAAGTCTTCAAAAACTATGATGCGCTGGCTAAGATATGGTTTAGGAATAGGAGAATAGAATTTTAATTAGTGGCAAAAATGTTTACTCTCTAGCCTAACGGAAGCGTTATTCCCAGCCTTCCATCTTCCTAATAAGGTTTAAATATTTCTGTTCTTCTTAATGCTAAAAGGGACTTGCGATGAAGGCTCGAAACTATCGTGAAGTTAAGGGTATGCCATATACGAGACATGAGTATATTCATGGAGCCCCTCAGCCTAAAATAACCAAGTTTACATTTGGGAAACCCTCAGAGAATTATACTTATCAAGTTTCATTGGTCTCGGAGGAAAGGGTTCAGATCAGACATAACGCCCTTGAGGCAGCTCGTATTGCAGCTAATAGGTACTTGCAGAAGATGTTAGGCGAAAGATTTTTCATGAGGGTCCTCATTTTTCCACATGTAGTTTTGAGGGAGAATAAAATGATATTTGGCGCGCATGCAGATAGGCTTCAGGAGGGCATGCGTAGGGCTTTTGGTAAGCCTATTGGTAGGGCTGCTCGTGTTGAGCCCAACCAAGAGATCATTATTGTTCAGGTTGATGAGAGCGGTTTGGAGGCTGCAAAAGAGGCTCTTAGGAGGGCCTCAGCCAAGTTGCCTACGCCATGCAGAATAATTGTTGAGAAAATATCGCCCCAAATGACTCAAGTTCAATCTAAATCATAGGATATGAAGGGTGAGGGAAATGTCTGAGAAAAAGGGAAAATATGTACTATGGTTTGATGAAATAGGCATGGAGGACGTGCCGCTAGTCGGAGGCAAAAGCGCAAGCCTAGGTGAGATGACTAGGAGAACCGGCGTCCCAGTGCCCTATGGATTCGCGACGACGGCGGAGGCATACAGATACTATATAAGGGCAAATAAGCTTGACGAGAAGATAGCTGAAATACTCAAGGATCTTAAGGATCCGAATGACACGCAGACCCTGCAGAGGGTCGGCGCTAGAATAAGGAGCCTAATAGCTTCTGCTGAAATGCCTAAAGATTTAGAGGAGGAGATCGTTAAGGCTTATGAGGAGCTGGCCAGAAGAATTGGTGAGAGGGATCCATTCGTAGCGGTCCGCAGCTCCGCCACAGCCGAGGACCTGCCGGATGCCAGCTTCGCCGGCCAGCAGGAAACCTACCTTAATGTCCACACCGCTAAGGAGGTTGTTGAGAAGATAAAGCACTGCTATGCAAGCCTATTCACTGACAGAGCCATATTCTATAGGACTCAGAAGGGTTTTGACCACATGGCTGTGGCGCTTAGCGCAGTAGTGCAGTTAATGGTTTATAGTAAGGCTAGCGGAGTCGCATTCACGCTCGACGTAGCCACTGGCGACAGGAGCGTTGTTCTGATAGAGGCTGGCTACGGTTTAGGAGAGTATGTGGTTCAGGGGAAGATAACGCCAGACGAATATTACGTGAGGAAGTCGGACTTAGAGATCGTGAAGAAGACTGTCTCTAGGAAGACTGTTCAGCTAGTTAGGTCTCCAACGGGTGGAACAGTAGAGATGCCAGTTCCACCTGAGCTGCAAGATAAGCAGGTTCTGACAGATGAGCAGATCAAGGAGCTAGCGAGATACGCTATAGAGATAGAGAGACATTACGGTAAGCCGATGGATATCGAGTGGGCTCTCGATGAGAGAACAAACAAGCTATTCATACTGCAGGCCAGGCCTGAAACGGTCTGGGCCCTTAAGAAGGCTGAGGTTGTTGAGGAGAAGCCGCCTGTAACCAAGGAGCGGAAGATCCTGGTTCAAGGCTTACCTGCCTCACCGGGCATAGCTATTGGGAAAGTTCACATTATACCGACGGTCGACAGGATCAATGAGTTCCAGAAGGGTGAGATACTCGTCACAGAAATGACTGCGCCAGACTGGGTTCCTGCGATGCGTAAGGCTGCAGCCATAATAACCAATTCGGGCGGAATGACATGCCACGCCGCAATAGTCTCTAGGGAGCTTGGCATACCATGCATCGTTGGGACCGCTTCACGCGGTACACCCGCAACAGAGGTCCTTAAAGATGGCATGATGGTGACTGTTGACGCCAAGACGGGCGTTGTATATGAGGGTGTTGTTGAGGACCTCGTTGAGAAGGTTGCTGAAAAGGTTGAGGCTAAGCCTACAGCAGTCGTCGCGGCTGAGCCTTACATAGTTACTGGAACGAAGATATATGTTAATCTCGGCGAGCCGGAGCTCGCTGAGAAGGTTGCTGCCCTACCAGCCGATGGCGTTGGATTGCTTAGGCAGGAGTTTGTCTGGTCGAGTGAGATAGGTGAGCATCCGCTCTACATGATTGAGACTGGCAGGGCTGAGGAGTTCGTTAATAAGCTCGCTGAGGCATTCCGCAAGATCTGCGCAGCATTCTATCCAAGACCCGTTGTTATGCGCTTCAGCGACTTCAAGTCCTCAGAGTATAGGGAACTTAAGGGCGGAGAGAAATACGAGCCCGTTGAGCCCTCGGCGCTATTGGGCTGGAGGGGAGCTTCAAGATACTATGATCCAAAGTATATTGAGGCATTCAAGCTCGAGATCAAAGCCGTCAAGAAGGTTAGGGAGGAGTACGGCCTTAAGAACCTATGGGTCATGATACCATTCTGTAGGCGCGTCGATGAGCTGGAGAAGATTATTAAGATAATGGAGGAGGAGGGGCTGCGCAGAGGACCGGACTTTAAGGTCTGGCTTATGGCTGAGATACCGAGCAACTGTCTGCTGGCAGATAAATTCAATAAGTATATTGATGGCTATAGCATCGGAAGCAATGATTTGACGATGACGATTCTAGGCTGCGATAGAGACAATGAGACTGTCGCGCACCTCTTCGATGAAAGGGACCTAGCAGTTAAGAGGGCTATCCGGCTGCTCATTAAACTGGCCCATCGCGACGGTAAGACAGTCAGTATATGTGGGCAGGCTCCAAGCGTCTATCCAGAGTTCACAGAGTTCCTTGTTAGAAGTGGAATAGACAGCATATCAGTTAACCCAGATGTTGTTGTACAGACAAGGAAGCTAGTAGCATCGATTGAGCAGCGCATATTGATTGAGAAGGCAACCGGCAAGGGAATACATGAAGACCCAGACCTCGATATTCCTCTAGATAACGAGTAGCCCTGAATAATCTTATTAAATCCTCCCCTATTTTTTATTTTGGTTGAATTGTCAACGTTATTTGATTTAGAGGAGAGAAGGGTAAGGGACGAAATCGTTAAGCGCGGTGTAAGTAGGGTTCTAATTCAGCTGCCTGAGGGGCTTAGGTCTGAAGCCGTGCGTATTTCATCTATTGTGGAGGAGGCGGGGGCGCTGGCGATAGTCTCAGCTGACCCGTGCTATGGGGCATGCGACTTAGCATTAAACGAGGCTCTAATCTTGTCAGCCGACCTCATAATCCACTATGGGCACTCAGAGTTGGAGCGCCTTAAGTGGCGGGTTAATGTACCAGTAATATACATTGAGGCTAAGGCGAACATTGATATTAAAAGCCTTGTTGAGGAGGCCATACGACAGCTCAGCCCATGGGAGAAGATTGGCTTAGCGACAGTCGTCCAACACACGCACATCCTAAGCGATGTGGAAGAGACGCTTAAGAGGGCTGGTAAAAAGGTTTATGTGGGAAGCGAAGCAGGCTTAAAGTATCCGGGCCAGGTGCTCGGATGCGACTATCGAAACGCTAAGGCTATCTCAAAGCACGTTGAGGCATTCCTATTCATCGGTGGAGGATTATTCCACGCCACTGGACTATACTTGGCCACAATGAAGCCTGTCATCGCAGTTGATCCGTTTGAGAGAAAAGTTTATAGGGTTGATGATGAGGCTAAACGCATAATTAATAGGCGGTGGATGAGCATATCTGAAGCCTCCGATGCGAGAACATGGGGCGTGATTATAGGCCTTAAGATTGGTCAGATGGACTTTGAAACTTCGCTTAAAGTTAAAAGGGATATAGAGGGTGCTGGTAGGAGGGCGGTGCTGCTGGCAATGAGGGAGGTCACACCAGAGATCCTAATGAACTTCCCAACGATAGAAGCATACGTTAACACGGCGTGTCCAAGGATCTCACTCTACGAAGCCCAAAAATTCCATAGGCCAGTTCTAACCCCTAAAGAGTTATATGTTGCCATTGGGAGAGTATCGTGGGAGGAATACCTTCAGTCCGGTTTACTTTAGGCCTTGGATTGTAAGGGTGCCCCCATTGCTGAGGAGAAAGCACCTCGCCCTCCTATTATCACAGATAGAGCCTCCGCCAAAACCAAAACTGAAGTGGGAAAGCTATATGCTTGACGCTGAAAGCGCAGCGAACATTGTTTACACGGCGGAGTGGATATATGGGGACATATGTGGCAAAAGAGTTATTGATTTAGGTTGCGGATCCGGGATCCTCTCCATTGCTGCAGCAATACTTGGCGCTGAATGGGTTGTTGGAGTTGATATAGATAGGGACGCCATAATGGCCGCTGTTAAGAATTCTGAAAAAGTTGGGGCTGAGGTCGACTTTATAATAGGCGATATAGATTGCGTTAGCGGCCACTTTCACACAACGCTAATGAATCCGCCATTTGGAAGCTGGCATAAGGGGGCGGATGTGAGGTTTCTAGAAAAGGCCCTTAAGATATCAGACATCATATATTCCCTCCATAAGAGAAGCCCGCTCGTCAGAGAGTTTCTGAGTAGGCGTATCCCGCAGTTAGGCGGCCTAATAGACCATATCTATGAGGTGGACATAATCATAAACCGAACCTACGAATTCCATAGAAAGAGGCGTTATATCGTTAAGGCTGACTTATACAGAATCCTCCGCTTAAGGGAGGGGGAGAAGAAAGAATAGCAAAACTAATATTGCCCTTCATCCCGGTAATTTTAGAGCAAAGATAAGCGGTATGTAGATATGGTGGAAAAGAAGAGCGGGATGTTTGTGGTTCCGGGAGAAAGGATCGGCGTTATAGAGGAGTTCATTCCTGATAGAGGAACCTATGTTGAAAATGGAGTGATATATGCTAGCAACGTAGGATACCTGCTAATAGATCAAGTCAGCAGGAAGGTCTCAGTCCACCCTGTGACACGCGAGGCCTGTGTTCCAAGGGTTGGAAGCATAGTCGTAGGACATGTTGTCAACGTTCAGAGCGCTATGGCCTTTATACGCATAATAAAGGTTGGAAAGAGATTTCTTTCAGGCTTCTTTACAGGTGTGCTACATATATCGGATATAGAGGAGAAGTTTACTGAAGATATCTTTGACGCAATTAAGCTTGGCGACCTCGTGCGGGCTAAAGTCATAAGTGAGGCCAATAGAACCTATCATCTAACCACGAGGGGCGAGAGGTTAGGTGTAATATTTGCGCTATGCTCCAAATGTGGCGGAGTGTTAAAGCTTAGGGGGAAGAGCAAAAAGGAAGGCAAAAACTTATATTGCGAAGACTGCGGAAATATTGAGTCCAGGAAAATAGCATCTGATTACGGTCTAGGAAACCTGTAGGGGGATTATTGGGGATGCAGTTAACAGTATTAGAGAGGGGGCCGAACAAAATAGTTATTGAGGTTGATGGGGAGGGGCATACTTTATGCAATCTCCTAGAGGCAGTTCTCTTAGAGGATGATGATGTGGAGATAGCCAGCTACAACATATCACATCCACTGGTCTCTAAGCCAATAATAACGGTTAAGACAAGGGGGAATAAGAGCCCGGAGGCCGCTTTAAAGGAGGCCGTTAAGAAGATCCTTGAGAGGGGAAGTCTCCTAAGGAAGGAGTTTGAGAAAGCCTTTAAAGGCTGAGTTAAATCGCCCCTAAGGGATCTTAATCCTCTCTAATATCAACTTCAATATCGCGCTTATATTGTCCACTAGATCACCTTCTTTAGTCAATATGCTGACTGTTTCTTCAATAGATATTGCGCCTGAAAGCCAGCCGAAAATCATAAGAGCCTCAGTAGCATCAGCCTGCTTATGTTTATCCGTCCTTTGAGGTAGCAGAGCTCTTATTCCAGCCCTCTTTAAAGCTAAGGAGAGGGTATTGCTATCGAGTTTACGTCCAATAGGCTTACCGGCAACCTTAGATAATGCCAGCGAATAAACAAAGTTGATGTAGGCATCTCCTAGTGAGGCTAAATCCTTATCGCTTAAAATATCTAGGAGCCTAGAATACTTCTTTATAAATGGAAAATGCTCCCTCAAATCTCCTTCAGCCAACCAATGTTCACCAAACAAAATATTAAGAAAGGTCTTAGCTGTTAATACTTTTTGAAGGATTAAAGATGTCGGCGATAAAGAAGACGATTGTCTTAAAGGTTGATTGTGAGAATCCTGAGAGAGAGAAGATAACGTTGGCTGCAAATGTGATACGTGAAGGAGGCTTGGTAGCTTTTCCCACGGAGACGGTTTATGGATTGGGTGCGGATGCGCTAAACCCAGAAGCCGTCAGGAACATTTACCTAGTTAAAATGCGGCCCCCAGATAACCCAATAATAGTTCATGTTGCGAGGAAGGAGGATGTTTATAGGCTAGCTGCCGAGGTCCCGGAAAGTGCGGAAAAACTCATGAGTAGGTTCTGGCCGGGCCCATTAACTTTAGTCCTTAGGGCTTCGGATATTGTTCCCAGAGTGACAACTGGTGGATTAGATACCGTAGCTATAAGGATGCCTAGACATAAGGTTGCCCTGGCCCTAATAGAGGCTTCTGGAACACCTATAGCTGCTCCAAGCGCCAACCTGGCGGGTAGGCCGAGCCCAACAATAGCTGAGCATGTGATTCAGGATCTCTATGGCAAAATAGATATTATACTTGACGCCGGACCAACAAATATAGGCGTTGAATCAACAGTTTTGGATTTGACGTCTAATCCTCCGCAGATCCTTAGGCCAGGCGGGCTAACATATGAGGAGCTGAGAAAAGTTTTAGGCAGGGTAAGCATACACCCGGCAGCGGTCTCAAAGAAGGAGTTTCACATTAAACATGCACGTTCACCTGGGCTTAAACATAAGCACTACGCACCGAGGGCTGAGATGATAGTTGTTGAAGGAGAATTTAATGCTATTATCAGAAAGGTTGCCGAATTGGCGGAGAAATATCTCGGGGATGGTAAAAAGGTCGGCATCCTCGCCACAGATGAAAGTATACGAAGATATAATATTGGGATAGTGAAGTCTATGGGGAGCCGCTCAAACCTATCATCAATAGCGAAAAACCTATTCAGATTGCTTAGAGAGCTCGATGATGAGGGGGTCGATGTAATAATTGCTGAGGGCGTTCCGCAGAAAGGTTTAGGGTTAGCAGTAATGAATAGGCTTAGGAGGGCGGCTGGCTACAATATTATTGAGGCTGGCAGCTAATCTTCTCCCTCAACGTCGGCTATACCCTTCTCAGTTATAATGAAGTTGGCCTCCCTCTCCGGCAGATATGGGCTGTCGATTATCTTTGCAACCCTAACGTTCTTCGAACCCTTCCTCAAATAGACTCTATGAGTGCAGGCATGCGCCATAATATTTCCGCCAGCAGGCCTATTTGGATCAGTGAAGAACGCAGCCGGATTCGCTTGAACCTGATTCGTTATAACTACGGCCAAATTATATGCCTCCGCAAGCCTAAGCAATTTGTGTAAGTATTGATTTAGCTTCTGCTGTCTCTCCGAGAGGGTTTCCCGCCCGATATATTCGCCTCTAAAGTGGCTTATCATGCTATCGACGACGACAAGCTTAACGTTATTTTCCGGGCACAGCGTAAAAAGCCTATCTATTAGCAGGCATTGGTGGCTGCTATTATAGGCTCTGGCAACAAAAATATTGTTTGCAACCTCGTTCGGGTTTAAGCCTAGACCTGAGGCTATTTGATATATCCGCTCAGGCATAAATGTCCCCTCAGTATCTATAAATGCAACTTTACCCTCCAACCCACCCCTATCGTAGGGTAGCTGGGCTGTAACCGAAAGCATTAAGCACAGCTGGGTCTTTCCAGAACCATACTCGCCTATGAGCTCGGTTATCGCTTGAGTCTCTATCCCGCCTCCAAGTATTTCATCAAGCTTCTTACTTCCAGTTGTGCAACGCCTCATACTTTTTCTGTGCTCATAATATTCCCGCGCAGTCTTAAAGTCTGCTGAGAGCATTTTCCTCGCAGACTCTTGAATTTTAAGTACTGTTCCCAAGCCTATTCCAGTCCTCTCAACTATCTCCATTGGCGGAGTGACGGCTACAGCCTCTATCGTAGTGTAGCCTGCAGCCCTCAGCTTAGAAGCTATTGATGGACCAACACCATCTAGAGATTCTAAATCCTCCATCAATACGCCTCCCACACGATATCACTTTTCGAGATCTTTTTCCAACACTTCCAGCATAAAGGGATTCTTCTCCCCTTATACATAATATATATGGCTATGTTAGTATTTTTACAATTTTTATCCCATGGATTTAGACATTGCTCCACATTTACTTTGCTCAGGTTATCCTTAATTTTAGTTTGAGTATTACTTCTTCTCTCCATTTACATAACCATAGTATTCTCATGCCCAGAGTTATTTAAGGAGTCTGTGAAATATTAGGTGGGGGGAGGGGGTATAGCCTTTAATCGCCTCCTAAGGGTTGAGAGGAAATCTAGAAACGCTTTAACAGTCTCATTCTCAAGGTTTATCTGATATGTTTTCGGCTTAAACTCGTTCTCCTTAACCCAACCTAACTCCACCAAGGTTCTAAGCCGCCTATCAACCGACGGGGTTCTGAGACCCGTATACTTAGCGAGGGCATACTTAGTGAAGGCTTTATCTGGATTTAGCGCTAAGTGAATCAATATTTTAAGTCTCTTCCCTCCGCCTAAACCCAGCTCAAGCTCTTCCCATATATTTTCAATCTTCTTTTCCACCCTCACATCCCAATACCTCTCAAGATTCTAGCTGCCTTAATAGGTTATCTAGGAATCTTTCCAGGTCCACTAATGTCGCACCGGATATGCCGATCTCCATTAACGACTTCATGTCTATTATCCCCCGATAGATCAAGTCTTGGACATGCTCCTCAAAATTCTCAACAGGCTTCACATCATACTCCTCACAAACAATACCGTAAAATCTCCGTAGATCCCTTAAGCTTATATACGCGGACTTATTCGCCTTCAGCCCTCTAACGAGGGCTAAAAGTATTAATCTGCCATTCTTATCGAGGCTCATTATATCCTCAGTAGTTATAGTTGGATTTATCTCGCTGTAGACTCTGCGAACATGCTCAGGTAGGACTCTACTTGAGCCGAGGTTTTCAGCAAGTACTCCAGAATAATAAAGGATCTCAAGCCCAATCCTCGCATCACCGTTAACTGGAGGATTAGCCGTTATATCACTTATCAGGTCAAGCGTCTCATCTAAAACAACACCCGGCTGAAAAGCCTCCTCAACCCTATCCTCAAGTATATCTCTAATCTGCCCGCTCGTGTATCTTGGAAACTCTATTATACCTATGCCAAGAGTCGACTTCTCGCCAGGCTCAAGAAGATCATGCCATTTAAGCGACCTAGCAATAAAAATCTCCCCGATTACAGGTATAGGCTCTCCAGGATAAATTTCCGGCATGCGTGTTAAATCGTATATGACGCGCTCCCTAGGGTTCATTTGAACAAAGTAGTCGATTTCATCAAAAGTTATTATTAGGAAGGTCTCCTCAAACCTTAAGTAGTCGATGAGCTGCCTAATCATCTCTTCTGGGCTCAAGCTCTTTGTCGATATCTTCTGCGTTACCTTCCTAACAAGGTTGCTGAAGAGAACATAGCGTGTCGCCCCGTCAACCTTACAGTTCATGTAAATGTGTTTGAGGTTAATGCCTTCCCTACGCGCCATGTCAACGATAATTTCACCAAACTTTAGTGCTGTGCAAGTCTTTCCAGTCCCAGCCGCCCCAACTATCTGGATAAAGCGTGGGTAGGCGCTCCAAATATTCTTTAACATATCGCCGTAGATTGAGAGAAGCATGTTTATCTGCTTCTCTCTATGTGGGAGGCGTTTCGGAACATAGTAGGGCGACAGCTTATTCTTATCCTTAAATATATGCGATTTAAACAAACCTCAACCCAAGACTATAATTTAAAAAGGGAGAATATAAGTGATATATGCAGTCTAGCTATAGGGGTTCAAGCGGCTTCACATTTCCCATGACGGGTTTAGGTCTCCTAACCGGAGCACACCATCTGACGGCATTACCTATAACCCTTAACACGTCGGGATTATAGTAGGTTGGGTAAGTTTCATGGCCCGGTCTGAAGTAAAATATTTTCCCCGCCCCCCTGTAAAAACAGCATCCGCTGCGAAATACTTCGCCGCCCTTAAACCAGCTTATGAATACCAGTTCATCTGGAGGCGGTATATCGAACGGCTCACCGTACATTTCTTCATGCTCAATCTCAAAATAATCTCCTAGACCCTCCGCTATAGGATGCCATCTTGCGACAACCCATATTCTCTCCTTCTCACCAGCCTCCCTCCATTTAAGGTTGCATGAAGTTCCAAGCAGACGTTTGAATATTTTTGAGAAGTGCCCCGAATGTAAGACTATTAGTCCCATACCGTCCGACGTCACACGATTATATATTCTATTAACGACGACGTCGCTTACCTTATCATGTGCGACATGCCCCCACCATATTAGTACATCAGTGTTGTTTAGAACTTCTTCTGTTAAGCCGTGCTCGGGCTCGTCGAATGTCGCTGTCCGTACGTTGAAGCCCTGCTCACGTAGATATCTGGCGATGACCGCATGAATCCCTTCCGGATATATTTTGGCAACCCTCTCATCCCTTCTCTCGTGAATAAACTCATTCCACACAGTCACATTTATACTGCCGCCCATATTGATCACATTGTAAAATTTAGGATCTCAACAAAAATAAATCTTTGGGAAACGCCAAAATTTATAGCGCTGAGCACTAAGATACTTTTGGCTTAGCACTGCTAAGTATTTAGGTTTCGGTTGGGGTGCTGGAGGATGAATGTGAGTGAAAGGGTTAATGCTGTATTAAATGGGAAGATGCCTGATGTAGTTCCAATGCTAATTTACTCGAATCACCTCCCTAGGGGTGAGTTTGAGCGTAACATGAGAAACATGGGTTTGGGTCTGGATGTTAGATGTAGCGTCTATAGGGTCTATATGCCCAACGTCAAAGTCGAGGAAAGAAGAGCGGGCAACTATCTTTACACAACCTATATTACGCCTCGCGGCAAGCTCTCGATGGTCACTAGAGTCAACTTAAGGTTTCAGCTTCCCGGAGGGAGCTGGATTGTTGAGCATCCGGTTAAAAATCTCGATGATATTGACGCCTTAAAGTTCACTATTAAGGATGCTGTTTACGAGGCTAATTATGAGGAGTATATTCAGCTCAAGAGGGATTTAGGAGGAGATGGCGTAGTTACGGTAGGTTCAGATTATACGCCGCTTATGAAAATAATCTTAAGATATATGGGCTTCAGGAACTTTACCATAATGTTTAGGAAGAGGCCAGATGTTATAGATGATCTTATTTCGGTAATTGACGAGAAGTATGCTGAAATGTATAGGGTTATAGCCGATTCTCCAGCGGAGATCGTGAGAATCGGAGATAATATAGATGGAGTCATGATCTCGCCCAACCTCTTTGAAAAATACTGCCTACCGTTCTACAACAAATACTGCAAAATCCTCAAGTCTAAGGGGAAGAAAGCCATATCACATATGGATGGAAGGCTCAGAACCCTCAAAGACCTTATATCTAAAACTGAGTTAGACGCCATTGAAGCCTTCACGCCACCTCCTGGAGGAGACCTACCGCTTAAAGAGGCTAGAGAAGCTTGGAAGGACAAGATCATATGGATGAACTTTCCGGAAGCTGTTCTCTTGGAGAGCCCGGGGAGGATAAGAAATTATACAATAAGTCTTTTGAGGGAGGCAGCTCCGGGGGATAGGCTGATAATAAGCATAACCGAGGATATTCATCCAGACTACCTGAAGACGGGGCTTAAGGCATTAGTGGAGACGGTATATGAGTATGGGAGGCTGCCAATAGAGATTCCAAACCAAAAATTTAACAATTAAGCTTTAACTTTCATGAGACTATTATTTTCATTATGGTGATGGCTACATGGTTGAGATAATTGATGCCCCCCAAATCACAGACAACTTCATTCTAAAGCTCTATAAGAGGATAAAACCGTCAATGTCCTTTAAGGCGACATCGAAAGAGGAATTTGAGGAGTGGAAGGTTAAAGTTAAGAGTAAGATCCTGGAGCTTTTGGGGGAATTCCCTGAACCTGCCCCGCTAAACCCACGTTTACTCTCATCTGAGGAGACGGAAAAATTTGTGAGGGAGAAGTGGCTAATTCAGACTGAGGAGGACTGCTATGTCCCGCTTTACCTGCTGATACCGAAAGGTGGTGGGGTAAAGAAGCCGGCGATACTCTGCGCTCATGGGCATGGACCATATGGAAAAGACTCGGTTGCCGGGGTTCACTTTAACGATCCAGACAGGAAGGCTGACATCCTAAGACATAATTACAATTATGGGGAGCAGATGGCGGCAGCAGGGTTCGTGACAATCGTGCCAGATTGGAGGAGCTTTGGAGAGCGGATAGGCTATCGTAACCCGTATCCTGGAAGGGACATATGCAATGTCCATTTTCTCCAGCATCTGATTTTGGGTAGAACCCTGCTTGGGGCGAATATATTTGACGGTATGCGTGTAATAGACTTCCTCTTAACAAGAGACTATGTTGATTCTGAAAGAATAGGCTGCATGGGGCTCTCATTTGGGGGCACAATGACCACTTTTCTAGCCCTGCTGGATGATAGAATAAAGGCAGCCGACATAATATGCTATGCGACGATAGTTGAGCATTACGCCATTCATAGGCCTAATTTCTGCGGCTCTCAAATAGTACCCTACTTATATAAGTATATGGATGTGCCTGACGTGATAGCGGCGATAGCGCCTAAACCACTACTAATAGAGAGCGGAGCATCAGACACCTGCTTCTGGATACATTCGGCGCTAAAAGCTCACGAAACTATTAAAAGGGCTTATGAGGTTAGCGGGCACCCTGAAAACCTCTGGATAGAGGTTTTTCCAGGCGAGCATAGCTTTTCTGGGCGAAGGGCTTTTGACTTCTTTAAAAAATTCTTAGTGGAGAGAAACATGTAAAGTGTGGTCTCACTTTAGGTTATCTCGGCGATAATCATTAATAGCCCAAGAATAATTAGCACTACGCTGATAACCATGAAAAATATGCCAGCCCCCTCCAAGTAACCCATATTTATGTTTGTCTGATGCGCCAGTATTATGCCCACTATCAACAGTGCTAAGCCTGAGATTTTCTCCATAAATACTAGGCTTAGAGAACTCTCTCTTCTTTCCTTGCTCAATATCATCCCTCCAAAGTAGGTATCTTATTCCCCAAGATCTTTTAACCTCTGCGGCAAATACTTGTCCACAATATGTGTTAACCCATACCTTGAGAATGCTTCCAGCTCACACTTCTTCTGAATTCTCATAAAGGTGTTTATCTCCCTCTGCCATGGCTCCCCCTTATATCTTGGGTCACGTAGAAGTTCATGTAGGCGCTTAACATCTATGTCCTCGAGCTTATCGCTGGGCAGCTTATAGCTCACTATATCAGATGCCCAAACTCCAGCCCACTTGGCGTCTGGCGTAGTCAATTCTTTAACGTGGGCTGCATTTGCCGAGCCTGAAATAATCACCATGGCGATATGCATACCCCATGGATCGGCATCAGTAAACACGTAGACTGGTAAGCCCAGCTCCTGATTCAACCTACGGATAAAGTATCTTGTTGAGCGTGGAGCTTGGCCGCCCAGAAAGACTAGGATGGCTTTAAATCTCTCATGAACCCTCTCCTCAATAAACCTCGTGAATAAGCCGCCCTTCTCAATAGCTATAACCTTATCGGCATTCGTCTCTATGAATTCCGCTGAGGTCAATGCTGGGCCAATCATGACGCCGTCTGGGTGTGATGTTAAGTTTAGGCGCTTCCCCTCATAATTTGGTATAGTATATTCTATTGTTAGGTCTCCGAAGACAGCCGACCTCTCTTCAGGGAAAACGTTGAAGTCTTCCCTTGTACATCCAAGTATCGTTTCCAGGTCGGTTATTATGTCATCGGATTCATCTTGATTTTTGAATGGTATATCATATGCTTGGGCTGAGTAAAAGACATCTCTTAGCGTTGAAGTTTTTTGGCTCGCTGTCAGTTCATGAACGAAATATGCCATCCAAACCAGCTGCGCAATGGGTCTTAAATGCCTAATGTTGCTGGCGCTTCTCCTAATCTTCTTGTCTCCCAAAGTATATTGTCTGAGTTCTGGACTGTAATATATGTTATCTATAGACCTACTGGGCATAATTATATCTGGCAAAATTCCCCTCTCAAGCTGATCATATAAATCATATCCAAACTTTTCAAGCTTGGCGAGAACCTCTCTCCTCTTCTCTTTGGCTGTAAGGCTAACTCTCCTCAAACCTTCTAGCCCTCCTCAAAAGATCCTCTATATTAGGTATTTTCTCCTTACCGGCCAGTTTCGCCGAAAACTCTGCTATTTTAGGAAGATACTTCACGAAGAATGAGATGCGAGCCTTCTCACGCTTAATCCTCTCTTTCCTTGACAAATAGGTCCCAAGCTTACGCGCAACCTCCCTAACGCCATTCAAAATCTCTCTACTAACCTCTGGTCTATCGGCGATCATCTCCTTGCCGACGGTTTTCCAAGGGATCTTAGTGCTACATATATGGATTAGGATTGCAACCGGCATCCCAGGCATTAATCCATACTTCCTCCAGTTAATTGACTTAATAATTCTCCAGCATACATCGCCCGATTCATCGTAGACTAGAGGTATTTTATTTGCAAACCTATATAATAGCACATCCTCCGCAGGCGGAACCTTTCCACCATAGGCTATTCCAACCTCAACGATAAATGGGTGTCCTGAGTACGCTGACGGCTTACGCTGGGTAACCGCCACAAACTCCGGTTCAAGCTCCTTTAATATTCCAGCCCTAAGAATCTCTTCGCCTAGAGGAGATAGGCAGCTGGCGTCAGGCGGAAAAAAGCCATTAAAATTCTTCATTGCCTGAACAAGCTTAACTACTTCTTCCGGCTTGAGCTTTTTAGGGTCGGCGTCTTCGGGGAAACCGGCAAAATCTAGGAAGCGTTTGGCTGTATGTCTGCCAACTCTATGGAAGTGCTCCTGCATAAAGTCGAGTAAAGTTTTGCATCGTGTTACGCGTATGATGCGGGATAACGTCTCAACATCTACTCCATGAGGGTGGGGAAGAGTCTCTTTTGGTGGAGGAGGTAGATTCGAGACAGCTCTCTCAAACTTATATAGCCGCCCTCTCGGGTCTACAAATGTAATGTTGGCGTACGGGTTTGCAATGGCAGTTTGCTTTAAATACTCAAGAACCTTCGGCATAGCCTTAGCATAGTCGCCCTCAAGGCTTAACTCAACTATTGTCCCATGCCACCGCGCATCATTCTCATATATTTTCCTGTCTAAAATTATTGGGCGGTTCCGCTCAATATCTATCATGAGGGTGTACTCGTATATTTTTTGGGATCCCGTACTTGAGATTACTTTTACAGGCTTATTCGTCGTTATCTGCCCATAAAGGATCGCCATAGTTCCACCTAAACCGAATGTCCCCCTAGACTGCTTCAACCTATATTTTGAGCTAAATAGGAACTGGCAGAAGGCTAGCGGTATGTAGTCGGCTGGTATACCCGACCCGTTATCTCTAACCCTTAATACGTAGATTTTTTCGCCCTCTTCGCCCTCATTATTGGATGAAAGCCGTATATAGATATCTGGCAGAATACCTAGAGGCTCGGTTGCATCAAAAGAGTTCTCCACAAGTTCCCTTATAGCTGAAAATATGGCCCTAGCAGGGTTTGCAAATCCCGCTATCTCCCTATTCCTATAGAAGAAGTCGGCTGGGCTTATCTCCTGGAATACTTGGCTTATTATCTCCACACCCCTTATCTAAAAGGTGATGACTAAACCATGATATTAGTTTTTATTATGCTCATCTAGATTCTGGTAATAGCGTCCCACCCTCCCAAAGTTCAAGTCTCCTCCTCTTAAGCTCCTGCTTCTTCCTCTGTAGGAATCTGTAGACTGTTGAATGTTGGCTGCCGTCTATTAGCATATTTATTGCTTCCCGAGCTACATTGACCTGCTCAACGTCGCCTATTATCGCAACGGTGTGTCCGTAAACAGATACCGAGGCGCCGCTAAGCTCTTCAATCATCTCCCTCGCCTTACCATCCCTTCCAATTATCCTACCTTTAATTCTTCTAATCTCAGACTCAGATTTACCAAGAATCTCTCTTAAGTCAATTATGTCAAGCATGCAATCCTCGCTTTCCAGAAGCTTGAACGCTCTCTCAGGGGAAAACCCTCTCCCTATCGCTAAAACAACATCCTTAGCCCTGAATAGTAATGATGGATCTTCAGCATCCTCTCTTAAGGTGATAGTTACGTCTCCGCTCTCACTATCAATATCAAGTTTAACTGGCAGCTTCTTCTGTATGTAATCCTTAACGCTGCCGTTTTGACCTATCAGCACACCAATTCTTTCCCTAGGTATCTTAACGAACAGCTGCTTCATGCTCCCCAGCCACCATCCTATATAGATCCCCAACATCAACAACATTTACTCCGATCTTAGAGAAAAATCTATTTATATTCTCTAAATCTCTCATGAGAAATTGCTCTGAGCTTGGATGCTCAATTGGAACTGCTTGTGAAAAATCAAACAGAACTGGTCTACCCCTCCAAACCATAACATTATATTCACTTAAATCCCCATGCACTAAACCAGCACCCCTATAAAGTCTCTTAACATGTAAGATAATCAGATGGTACATCCTCTCCGGATTCTTAAGTTCAACCTCCTTCAGGAGCGGTGCGCTCACGCCATTCCTGCCTATAAACTCCATGATTAAAACGTTATTCTTTATGGCTATGGGCCGTGGAACCCTAACCTTGGCATCATACGCTAAGCTCAAATTTTTGTATTCTTTCTGAGCCCATAAGAAGACTAGGCTCCTCAAATTCTTTCTAACGTTCTTGAATCTTGGATCCCCAATAATATATGGGAGCCTACCCTTCCTAAATTCCGCTGAAACTGTCAGAAATATTTTTATCGCTATCTCCTCATTGTTTGGGCCTATACCCCAATATATCCGCGACTCCTTCCCCGAATTCACAACGCCATAAATCTCCTTTATTACGCCGTCATTCATGAAGTCATATATTGTCATGAGGGTTGATTTATCGAAAACCTCTTCAAGAACCTCATATTCTTCACTTCTTTTCTCCTTCATCAGCTGCTCAGTCTCGTAGGTCTTCTCTTCACGCTCAAGCTTTTTCCTCAGCCTATCCTTTAGCGACATATATTAGCCTCCGCACTAAGCGAATAGCCAAGCTCCTGTAACTCTCCCATAGGCAACATCCTTTCTTAGATGAACTACCAATACTATTGAGGAAGATGCTTAAATAGTATTTTAATGGTTATTCGCCATGAGAGCTAAACAAAACATTTTTCTTTACCGCTACATTTTTATGTAGCGCTACATAAAAATATATGATGCCTAATGAGAGAATTCATGGTAATTAAGGATCCTGAGGTAGCAAAGCTGCTCGCAGATGAGGCCCGTAGAAGCATACTGCATAATCTTAGACATTTCGAGATGACCCCCTGCCAGCTGGCTAAACTTTTGAATAAGAGCGTCTCCTCAATAATGCATCACTTAAATGCCTTAGAGAAAGCTGGCTTGGTCGAGCAAACAAGGAGCGTGGTTAAGGGGAACTTAGTTGAGCGGTACTATAGGGCTTCAGCTAAAATCTTCGTCATTTCATATGTTCTTAGCGAGGGGCTTGTGCCGGGATCTGAAGAGATCGCCCAATGGACAAGAGAAATCTGCAGGAATGCTGTCAAAGGGCTGGAGGCTTTTGGCTTCAAGTTAAGTGAGGGAGACGCTGAGGAGCTACTTAACCTAGTTGAGAGATACTCGCATCTTGAGCAAGCTGCCCGTGAAGAGGCTATTTCCAGATACTCCTCACCGATGCAGATAGATAAACCGGCGCTTAAGCTTATACTCTCAATTTTGACAGATTTACGCTTATATAATGACAGGGAGTTTCTAGAGGTTCTTAATAATATCAAAAGAAAATTGGAGGGGTAGGCATGCGCTTACTTCATAGACTCTCAAAATACATTTTTAAGAACTGGCATGCCCTGTCCTTAAGCGTATTATGCATGCTGCTCTCAACGTATCTTCAAGTCTACATACCCCGTATTTCTGGAGCCGTGATAAAGAGCATATTGGAGAGGGGCGGCCTTAACGAGATATTATACCTTGTAGCTCAGTCAATAGCTCTAACATGCATTCTTGGCGTTCTAACTTTCTTCCAGCGTTACCTGAACAGCTACTTCTCCCAGAGGGTCGTATATGATGTGAGGAATGATCTTTATAAGGCGATTCAAAGGCAGTCATTTGCATTCTTCGATAGAATTGAGACAGGGCAGATAATGTCGAGGGCTACAACCGACATTGATAGGATTAGGGGTTTTCTAGGCTTCCAGATAACAGCGCTTATAGGATCAATATTTCTCATAGCTGGGATTATGATGTCCATGTTTTCAATTAACTTGGAGCTTACGCTCTTCTGTCTATCTATTACGCCGCCACTAATAGTCACTTTTGCCCTCTTCGGAAAGAGAATAAGGGATATTGTGCATAAGGCTAGGGAGCAGTATGGCATTTTAACATCGATCTTATGGGAGAATGTTTCAGGCGTGAGGGCTATCCGTTCTATCGCAGTGGAAGACTATGAGAAACAGAAGTTCAATGGCCAAAATTACCAATATTATCAAAGCATGCTTCAAGCAGTTAAACTAAGGTCAATATTTATTCCTTTATCTGCGCTGATAAGCGGCTCAATAACAGCCTTCGTTTACTGGTATGGTGGACTACAGGTTATAGGTGGGCGCCTTACAATAGATCAGCTATTCGTCTTCAGCGCATATACGGCCATGTTAACACAGCCGATTTCAAGGATAGGTGACGTTTGGAGCAGCTATCAGAGGATGGTTGCTGCCGGAGAAAGAATATTTGAAATTATTGATGCCGCCCCAGACGTGAAAGAGAAGCCTAACGCTGTGGAGATGCCGCCAATCAAGGGACACGTGGTATTTGAAAACGTCTCCTTCGGTTACGACAATAACCACCCAATTCTTAAAGACGTAAGCTTTGAAGTTAAGCCAGGGGAAACAGTAGCCCTAGTCGGCCCTACAGGTTCGGGTAAGAGCACAATAATACGCTTAATACCTAGATTCTACGACCCCACGAGCGGAAGGATATTGATTGATGGGTATGACATCAGAGATGTAAAAATCGAGTCTCTTAGAAGGCAGATAGGCATAGTTTCGCAGGAGATCTTCCTATTTAACGCCACCGTAAAAGAGAATATAGCATTTGGAAAGCCAGACGCAACAATGGATGAGATAATAAACGCGGCTAAAATTGCCAAGGCATATGACTTCATAATGGAGCTTCCTCAAGGCTTTAACACAATTGTAGGCGAGGGTGGTGTGACACTTTCAGGCGGACAGAGGCAGAGAATAGCTATAGCCAGGGCCTTACTTATGAACCCGAGAATCCTGATACTTGACGATTCAACTTCCAGCGTTGATGTAGATACTGAATATGAAATACAGCAGGCGCTGAGCGCACTAATAAAAAATAGAACAACTTTTATCATCTCGCAGAGACTCTCAACGATTAGGAATGCCGATAAAATAATAGTTTTAGATAATGGGAGGATTGTTGAGGAAGGCACCCATGAAGAACTTATTAAAAAGAGAGGTCTCTACTATAAGATTTACCAGTCTCTTTTTGAAGCCCAGAAAGAATTCCTACCTCCCAAGATTAAGGAAGAAGATATGGGGATTATGATGGAGGGACGTTAGGATGGCTTTATGGCATAGGGGTATGCCTTTCCATGTTGAGGAGGTTAAGGCGGAGAGAAAGACCCCAACTTTAACTCTACTCATAAGACTGTTAAAATACATTGCGCCATACAAGAAGGAGATTGCTGTAATACTATTGGCCCTGGCAGCCACATCCATCTCAAATATGATAAGCCCCTATATACTGGGAAGAGAGATTATAGCGAAGTATATTCTCCGAGCAGACTTCGCTGGTTTACAGTCGGTTATACTAATTTTCCTAGGATTCTTGATTTTGAGTTGGATTGCAAATACTGTACGCACGTATCTCGTGGGTAAGATTGGCGAAAGCATGCTCTTTAAGATACGGTCAGATCTCTTCAACCACCTCCAGACTCTCTCAATAAGCTTTTTCGATCGGAGCAATGTCGGCGATATAGTTTCACGTGTAACTAATGATACCGACTCCATAGGAGAAGCATTCACCGAAGGGGTTATACATGTTATAAGCGACGTGATGAGCTTAACGCTGGTTATCGGAATGATGTTTACGATAAACGTCCAGCTAACTCTGGCTTCAATGACGGTTATTCCCCTTCTCCTCCTAACCACGATAATATTTCAATCAAAGTTTAGAGAAGCCTTTAGAAGGACCAGAGAAAAAATATCCCAGGTAACGTCTAAGCTTGAAGAAAGCCTCTCAGGCATAAGAGAGATAAAAGCTTTCACTAAAGAGCGGGACTTCGTGAGCGATTTCCAGAGGATCAATCTAGAAAACTTGAGGGCAAACGTAGAGGCAGCAAAGATTATGGGCGCCTTCTTCCCAACGGTTCAAGTTATTCAGGCTGTTGGAAGCGGCGTCGTAATGATTTACGGTAGCATACTAGCGCTTAATGGGACGCTAGGCCCAATTGAGGACGCTGTGGGAACGCTGGTAACGTTCCTGCTATATGTTCAAACGTTCTTTAGACCCATACAAGAGCTAACGAATTTCTATTCAATTGTCCAATCAGCTTTAGCGGCAGCGGAGAGAATATTTGAGCTGCTTGATGTTCAACCAGAGATAAAAGACTCTGAAAACGCAATCGAAATGCCGCCCATAAAAGGCGAGATAGAGTTCGAGAACGTAACGTTTGGCTACGACCCCAACTACCCGGTGATACACAACATTAGCTTTAGAATTAAGCCGAAGGAAACGGTAGCCCTCGTTGGTCCAACAGGTGCTGGCAAGAGCACTATAGTAAAGCTACTATGCAGATTCTATGATCCCCAGCAGGGCTCAATAAAAATAGATGGATACGATATAAAGATGTTTACACAAAAATCTCTGCGTAAGCAGATGGGGATAATCCTTCAGGAGACGCTGCTTTTCTCCGGAACAGTTAAGGAGAACATCCGATACGGTAAGCCAGATGCAACGGATGAAGAAGTAATAAATGCTGCAAAGGTTGTAGGCGCACATGACTTTATAATGCAGCTTCCAGAGGGTTACGAGACTAAAGTTGGAGAGAAGGGTCTCAGGCTCTCAATGGGTCAAAGGCAGCTCATCGCATTTGCACGGGCAATACTTAAAGACCCAGCCATCTTCATTCTAGACGAGGCCACATCAAGCCTCGATCCTTACACCGATTTTCTGATTAAAGAGGCTATGAAGAGTCTCTTGAAGAATAGGACGGCTATAATAATTGCGCATAGACTCTCAACTGTTCAAAATGTTGACAGAATCCTTGTAATAGATGATGGGAGGATTGTTGAGGAAGGCACCCATGAAGAACTTATTAGGAAGAGGGGGCTTTACTACCACTTATATCATATGCAATTTAAGGATATTGAACCCGTCAAAGGAGCGACAATAAAAGCAGGCAGCACCATGGGGAAAGCTGACCTTCACTGAATTGTTAAGAGACCCATTTTTCGCAGATGCTCCGCCTGACCCTTCGTATAACGCCAGATTATATCTCCCCGGGTCTCATATTGGAAGTCCCATGGTGAAACAAGGACCACATCTCCTACTCTTATCCAAAACCTACGCTTAAGCTTCCCCCTTATACGGCATATACGCTCATGACCATCCTGACACTTAACCAACACACGATCATAACCAAGCAGCTTTACAGCTATGCCTAAAACATCGGTTCCGGAGGGAAGCACAAGCTCCTCCTCAAGCTCCTCCTCGCTAACAACCTTCTTTTTACCCAAGTACCCTCCTCATTAATATGATTTTATTTAACCCTATAAAAATACAGCCTTGCTTAAATACATTACACTCGTCATTTATTTCGCTCTCTAAATCTCCTGTAAAATCAAAATAACCCGCAAGTCACACTTTATATCTTCCGACTTTCAAAGATAGCTTTAGAGAGCGAGGCTAACATATTGCGTAAAATAGAGTTGACAACTCTGGAAGACTTACCCATAAAAATTGAAAGTATTAAATCCAGCCTTGAGAGGATTTATGGCGTAAAATTGGGACTTGAGTTTAAGACTCTGCCCGTTAAATCGCTTTGCCCAACAGAAGATTTTC
>Ga0209394_1000549_pt1 | contig 28926 bp, 30 predicted proteins | sample JNZ201metaG_FD_184122 | JGI IMG/M metagenome (GOLD analysis project Ga0209394, IMG submission 184122) | Hot spring microbial communities from Jinze hot spring, China to study Microbial Dark Matter (Phase II) - JNZ 20120812A (SPAdes) (version 3) ... | reverse complement strand
GGCATAAGGTAATAAAACTGGAAGACAAAACCAAGCTTCTCCATCCTAAGAGTAGCAAGCTCCCTTTCAGCATCCCAGTTGAGAGGCCTTCCTTCCCAAAGGATCTCCCCAGCATCAGGTCTATCAATAGTTCCTAAAATGTTTAATAAGGTGGTCTTACCTGACCCTGAGGGACCAACAATGGCAAGTTTGCTTCCTGCCTCTACTTCAAGATTTATGTCCTTTAAAACTGTAACTATCTTGTTTCCATTCCTAAAGCTTTTTTGCAGGTTTCTTACTTTAAGCAAAGCCACTTTATTCTCTCCTTAAGATCTCGGCTGGACTTAAAGTAGAAGCCTTTTTAGCTGGGTAGAGACAGGCAAATACACTTATAAAAAGCGCTACCATCCCAATAATAAACAAATCTAAAGGCTGTAAACTAATAGGCATATACTCTACAGGATAGACCTCACCAGGAAGTTTAATAACTGGATAATGAGAAAGTAAAAGGGCTATCCCTACACCAAGGGAGAGGCCTAAAAAGACCCCAGAGAGGGACAAGAAAAAACCAGCTAAGAAAAAGACCTTTAATACCTGAAAAGAGGTAGCCCCAAGGGCCCTTAAAAGGGCTATATCTCCCCTTTTTTCCGAAACAAGCATGACCATAGCTGAAAGAATGGTAAAAAGGGACACAGTAACCATAAGGGTTAAGATCACAAAGAGGCCTAATTTTTCCATCTTAAGGGCAGAAAAAAGATTTTTATTCCACTCTTGCCAATCCAAGATAAAGACATGGGGACCAATATTTTTTAAGAGTTTTTCTTTGTATTCCTTAGAGAGAAAAGGGTCACGGAGTTTTAGTTCTAAGGAGAGGTTTCTTGTTTGAAGCTTTTGCCTAAAGGCCTCAAAGGGAGCAAAAACAAGATTAAAGTCATAGTCATATAGCCCACTTTCAAAAACACCCACAACCTTAAGAGGAATAATTTTGGGAAAAAAACCAAAGGGGGTATAGATCCCCTCAATGCTTAAAAAAGAGAGCCTCTCTCCCATAGTAAGACCTAATTTTTCCTTTAAGCGAACTCCCACCACAATGGGCAAGGTCCCATCCTCCCCTAAATCCTCCCTAAAATCAAATTTCTTAAACCCCTTTTCTTGACCATATTTTTTCAAATCGACCCCTTTCAAGATTATGCCCACAGGTTGACCACCCTTGAGAAGAAGGCCCTGTTGCACTGAGACAAGCTGAACACTCCTAACCTCTTTGAGGGGAAGGGTATTCTCTACCATCTTAACCACTTTATGACCCATCTCTGGGTCATAAAAGGTAATACTTAAATGGGGATTTAGACTTAGTATCTTCTCTGCCACTACCTCCTTAAAACCAGTAATAACGGCATTAACAATGGTAAGGGCTGCCACGCTAAGGATTAAACCAATTAGGGCTATGAGAGTAATAAGTCCAGTAAAGCGCTCTCTTTTAGGAGAAAGGAGATATCTTAGGGCTAACCAGAATTCCCAGGAAAACTTCCTTTTCACAAATCCTCTCTTCTCCTCAGGTGGGGAAAAAGGATCACCTCTCTAATAGAGGGTGAGTCGGTAAAGAGCATGACTACCCTGTCAATACCGATGCCCTCACCTGCACAAGGGGGCATCCCGTATTCCAAGGCCCTTATAAAATCGTAGTCTATTTCAGGAGGGATCTCCTCATCCACCTCTCTTAATTTTAACTGTTCCTCAAACCTTCTCCTTTGGTCTATGGGATCATTAAGCTCGGAAAAGGCATTAGCCACTTCTTTCCCACCTATATAGAGTTCAAAACGCTCAGCTACTTCAGGATTCTGATCACTTCTCCTGGCAAGGGGAGAGACCTCAACAGGATACTCTAACACAAAGGTGGGCTGAATAAGTTTTGGTTCCACCAATTCTTCAAAAAGCTTAGTCCACCATTTCCCAATCCTTGGATCCTTTACATTAAGCTCAATTCCCTTTTCTTGGGCAAAGTTAAGGAGTTTCTCTTTATCCCTAAGGATGGCCTGAGGGATACCGCCTATCTCGGTTAGAGCCTCTAAAAATTTAACCCTTCTAAAGGGAGGGGTAAAATCAATGGTTTCTCCTTGATAAATAATTTGCGAGCTTCCCAGAAGGTCTTGCGCTAATCCATAAAAAATCTCCTCAGTCCTTTTCATGAGATCTTCATAGGTAGCATAGGCCTCATAAAACTCAAGCATAGTAAACTCTGGATTATGTCTGCTTGAGACCCCCTCATTTCTAAAATTTCTATTTAATTCAAAGACCCTCTCAAAACCTCCCACAAGCAATCTTTTGAGATAAAGCTCTGGGGCTATCCTCAAATATAAATTCATATCTAAAGCGTTGTGATAGGTAATGAAAGGCTTGGCTGTAGCACCTCCCACTATGGGATGCATCATAGGGGTCTCTACTTCCATAAATCCCTCAGAAATTAAATAATCCCTAATATACTGAATAATCCTTGTCCTTAGGCGGAAGATCTCTCTACTTCTTGGGTTCATGATGAGATCGAGATACCTCATACGATAGCGTAGTTCTGTATCTCTAAGCCCATGAAACTTTTCAGGCAAGGGCCTGAGAGACTTGGCAAGAAGCTTAAAATTCCTTACCAATATAGTCACCTCTCCAGTTTTCGTCTTAATAACCTTCCCTTCAACACCTAATATATCTCCCAAATCAATATATTTCTTAAAAAATTCAAAACTCTCAGGCCTCAATTCTCCCTTAGCAAAAAGAAGTTGAATTTTATCTGTCTCATCCTGGAGATGTCCAAAAATAAGTTTACCCATCTCCCTTTTGGAGATTAACCGCCCTGCCAAGAAAAAAAGAATATCCCTCTTTTCCAATTCTTCAGGGGTCAAGCCCTGATAAATTTCTTTTATATATTTAGCCTTATCCTTAGGTTTAAAGTCGTTCGGATAGGGATTGATCCCTTCATTTATAAGCTTTTGCAATTTTTCATGGCGCACCCTTACCACCTGAGACTCTTCCTGCATTTAAAGCTCCTCCTGAAAAAATTTTCTCCTATTTTATTACACAAAAAGAACTTTTCCAAGGGTTGGACCAAGAGCTATTTTTCCTTGGATCTTGCCCGAGGATGGGCCTCGTGATAGACCTTGAGCAAATATTCGTAATTAACTAAGGTATAACGCTGAGTGCTGGCGATGGAACTATGACCTAAAAGTTCTTGGATTGAGCGAAGATCCATTCCCGCATTGAGGAGATGGGTAGCAAAGGCATGCCTTAGGGCGTGAGGATGGAGCCTCGGTAATCCAAAGTTTTTCCCCTCCCTCTTTATAATTTCAAAAATCCATCTCTCTGTAAGCCTCCCTCCTTTCCTATTGAGAAAGAGGTATTTGCTTTCCTTTTTTAAATCTTTTAAAAGTGCTTCTCGAGCCTCTAAATATAGCCTCAAGGCCTCTTTGGCCCTTTTACCAAGAGGCAAAAGCCTCTCTTTATTCCCCTTTCCTCTGACTCTGATAGTATTCACTTCCCAATTAAGGTCTTCAAGCCTGAGATGTGCTACCTCAGAGACCCTTAAACCTGCACCATAGAGCAATTCACAAAGGGCCCTTTTCCGCCTCGCCTCAAAGGTTTCACCATCTATGTCATCTATGAGTTTATTAATCTCCTCTTCCAAGGGGACATAGGGTAATCTTTGGGTTCCTCTCAAAAAGGTAAATTGAGTAAAGGGTAATCTCTCTAATTTCCCTTCTCTATACAAGTATTTTAAAAAACTCTTAATAGCACTTAACTTTCGGGCAAGACTTGCCCCTTTTAGCCCCTTTTCTTTAAGCTTTAAAATAAAGGCCTTAAGATGCGTGGATTTTACCTCTTTGAGATCAATTTGAATTTCTTCAAGATGTTTGAAAAATTGTTCCAGATCGACAGCATAAGATCGTAAAGTATGAGAGGAATAATTTTTCTCATTTTTAAGGCTTCTTAAAAAGGCCTCAATCTCTTGCCTCATAAAGTAAACTACTTACTTTCTCAATTACCTCCTCTATTTTAAAGGGCTTGAATAAGACCATTTCTTCAGGAATCTCTGATAGAATAAAAATGTCTCCTGTGATATAAAGTATCTTCAGGGCAGGATAGATTTTTTCGATGTGGGTAACTAATTCCCTTCCATCCATCCCAGGAAGATTGAGATCAACCATAAGAAGATGGGGCCTTTCCAGGCTCGCTATCTTTTCAAGCAGAGTTTCGGCTCTGGAAAAGGCATAAACTTTCATACCCCGCTCTTCAAGGATCTCCTTTAAGGACTCCCGAATATCCTCTTCGTCTTCCACTAAAAAGAGAACTCTATCTTTTAAAGCCTCTTCTTTAGGAATAGTTAAAAGAGGCTTCTCTACAAAGAGAGGTAAATAGAGATAGAAAGTAGTTCCTTCCCCTACCTTACTTTCCACCTCAATAAAACCCTCTAAAGTTTTCACATGGTGATTCACCAAAAAGAGCCCAAGACCACTTCCCTTATCCTTAGTGGTAAAAAAGGGCTCAAAGATATGGGGCAAAATCTCCTCAGGAATTCCAGGCCCTGTATCTTTCACAGCTATCTTTAAATATTTTTTGTTATTTACTTTATCTTCATAAATTCCAAGAGAAATATAAATACTTCCTTCTCCCTGCATGGCATCTTTGGCATTGGAGAGGAGGTTTAAAAAAATATATCTCCAAAAGGCAGAATCTCCATAGGTATATAGATTCTTATAATAACCAAAGTCAACATATAAACTAATCTTTTCTCCAAGGATTAATTGAAATACCTCTAAGTTCTCTTTAAGAAAACTTACCATATCAATCTTTTTATATCTTAATTCTTTGGTTTCTTTACTATAGTCAAGAATTATTCTATTTATATCAATCCAAGAATAAATTGTTTTTTCTATGGATCTAAGTATATCTTCCATACGTGTTAAAGGAGTGGTGCGAAGTTGATGGATATAATTTAAAACGGTATTTAGAATATTATTAAAATCATGGACAAGGCCTCTCAAAAATTCTGAAAAGGTTTGGGTCTTATGCATTCGCTCAATTTTTTGAGAGAGCTCTAAATATTCCGATATATCTGAGGCTATAGAAACTATAATTGGATTTCCCTCCCAATCTTGAGTGAGAAAACATTTCCATAGAAAATTTCTTAGTCTTCCATATTTGTCTTTAACAGCAAAAATAACCCCTTCTTCCCTGTAACCACTTTTAACTCTCTTGCAGTGAAGTGCTGCCTTAGGTTTATCCAAATCCCAAACTATGTCATCAAGAATACTTTTACCAATAAGCTCATCTCTGGAATAACCGAGATACTTCTCACAGGCCTTATTTATGTAGAAAATTTTATCCTCCTTAATGAAAAAAACTAAAATAGGTAAATCTTCAATTAACTCAAACAAAAAACCAGAAAAGGGTCTATCCTTTCTTAATTCCTGAAAAAGTAACAATAAATGTTCTTCATCAACCTTAATACACTTACCAAAAAAGATCTTATGCACAGGATATTCGATGGTAAGGATCACATTTTTTTCTTTTTCAGGATCTATTCTAAAACAGAGACCCTGTTTTTCTATTTCCTCAAGGAGAACTTTAGCCCGAAGGTTGTGATAGACAATTTCTTTAGTTTGACGATTCAGCAAAAGAAGGAGCTGATCTAAATAATCGAGAGATTTTAAAACAATTTCATGCATAAATTACCTTCCTTCTCAAAATAAGTAATATGTAAAGATTGGTGGGAAGGAAAAAAACAATAAGTAAAGTGAGAAGTAAGGGTAAAGGCAATTTTTCCGCTGAAAGACCAACAAATAATTGTCCAAAAGGGGCCATACCTAAAAAAGCCACAGAAAAGAGGCTCATTACCTTACCTCTAACCTCTGAAACAGTCATCTTTTGCAAGAGTCCGTTTGCTACAGGATAAAAATTAGTAAAGGCCATACCAATTAACATCACGCTAATAAAACAAATCGGAAATGTTTTAGCAAAAATTAAACCTAATACACCGAGGAACCAAAGAACATGAGCCTTAATTAACTGATTAATTTCATGAAATGGTTCTCTTTTTAAAAAAACAGTGAGGGCTCCCAAAATTGCTCCAATTCCTACTCCAGAAGAGAGAAAGGCAAACTCTTTAGCATTGCCCTTCAAAATCTCCAAAGTTAGCATGGGTAATAATATTATTACAGATGTGGCGAAAAAAGTAAAAGTGGCAACTATAGTTAAAATTAGCAAAATTTCCCCTCTTTTTCGTAAAAAGTTTATCAAATTCAAAAATTCCTCATTTAATTTTCTATTTACTCTGCTTTTTGGCATAATAAATCGAGGATTAATAAAATAGGTGAAGAGCAAGAGGGGGAGGAAGCTGAGAAAGTTGATAAAAAAACAGAGACTTAGGGAGTAGTAACTCATTATCAAACCTGCTATTATTGGGCCAAGCATGCGGGCACTATTAAAAGAAAAGGCCTGAAGAGAAAGGGCCTGGGTGAGATATCTTGTGGGGACGAGTTCACTGATAAAGACCTGTCTTAAAGGCATGTCCATAGAAGCAAGAAGGGAAGAGAAAAGCCCTATAAAAGCCAGGACCCAGAAATTGTAGAGATGATGATGAACTAAAAGAAAGAGGAAAAGAGGTGGAAAAAGCGCCAAAGTTAATAATGTCTGCAAAAGTTTTTTTCGAGGAAAACGATCTATCAGGAAGCCTGCGATTAGAGTGGCAAAGATACTGGGAAAGGTCGTTATAAAGGAATAGAGGCCAAGTTCAGAGGAAGATTTATTTAGCCCATATATAATCCAGTGCAGAGCTGTTGTTTGAACCCAGGAACCTGTAAAGGATAGAAAGTGGCCTATAATAAAAAGCCTGAAATCTCTGTAATGTAGAGGGCCTTCAAATTTGGTAAACATCCCTTTAATTTTAAAATAAATAAATTTTTAAAAAACCCCTCTTTACAAAAATTTTTTTTAGGGTAGGCTTGCTTTGTAGGAAATAAATTTATAAGGAGGTATGGTTTATATGTTTAGAGGTAAGGTTAAGTGGTTTGATGAGAAGAAGGGGTATGGCTTCATCTCTAAGGATGAAGGCGGAGACGTCTTTGTCCATTTCTCGGCTATTGACATGCCTGGATTTAAGACCCTTAAGGAGGGACAGACAGTGGAGTTTGAAGTGATCCAGGGCCCAAAGGGTGAACAGGCTTCCAAAGTGAAAGTCCTTGATCAGGGTAGCTCTGAAAAAAGAAGAAAACCTTAAATCCTGAATGCATTAAAGGGAAAGGGGGAGTTTTCTCTTCCTCTCCCTTTTTCTATGAGGTCCACCCAGATCGTTTTTTGCCTTAATCCTTCCAAGATTGCCTTCTTAAAATTTGTCCTGGAAGGATACGATCACTTAGCTAACCTTACAGTGCTCAACCCTAAGAGGGCTCTTCTAAAGATTTCTTTTTATCCTACCGAGGAAAAGAGAATTAAAGAGATCCTCGCAGACTTTGAAGTAGAATTTACAGAGGCCCATTAGAATAATTCTTCAGGAAAGGGATTTAGATATCTCTGTCTCAGTATATATGATTCTTCAAATCTTAGAGCTAGACTTTTCAAAAGTTCAAGAAGGGTTCTTAATTCTAACCTCCCTTGGCGATATCTTTCTATCAATTGAAGAAGATGATTTTTTTCTTTGGGATTTATCTTTTTCGTAAAATAGCCTGCTAAATGATATAAGGTGTTAGCATGCCTTGCCCGAGAGGGTTTATTGGCTAAGGCCCTTCGAAATAGTTTACCATAGAGAGAGAGCTTCTCCGAGAGGGAGAGATGATTTGAGGCTACCAGTCTCCCAAGATCTATGAGGAGCTTTTCATGATAAGTTTTAAGGATATACTTAAAGTCTGTATGGAATTCTATCAAGGCAGATGGGCTTTTCTCCTTCATCCTTTCTCTAAATTCTGCAAGGGCAAAAATCCGTGTGAGGAAGTGATAGTAGATACTCTTGTCACGGAGCCTACCTTCATCCTCTAAGGGTAGATATGGGTCTCTGTTTCTCAAGGCTTCAGCCAAGAAACCATCAGCCTTTCTGACCATATTTTGATTTTTATATTCTTTAGCTGAATTAACCCCGCATGAAGGAGATTTACTCTTAAGCAAGGCCCCATCAATTTCAGGAAGATTAGGTAAAAAGTCCTCTAAAAGCCTCTTCATTTCCTTGGTAATATCTCTACCTGTATCAGGCTGAATTAGTTTTCTTTCTGAGCCCACCCTTTCTATAATTATCCTTGGACGAGGGATGCCAAGACCTAAAGAGACCTCAGGACAAAAGTAAATAGGTTCTATCCAGGGCTTAAGCTTCTCTACTATAGCATCCTGGATCCTTCCTCCGTCGTAGCGGGTTGCCTTGGCAAAGCAGGCACTGAGAAGAAGTCTTGGTTTATTCATGCTCATAATAAAATTTTATAATACCCTTACCTGATTTAACAAGAGCTTAAGTATATTCAGCCCTTGACAAAAGAAATTTTTATAGGATTATAAAGCCTATACTTGAACAACCATGGAGAGTTATCAATAGGTGAAGAAGGAGGAATAAGAGGAGGAAATGGTTAACTTTCCTAAAATCAAACCGGCAAGGCGCACAAGTGGTGTAGAATATGCTATAAGAGACATTGTGGAGACCTCTAAACAGGCCCTTAAGATGGGCAAAGAGCTTATCTATCTCAACATTGGTGATCCTGTAAAATATGGTTTTACACCTCCTAAAAGCCTTATTGAGGCAGCCTATCAAGCCATGCTACAAAATCATAATTCCTATTCAGACTCTCTTGGAATTCCTGAGGCCCTTGAGGCAATTAGGAACTATGCCCAAAAGAGAGGGATTAAGCCTATTGATATATTCATCACCCAAGGGGCAAGTGAAGCCATCGAATTTGCCATTACTGCTTTACTTGATCCTGGAGATAGTATACTTCTTCCCTGTCCCTGTTATCCTCTCTATCAGGCTATTGTCTCAAAACTCGGGATTGAGCCAAGATATTACTATTTACAGGAAGAAAAAAACTGGGAGCCAGATCTTTCAGACATAGAAGCAAAGATTGATAAAAATACCAAGGCTATAGTGCTTATAAATCCCAACAATCCCACAGGCTCTATTTATTCTAAGGAGGCCCTTCTTGAGATTGTAAATCTTGCCAAAAGGCACGATCTGGTCATTCTCTCTGATGAAATTTACGATCAATTTATCTTGGATGAGGGTGTGGAACACATCTCCATTGCCTCTTTAGCTGAAGATGTCCCTGTGATAACCTTTAATGGCCTTTCTAAATGCTATTTTACCCCTGGCTGGAGGATTGGCTGGGGCATAGTTTCTGGACCAGAGGAGGCCTTGGTTGACCTTATTGAGGCCATACACAAACTTGCCAGGGCAAGGCTTTGTGCCCCGCATCCCCTACAATATGCCATTCCAGTTGCTCTAAATAATGAAAATGGCTATCTTAAAGAGGTCTTACCCAAGCTCAGAAAAAGGCGGGACCTCATTGTAGACGGCCTAAACCAAATCCCAGGGATTTCCTGTAAAAAACCTCTTGGCGCCTTTTATGCCTTTCCAAGATTGGAGATACCTGGGCTTTCAGATCTGGAATTTGTAAAAAAGCTAATCATGGAAGAGGGGGTAGTAGTTGTTCATGGAAGTGGTTTTGGCCAAAAGCCTGGGACACAGCACTTTAGGATTATTTTCCTTCCAGAAGAAACTCTTTTAGAAGAGGCCCTGGGTAGAATAGAGCGTTTTGTTAAAAAATTGATATCTTGATTTTTCTCTATGAGAATCCCCTCAGTTCATGAATTAAAGGAAAAATTCACTAAACTCTTTCCCCAATATCCTATTTCCTATTTTACGGAGCCAGCAAGAAGAGTAGCTCAAGCCCTAAGAGAAATGATGCTTAGCGGACGAAAAGAGGAGCTAACTGAAGAAGAATTAGAAAGGCTAATGCAAGAGATTTTCAGAAAGTATGAAGCCCCTCACCTTAGAAGAGTAATCAATGCCACAGGGGTCATAGTTCACACCAATCTTGGTAGAGCCCCTCTTGCGAAGGAGATCCTACCCTATCTTACAGAAATTGCCAGCCGTTACTCTAACTTAGAGTATGATCTTGAGGAGGGCAAAAGGGGAAGCCGATATGTCCATGTAGAGGAACTTATAAAAGAGCTTACTGGTGCTGAAGCAGCCTTAGTGGTCAATAACAATGCAGCTGCAGTGCTAATTTGTCTCAATACCTTGGCCGTAGGCAAAGAGGTTATTGTCTCGAGAGGTGAGTTGATTGAAATTGGGGGTTCCTTTAGGATCCCAGAGGTCATGACTTGGGCTGGGTGTATCTTGAAAGAGGTAGGCACTACCAATAAAACCCATCTTCATGATTATGAAAAGGCTATAAATGAAAACACTGCCCTGATACTTAAAGTCCATAAGAGTAATTATGCTATCGTAGGGTTTACTAAGGAAGTCTCTGCAGAGGAGTTACTTCCCCTTTGTCGAAAGAAGGGGCTTCCTCTAATGGAGGATTTGGGAAGTGGGTCCTTTGTGGATTTTTCCAAATATGGCTTAGCAAAGGAACCCACTGTTCAAGAGGCTTTACGTGCTGGAGTAGACATTGTAACCTTTTCAGGGGATAAACTTCTCGGAGGCCCTCAGGCAGGTATAATTGTGGGAAAGAGGGAATACATAGAAAGGATCAAGCGAAACCCTCTCAACAGGGCTGTAAGGATAGACAAATTAACTCTTGCTGCCCTTGAAGCAACCTTGAAACTATACAGAGATGAAGCCCTTGCCATTAAGACTATTCCAGTCTTACAGATGATCTTAGCTAATCCTGAAACCCTAAAAAGAAGGGCAAGAAAACTTCTAAAATTGATCACAGACATAAGCCCCCAAATAAAGGTATCCCTTGTAAAGACTGTGGCTAAAACTGGAGGAGGAGCCCTTCCACTCTTAGATCTTCCCTCTTATGGTGTTGCCCTTTCTATACCTGGCCTTTCCCCTCAGGAGCTTCAAAGACACCTAAGAAGGACAGAGCCTCCTTTAATCGGCATCATTGAAGATGAGGCCCTTATCCTTGATGTTAGATGCCTCTTTGAAGAGGATCTTTTAGAGATTAAAAAGATCTTTGAAAGATTGAGAGATGAGCTTAAACTCTCCACCTAAGGCTGAGAGGCTTATACCCATTCTCAAAGGTCTCTTGGAGGAAAAATATAAACTAATATTTTCTGAAGAGTGGGAACCCTTTAGGGCCAAAACTTGGGACCTTCTCTCTTCTAAGGATCCTTCCCACCTCTCCCTTCTCTATTTAGAGAGACTAATTTTAGAGAATTATCAAGCCCCTTTTTACAAAAAGGATCTCCTTGAGCTACTTCTTGAAATGGGGCCTCTTTATGGCTATGTTTTTTATTTCTCAGGGTCTCCTCCTTTGGAATTCCCCTTTTTTCAGCTTGCCGAGAATTATTTTTTCTATCCCCTTTTCTTTGGAGAACTACCATCCCTCTTTAAAAAACTCTGGGCTGAGGGGGGAGAATTTATATCCTATCATAGGGTCTTGAAAGATATACCCAAAGTAGAGGAACTCGATAGAGAAGCCCATCTTTGCAAGAGGCTTGGTTTTACCCGTTTGAGCCCTAAGGCCTTAGAGAGTATTATAGACCTCTGGGATTTGTATCTCCAGGGAAGGGGAGAGTCTTTTTTAACCTTTTTAGAAAAGGCTAATCACTATCTTTTGGTGAGCGAGGAAGAAGTAGAGGCTCTCAAAATCCCTTTAGAGATAATAGACTATTTCGGCAACAAGAAACATCTATATATAATAAGTAGTCCTACTCTAAAAGAGTTAAAATCGGCCCTAAAAGGGTTAAAGGGCCCTTATGGCATCCTATGGGGAGAAAGACTTAAAGAAGAACCTTATCAGGATCTGGATCCCCTTTTACTTGGCTTAGCCACTCTTGAACATGCCAAAAGGGCAGCCACAAATTATCACCTCTTAGACCCCTTTACCTTGCATGTTCTTGGAGATCTCCTCTATGAATGGGAAGACTATGGAGGCGCTTTAAGGCTCTATGAAAGGGCTAAACCCTATACCTTACAACCGATAGAACTTACCTTGAGTGAGGCCTCTATATACTACCTATTTGGCGACCTCAAAAGGGCAGAAAAGGCCTTAAGAAGTAAACTCTGTGGTTGTTTGAAAGAGGATCCTCGAGTGCACTATAATTTAGGGATGATCTATTTAGAACTGGGGGACAAAGGAAAGGGAGAATATCATCTCTACAAGGCCTATTTACTCGACAAAGAAGAACCACTTTTTCGGACAAAACTATTAAAGTATCTTTGGGATGAGGGTAGACTTGAGGAGATAGAGGAGATACTCAGAGAAGTAAAGGAGCTGACCATTGAAGACAAAGTCTTTCTTGGGAAGATTTCCTTTTTGAAAAAGGATTACAAAAAGGCCTTGGAGTATTTAAAGGAAATACTTACTTATCAGGAAAGAGACGGGCTTTCCCTCTATTTTCTTGCCTGGCTATACCTATATTTTAAAATGGACGGTGAGGTCTCTCACCTCCTCCTTAAGGAGGCCAAAGAAAAATTACCTCAAGAAATTTTTGAAAGATTAAGCAAAGAGTTTGGGCTTCCCTCATGAAATTAACTATCCTTGGGTCAGGAACAGGTTGGATCAGAGCTGATAGGCACGCCCCTGCCTATCTTGTCTCCCTTGAGGATTTTCATATGCTATTAGACATAGGCCCTGGCACACTCTATCAGCTACCAAAAATAAATTGTTCTCTTAATGACCTTTCTGCTCTCTTCATCTCCCATTTCCATCCTGATCATGTGACAGATCTTATTCCCTTTTTCTTTGCCACAAGATATCAACTTGGTTACACCCGCAGAACCCCCATTACTCTAATTAGTCATTATAGTTTTTCAGATTTTTATGAGGGCTTGAAAAGGGCATTTGGACATTGGGTTTGTCCACCTGAAGGGCTTTTAAAGTTGAGGCTTATTAGTGAGGAAGATCCCTTTAGTTTTGAGTTTGGTCCCTTTCAGGTAACAACTGTAAAAGTGAATCATAATCCAGAATCACTTGCTATCAGGCTTGAATTTGAAGGAAAAAGTGTTACATATTCTGGGGATACGGGTTGGTGTGAAGCCTTGATTGAATTGGCCAAGGGATGCGATCTCCTGATCCTTGAGTGTGCTAACTCTGAAACCTTTGCCTCACCATACCACTTAGGTCCTGAGGAAATTACGGAGATTGCCTTTCAAGCAAAACCTAAAAAGTTAATTCTCTCTCATTTTTATCCTCACAGTGAAAATCCCTACTTAGGGGTTTTAAAAAAGAATTATGATGGTGAAATTATTCTTGCTGAAGATTTACTAACACTTACCCTTTGAGAGGTAATGTTATGGAGGGTATTGATCCCAAACTTTTACAAAAATTGAGGGAAAGGGTTCAAAAGGAGCTAACCAACAGAGAGAGGGAGTGTATTGAATTCTGGCTTGCTGAAATTCAAAAAATCTATCAAAAAAGACATGGAAGCCTTGAAGAGCTCAAGGCAGAGTTAAGGCTCTATATGGATAAAATGAAAAATCGTTTAGAGATTCTCAAAACAAAGGGCTATTAGGGAGAGGGAAATGTTCTATTTGAGCACAAGGGGAAGAGAGCAAAAATTTACTTTCACCGAAGTAGTCTTTGAAGGGCTTGCCCCAGATGGAGGGCTCATAATTCCTGAAAAGATTCCTACCTTAACTTCCCAGGAGATAGAGAAATGGTCAAGGCTAAGCTATCAGGAACTTGCCTTAGAAATCTTTAAACTCTTTGCTACAGATATCCCAAGAGAAGACCTTGAGGGGCTTATAAGAAAAAGTTATGCCCCTTTTCGCACGCAAGAGGTAACCCCTATTAAAAGAGTGGGCCCCATTTACATCTTGGAGCTTTTTCATGGCCCAACCTTTGCCTTTAAGGATATTGCTTTACAGTTTTTGGGTAATCTCTTTGCCTATCTCCTCAAGAAGAATAATCAGAAAATTAACATCTTAGGTGCCACTTCTGGTGACACAGGGGCAGCAGCCATTTCTGGTGTCAAGGGCAAAGAAAACATAGCTATCTTTATTCTTCATCCTCATCAGAGGGTGTCTCCCATACAGGCCCTCATGATGACTACTGTGCTTGAGCCCAATGTCCATAACCTGGCCATAGAGGGGTCTTTTGATGATTGTCAGAAGATTGTGAAGGATCTCTTTATGGATCTTGATCTGAAGAGGAGATACCACCTTACTGCTATAAATTCTATTAACTTTGCCCGAATTCTTGCTCAGATTGTCTACTATTTTTATGCATATTTTAGGGTGAGGGAGCTTGAGGGGGTAGAAGAGGTGCGTTTTTCTGTGCCTACAGGTAATTTTGGAAATATCTTTGCAGGATACATAGCTAAAAGGATGCTTGGCAAGGGGATTGAAAGGCTTGTTCTTGCCACTAATGAAAACGATATCTTAGCTCGCTTTGTGAATAAAGGGGATTATTCAGTAGGAAATGTTATCCCCACTATTGCCCCAGCTATGGACATACAGGTTGCCAGTAACTTTGAGAGGTATCTCTATTATTTCTTTAAGGAAGACCCCGTGAGGACAGCCCAGGCTATGAAGGAATTTCAGGACAAAAAGGCCCTTACCTTTACTGAAGAAGAGGTGAAGCTTGTGCAAAGAGATTTTCTTGCCTGCGCAGTTTATCGAAGGGAAATCTTAGAGACTATAAAGGAATTTTATGAAAACTGGGGATATCTCCTTGATCCCCACACGGCTATAGGGGTAAAGGCTGGCCTTACCTTTAAAGATGAAAGACCCATGATTTGTCTCTCTACAGCACATCCTGCTAAGTTTCCCGAAGCTGTAAGAGAGGCAATTGGGAAGGATTTTCCCTTACCACCTGAGATTGAAGAGCTTAAACATAAGCCTCAAAGATATGAGGTCCTCAAGGCTGATCCGAGAGAAGTAAGGTCCTATCTTGAAAAACATGCCCTCCTCTAAATAAGCTTTTCCTTGACAACTCTTTCAAAAAGCTTTAAATTTATAAGAGTTCTTTAGGGAGGTCAAAGATGCAAAAACTTAGAGTCTTAAGAGATAAAATTACCCTTGTAGACCCTGCTTATCCAGAGCTATACAAAGAATTTTTCCCTTATACAGAGCCTCCTAAGATCTTTTTTGATGGTAAATATATTCCACCCCAACCTGCGGAAAACTTTTATATTACCGATACTACTTTTAGGGATGGCCAACAGGCGAGAACTCCGTATACCCCTGAGCAAATTGAGACCCTATACAAGTTCCTTCACAAACTTAGTGGCCCCAAGGGGATAATAAGGAAGACTGAGTTCTTCCTCTACACAGCCAGAGACAGAGAGGCCTTAGAGAGATGTCTTTCCTTGGGATATCAATATCCAGAGATTACAGGCTGGATCAGGGCCAATAAAGAGGATCTTAAATTAGTTAAAGAGGCTGGTCTTAAAGAGACAGGGATGCTAACCTCCTGTTCAGATTATCATATTTTTCTAAAATTAAAAAAGACAAGGAAACAGGCTTTAGAGGATTATCTTGCTGTAGTGAAAGAGGCCCTCTCTTATGGGATTAGGCCAAGGTGCCACTTTGAGGATGTCACCAGGGCAGATATTTATGGTTTTGTTGTCCCCTTTGCTATTGAGCTCATGAAACTTAGAGAGGAAAGTGGTATTGATATAAAGATAAGACTTTGCGACACCTTAGGGGTAGCTGTCCCCTATCCTGAAGCAGCTCTCCCTATAAGTGTTCCCAAATTAGTAAGAGTTCTCATTGATGAGGCAGGGGTTCCTGGGGAATTACTTGAGTGGCACGGACATAATGACTACTACAGAGCAGTTATCAATGCTACCTATGCCTGGCTCTATGGCTGTGCCTATGTAAATACTTCCCTTCTTGGCATTGGAGAGAGGACGGGAAACACCCCCCTTGAAGCCATGGTCTTTGAATACATTGCTCTAAAGGGAACAAGTGATGGTATGGATACTACCATTATCACCGATATAGCCAACTACTACAAAAATCATCTCCATGAAAAGATCCCCCCAAGACAACCCTTTGTAGGAGAGGATTTCAACGCTACCAGGGCAGGGATCCACATTGATGGCCTTATTAAAAATGAAGAAATATATAACTCCTTTGATTCTATGAAGGTCCTAAAAAGACCTATCCAAATCATCATCACAGATAAGAGTGGAACTGCAGGAATAGCTTACTGGATAAATACCCACTTCAACCTCACTGAGGATCAGGCCGTAGACAAGAGGCATCCAGGAGTGGTTAAGATCTACAAAAAAATTCAGGAACTTTACGAGAAAGGAAGAATCACTGCTATCTCTAACGAAGAAATGCTTGCCCTTACCAGAAAATATCTCCCCGAACTCTTTGAATCCGAATTAGACCACCTGAGGAAGTTTGCTAACAAGGTCCTCATCCAATTCATTGAAGAGTTAGTGCAGGAAAAAGAGATGGCCACCCTTGAGGTGGATAAAATTAAAACTCTCTTAAAGCGCTTTTTAGCTGAACATCCCTATGTGCAATTCCTTTATATTGTGGACACCGAAGGTAAACCTCTCTTAGGCCTCACCGATGACTTAGAATTTAAGAAAAAATTTGAAGAACTTTTAACGTCGGATACCTTTGAGACCAGAGACTGGTTTATAAATCCCATGAAAACAGGCAAGATCTATGTTTCTCCCTTTTATACCTCTAAGATTACCAATAAACTCTGTATAACCGTTTCAGCTCCAATAAGGAATGCCGAAGATGAGATTGTGGCTATTCTGGGTATGGATATTCGTTTCGAAGATCTGGTAAAAATGGAAAGGGAAAATGTTTTTTAGACTTATCCTTTTCTTCCTTTTTATCTCTCCTCACCTCCTTTTTGCCCAAACAGAAAAGGAACCTCCCCTTATTACCATTACTCCACAGGCCTATACAAAAACCGTGGTCAGGGTCCCTAATTTCGAAGGGGACACTAAAGGAGAGGTAAGTTCCTTATTAAGGAATCTCCTTAATCTCCATCTTTTTTGCGTGGCTTTGGAAGAGCCCCCTTTACCAGGTTTTAAGGCCAAGGAATATTATGTAAAAGGTAAGATAGAGGCTAAGGGGGGCAGATTAATATTCACGGGAGACCTTATAGACACTTTAGAAAACAGGGCCCTAAGAAATTATAAAGTTGAAGCCTCTTCACAAGAGAGACTTACCTATGCCCTTGCCGATCAAATTATAAGAGATATTTCTCCCTATCAGGGCCTTAGTGCTACAAAAATAGCCTTTGTAAAAAGAGAGGCCACAGGAGATCATCTCTATGTAATGGACTTTTCCAAGAAAAACTTAAGGAGGATTAAAAGCGCAAACCTTATCCTCTTTCCTAAGTTTTCTCCCAGTGGGAAAAAACTTGCCTTTTTGATCTATGACGGCAAAGATTACTATTTAGAGTTAACCAGCTATCCCTATACAGAAGGCAAGCGATATAAAATTTCTGGCCTATCTTCTGCTCCCCTATGGATGCCTAATGAAAGGGAGCTTCTTTTAACCCTTGGTAAGGAGGATGAAATAAATATCTATCTCTTTGACCCGGAAAAGGAAGAACTTAAAGCCCTTACTTCAGGTAGAGGAGTGCATCAAGCAGGGAGTGTAAGCCCTGATGGAAAGTGGGTTGCCTTTGTGGGAGATAGGACTGGCAAACCACAAATATATCTTCTAAATTTGGAGAATAAAAAAATACAAAGGGTCTCTTTTGAGGGTAATTATCATACCTCACCACGCTTTTCCCCAAAGGGACCTCTTCTCCTCTACTTAGCCCAAAGGGGTGGAAAAAATGAACTCATCCTCTATCACCTACAAAGGGGTGAAAAAAGAAAACTCAGTCTTCCCCTTTCCATAAATGATCCTGCCTTTTCTCCCAGTGGGGAATATTTAATCTTTGCCAGCAAAGGTAGATCTGGAGCAGGACTTTATCTACTACACCTTGACTCTTTGATTTTTCATCCCTATCTGCCCTTTAGTCAACTCTATTATCCCGATTGGGGAAAGATGTAAGGAGGGAGTAAGAGTGGAAAAGAGCATTACAGAGCGGGTGAGAGACTACATCTATCAAAATGATCGGCTCTTTAAGTTTTTAGGTGCACGCATAACACACATGGAAGAAGGATCTGCTCAGGTAGAGATGATAGTTACTGAGGAACATCTCAATGCTGCTCAGGTCTGTCAAGGAGGGGTTATTTTTACTCTTGCCGATCTTGCCTTTGCCTTAGCTTCAAATTCATATGGGACCTTAGCCTTAGCTATTAAGGCCTCTATAACCTATATTAAGCCAGCCAAAAAGGGAGACCTACTTATAGCTAAAGCTGAGGAATTCAGCAGAAGCAAAAGCCTTGCCACCTATCACATAACTGTTTTTCGAGGTCCTACTCAGGAGAAAATTGCCTTTTTTGAAGGCATGGTCTACCGCTTTGATAAACCAGTATTTCCAGAAAATAGTTAAGAACCTTGTAAACAAGGGGGTTGTCAAATGCCTATCGTGACTATTAAATTATTCTCTGGAAGAAGTAAGGAAGTTAAGAAAAAGATTGCCCAAGAGATTACTGATTCTTTAGTAAAAAATTTACAAATACCCCCTGAGGCAGTAATAATTATCTTTGAAGATGTAGAGAAACACGACTTTGCTCAGGGGGGAGTAATAGCCGAAGAAAGTTCATAGAAATCCAGACCTTGGGTATCAATACCCACAATAGCTGGAAAACCCTCAACTTTTATGCGGAAGAAGGCCTCGGGACCAAGCTCTTCCCAGGAGAGAACCTCCATTTTTTTTACAAACTGGGAGAGATAGGCCCCAGCTCCTCCAAAGGTTATAAAGTATACAGCTTTATATCTTTGATGAAGGGCTCTGACCTCAGGAGATCTCTTGCCTTTACCCATGGTAGCGGCAAGACCAAGGCTTAACAATTCAGACATATAGGCATCCATCCTTCCAGCAGTAGTTGGCCCACAGGAGCCCATAATCTTTCCTGGAGGCGCAGGAGTAGGCCCTACATAATAAATAAGCTGGTTGGTGAAATCAAACTTAAAAGTTCCCTCTTTAATAGAAGATAAAATCTTTTTGTGGGTAGCATCGCGGGCACAAAGAAGCCACCCGTCAAGAGATACCAAATCCCCTGCCCTTAACTTGAGGAGCTCCTCTCTATCTCTAAGAGGAAAAACTATTTGCATGAAGTTCCAGAGCCCTACTCTACTTTAAAAGCACTTTAGTGTAACACTTTCCGCAAACTTTTCCTTGTCCTGAGGGCTTACCTGTTTGGTAAGATCGGCAAGGGTTACATTTTTTAAAATACATTCAATATAGTTTGCCAATTTTTTCCAGATAGGGTAGGCAATGCATTCATCCACTTCGTCACAGCCTTCACTGGGATCTAAACAGGAAGCTACACACACTGGCCCCTCTAAGGGTTCTAAAACATCGTAAAGATTAATCTCCTCAGGAGGTTTTCTCAAGACATAGCCACCTCCAGGGCCTCTGGAAGAGCGAATAAGGCGTGCCTGTCTAAGCCGATTAAGTATCTGAGCTAAATAGACCCGCGAAATTTTCTGTTTTTCCGAGATTTCATCTAAAGTGACCCCATTGGGATAGGCTTTGGCAATTTCATACATGGCCCTAACTGCATACCTACCTTTGGTAGAAAGCCTAAACATAATATAGCCTCCTTTAGTGAATTTTGTTATTTATTTTTATTTTTCATTAATATAATTTAAATTACAAAAATATCAAGAGTAGTTTAGAAAAAATTAGAAAAAATCCTGATAACTTCTGAGGACAGAACCTGAAAATCACTGAGCGAACCTCTCTGCCTTAATTCTCCTTGTCAAGTGAGATTTAGAACTATATCCAAGAAAAGCCCTTGACGAACAGATCCTTTGGCCATATAATCTAAATAAGGAGGTTGGCATGTTTAACCTAAGGCTAATAGGTCTCTTTTTATTTTTCTTTTTTTTCAACTTATCTCTTGGGTATGCAGAGGATGGAGAAAAACTTTTTAAAAGTAAAGGTTGTGCAAGCTGTCATAGCCAAAGTTTTGATTTCTTTGCTCCCTCTTTAAAAACCATCTCTAAAAGTTATAGAAATAAAAGAGTAGAATTAATAAACTTTCTACAGGGAAAATCTCCAGGTCTTATATATAAAGAACCTAAAAGCATGAAAAATATTGTTAATAATATCACTAAAAAACTCACACCAGAAGAACTGGAAGCCCTAACGAACTATCTTCTCTCACATTAATGATCCGTGATCTATGAAGATCTACTCGCCTTTTGGCTTGCCTTTATAATCTGGGAGTTTATTCCCGCTTCCCTTAACCATGCCCATCCTGCTTTGGTTAAAATACCTCTTTTCCTGGCAAAAGAAACCCTCTTTTTTGCTTTACTTTTTAGTCTTCGCCAAAGATTCTCCCCCTTGTCTAATCCCCTTCCCTCTTTCATAGGAAGGGCTGGTTTACTACTGCTCTTTTTCTTCTATATCTTAGACCTAACCTATTTTGGCCTAAAAGGTTTTCTTTATCCCTATTATTTTTCCTCTTTTTTTGTGCTTCTTTGGTTTCTTCACTATTATCTTGCCTATAAACTAATTCTCTATCCTCTAAAATTTGGCTACTTACGTATACTTTTGGGCCTGTTACTACCCTTCGTTATTTTACTTTTCCTTGATGAGGCCTTAGAGTATATAGGGCTTAGCTTTAAGGGACAATTTTTACTCACTTTAAGTATCGTCCTTCTTCTTTCCCCTTATTTGATCATAAAAATCTGGCCTGTAAGGAAAATGCCTATGGGAATCTTGCGTGATATGATTGCCCAATTTTTAAAGATCCAAAAAATCAAGCTCAAAGATTTTCTCATTATTCCGCCCATAGGGGCTAAATTTTATACAGCAGGCATTCTTGGGTTCATACCACCTTTTAGATATCTTTTCTTTTCTTCAAGCCTTTTAGAGATCTTGAGAGAAGAAGAAATCCTTGGGGTTGTTGCCCATGAAATTGGCCATCTTAAGAAAAGACATGGCTATCTCCTCTTTTTTGTGCTACTCACCTTTCCTCTCTTTTTATTTAATCTCCTCTATCTCTTTCTATTAGGTTTTACCTTCTTTTTTGCTACCCAAGAGGAATTAATAAGCTTTCTTAAAAGCCCCAAGGGAGTGTATCTTGACATAGCCCTTAGCCTCTGGTTACTTGCCTTTGCCATCTTTTTCTTTCGCTTTGTTTTTGCCTATTTTTTGAGAAATCTGGAAAGGGAAGCAGACCTCTATGCCCTCTATCTTTTAAAAGATCCTGAACCCCTTACTTCAGCCCTTTACAAAATAGGAGAAATAACAGGACAACTCTTTCGTAAATCCTGGCATCATTTTGGTTTATGGGAAAGAATTAACTTTATTAGATTTGCCTCCCATTATCCAGAAATAATCAAAAAACATTCAAGAAAAATTAGAAAATTTTTGGCCCTATGGTTTTTAATTAACCTCTTACCCCTCCTTCTCTTTCTCTTCTTAGAAGGTGACATTTTAGAAAAAATCTTGAAAAATTTTCTCTCTTGGGTAAGTTAAAACTCATGTTAAGAGCGCCTTATCGCAGATATGAAACCTTCTATATCTACGCCTTTAGAGAGGGCCATCCAGCTTTAAGAGACCTTGATGATCCTGATCTCATCGGCTATTGGGAAGAAGATGGCTTAGGAGTGCTCTTTTTTCATAAAGCCAAAGATGAACTAATAGAGACCTTAAGCAAAAAATATAATCTACAGTTGGAGATTAAAGATGTCATTCCCTACACCCAGTGGAATGAAAAAAGGATTCCTCAACCCTTTCAAATAGGTCCTTTCAAAATTGCTCCACTCTGGTTTGAGGGTGACTTTGATATAATTTTTGATCCCAGTGTAGTCTTTGGCGAGGGAACCCATCCCACTACTACCCTTATGTTAGAGATGAGTTGGGAGTTTTTTCAGGAAAAAGGGCTTCCCAGGGGGGTTTTAGATCTGGGATGTGGCTCAGGTATTTTGACCCTCTTCTGGGCAAAATTAGGAGCAAAAGTGATTTCCCTTGATATCAATCCTCTCTGTGTGAAGGTTACCAAAAAAAATCTCCAATTAAACGGTTTAGAAGCAGAAGTAATAGAAGGGGATGTTCGCACCTACCCTTTTCCTGCAGCAGAGCTCTATTTAGCTAATCTTTACAAGGGATTACTCTTAGAGCTCTTTGAGAGACCTTCTTTCTTTCAGGCAAAATATCACCTACTTTCAGGATTTACTACGGGGATGGAAGAAGAAATTCTAAAGGGGCTTAAAAATAAGCCTGTAAAGGTAGTTAAAAGAAAAGAAAAAGAGAACTGGGTTAGCTATCTCCTATGTCAGAGTTAATTCTCACTGTTGATGTGGGGAATACAGCAACTACTTGTGGGCTTTATGAAAAGGAAGGCCCTATTAAGGCCCTCTTTAGTTTTAAAACCACGATGGTCACTTCAGCTGAAGAACTTCTGGCTAAAATTAATCAGTTTTTCATCCTTTACAAAGTTTCCCTTACGGAAATTAAGGGACTAAGCCTCTCCTCAGTTGTCCCCCCTTTGGAGGACTTTTGGGTAGAACTGGGAAAGAGATGGCTTGCTCGAGAGGTAGTGGTAGCTTCTAAGGAGACTGTTCCCCTAAGTCTTGATTTAAAATATCCTACAGAGGTTGGCGCTGATAGACTGGTAAATGCCCTTGCTGGCTGGCGAAAATATAAAAGGTCTCTTATTATAGTAGACTTTGGCACAGCCATTACCTTTGACTGCCTTTCAAGTGAAGGGGTCTATCTTGGGGGAGCCATTGCTCCAGGGCTCTTTCTCTCCATGGAAGCTTTGTTTCGGGGCACAGCGAAACTCCCTCGTATTGATTTGGCAACCCCTCCAGAAAGGGTTATAGGGAAAGACACGGTCTCTGCCCTAAAAAGTGGCTTACTCTTTGGTTTTGTAGGGCTTACCGATTATTTAGTCAAGAAACTTGCCCAGGAAATGGCTTCCTCACCACTTGTTGTGGCAACTGGTGGTTTAGCAGGCCTTATAGCCCCTCTCTCAGAGACCATTCAAAAAATAGATCCCACCCTAACACTTGATGGACTCTTCTTTTTATGGAAAGATCGCTTTACATAGGTATCATTCAACCTTCCAGCCCTCCAGAAAGGGAGCTCTTAGAGAAGGGTCTTGAGGTATTGAGAAAAAAGGGTATCCCCTTTAAAAGCCTTGTTGACTTAGAAGAGAGTCCTCCCTCACATAAAGCTTTCTTACTTTATGAGGCCCTAACCTGTGGCAAATTTACCCATCTCTGGGCTGTAAGAGGAGGAGCTGGGGCTTGGAAACTTCTACCCTATCTGGATGACCTCTTTAAAGAGAGCTATGTTAAGCAACCCTATTTACCGCAACTTATAGGGTTTTCTGACATCACCATTCTTCACGCCTATTTTTGGCAGAAATTTGGTAAAAAAGGGCTTCATGCCCCCATGATCGTCCATCTCCCCAACTTAGTGGGGGAAGCTAAAGAATTATTGTGGAAAGTCCTTCATCAAAGCTGTAAGGAAGTGAAGCTTTCTGGAAGGGCCTATCAAGAAGGAGAGGCCTCTGGCTATCTCCTGGGAGGAAATCTATCTATAGTGGCCTCTCTTTGTGGGACCCCCTATTTTCCCTTAAAGCAAGAACTAATTTTATTTTTGGAAGATATTGGTGAAAAACCCTATCGTTTAGAAAGGGCTTTCCTTCAAATCCTCTTTAGTTTGCCAAAAGGGCTTTTAAAAGGGATTGTTATAGGAGATCTGGGCGATATGGAGGCAAGTAAACTCCTTACCTCCCTTAGAGAATTTTTGCCTTCAGAGATACCCATTGCCTATGCCTTCCCCTTTGGGCATATACCCAACAATTGTCCTCTGCTTTTTGGGGCTAAGGCCAAGCTTAAAGTAAGGGGAGAAGAGGCCATCCTTAATTTTCCTCTCGATTAAAGGCCTCGATAAAGGCCTCCCATAAGGCCTCTTCCTCGAGACAGGCCCTCTCTTCACAGGTAGAGGGAAAACAAGGTCTACAAGATAGAGGAAGACTAATAATGGTTATCTTTTCACCTATAGGGCGAAAGACCAGCTCATCACTTGGACCAAAGAAAATAAAGGATTTAAGACCCAAAAAACTTGCCAGATGAGAAACACCACTATCATTACCCACATAAATCTTGCCTTGGGCAAGGGTCTTTGCTAAGGAGAGTGTGTCTCTAAGAATGAGTAGATTATCCACTTTACCTATAAGCCATTTTTCTGCCTCACCAGCAATGTAGAGCACATCCCATTGATGGTCCCGTAAGAGCCTCTCTATTTTCCTAAAGAGGCTAAAGGGGGGATTTTTCTTGGGGGAGCCAGAGCCAGGATGTATAAAAGCAAGCCTTTTATCTTTTGGGACATACTCACTAAAGGGTAATTTGGACGAAAAATCTAAAGGTAATCCTAAGGATTGAAGATAATATATGGGAAGCCAAATCCTTTCCTTAGGGAAAGGTTTCAGATTACCTTCAAGACTGATAATAATCTTTTTTTCGAAGGGTTGAGAAAGAAAATAATTTAAAAATTCACTGCTATAAATAGCCTGAGCCCACCCACAATGCCTTGCTAAGCAGAGGTAATCGCTATGACCGAGAAAAACCACTTGATAGCCAAGTCTGTTTAAAACCTCAGCTACTGGGAAGGTAAGAAGGGTATCGCCTAAACCTCCCCTTCTATAAAGAAGGGCTCTCTTCATAAAGGTAATTTAAAATTTTTGAGGTTAAAATACCCAAACCAGTCAAACCACTAAATAGCCTGCCCAATTAGGAAGACAACTTCCACCATGAGGACCATGAGTAGAAGTGTAAAATACTCTTTAGGAACTTACCAAGCATAGTTTTTTTTAAGAAGACTCCCTGCTAAACAAGTTTCTCAAGTAGGCTTTTAGTGAAAGACTTTGACCCTTTAAGCCAAATTTTTCTCTAATTCTTTTCCGATAGAAATCTACCGCATCTTTACTCAGATTAAGGATTTGACAAATTTCCTCGGAGGAGTAGCCCTCCTTAACAAGTAGAGCCACTTGAGCTTCCTTGGTGCTTAGCCCTGCTAAAGGATGAAGAGACCTTAAGCGTCTTTCTCTAAACTCCTGAAGGGCTTTAAGGGTATCTGTTCTTAAAGTTTCCAGTTCAGGCGGAAGCTTTCCTTTTATAAGCTCTAAAAAGGGGAACAAGACATGGTTTACCAAGAGATCCCACTCTGAAGACGGGGCCCTTTCTTCGCTTTCTTTCCTCTCAAAGGAGGATATAGAAATTTGCTCTTGGGGCAGTTCCTCATGAATGAGGATAACCATTTTAGGCCTACCTTTTAAGGCAAATATAGTTAAAAGGTAGGAGACCCTTCCTCTTTCAGGATCTATGAGGCTATATATCTTTTTATAAAGACTTTTTTTACCAGCGAGAACACTCTCTAAGCCCTCTTTAATTTCTAAGGATTCTACCTTCTCCTCTTCAGAGAGGTTATCAAAGAGTTTAAGATAATTTGTGCCAATGCAATCAGGTCTGACCAGAAGCCCCCTCTTAAGGGCGCTTTCTTGCCAAGTCTTGTTAGTAGCAAGAATATTGCCTCGTTCGTCAAGAAGGGCAATGTAGCCTGGAAAGTGGTCAAAAAATTCTAAATAGACCTTTGGTTTAAGAACAAATTTTCTCATAGGAGAGAGAACACTTACCAGCGCATAAGAAGTCCTGCAAAGGTAAAACCTCCTCCAAAGGCAACCATAAGGACTAAATCCCCCTCTTTTAGACGCCCTTCTTTTTCTGCTTCATAAAGGGCTATAGGGATACTTGCTGCCGAAGTATTCCCATAGCGCTGTATGTTAACAAAGACCTTGTCTTTGGGGAGCTCAAGTCTTTCTCTAAGATATTCAATTATTCTCAAATTGGCCTGATGAGGTATAACTAAGCCAAGATCCTTTGCCGTGATTTGATTCCTCTCTAAGAGTTCTAAGGCAATTTTTTCCATCATGCGGGTGGCTATTTTAAAAACTTCTCTTCCTTGCATGCGAATATAATATTCTTCCTTAGGAAGCCTCTTATCAAAGGGAAAATAGGCCGATCCCCCACCTTTAAGGGTTAAGAGATGCCAATTGGAACCATCTGCCCCAAGGATAAAATCTATAATACCTCCCTTATCTTTTTCTACACCTCCCAAGACCACAGCCCCAGCCCCATCCCCAAAGAGAACACAGGTTGTCCTATCCTCCCAGTTGGTCTTGCGAGTAAGGGCTTCAGCTCCCACTACCAAAATCTTCCAGTGGGGATTATTCCTTATTATTTGATCCGCAAGACTTAAGGCATAGAGAAAACCAGAACAGGTAGCCGAAAGATCAAAGGCTCCAGCTTTAGTAGCAGAAAGGCCTTTCTGAAGTAGGATAGAAAGAGAGGGCATAAGAAAATCAGGGGTAAGGGTAGCACATATTATAAGATTGAGCTCATCTGGAGAGACCTTAGCTCGCTCTAAGGCCTCACGGGCTGCCTTTATGGCATAGGTGCTAATAACTTCCTCGTCACCTAATATATGCCTTTCTTTGATGCCCGTTCTCTCCGTTATCCAAGTGTCAGATGTATCAACCATCTTTTCCAAGTCGTGATTTGTAAGAATTTTAGGGGGCACAGCCATCCCACAGCCAAGGATTTTAGAGGAAACCTCAGACCTCAACTCCAACCTCCTCAATTTGATGTTTTTCTATGGCCCTCTCTAAGATATTGGCCAGATCTAACCGAGCAAAATGTAGGGCCTGCCTTATGGCATTTTTGATGGCCAAAGGATCCGATTTGCCATGAGAGATAATCACATTCCCCTTGACCCCGAGAAGGGGAGCTCCTCCATATTCTCGCCAATCTGTTTTCTTCTTAAAGGCCTTTAAGGCACCCTTAGATAAATACATACCTAATAAGTAAAGATAGGACTTCTTAACCTCATTTTTCAACATCTCAAGTATAGTCTCCGCTAAGCCCTCAGAGAGTTTGAGACATATATTGCCAATGAATCCATCACAAATGACAATATCAACTTCCCCCTTATAAATGTCTCTCCCTTCAATATTGCCATAGTAATTAAGAGAAGAGGAAGAAAGCAATTTATGGGCCTCTTTAACTAATTGGTTGCCCTTACCTATCTCTTCACCAATAGACAAAAGGGCTACCTTGGGATTGGTTCTACCCCAAATATTTTCTAAAAATAGGGTTGCCATAACAGCAAACTGATAAAGATCGTAGGGTTTAGAATCCACATTAGCCCCAGCATCTATTAAGACCATGGGCTCCTTTAAGGTGGGTAATAGAGTTGCTATGGCTGGTCGCCTAACTCCCTTCAATCGTCCTAAAATAAAGATACCTCCAGCAACCACTGCCCCAGAGTTCCCCGCTGACACAAAGGCCTGTGCCCTATTTTCTTTGAGTAAGTCAAGCCCCCTAAATATAGTTGCTCCCCTTTTTCTCTTAATAGCTTCACTTGGAGACTCATCCATACGGATATATTCTTCCGTAAAGATAAATTCAACCCTATCTCTGGGAGAAAAGTCTTTGAGGACCTCTTGGGGCCCCAAGAGGAGCAAATAGAGATCTGAATAGGCCTTTAATGCCCTTTTAGCTCCCTCCAAAACAGCCTGGGGGGCAAAATCTCCCCCCATGACATCTACAGCTATGTAATGCATGTAAACTGGAGATTAGACTTCGGATTGTTCTATAAAGGTCTTACCTCTGTAAAAGCCACATTTGGCACAAACGCGATGAGGCAATTTAAAAGATTTACACTTAGGACAGATGCTCCCAGAAGCTGGTTTTAAGGCCTGATGGGCCCTCCTCATCCCCCTTCTGGATCTGGATGTCTTCCTTTTAGGAACAGCCATTTTACCCCTCCTTTATAACCGTGTTTTCACCCTTGCTGAGAAGATCCTTTAGCACAGCAAAGGGAGATGTCTTTTTGAAAATTTTACACTGGCATTTTTCTTTATTCAGATTTACCCCACAATTAGGGCAAAGTCCTTTACAGTCAACCTGGCAAAGATTTCTAAAAGGTAAAGCCAAAATTATCTCCTCCATAAGTATATTATAAAAAGAAATAAAAGACTCTTCGTAAAAACTGACCTCCATTTCCTCCTGCTCTAATTCTTTTTCTTCCTCTATATTTAGAGATTTTCTTGGCAATAAAAGAACTTCAAAGGTTTCCTCTATGGGGAACTCATAGGCTTCAAGACATCTATCACACACTAATTCTAAGGAGCCTTTAAGAAAACCTTTTACCTCCACTTGGTATCCCAATCTCTTAATCTTTATTTGCCCTGCAAAGGGTTTCAAGATCTTGAAATCACCCTCCAGGGGTTCAAAATGCTCAAAATTAATAACTAAGCCCTCTGGGGGGATCTCATCAATTAATATACCCCAACTATTTAAGTCCTTTTGATTTTTCATAAATAGATCACCCATTTTTGTTATACCTTAAACATAATACAAAAAGCCCCTTTGTCAATGAAAATAGAGAATGTTCTAAAACATGTAAACTATCCTACACTCGTTAAGCTTAAGATAATCCCTCCGTCACTTATACTGAATTAGGATTCTCGCTAAAGTTTTTTCTCTATTTCTTGCAAGATCTCTTCAATTGAATTCACCCTGAGGGTCAATCTGTGAAGTCTTTTTAAAAAATCTCTATCCTCAATCCTCTTTATGCGCTCAGACAAGTCTTTTTCTACCCTCCCAAACCTCTCCTCTAAGGCCTCAAGCACCATCTCCTGAGCATCAAGGATGAGCCCTTGCTTAAGCCCCTGCTGAAGCCCTTGCTG
>Ga0209394_1000548_pt1 | contig 28959 bp, 30 predicted proteins | sample JNZ201metaG_FD_184122 | JGI IMG/M metagenome (GOLD analysis project Ga0209394, IMG submission 184122) | Hot spring microbial communities from Jinze hot spring, China to study Microbial Dark Matter (Phase II) - JNZ 20120812A (SPAdes) (version 3) ... | reverse complement strand
AAAGTTTTACAACTTATACCAGGGTTCTCGATGCTTCCCATAGATGATAAACAGCTCAAGATAAGTGAAGAAAAGATGGAGAAGTGGCTTGCGATAATGGATTCTATGACTTACGAAGAGCTCAAGAACCCTAAGATAATAGATAAATCAAGAATTATTCGTATAGCTAGAGGATCTGGTACAACAGTTGAAGATGTTAAAGAGTTGCTGAAGTACTACGAGATGGTAAATACCATGATCAAGAACATAAAAAGAAGAACGGGAATTTTTAAGAAGATGGGTATAGATTTATCGAAACTCCAGATAGAGGGTATTGAGGATACGGGTTGAATAAAGATATGAATATCCTGGATAAAGCTATCGAAATTCTTAAGAAATACCCTCTATGCGATAGGTGTTTAGGAAGGCTTTTCGGTTACCTAGGTAAAGAACTCTCTAACCTAGATAGAGGGAAAGCCCTAAAATTACTCATAGTGCTTGATCTACATAGGAGACTGCAGGAAAATGAAATAGATCTAGATACTGCTAGAAATATAATCCTAAATACTCAAAAAGCTGATGTGCTGAAAAATCTGAACCTAGGTAGTCATGAAGATGGTCTACGGTATTGCTATATATGTGGTAATAAAATTGAGGAATGGATAAACACCTTCTCCGAAAAAATAGCTTCAGCTATTGTGTCACTAAACGTTCCTTCCTTTATTGTAGGTGTATCCTCGATTGACGAAGCTTCGGATAGAGAGAGCGAGATAGCTAAAGAATTCGACCTAAAATATTGGGAACACATCAAAAGAGAACTGAAGAGAGAAATAGGCAAAAAGGTAAGGTCGTTAGTAGGAACAAGAATAGATTTTGAGGATCCGGGAGCAACATTTATAGTCAATATAGAGAGCGGTAGTGTAGAGATAAGCTATTCGTCATTACTTGTATATGGTCGTTACTGGAAGTTTGGTAGAATGATCTCACAGAACAGGTGGATAGATAGAGGGGAAGGAAGAAAGTACGACCTATCTATTGAAGATGTTGTTATCTACACAAAAAACATATTGAGAGCCAATGACTACGCCATACATATCGCAGGTCGTGAAGATGTTGATGTGAGAACCCTCGGTAGCGGAAGACCTATAGTGATAGAGTTCAAGACCATCAATAGGGATGTATCAATTGAGGAAGTGGAGAGAATACTAAACAGTTATACACCTTGGCTTAGCTTCAGATTAATGATGAGGGTTAACAGAGAATTTGTATCGAGAATGAAGAGTAGTGCTAAGTCTTCTAGGAAAATCTATAGAGCGATAGTGTACACAGAGATACCTACTTCCGAAGAAAACATGCGCTTTCTTGACTCGTTTTTCAAAGATAGAGTTATCGAGCAGAGAACACCCACAAGGGTTCTAAGACGTAGGAAAGATGTTGTTAGAAGAAGAAAAGTTTATCGTGTAAAGTCAGTACATCTAGCTCCACACCTCTTTGAGGCATTAATCGAGTGTGATGGTGGCCTTTACGTGAAGGAACTTGTAACTGGAGACAATGGTAGATCTACTCCAAGTTTCTCAGAAGTTTTGGGTTGTAGAACAGAGTGTGTGATGCTTGATGTTCTTTATGTTCATGAGTACATTTAAGCTTTATCTTATACTACATCATTAGATCGGTATCTACTGGTGAAGAGGGGAATAATTTGGTAAAAGCTCCACAGGGATTAAGGCACAGAACTAGAAAGATCATGAAGAAAAGCGTTAGAGAGAAAGGTGCTGTACCTTCACTCAGTAAGATCTTGATAGAATACAGAGTTGGTGACAAAGTCTATATAGATGTTGATCCAGCTATCCATGGTGGTATGCCACATAGGAGATACATAGGTAGGGTTGGTACTATTGTAGGATTCAGAGGTAGAGCTCTTGAAGTCGAGCTTAGGATTGGTACAAAAACTAAAAGGTTATTCTTATTACCTGAACATTTGAAACCGGCTTTTGATGTAAATGAGAGAATCAAAGAGACGTTGATTAAGCTTAAGGAACTTGAGAGGATCAGAGAACTGCAAAGAGAACAAATGTTATCACTTTTATCTCAACTTAAGTAGCATACAACCTACCTTTGATTGGTGGTACTTTGTCATACCGAATACTAAATTACCGAGATATCCCGAACCCTATTGCTAAGAAGATTCTCGAAGAATATTTATCGAAACTGTATACAGTAGATGTTGTGGCAGAACCTGCTAGATCAGCACTAGAGTACCTACAGATAGTGTCTAAATGTGGTCCAGGTAAAGCTGAAGAATTGGTTGAGAAACTTCAGCTCATGAAGCTTAAGGATGTAACTATAGCGCTTATACTCAACATACGTCCTACTACATTAGATGAGCTCAGAATGCTTTTAGCTTTTGAAACAGTAACTCCTGAGGAAACAGAACTAAATAAGATTCTCGATCTAGTTAAGGAATATTGTAGCTAATTTTCTATTCATAATCTTTACATACATGGATCTCTTCTTAGGGAATATAGTATGAGATTCAAAGGGAAATTTAGAAGGTCTGGTATAGCTGACGAATATGCTATTGTATTAGACTACATGCCTATGGGCAATCCTTACGATAAACACACCTTTCATAGATCTACACCAGTAGCTCAAGGCATAGGCTCAAAGTATTTCACACTAGTTGAGATTGTTCCACCCAGAGGTAGAAACCTAGCAATAGGTGAGCGAATTCCCATATCTCTATATCCTAGAGGATACGAGATCAAAGTTTTTGATAGACTTGCTTATGAAGATCTTACCTCTGTCGCTCGTGCGAATTTAAACAAAGTTGTTCAAGATATAGTCCTGGAGAAAGAGAAGGTATTTGTCGAATTCTTCAATATTGCGGAGGCCATAAACATAAGGTTACATAGTCTGGAGCTTCTACCCGGTATAGGAAAGAAGACCCTTACATCAATTCTTGAGGAAAGAAGAAAGAAAAGTTTTGAGAATCTTGAAGACCTAAAGAAGCGGGTAAAGATAAGTGATCCAGCGAAAATTATTGTAGAGAGAATTATTCTAGAAATTCGACGTAGTGAAAAATATTATCTATTTGTTGAACCTTTTCCTCCATTACCTGATCATGTCTTCCTGAACTATTTGCAACTACTATATGAAAGAGTAGACTATGTTGAACCATGGTAATGGATCCTCTAAGTCTTTCAAAAAACGAGTTAATTAAATGGATTAAACATACTTTGAAATACTACGGCATCAAACTTAAGAAGAAACTTAGTCAAGTTATGCTTGTAGATCCTAAATCATATAGAAAGATCTTTGATACTGTTGCTAGTGTAAATGATGCACGAAACAATGTAGTTACAGAAATAGGTTCAGGATTCGGGACATTAACAGCATCTCTAGCAAGAGCATCAAATCTTTACATAATCGGTATAGAACTTGACAAAAGATTTGCTCCTATATTAAGGGAGGTGCAGGAGTCCTTTATTAATGTGGATATAGTTATTAGCGATGCGAGACTCCTTCTCCAGTCGATCAGATCTATAGACATGGTTGTTGGAAATCTTCCATACCATATAACATCAGATCTATTAACGGTAATAGGCAAAATCGATGTACGATACGCTTTAGTAACCGTTCAAAAAGATGTTGCTGATAGATTGATAGCTCAACCAGGTACGAAAAATTATGGCAAAATATCGCTATTTACCCAATACCTATTTGATGTAGAGTTGATAGAGATACTACCACCTAATCTATTTGTTCCACCACCAGAGGTTTTTTCAGCTATAGTTCTACTGAAACGTAAAAGAACGTACAAGGAGTACAGCTATGCAGAATCTTTAGTGAAGTGCTTGTTTAGTTTTAAAAGAAAGAATCTATTGAAATCTTTAAAAAGGTGTCTGAAGAAGAACAATATATGTAGCACGGAATTGAGCGAGAAGATATGGAGGAAGAGAGTGTTTCAACTTGCGCCAGAGGATATAGATATATTGGCTACTTTATTGAAGAGAACATGTTTAGAGAAGAAAGAATAGACGAAGTAGTGTTAATGGTTACAGAGAGAGTGTACAAACCTTCGCATGATAGTTATATTCTAGCTTCAACACTCTATGAAGTTCTAAACAACAATGAATTGCGTAGAAATCTGGTTCTCCTTGAAATTGGAAGTGGAACAGGATATATATCGATACGTTTATGTATGTCTATATACAGCAATCCCACGAAATACGTAATAGCAATAGATATTGATCCCTATGCTATTTACAGTTCATGGCTTTCCACAAAAATCAATGGAATGGATATGTACATCGATGTAGTGCAATGTGATAGTGCTTCCTGTATACGTAGCAACTCTATCGATATAGTGTATTTCAATCCTCCCTATCTCCCGGTATGTGATGATATTCCTGAAGCTATTGCATGGAATGGAGGTAAGAATGGTACAGAAATATGGAGGGAATTCTTCAACAATTCTCTAAGAATGTGTAGAGATAGATGTCGAATAGTATTCCTATTTTCATCTCTTCAGAATCTAGAAGAAGTACTAGAACATATACAAATATGTGAATATATTGAGTTACATCAATGTCAAAGCTTTTTCTATGAAACTCTATGCAGTATGGTGGTAGAATGTCGTCAGTAATAGTCAAGGTTGTTGTTGTTGGTATAGAGGGTGAAGCAAATCTAGGGTTTATTGCTAGACTATGCAGAAATTTTGATGTAGATGAACTTGCCCTAGTGAACCCCTTAATCAATCCTTGGTCAGAAGAGGTTCGAAGATATGCTGCAAATGGTGTTGTATTCATCGATAGCGGTAAAATGAAGATCTATAGCTCTCTAGATGATGCTCTTAGAGATGTTGGGTTAGCCGCATGTACATCGGCTGTTATCAATACGGATTCCAGTGATATTCTTAGAAAAGCAATAGAATTAGAGGACTTCATATCCACAGTCCCTAGCTACAGAAGTATAGCCATAGTATTTGGTAGAGAAAGTGTTGGTCTCACAAGAGAAGAGATATCGAAATGTCATCTCCTTGTTCATATAGCTGCAAACCCTGAGTATCCTGTTCTAAACCTTAGTCATGCCATTGGAATAGTTCTCTACAGATTATATAAGACATTAAATAAAACAAGCCTTCTTAACTATGTCGATAAAGTTGATGAAAGACAGTTAGAGATCTTAGAACGATACATAGATGAATTAGCTTATGCTACTGCAAGAGATGAAAGACACAGACAGTTATTTGCATTAACTTTCAAAAGACTTGTGAGAAAATCTATTGCATCAAATCAAGAAGCAGGACTTTTAATAACATTTATAAGGAGGATCGCTAGAAAGCTTAAGTTAGAAGAAAACAACAACAGTACTGAACTTAATGGTGTAAAGATATGCCCTTAAAGCCAGCCCGATGTTATACACATCAAGATAGACCTCCATACACAAGAAAGGAGTATATACATGGAATCCCTATGCCTAAGATAACGAAATTCGTTATGGGTAATACTAAAATAGATGCAGAAGTTAAAGGCGTTCTCATATCACTTGAAAGAGGCTTTATAAGGCATAACGCTCTAGAGGCAGCTAGAGTCATGACCCACAAGTACCTAAGCACAAACGTTGGAGATACAAACTATATGCTTGTGATAAAAATATATCCACACCAGGTACTTAGAGAACACAAAATGATGGCTTTTGCAGGAGCAGACCGTTTACAAGAAGGTATGAGGAGAGCATTTGGCAAACCCATCGGTACTGCGGCTTATGTAGAACCTGAAACTGTAGTTATAGAGATCTATGGGCTTAAACAACATGTAGAACACATTAAAGAAGCTTTAAGAAGAGCTTCAACAAAACTTCCGGTAAAATGCCACATAGATATAGTGTACCTAAAGAAGTAGGAATCATGGATTTCTGCAAAGATTTTGACTTCGATATAGATAGAGTAGTGAAAGTAGTAAAAGAAAATAAAGTCCAAAGGATACTTATCCAGCTTCCTGAAGGATTTTATAGATGTTATAACTATATAGCAAAAAGTATAAGAGATCTAGCTGGAGAGATAGATATTATACTTTCGTTAAATCCTAGTCATGGTCCATGTCTTGTAGATGAATATACAGCAAGAGAGGTAGGTGCAGAGCTTATACTACATTTCGGTCACACAGAATACCCTTTATATAGACCCTCTATCAATACATTATTTGTTCCTGTAGAATATGTATCTGCTGATTTCGAGAAAATAGGGAAAATGATTAAGGATATATGTTCTAAAAACAAAAAGATCTGTATAACAACAACAGCTCAACATACATCCTTAGCGAGAAAACTAAATCATAAAGATTGTGATATTATATTCAAAGGCATTTCTCTAGGATGTATGTCCACCAATGTTAGCGGTTGCGCCAACCTTGTAGTTATTGCTGGAGGAATGTTTAATTGCATTTCTCAATACCTAATGGTAAGGTCCAGAGATCCAACAATCGATGTAATGTGTGTAGATCCCTATACATACAGATTGTGGTCGCCGGTTAAAGAAGTGGATAGAATTATGAGGATCAGACTTTGGAAAACAGCAAAAGCTTCAGAAGGTAGGAGGTGGCTTATTGTTACAGGCTTCTATGGACAATCTAGAGAAGATCTTGTTGATGCTCTGTTGGAGAGGTTGAGGAATAAAGGTCTATACGTAGATGTAGCGAAAGTATTAAAATTGGATAGAAATGTTATCACTAACATAGGGAGCAATTATGATGTTATAGTCGTTGCTTCATGTCCTTATCTAGCGTTTGATTTTTATGACGTAGATGTACCTGTTATAACTCCAGGTGAGGCTTTAATGGTTATCGATGACATGAAGGATAGGTATGTATATCCATGGTGAGAAGCAGGAAAGAGTTAGAGATCCTGCTTAGTAAAGTACCATACTTAATATCGCCATCTATAGCTCTTGAGCAGTATCTATGTGATAGTTCTGTAGCTTCAGAACTTCTCTGGATGGCTCATATGTATGAAGGTATAGTGGGTAAATCTGTTGTTGATTTAGGTTGTGGTACAGGTAGGCTTAGTTATGGGGCGCTGCTTCTTGGTGCTAAGGATGTTATATGTGTAGATATAGATGTTAAGGCGTTAAATGTAGCTAAGGTTTTTCTCGTAAGTGAGGGTTTTAACAATATTCATTTTGTTAATGCTGATGTGAATTTCCTCGATATTAAGAACATAGATACCGTTGTTATGAACCCCCCATTTGGTGTATATAAAAAAGGACTAGATATAGTTTTTCTCAAAAAAGCTCTAGAGTTTAAGCCTAAAGCTGTATACACTATACATAAATATAACCCCGAATCTCATATACTCATCTACAGAACTGTGCAAAATGAAGGATACACAATTAGGAATATGTTAGTGAGGTTCATGTCCATAGGAGCTGTATACCCGAAACATAGAAAACGCATCCACAGGTTTAAGGTATCTATGTACGCTATATCGAGATATAGAGGAATATATGTATGAGCAAAAGGATTGCTTTACCTGGCGAACCTCTGTGTAAAGAAGAGGAGTATTTAGCTCATAAGGGTGTGTATGTAGATGAAAATGGAATCGTTAGAGCATCTATGGTAGGCGAACCTGTTTACGATAATGCGAACAGACGTGTGCAAATAAAGCCAATTAAAGAATTGAAAATACCTAAGACTGGTGAAACTGTCATAGGGTATGTAGATGCTATGAGAGACGATATGGCTTTCATTAAGATAATTGGTTACGATATAGCTAAACCATTCAAACACAGTTTCACGGGAGTACTCCATATATCTCAAGTAACAGATGCTAAAGGTGACAGTCTTTACAACTACGTAAGACCAGGAGATTTGATAAGGGTCAAGGTTCTAAACAGCTATATACCTATACTCGTTACCGCTAAAGAACCCAGACTAGGGGTCATTCTGGCCTTCTGCTCTAGGTGTGGTAACGAGCTCTACAAGGATGGAGATAAACTTAAATGTAGTGTATGTGGTAATACCGAGATTAGAAAAATATCTCTAGACTACATGAAGGTCAAAGGTAAGAGAAATGCCAAAGCCTAGTGGTAGCTATATAGAGAGATCCTTCTCCTATAGCTGTAATAACGTATCAAAATGTCTTGAAATTCTTGAGAAAATAGATGAAGAGTTATCTCTAGAAGCTGATCTGCAAATCGAGATGAGATCTAATAAACTAATCATTAAGGTGATAGGATTGGAGCCTAATGTTATATCAGCTATTACAAAAATCAGAGACTTTCTATCGATGTATGGATCTCCTAAACACGATCCTAAAAGAGGTATTTCTTCAGAAATTATAGTTAGATACACAAAGAGAATGATACCTCTTGATGTTCTTGCCTACGTACTTAAGAAAGAATTCGATATTGATGCAGAAGTAAATGGTTCACTAATATACGCTGATACAGATCTAGATACCGTAATAACTGTAGCAAAAAAGGTTGCTGAAGTTCAGCAGAAAATTGAGTCTATGCCATACTCGAGTAGTCTAAAGAAGTTGCTTATAGCTGCTGTAGCTATATATAATACTAGCCATGTAGAAATCATTGAAGCTCTTCAGAGCCTTGGTTACCTAAATGAGAAAAACGAATTGACAATACCCTGGCTTCAAGCATTAGAAGAACTTGATGATATTTTTAACAAAAATGATGTGTAGCATAAGAATTTATAGATCAAAATATATTGAAGCAATAGTGTAGTGTGTAGCGCTATGGCTGTGAACTTCATATTGAAGAAGTATACAGAAAGAGAGATAAGGATAGTTATACAAGATCAGGATAAATATACATTACCAAATCTGTTAACAAAGCTTGCCTTAAGGAAGCCTGGGGTAACATTTGCAGGATATATAATAGAGCATCCAATGGTGTCTTACCCAGAAGTAGTTATAGTGACAGATGGTACAAAGAATCCTATGGAGATCCTAGAAGAGGTTATAGCAGAAGCAAAAGCAATAGCAATCAAATTCTTAGAAACACTAGATATGGTTCTTAAGAATGCAGCTAAAGAAAGAAACACGAATATTGCTCATCAATGAAGTAGAAGGTCGTATTGTAGCCACAGTATTGAGGGGAAGAGCTAGAATAGAAAACATTATACCTATTGAAAGCTGTGACAAACTAGTAGAATTCCTGGAATCGAGGAAAGGAATAGCTGCAGAAATAAACTATGTACTAGATAATAATGTTTGCAGGAGTATGAGTCAGAAGTCAATTAGCTTATCAGAAATAAAGGATAGAGAGTTAGTAGAAGCAGTAAAAGAAGTTGAAGAAATTATTAAGAAGGCTAAGATGAGAATGATCCAAATTAAATCACGGATGACTAAAATCTAACAATGTGGTTTACATGTTTATGGACTTAGTAGATTACAAATAGTGATGCTATAGAGAATGCGATTTCCTATACACACAATATCGATTCTTATAGTGGCTGATGACACCAGTATAATATACATTAGTATTGGTCTTCGATTCGAGGTAAACTTATATACTGTAAACACGGTACACAATATCGTGCTACAGACTTTACATGAAGATCTCTACATGAAGATGATGGCAGGTTTTAAGTACTGACATATGATGATAAACCCACGCTATGATCTATACCTATCCAAGAACTTCTTTACTATTTCTACAGTTTTAACTGGATCTGCACGTCCTTTAGTTTTCTTCATCACCAGACCAACAATGTAATTTACTGCTCTAGGATTCTCTAAAGCATCTTTTACTGCTCTAGGATTCTCATTCATAACCTCTATAACTGTTCTCTCTAGTGTAGCCTCATCTTCTATTTTTACATATCCTTCACGAATTAAGGTATCAACATCTAGTCCTTCTTTTATAATCATGGGCAGCAATTCTTTGAGCATTTTTATCGATATAACTCCTTGATCTAGATATTGAAGGAGTTTAACAACATGCGTTGGCGCTATCTTCAATGATTTTACATCTATGTTGTATTCTTTTATCCATCGCAAAAAGTCTGTTATAAGTAGATCTGAAAGTTTCTTGTAGTTTGTATACATCTTGGCACAACTTTCGAAGAAGTCTGCAAGCCATTTTGATAGTACTAGAATTGATGCTCTATATTCATCTAGTTCGTATTGTTTCATGAATCTCTCTATTCTTGCATCTGGAAGTTCTGGCATATCTTTAGCCACAGACTCTATAAAGCTCTCAGTTATATGCATAGGCGGTAGATCTGGATCTGGAAAATATCTATAGTCTTCTTCAAATTCTTTAGATCTTAAAGGTACTGTAACTCCTCTATCGCCATCCCAATGTCTTGTCTCTCTCTTTATATCTCCACCTTGTTCCACTATCCTCTTCTGTCTTATTATTTCATATGATAGTGCCTTCTCAACTTCTTTTATTGAGCCTATGTTCTTTACCTCAACTCTACTTCCACCAGCTATAGAGATATTCGCATCAACTCTAAAAGCTCCCTCGAAGGAGGTATCTGTAGCTCCTAGATATTCGAGAATTGCGATAAGTTTTTCAAGAAAAGCTCTAGCCTCTTTAGGGCTCTCTATATCAGGTTCGGTAACGATCTCTAGTAGAGCAATACCAGATCTATTATAATCCACGAGGCTGTAGGGACTAGTATCTATGCTACCTATGTAGTGTATTTTGCCTGGATCTTCCTCAATATTTATCCTTCTTATCCTCACAATCTTTGACTTATTATTACTATAGATCTTTATATAACCATTCCTAGCTATTGGTGTAAGCCCTATACCATCGTACTGACTTATCTGGTAATTCTTAGGTAGATCTGGATAGAAGTAGTGCTTCCTTACAAAAACGAGTTTACCACTTATTTCACAATTAAGTGCTAGAGCTACAGCTATAGCATACCCTATGGCTTTCTTGTTTACAGTAGGTAATGTTCCTGGAAGACCTAGACATACTGGACATACATATGTGTTGGGCTTACCACCTCTATAATCAGTAGGTGTTGAACAGAAAAGCTTACTCTTAAGTGATGTTAGCTGCACATGTATTTCGAGACCTATCTTTACCGATAGTGAAGACATGTTGTATCACACATCAACAATAAAGTCCCTAAGTTTTAGAGCCTCTTCTAGTGATTTAGATATATAGAAAGCTGTAGCCTCATCCATGTAGTTAGTCATGATCTGTAGACCTATAGGAAGATTGTTGTAAAATCCTACAGGAAGACTTAAAGCAGGTCCCCCTATCAAGTTCGCTATAACTGTATTCAAATCAGCATAGTACATTTTTATAGGATCTTCTAGAAACTCTCCTATCCTTGGGGGTAGAATAGGTGTGGTAGGGCTTAGAATGGCATTATATTTACTGAATATCTTGTTAAATGTTTCTTTAAGCATTCTACGAAACCTAAGAGCCTTCAGATAGTACATGTCTCTATACCCCATACTCAGAACATAGGCACCTAGAGCTATCCTCTTTTTAACTTCGTAACCAAACCCCTTTGTTCTTACTTCACGATAAGTCTCTATCCAGCTCTTGTTCTCGACCTCAATCCTTAAACCATATCTAACACCATCATATCTAGCTAGATTCGAACTAGCTTCAGCCATAGATATTATGTAGTAAGCAGCTACACATTGTTTAGCATAAGGTATCTCTATTTCCTCACATTCATGATAACTACAGAGCTTGTCCACAGCTTTGTAGGTTTCATTTCTAACAACATCATCTGAATATTCAAAAAGATCCTTAGCTATTGCTATCTTCAATCTAGGCTCTCTATGAAATAGATCATACATCTCTTCACGTATATCACCAACTTTAGTAGGTAGAGATGTGGAATCCTTTGGATCATGACCCGCTATAACATTCAGTAACATCGCTAGATCATCTGTATTTCTAGCCATAGGACCTATCTGATCCAGGCTACTACCATAAGCTATAAGACCATATCTACTCACAAGACCATAAGTTGGTTTCAAACCAAAGGTAGCTGTAAAAGATGATGGATTCCTTACAGAACCACCAGTATCCGATCCTAGAGCAACAGTTACTTCACCAGCTGCTAACGCTGCCGCACTTCCTCCAGAAGATCCTCCAGGAGATCTAGATAAATCCCATGGATTTCTAGTCACAAAAAATGCGCTTGTTTCTGTAGTAGACCCCATAGCAAATTCATCCATGTTCGTTTTACCTATTATTATTGCTCCTTCACTCTTTAACCTAGTTATTACTGTAGCATCATAGGGAGGTACATAGTTCTCAAGCATTCTGGATCCACATGTAGTTCTAATACCTTTCGTAGAGATATTGTCTTTTACAGCAACGGCTATGCCAAACAACCTAGGATGATTCCTACCATCAGCATATCTCTTTATAAGGTATTCAGCTTCAGCTATAATCTCTTCTAAAGGCCTTAGCGTTATAAATGCTTTTACTTTCTCTTCAACTCTGTAGATCCTATTGTAGACTCTATACAGGTATTCAACTATAAGATTAGGGTCTGAATGAAACAGGTCTAGAAGCTTGTACATGGACAACGACGTCAGATCCAAAGAGAATCACTCAGAAATAGTTCTAGGTGCCTTCACATAGTTATCGATAAGTATAGTATTTTCTTCTAACATACCATGTTCTTCATCAATACTTTCAGTTTCTTCGTCTTCACGTAAAGGAAGCGATATATCATGCACATGATATAGGGGCTCCCAATTGTTTAGGTCTTCCACGGTATTTAGCATATTAAACATATCGATTATATTTTTGACCTCTTTTTGAATTCTGTTCTTCTCATCTTCTGTAAACTTTATTAGCACAAGATTCTCTAAATACTCAATAATATCACTATACATGTTCATTACCTTGTATTTTTCATAATTTCTAGCTAGGTTATAAGGTTTTTATTATCTGAATACTATATTAAACAGAGATTCAGGTGGTAGAATATATATGTAAACGAACTAGTAGAAGAGTTGGTGGAATTTGTTGAAGATAGGTCAATTATCCTCATGGGTATAGAAGAGCTTCAAGCCATGGGATACAACATTATAAGCTTTATCTTGGATCTAGGTCGAGATGTAGAATATGCAGGAATATCTTTTGAATACATCATGGCTCTGAATAAGCTAAGGCCTGTAGCGTTGATAGTACATCTCGATCCCAATAAAGTTAGGAACATGAACATGGAGTATGTAATGAAGGTTCTATTGAGATACAATGGATATCTATACGGTTCTCAAGAAACTGTAGGGTTCCTGGTACCCATCAAGGACAACAACATCAAGTATTTCATCAAAAATACTGTACCTAAATTTATTGAGGAAATCTCTGGATATCGTATAGAGCCACGTATAACTGGATACACTATTGATTTACAGCTCTAAAAAAGAACTAAAGAAGTTCTCCATGTATTAATACAATCTACGGGTATATGTTTTCTGTTCACCACATAATTTATTTAGTATCTAGCTACAGATAATGTGGTGCAGATATCACGAGGTAATGTATGTTAGATCTTAAGGTATAGCACTATGGATAAGGCAATAGTATTTTATATTAGTGATTGGATAGATGAAGAGGATTTTAAACTTCTCACGAAATTCACTAAGTATCTAGGTAGAGAGGAAGGGAAATCAAGATTTCAACTTGATACAAATAAACTTTCTAGAGCAGTTAGAGAGGGTGAAGTAGAGCCTAGTGATGTGCTAGATATACTGATTGATTATGATGCTGAATTCGAGACAGGATGTATAGATGATGTTAGGAAGATTGTTGAAGATTTTATGCCTAAAGTGTTGGTAAAGATGCAGAATAACGAAGTGGTTTTGGTTCCAAGCACTTATCTTGGCGAGAAAATCGATGATGTTAAGAAGAAGGGGTGGATAATATATGAGAGGTCTACGAAGATGTTCAAGCTGCTTAAACCTATGTATTTTTTTGATGTTATTGAGACACTGAAAAACAATGGTATTGTCGTTATTAATGAGAGCAGTATTAGCGATAGAATTGATATACCGTTAAAGATCTCCTTCAAAGGCGAATTACGGGACTACCAGATAGAGGCTCTAGATTCATGGCGTAAGAACGGCTATAGAGGTATTGTAGCACTACCTACAGGTACAGGTAAGACTATCATTGCTGTATCAGCTATAGCTGAACTTAATGTTAAGACACTTGTAGTAACTTATACCAAGGAGCAAATGTTTCAATGGGGAGAAAAGATAGCTGGTTTTACAGGTATACCTAAATCACTAATAGGATTTTTCTATAGCTCCGAGAAACGCATAGCTCCAGTAACCATTACCACGTATCAATCGGCATTTAGATACATAAAATCGCTTTCACCTTATTTCTCCTTCTTAGTTGTAGATGAAGTACATCATCTGCCTGCAGACAAATTCAGGTATATAGCTGAAAACATGTTTGCAAAATACAGACTAGGTCTTTCGGCTACAGTCATAAGGGAGGATGGAAGGCATAACGAGCTCTTCCCACTAATGGGTGGTATCGTCTACAGCAGGTCTGTTGCAGAATTAGCACAACTAGGTTATATAGCTCCCTTCACTATAGAGTCAATCAAAGTAAATCTTACACCAGAAGAAAAGAAAAAATACAAAGAGCTTATAGAGAGATATAGAAGACTGGTGGCTGGAAAAACTTTTGAAGAAATTCTTGAAGAAGCTAGAAGAGGAATACCAGAAGCCCTAGAAGCTGTAAAAATTAGAGCAGAACTAAGGATGCTTGTACATAATGCTGAAGAAAAGATTAAAACTGTTGAAGGAATAGTATCTAAAGAACTCGAACAAGGAAGCAAAATAATAGTGTTTACACAATATGTAGAGCAAGCCAAAAAACTTGCTGAAAAACTTCAAACACACTACATAATTGGAGAACTAGATGAAACAACAAGAAGAAGAAGATTAGAAGCCTTTAAACAAGGATTACTGAGAGTACTGGTTCTAACAACAGTCGGCGATGAAGGTATAGACATACCTGACGCAAACGTCGGCATAATTGTAGCAGGCACATCATCAAGAAGACAGTTCATCCAAAGATTAGGCAGAATCTTAAGACCTGCACCAAACAAACATGCAAAACTATACGAGATAATAGTTAAGGGAACATTCGAGGAATTCGAATCTAGAAAAAGAAAAGAAGCTATCAAACTCATGTTCCAGGATCTTCTACTCAATGCTTAACATTATCACGCAAATGTTGATTTATTGGAGTTCAATAGCGCTGTAAAACTGTAAACCATGTAGACGAATTCTATAGACAAACAAAGTATCTAACGGTAGCTTGTTTCAGATGTATTTATTGATGAATATCACAACCTTTGGAACATCATACACTAACATAAGATACAATACTGAAGTAGACAAGAAAAAGACTAAGGACTAACAGGTTTAGAACAACCCAACTAGAGATCTAAAGATCCCAGAAAGACTTACATTGCTCTAAAACCAGGAATGATGATACATCGATCCGTTGATGCACCTTCGTTTTGAGGAGGTGAGGTGGGGGTCTTAGCCTTCAAATTAGAATAGAGGGCTAAGGTAATCAAGATCTTAAACAGATCAAAATCAGCAATATATCTATCTAGATTATTTAGAATATCGAGATGTATACTAAATAAACGTAAATGATACAGGGTTGGGATTTATTATACTTAAACTATATTTGGAGGTCTAGCGCTAGAACATTAGCGATAGTATCAGCATATTAGATATAGATACAATACCAATCCTTAATGTTTATTTCTGTTCTTCTTTTTTGGTTTCTTGCTCAAGTTTCTTAAGTTCTTCCTCTATCTCTTTCTCTATTTCTTCAATTGGTTTAGGTGGTGGTGTTGTTGCTAATGTATATCCTATCCATCCAACAATACCAGCTAAAGCGACTACTGCAGCTATAACTATTATCTTCATAGTTATCATTGCGATCTCTTCTACTGAAAAGAACAGTAAGTATATTATAAGTAGCGATACAGCTATCGATGCTACTAAAAGTCCTAATCCAATTATCTGATCTCTTGACATAATTAACACCTAATCCACTTACTTAATGCATAAGATATAAAAATTTTGCTAGTGGTAATAGAGTTATCCGTATGTAGAGTCCAGGACTTAAGTATTGCTATCAATATTAGGCAGCAGCTATAGTGTCTCTAAAGGTTGTCTTGAACTTATCAATATCGTTAATAAAATCTGTGGCAAGTTCTTCCTCCAGTTCCTCTCTCCTTAACTCCTTAAGAAGAGGTCTAATTATTGTATATCTGATTAAGAAGTAGATGTAGTTCTGATCCCTGAACTGCATCATCAGTAGTTCTCTAAATTTGTCTGGTTCATCTAGGAACAGATCTAGACAACTTCTCCTATAGACTCTTAAACATAATGGCTCTATAGATTCATAGAGTCCAGGTGTCCTCAAAATCATCCACCTCTTTATAACTTCTTTAACTCTATATCTATTCAAAACAATAAGCACCAATCCAGCTCTCTACAGAACACTCTGAATTTGGTCTGATCATTATATAAATTTTTCGATTAAAAAGTACCGTAAGTTTATGATTTATCTAAATCTTTATACCATAAATACCTCGTTATGACAAAATATGGAGTTGATTACTTTAGTTATAATGTTACTTCAAATACACTATACATATAGCTACGACTATTACTGTAGATGACTTAAGCTGTTTCTGGTATCACTTATCTCAAGAGTTGATTATATCATTAACTTTAGATAGCTTCTCTTGATTAAGTTAAGCATTAGGTTGAAATGCTTGTATTTAACTATGACCTTTCACATCGGTTCTAGAATCATTATTTAAATTCAATATTATTCAGATACAAGGTCGTTGTATATTATCTTTTATTTCTTGATAAAATCAATACAATATGTGAACATATTCTCTAAAATGGTTAAGAGATCAGAATCAACTAATTTGAGTTCTTTTAGAAGAAATATAGATAGTAGTTTTACACACTTCACATTCTTGATAGTTTATTATCAATATGTAAAACTAGACTTATTGTTCACAAATCTAATAGGACTAGAGCATTTAGTCCTTGCATTTTGGATATAGCAGAAATTCGCGGAGTTAGAATAGAGAATGAATACAATATCGAGTATTGTTCAACAGAATAGGAGATGGTTGTTATACATTAATTTAGTTGTTCTGGATGTACTAGGAAGGCGCTATAGATGTTAAAGAGTTTTGATACTAGATAATAGAATTATTACAAGAACAAAATAGAGATATTTATCTCTAAATATAAACTAAAGATTTTCTGAAGTAATTAGCAGAACTATTAGTAGCTTAAAATAAATAGTTAAAATGGGGTCTCTATGAATAGGGTTTTTATTGCTGAAAAATTCATCTATAGAGTTAAACACGAGAAATACGAGCCTTCGGAAGACGAGATTAAATTCATTGGATGGATCTTAGGTCAACCAACTAAGAAGCTTGATGTTGTGATCAGTAGGTATGAACAGTTATTCAATAGATATGTAGAGAAGAGATGTACCAAGGTTGATGGTAACTCTATATGCATATATTCATGGAATCAGAAGACACCGTTTAAGGTATTTCCACTCACTCTGCATCTCTATGGTACTGTGATACTCTTTAGCGATAATGAACCTAAAGAGGTGCTTGCTTATCCAATTCCTAAAGCCTTAAGTTACGCTAAATCACCTGGGGTACCTCAAGATGAGTATTGCGATAGACTACCTGTAGAAGTAACTAGGAGAGTTGATGGATGGCAAGTTACAGCTTATTTCAATCCGGTAATGAATAGATGGATCTTTGCTACACGGTATGTTCTTCATAACATGTATTTTGAGAGAGGCAGACTTGTTATAGAGTCTATAGACTCTATAGCTAATCCCTATGTATATGTAGCTGATAGAATAGCTCAGGAAGAGAATGTCTATAAATCTCTAGACAGATTCAGGGGATGGACCTTTACATTTGTGTTGGAAGGTCCAGAGCCAGCAATAACAAAACCTCCCTATCCGTTGGGAGAAGACTACAGAAGATACAAGCTCTATATACTGATGGCTAGAGATCCAAACGGCAGGCTCTATACATGGAGTGAAACATCTAGACTTATACCATATAGATCTCCAGAATATATAGAGCCTAAACCTCTAAACACGCTCTATGAAGAGGTTTTAAAAAGAGTTGAAACAAGATCATATTTTGCCTACATAGCTACAGAAGATCCAGAAAACCCCATGGTGATTGAGCTAGAATCAGAGGTTTATCCAGAAGCTATGTATGTAAAGTACCTATATGATGCGAAATCAGCAGCATTACTTATAACAGAAAACATTACAGATAAACTTATAGAAATAATTGACGATAATGCAGCTAAGGCTGTGATTAAGATGAAGAATTACATAGATGAATTTTCATCAATACTTAGCAGCATTGATATACATGATGCACATAGTTTTGCTTGGAAAATAGTTAAAGTACTTAGCGAACACAAAGAACATGTAGATATCTCGGTAGAAGAGCTTACAAAGATATTGAAGGAGAGAAATATGAAGAGAGCATTAAGAAAAGTTCTCTCAATACTTCTTGAAAACAGCTCACTAATCTCAAAAGAAACATTTGAGAATCTAGGTAACTTCATTAATAATCTGAAGAAACAAACACTATATAGACACAATATCCATGGTTAAACCATAAAGATTCTATCTACTTAATGTATCTTAATGATAATCTAAATTATAGAGTTGAAAATTTGAAGCTGTCAGAGATTTGGCGATAGTCATAGAGCTCTGTTTATTGAATATGTTAGTTAATTTGCTAATCAACGACATAGCCTTTAGAAATCTTTCTAACTTTATACGATGGTACTACGTAGAAAACTAAGCACTCTCCAATACAGCTGCCTTAACTATTTTATCTTCTGAAACTTCTTTGCGTTCGAATTGAGCTACAATAGTACCTCTCTTCATTACAAGAACTCTATCACACATATTTGTTATCTCTGGAAGTTCTGATGATATTAACACTATTCCTTTTCCCTCTTTAGCCAATTCCACAATGAGTTTTCTAATCTCTACTTTAGTTCCTACATCTATACCATGTGTTGGCTCATCAAGTATCAATACTTTTGCATTTGATGCCAATAGTTTAGCTAATGCAACCTTTTGTCTATTACCACCGCTCAAGAACATTGCTCTTCTGAAGGGATCTCGCGGAGTTATCTTCAGTTTCTCGATATAGTTATGTGCTATCTCTAGTTCTTCAGATAACTTTATTGGCGATATTAACCCAATCTCTACACGTTTCATTTTATTTATTATTGGAAGAGTTATGTTATCTTTTGCCGACATTAGGTACACTAGAGAAAGCCTCCAGTCTTCGGGGAGATATGCTAAACCATACCTAAATGCATCAGAAGGCTTATTTATTTCTACTCTTCTACCATCTATATAAATCTCTCCTTCACTTCTGGGCCTATAGCCCAGTAACGTCAATATCATTTCACTTCTACCAGAACCAACAATTCCATAAATTCCTAAAATTTCTCCTTTTCGAACAGTAAAAGACACATTCTTTATGAAGCCATAGCTATCTGACAAGTTTTTAACCTCTAGAATTGAAGGACCTATACTTATCTCTTCTTTTGGGAAGAATTCCTTTATTTCTCTAGCTATCATAGCTCTTATAATCTCATTCAAATTGAATGAATCTCTAGTGAATTCTGCAACTATATGGCCATCTCTCATAACATATATTCGATCTGCTACTTTCATGACCTCCTCTATTTTATGACTAACGAATATCATAGATATGCCTACGTTCTTCAGTTTAACCATGATGTTCAGAAGTTTTTCAACTTCAACAGGTCCTAGAGCTGATGTAGGTTCATCAAAAGCTATGAGTTTTGCATTAAAGTGAAGAGCTCTAGCTATTAGAACCATTTGAGCTATAGCGGCACCTATATCTTTTCCCTTGATCTTAGGATCTATATCGATACCAAGTTCGTTAAGCAATCTTTTTGCGACATCAACTTCTGTAGAGCTTCTCTTTAATGAAAACATTCTTTTTTTCTCCATACCCAAGAATATGTTATCGTATATAGATAGATTTCGAGCCAAAACTATATCTTGTGGTACATACATAATTCCATGTTCCAAGGCTTCATGAGGCGAACGAAATTCAACTTCTCGACCAAGCCAAAAAATTGTGCCATCGTCTTTTCTGAGAACTCCGCTAATACATTTGAGTAATGTAGATTTTCCTGCACCATTTTCACCAACAAGACCAACTATTTCGCCTCTAAAAACCTCTATCGAGACACCCTTTACTGCTACAACACCTGGAAATCGCTTGTAGATGTTCTTGGCTACAAGTATTGGTGAAGAATATTTCGCATTCTCTAGCTGTTTTTCCATATCTTTACCCAGTTTCAACTCATTTCGATAAATATATAAAAACTTATATATAAATCCTATGTATAATGATGGTAGGGATTTTCATGAGCATAAAGTTTGATGAATTGATCAAAGGCCGCGTACCTATATTCAATATCGTTATAGCGATAGCCGTAATATCCATAATCACTGGTATAGTTAATCCCAGGTTTTGGAGTATAGAGAATTGGCAAGTTCTTCTAACATGGTTTCTAGGATTAAGTGTTTTAGCCATGGGAGAATCTATGGTACTTATTTCTGGCAGTATAGATCTTTCAGTAGGCTCTATTGCATCAGCAGCATCAATGATACTAGCACTATTTATAACAAGAGTCCCAGGAAGCACATCAACGGTAATAATTTTAGGTATAATAGTCACGATACTTATTTGTGCTCTTATAGGACTTTTTCATGGAGCTGTAGTAAGCTTCTTTTCACCACCATTGCCTCAAATAATGCCTGCATTCATTATAACCCTAGCTAGCTTAATATTCTGGGGAGGATTTGCTAGTGCAATTACTCTGGGATGGCCAATAGTTCTTCACGAATATAGAGAACTATCACTTATTGCACAACCGTTGATGTTAGCCCTTATTCTCATTATTGTTGGAAGCATAACTATATTCATTCAGAGATATACAATAGTTGGTAGATATCTTTATGCTATTGGTGGCAATATAGATGTTGCTAGATTGAGTGGTGTTCCAATCAACAAGGCACGTCTATTTGCGTATTCTTATAGCAGTATATGTGCTGCTATAGCTGGAGTAATATTTACAGCATTAATGATGACTGGTTACCCAGGTGTTGGAAAAGGTCAAGAATTGTATGCTATAGCTTCTAATGCCATTGGTGGTGTAAGTCTAGCAGGAGGTGAAGGAATAGCTCTAGGTTCTGTTATAGGTGCTTTCTTGGTAACACTAATAAGGAATGCCTTAGTTCTTACAGGAGTATCTCCATACTGGTATGACTCCATAACGGGCGTGATTCTAGCTATTGCTGTGGCAATAGACCTTTACAGAAGAAAAGGTAGATAAACCTAGGTTTACCGTTTGTAGATTATTTAAATATTCATGAAAATTTTTATCTACGAGAACAATATATATACTTGAGGTAGGGTGTGGATATGAAAGCTATGTCTAAAACTCTTGCTTACGTAATTATAACCGTCGTCATTATAGCTATAGTTGGTGGAATTATTGCTTGGATGTACATAAGACCTCAAGTTGCTAAGAAACCTGTATTCGTTGTTATAGGCAAATCAGTACATCCTTACTGGAGCGTTGTTGAGGCTGGTGTTAAGAAGGCTGGTGAAGAACTAGGGGTAGAGGCTATATTTTGGGTTCCTTCAAAAGAAGATGTACCAGCCCAATTAAGTACAATGGATTCTTACGTAGCTCAGAAAGTTGCCGGAATAGCTATAGCTCCTTCTGATCCTGGTGCAGCCACTCCCTACATAAATAAAGCTCTACAGCAAGGTATACCTGTTATTACCATAGATACTGATGCTCCTCAAAGTAATAGGCTTGTGTATCTAGGTACTGGTAACTGGAGAGCAGGATATCTTGCTGGTCTAGTTGCTTGGCAATTTGCTAAAGAAAAAGGATACATAAGACCTGGCGCAACTCTAAAAATAGCTATGCTTACGGGCTCTCTTACAGCTATGAACTCACTAGAACGAATGGATGGCTTTAAGAAAGCCATAGAGGAATGTTCACAAAAAGATCCCGATATAAGAGGCAACATAAACTTGATATGGCTAGGTCCATACAATGATCAAGAAGATCCCGTCCAAGCACTAAGTCTAGCGTTATCGGTTCTTCAAAGTCACCCCGATCTCCATATAGCTTTCGGTGTCTATGCATACGATGGTCCAGCATGGGCTAAAGCACTAAATCAGGCAGGTATATCCCCAGGAAAGGTTGTATTGATAGAGTTTGATGTTACATCAGATAATGTACCACCACTCATAGAAGGTTATGCTCTAGCTACAGTGGGTCAGAGACAATACTTCATGGGATATTATGGAGTTAAACTACTATACAATATGACTAAAATGGGTATAGATAATGCAATAAAGCAATTGATACCTAATTACCCATCAAACAGAATATACGATACAGGGGTCGATATAGTTTCAACAAGAAGTATAAAGTTTGTAGCACCCACAGGAGATGAAGTAGTAGTCATGTCTCTTGATGAGTACAAAACACTTGCCCAAAGCTTAGGCATAGATCCAGCACTACTTGGATTAAGTTAGCCGAGAAGTATAGCCAGGGAATTGAACATAAATTATCATTTTTTACCTGCATCAATATTCTGTACAATTTGCTTAACATTGATAATCTTTGATCAAATTCTTAATTTTGTTTAGCTTTTTATAAGGTATAGGCTAAAATACATGACATAGGGTTGTAACAATGAGTGTTACCGATATAATGAGATTTATAGGGAATACACCCATACTTGAGCTCACTAGAATTAGACCCTTTAACAACTGTAGGCTATTGGTTAAACTTGAATACTTTAACCCTACCGGTAGTCATAAAGATAGAATTGCTCTATATATGGTTAAGAGTGCTATAGAAAAGTACGGTCTCAAAGAAGGAGATATTGTGGTTGAAGCTTCTAGCGGTAATACAGCTATATCTGTAACCTTTATAGCTAAAAGATTTGGTCTAATCCCTATTATCGTAGTTCCTAAAGCTACAAGTGTAAATAAGGTACGTTTATTGAAGCTCATGGGTGCTGAAGTAGTTTTTGGTAATGAAGATCCATCATCTCCAAACTATTATCTTAAGCTTGCTGAAGATATAGCTAAAGAAAGAGGTGGTGTATTCCTAAATCAGTATGCAAATCCCGCGAACGTTAGGGCACACTATGAAACTACAGCTGTTGAGATATGGAATCAGTTGAACGGATCTATAGATTGTTTCGTTATGGGTGTTGGTACAGGAGGAACGATTACAGGTGTCGGTAGGTATCTTAAAGAGAGAAAGAGGGATGTAGTAATTGTTGCAGTTACTCCAAAAGGATCAAAACTTGCTGGAGGACCTGGTATAGATAGAATAGAGGGACTTCTACACAAAGATATAGCACCACTACTAGATAGAAGCATCATAGACAAGGTTATAGAAGTTCCTTATTCCGAAGCACTAGATATGTCATTGAGGTTAGTTAGAGATGAAGGAGTCTTAGGTGGAATATCCTCGGGAGCAAATATTGTTGGTGCATTAAAGATATCGAAAGAGCTAGAACCTAGATCAACTATAGTTACGCTTATTGTTGATTCAATCTTTAGATACATAGACTTATTGGAACAGAATATCATGATGTAAAGTACATCAATCATTTATTTGGCTGGAGAGAACGATCTGTGGATTGAAAAACAATCTATATATGTATTGTCTGATTCATTCGCTTTAGATATCTATAGGAGGTATATATAGTGTAGACTGATGGAAAGATATCGATAGCTGCCTCGATAGGTCCATAGAGCAAGAAGTCTGCTCCTACAACAATTGTTGCAAGATTAGATGCAAGCTCACATACCTTAACTCCTTCACTACCAAATCTCTCTTTAAATGATTTTCTCTGCGCCGATATAGCATTATGCGCACCACATCCAAAAGGTAGTCCATATCTTTTCTTAACCTCTATGCCTGTTTTCATAGCTATTGATAGAGTAGGTATATCTATGACAAAAGTGTCTACAAGAAGTTTGCTAATACCATAGATCTTGGTTTTCTCAAGCATTATTTCAAGGCTCTTCAGCCTTGCTTCAACATCTAGGACTTTATCTGTATAGAGCAGTAGCACAGCTTTATCAATACCATTTTCTTGAATAATTTTGTATTCTTCATCTTTTGATTTAGCCGTTAAAGAGTTATATATAGCTCTATCAGTTAGACCAACTTCTTTAACATGTTTTAGCGCAGCTGTAGCTACAGCTATATCGCTTAAAGCATCAACTAGTATTGGGGCTTGTGTTACAGTTGCAACAAAATCTATATACTTAACTATAGCTTCAGCAGTACTTCCAACTACATCGAACATATAAGGTATCTTGGTTTTATCTGATAACTCCTCTACCTTCTTTATAAGAGCTTCAGCTTCTGATTTATTGAATATCCCCTTTTTCTCGTCTTCAACAATTTTATGTCTATGGTAGAATATAGATCCTATTAGTATAGGTGGATTCTCTCCCGGCTGTCCTCCTATCTTTAAACCCTTTATTTCAAATATCTTTTGCTCAAATGAGTATCTAAACATTTCAACACCCCAATAAACTTCATGTCATGTGAACTAATATTAAAGCTTATTACAATATATCTATGTATTTATTTGTAGAGTGGTAAAGGTTGGACATAGGTATTATTGAGGGTTTCTTCTTTAAGCTCAGAGAAGGAGACATATTCTATGCAAAAGGAGTTACACATCCATTAGGTAGTGTTGTTTCTTTCCCTAAGTATGTTGTTGATGTTAATGGTGATAGAGTTGACAGAAATGGTATGAGATACAAAAAGATATCGAGTATAAATGAAGAATACAACTATGCTACATCTATATACACCAAATATATTAAGCATGATGAATTTTTCTGTAGAAGTATTGTCTTGGTACCTACTACAGATATAGCCAAGATATATAATCCTGTGAAGAAAGCTGAAGAACTCATAGAGTTATCTACATCAGATGCAACATTAACTGATGTAAAGGATATGGTGGTAGACATAATTGATTCTACAGGAGTTAAAGCCATTGGCGTTTCTGGCTCTGTTCTTGTAGAGCTACATAGAGCTGATTCTGATATAGACATTGTTATCTATGGTAGGAATAACGGATTTAGAGTCTATAGCTATCTTAAAGAAGTTGTAGATAGAGACCATAGATACCGTAGATACACTAAAGAAACTCTCAAACAACTTTACTTAAGAAGAGCTATAGAGACTCCTATAACTTTCGATCAGATGCTTTATCAAGAATCTAGGAGGCTACTTGAAGGGTTTTTCAAGAATAGAGAGTATTTCATAAGGTTAGTTAAATATCCGTGGGAAGAACCTCAATACGGCACCTATAGATGCAAAAAGTTAGGTAAAGCTCTCCTTAAACTCAGAATTGTAGACTCTAAGGACTCCATATATACACCATGTAGATATAGAGTAGAGATTGTTGAACATGATTATGGTGTGAAAGTAGATAATGTTACTGAGGTGTACAGCTTAAGAGGACGATTCAACGAGATTGCTACTGAAGATGATATTGTTGAGGCATATGGAACAATAGAACTTGTAGAGACTATCAATGGAAGAACCCATCATAGGCTTTATCTAGGTGATGAAAATGATTATATGGTGGTTATACAGAGATGATGTTGTTTTTAATGACATTTTCAAGTGATTCATTACTATCTTCATCTAGATTATCTAGGTGAAGCTTTAGACATGAAGCACAACTATTGCCATAGTGGCCCTTCATACTGAATAATGTTAGCACTTTACCGTCATGACTAAAACGATACCCATTAACAGGTTCATGTCCTCTCACGATGAGCTTTATGTTGAGTTTCCTTAATGTTTGTTTTGTTATCGGTATACCCCATAACTTACCCGCTCCTCTATAACTATCCACATACTCTATATCGTTTTCAATAGGGTCGCTCCACAGCATATCTTCTATAGCTTCAATATCGTTTTCAATAGAAAGTATCTCATGAGGATCCTCAAATTTCTGTACACGTTTAATTGGAGGACCACCATGAACAGCGAACAGTTTTCCATATATGTATAGAGCTAACGGCATATAGTTGAACAATTCTCTACTAAGTTCATAGAGCTCTAGCCCATCAGCTTTCCCAAACCTATGTACAAGATAATGTATGTAGTCATGGGGATATGGAACAAGATGAGGTACGGGTTCATGGTTTCCTCGTAAAGTTATGACTCTACTGGGGTACTCGTTCTTAAGTAGAGATATGAGTGCGAGCACCTCTAATTGGTTTTCACCTCTATCTATATAATCTCCAAGGAATACAGCATACCATCCATTCCTTAAGAGCTCTAGTAACCTTGTTTCTTTAATCAATAAATAGAGTGTGTGTAGATCTCCATGTATATCTCCAAAGAATACGGCTTTATCGATATTGTTCGAGACAATAACCATCTTCTTGTCCATCATATTATATTCAAACTCTAGTTGATCCTTAAACTTCTTCAATATATCTCTATACTCATTGTAGTTACTGCATGACTCGATAGCTTTATTAGCCAAGTCATCTAGATCCATGAGCCTTACCTCTTTGTACCATCTACGTGTTTAGGTATATAACCATTAACGATTTCCCTCTATCTTCAGGCCATACTATAAATCCTTCAGTCTTAATGAATATACCTTTACTATGTTACTCTATTGCACATCTGGTGAATATCCAGATAATTAGCTTATGTGTAGCGAAATCTCCGCCAAATGGCATTCATTCTCATATCTACTTACTAATAAATGAAATATCTATATTGGGATACATTGTTGGTAATCCTTGTAGCAGCCAATGACTAGATAACTATATAGTTTATATGTATAAACATGTATCAGCTAGTTATACTGATATAAACTTATTATATCTACCCTTAGCTAGAGTTACTAGTATAGCCAAATCAAAGAGGCTTGAATTCATGTCTAAGGAAAGTGGTATACCTATTAAATGGCCTCCTTATGTATGGTTCAACGGATCTATAGTTAAATGGGATGAAGCTAAAGTTCACGTGTTTTCACATGCTCTCCACTATGGTACTGGCGTTTTCGAGGGTATAAGGGGTTATTACGATAATGGGTTTATCAAGATATTCAGATTAGAGGATCATATAGTGAGATTGTATAGATCAGCAAAAATCATCTATATGGATATTCCGTATCCTATGAGGAGGCTTATAGATGCAACTATAGAGCTTGTGAAAGCAAATAAGTTTAGAAACGATATATACATAAGACCTATAGCCTTTAGAGGATTAGGGAGTTTTGGTTTAAGAGCTCAGAATCCCGTGGATGTAGCTATAATATCTGTAGAATTTGGTAAATATCTTAAACCTAATGGAATAAGGTGTATGGTATCGTCATGGAGAAAACCAGCGCCAGATTCAATACCTGTTGAAGCTAAAGCAACAGGTATTTATCTGCTTTACCATTTAACGGCTTTAGAAGCCCATATAAATGGTTATGATGAAGCTGTACTGCTTGATAGCGAAGGCTATGTAGCTGAAGGTTCTGGCGAAAACATATTTATAGTCAAGAACGGTGAATTAATAACACCTCCTGTTTATAACAGTATTCTAGAGGGAATAACCAGGGATACCGTTATTACTCTAGCAAAAGAAGTATTAGGTATAAAGGTTAAAGAGAGAAGAATTAGGCGTGCAGAGCTATACACTAGTGATGAAGTTTTCTTCACAGGTACAGCTGCAGAAATAACACCCATTATAGAGATAGATGGTAGAACTGTAGGGAATGGTAATGTGGGTGAAGTTACTAAAAAGTTGATGGACCTCTATAGAGAAGTGGCGTTAGGTAAGATCGAGAGATATATACATTGGGTCACATCAGTAGCCATAGACTAGGTAGCCAATCCTAGATTTAAATAAACGTGTATATATCGCTCTATTACTATCTTTATTTAATACATATAGTGTTTTCAAAAGCCTTATATATTGAGACTAGCTATGATTAATCCGGTTGAGATATTTGGATAAGAAGTTTAATCCCAAGGAACTGTTGGAGAGTTATAGCCTAGATATGGACCACCTAAGCATATCGACAATAGCAAGTCATTCAGCTCTTGACCTATTTGATGGCGCTAAAGATGAGGGATTCAGAACTGTAGCTATTTGTCAGAAAGGTAGAGAGACACCTTATCTTAGATTCAGAAGAATTGTGGATCACCCTATAATTCTCGATAGGTTCGCAGATATAGTTAATGAAAATGTTGTATCCACTCTCAGACTCTACAACTCTATATTCGTACCCAACAGAAGTTTCTCAGTGTATGTAGGTTATGAAAACATTGAAAAGCGGTTCAATATCCCTATATTTGGGAATAGGTACCTCCTTAGATATGAGGAAAGAGTAGGTGAAAAAACATACTACAGACTACTAGATGTAGCTGGTATAAGGAGACCCAAAACCTTTAACGAACCAAATGAGATAGATAGACCAGTCATGGTTAAGATGCCTCACGCCAAAAAGAGGGTTGAGAGAGGCTTTTTTGTAGCTGTTGATAAAGATGATTTTTGGAAGAAGTTCCAAAAACTCGTTGCTGATGGTATCATCAGCGAAAAAGATCTCGATAAAGCCTCTATAGAGGAACTTGTTATAGGAGCACACTTCAATGTTAACTACTTTAGAAGTATTGCTAGAAGAGATACAGAGTTGATAAGTATTGATAGAAGGCTTCAAACCAATGTTGATGGATTCCTCAAGTTACCGGCAGAAATTCAGCTTGAGCTGAAGGAGTACATAGATATAGAGATGATAGAGATAGGTCACGAGATGGCGACAATTAGAGA
>Ga0209394_1000546_pt1 | contig 29113 bp, 27 predicted proteins | sample JNZ201metaG_FD_184122 | JGI IMG/M metagenome (GOLD analysis project Ga0209394, IMG submission 184122) | Hot spring microbial communities from Jinze hot spring, China to study Microbial Dark Matter (Phase II) - JNZ 20120812A (SPAdes) (version 3) ... | reverse complement strand
CTAAAAGCTTTGCTAAACCCTCATCTACCCCCCGAAGCTTTTTTGCAATTCTTGCCAATTCTTGTTTTTTCTTTAGCTCCAGATAGACAGCCTCAGCAAGCGCCTTGTCTTTAAAATACTTCCGAACATAAACCCCCTGAATCCATACCTGCACAAGCCACCCATTTTTATACTTAAGAACTCCCATCCTATCATTAATATTAGAATTTGCCTCTTGAAAGACAAAGCTGAAAAAAGCCAAAAAAAGACAATTATGACTAAAAATGAATTGACAAATTTTTAACAAATTTTACGACTAAAAATGTGAGACCCTTTGAAACCCTTAAAAAAACAAGCCGGCGGAGGGACTTGAACCCTCAACCTTGGGATTACAAATCCCACGCTCTGCCGGTTGAGCTACGCCGGCTCTCTTTAAAAAACGGAGGAGGCGGGATTCGAACCCGCGGCACGAGCTTTTCACCCGTGCACTCGCTTAGCAGGCGAGCGCCTTCGACCTCTCGGCCACTCCTCCTAATTTAGCAAAAAAAATTCCGGGGCGTGGATTCGAACCACGATTCTGGGAGTCAAAGTCCCATGTCCTGCCTGTTAGACGACCCCGGAATTTTCCTCCTCCATAATATCTGGGGAGGTCGACGGGACTCGAACCCGCAACACCCGGGGCCACAGCCCGGTGCTCTACCATTGAGCTACGACCTCCATCTTCAAAATAAAATTTTAATCTATTTTTTGACTTTTTCAATTCACTCTTAATCCTATCCTCTAGTCATGTTTAATCAAGTTCAATCAAGTAGCCAAAGGCCGTCTAATTCTCCTGGAATGAACATTAGTTTTAAATTTGGGATACACAAATGTCCAAGTGGTGCTTCATTTATCAAGTTTATTCTTGCAACTCAAAAATTTCCTCTAAATTTAGCCAACTAATTTGTCCTGCAAAGGCCCTTATCAGTCTTACTTAACCTGTAAATAGGTTAATAACCTCTCTTCAGCAGCGCGCAAAGATGCCCCTAAAGGAATATCCACACCAAACACCTTTAAAGCCATCTCTAAGGCTCCCAAGGCAACAAGCAAGTCAAAGGGAGATTGATCACCCATATGGGTTATACGAATAATCTTTCCCTTTAGCTGATCCTGACCTCCAGCAAAAACTATCCCCCATCTATCCCTGAGCAACTTAAGAAAGGAACTCACCTCAAGCCCTGAAGGAGCTTTAATAACGGTTAAGGACTCAGCAGGAATTTCTGGAAATATCTCAAGGCCAAGGGCTTTGACTCCTGCCTGACAGGCCTCAGAAATTGCCTTGCAATGTCTGAAGATCTCAGAAAGACCAAGCTCCCTAATCCTTCGTAACATCTCCCTCAAACCCAAAAGAAGTGATACAGCAGGGGTAAAGGCTGTGGTATCTTTAGCATAGGCTTTCCTCTCTCTCTGAAGATTAAAATAATATTTAGGTAGTGTTGATTTTTCTGCCATACTTAAGGCCTTATCAGAAAAGGCTATAAAGGAAAGCCCAGGGGGAAGACTCAAGGCCTTTTGAGAGCCAGTAATCACCACATCAAGCCCCAACTCATCCATAGGCAGAGGATAGACCCCAAGGGCAGTTATAGCATCAACCACAAGTAAACAATCTCTGTCTTTAGTGAGTTTAGCAATTTCTTCCACGGGATGCTTAACGCCAGTGGAAGTCTCACAGGCCTGTATGAGCACAGCCTTCACTTCTGGATGGGCCCTAAGCAGGGCCTCTACTTGCTCAGGTTTAACTGCCCTTCCCCACTCAAGTTTTAGCGATAAGACTTGAAGCCCATAGGTCTCAGCAAGCTCCCGCCAACGCTCTCCAAACTTTCCAGCCTCAACGACAATTACCTTGTCCCCTGGTGAGAAAAGATTAACAATAGCTGCCTCCATAGCCCCAGTGCCAGAAGAGGCAAAAAAATAGACCTCCTTTTGCGTTTGAAAAAGATATTTCAGATTTTCTCTTATCTCCTTTAAGATCTCAGAAAATTCAGGTAATCTGTGATGCGTCATAGGTTGAGCCTGAGTGAGAAGGACCTTGGGGGAAACAGGAACAGGCCCTGGGGTAAATAAATATCTCTTGCCCAAGAATTCCATTAAATACCTCCCTCTTAAAAGTTTCACTAAATCTTACCCTAAAAGACCTTTTTATCAAGTAAAAGGACACTTGTTTAAGATATCTAAGTGTGTTAGGCTATGTCCTTTAGCGCTTGAGAAGTAGAAGGAAAATATTTGAAAATAACAACTGGTATGGTTGGTAGGTTTAAGGGGAAACTTCCTCTAAGGGTGAAGCTATATACTTTCATTTTGAGGAAAAGAGGGTAAATTAAAAATCAATGAGTGAGCCTAAGATAAATCCCCTTCACGAACTTATCAAATACCTCACTTACTTTGAGGAATTAGGTTATCCCTGGCTTCCTCGATACAGGGAATTTTCTTTTATCTTTAACAGAGAAAACTTTGGTCTGAAGAAAGGGGACTTAGAGGATTTATTTAACCAAATCTCACGGTGCCAAAGCTGTTTTCTTCATCGTATAAGGAAACAACCTGTTTTTGAAAAGAGGGGCTCACCGATAGATCTCATGCTTATTGGAGACTTTCCCAGCAAAGAGGATGACTTTTATGGGGTTCCTTTTTCTGGCCCTTTAGGTGAGACCCTTCAAAAGATGCTTCTGAGTATTGGCCTTAAAAGAGAGGATTTTTATGTAACCCTTGTAGTTAAATGTAAACCTCCAGCAGGAAGGCTTCCCGAAGAAGAAGAGATCCAGGCCTGCAAAAAATATCTCCTTCAAGAAATAATGCTCCTCAAACCAAGACTCATTCTCGCCTTAGGGAACTTACCTGTTAAGGTCTTTTTAGAAAAACCTGTAACCCTCTCCTCTCTTAGGAGCAAACCCTTCAAATATAAAAATTCCATGATAATCTTTACCTATCACCCAAGTTATATGTTAAAAAATCCTCAGGTCAAAAGATTTATCTGGGAAGATCTAAAAACCTTTAGGAAGCTTTATGATGAAACCTTTTAAATGTGGCCTCTTATCCCTTCTCTTTGTTCTCCTTACCATTATTCTGCCTAACAGAACATTTGCAGATGTTGTCTATCACATCAAAATTGATTCAGCCATCACCCCTGTCACTTCTAATTTTATTAGTTATGCCTTGAATTACGCCCAAGACCAAAAAGGACTTGCCCTAATCCTTGAGCTTGATACCCCAGGAGGCCTGGTTGAATCAACAAGAGAGATTGTAAAAGAAATCCTTCAGAGCAGTATCCCCGTTATAGTTTATGTAAGCCCTCAAGGAGCAAGAGCAGCTTCAGCTGGTGTTTTCATCCTCCTTGCAAGCCACCTTGCAGCCATGGCCCCCTCTACCCATGTAGGGGCTGCCCATCCTGTTGAACTCACTGGTAAGGCTGATCCCAAGATGCTGGAAAAGATTGCCAATGACCTTGCAGCCTGGGCCAAAAACCTTGCAGAAACAAGGGGGAGAAATGCTACCTTTGCCGAACGGGCGGTTAAAGAGAGTATAAGTATTACAGAAAAAGAGGCCTTGGCAGGTGGAGTTGTGGAAATCATTGCCAAGGATCTGGAAGAACTCCTTAAAAAGGCTGAGGGACGAAAGATTAAACTCAAAGAAAAAGAAGTTATTCTCTCCTTCCAGAAGGCCAAACTGGAAACTATAAAGGAGGACCTAAAAACCAGATTTCTCAAGGTGCTTGCCAATCCCAATCTTGTCTATTTTCTCCTTATGTTAGGGCTTCTTGGGCTCTATTTTGAACTATCTCATCCTGGGGCCATTTTCCCTGGCGTCTTTGGAGCCATATGTTTAATACTTGCCTTTCTTGGTTTAAGTATTATACCTATGAATTACGCAGGGCTTGCCCTGATTTTACTCTCAGGGCTACTTTTCTTTTTAGAAAGCCAAATCACCTCCCATGGGCTCCTCACCTTAGGAGCCATTATCTCCCTTCTCCTTGGCTCCCTCATTCTCTTTGGGCATAATCCACCTGCTCTTAGGGTCTATCAACCCTTCCTCATCACAGTGGTGATCACCTTTGCTGCCCTATTTGGGGGGATTACCTATCTTGCCATAAAGACCCTTAGAAAAAAACCTGTATCAGGTGGAGAGGGGCTACTTGGAAAACAGGGTAAGGCCCTGACTCCTGTAAGCCCTGAAGGTGGTAAGGTCTTCGTTGAGGGAGAAATCTGGCAGGCTATCTCTGATGAAAAAATTCCTGAAGGCTCCAAAGTGGTCATCCTTGAAAAAAAGGGCTTTCTTTTAAAGGTAAAAAGGCTTGACTAAGAGGCCTCTTTTAGTCCCTCTATTTTCTCAATGAATCGCCTTGCCAGTTTGAAAGCCTCTCTCACCACATCTTTATCATAAAGGAGCCCTCTATAATAGCCAGCTATGTGAAGCAAATCATAAAGTTTCTCAAATTCTCTCAAAAGTTTTCCATTATGAGGACTAAAGTATTTTTTTAGATACCCCTTGTAGGCCTCAGTTGATTTAGGTAGTTGCTTTTTAGTCAAGCCCGCCTTTTCCAGAAGGTATTCATTAATACTTTCAAGAACAGCTAAATAGGCAAGCCCAAAGGCCTGACGCACAGGCTTAAGAAAGCACATGTCTTTCTGGCACTACACACAAAAACTCCCCCACAAAAACTATTTCCTCTCCCCTTTTTACTTCAACTTCAACTTTGCGCTTTTTTCCCTCTACCTCCTTAACCGTGGCATAAGCAATCACTTCATCCCCTAAAACTACTGGTTTTAAAAATTTCACTTCAGCCTTAGCAAGCACTACTGTTTCTTCATTGACAGCAAGCATGGCTGCATAATCGGCAAGACTAAAAAGAAAGCCCCCATGGATCAACCCTTTATCGTCGGCAACCATCCTCTCATCCGTTTTAAGTTTGACCTTGGCAAAACCAGTATTGAGCTCTAAAGGCGTCCCACTTAAAGATTGATCTATCTTTTGATGGGTCTTAATTTCCATATGTCACCCTCCTCAAGAGAGCTTATCTAAACAAAATTCAATGTATAGGTGAGAATTATCCACTTTGAACTTAAAGGTCACCCGAGGGCTTTTGCAGAGGGAATGAATTTTATAGTCTTTACCTGTGATCATGCTGGGCACAGAGGCCTTTAAGGTGGTGCCAAAATTTTCAAATCTTCTTCTAAAGGCCCCGCAAATCATATTGGCAAGCTCACCTGCCATATCTAAGGCCTCCTGATTTAACTCCTGAGGTGCCTCCCCTAAAAGAATTTGCATAAGTTTAAAAAGAAGCTCCTTTTCAATGGAAACTACAAAGGCCCCCTGAAGCTTTTCCCCAGTTACTCCTATAATAGAAGAAATCTCAGCTAAAGCAAAATCCTCCTTCCTAACTTCTGTCCCTACCAATTCAGGGTTATTCCCCGTGTAAGTAGTAATAACCTCAGAGACTGCTTCTTTAATGGCGTTGGCAATTATATTGCTCATCTCCTAACCTCCCTTTAATCATATGCCAAAGTTTCTCTACAAGTTTTTCCACAGGAGCTTCTGAGTAATATAAAGTAACATGGGCAAAAGCCCTGTAAAGGGGCTCTCTCTCAGCGTAAAGCCTTTCTATTTCCCTTTCCCAGGATAAATTTGTAAGAGGGGGTCTTTGAGACTCGGTCTTAGGGTCTCTCTTTAATCTTTCCATAATAACCTTCATTGGGACCTTTAACCAAATAATTAAGCTCTCCCTTTGCAGGGCCTCCATTTCTTCTCTATGTAAGACAGCTCCACCTCCAAGGGCACATACAAGTCTTTCCTTCCCTAACAATCCCCTTAAATATAGCCTTTCCAGTTGGCGAAAGTAATCCCAGCCCTGCTCCTTAACTATTTCCCTTATGGTTCTCCCCTGTTCTCTTTCTATCTCCTCATCGGCATCTCTAAATTCCCAGCCAAGTTTTTGGGCTAAATGCCTCCCCACTGTGCTCTTTCCCGAACCCCTAAACCCTATTAAGATTATCTTATTCATAAATCCTTTCCAAGAGCTCCCAGAAACTCGGTAAAGATTTAGCTACACAGGAAGGATTCTCTATTTGTAGAGGGCCAGCCTTCAAGGCAAGCACGGCAAAGGCCATAGCTATGCGATGGTCATCATAGGTATTTATTAAAGCCTCCCTGAATTCCTCTCCACCCCTTATTTTCAGACCATCAGGAAGCTCTTCAATCTTCACCCCAAGTTTGGAAAGCTCTGTAGCCATGGCCTTAATTCTATCTGTTTCCTTATATCTCAGATGGGGTGCCCCATAGAGAAGGGTTTCTCCCTCAGCTAAAGCCCCAAGGACCGCCATAGTAGGAAAGAGATCTGGACAATCTCTTAAATTAAATTTTCCTCCTTTGGGCCTTCCCTCAAAGGAGACCTCAATTCCCAAGGGCTCTAAAGGTGAAACCTTTGCCCCCATCTCCCTAAGAAATTCCAAGAAGGCTACATCTGCCTGTTTGGTGTGGTAATCATAGTTGGAAATAATAACCTTGCCCCTCCCAAGAATAAGAGGTATGGCAAGGAAATAGGAGGCACTTGAGGCATCTGCAGGCACTTCATACTCTCTTGCCTGATAAGCTCCCTTAGGAACGTAAAAAACCCCTTCTCTGAACTCTGGATTTACCCCAAATTTTCTCATCACCTCAAGGGTCATTTCTACATAGCTCTGAGAAAAGAGCTCTCCCTCAATTTTAATCTCAAGCCCAGAGGGCAAATAGGGCCCAACAAGGAGTAAAGCTGAGATAAATTGACTACTCACATTTCCTGGAAGTTTTATAGGGCTACTCTTTAACTTTGAGGCATATACCCTTACAGGAAGGTACCCCTCCCTTTGCAGACACTCTATCCTGGCAGAAAGGCCTCTTAAGGCAAAAATTAGGGAATCCATTGGCCTCTCATGGAGGCGCTCCTTGCCATATATCTCCAACCAGTCACCCTCTCCTAAAGAAGCATAGGCAAGGAAAAAGCGAGCCCCTGTTCCGTTATTACCTAAATAGGTCTTCTCCCTTTGAAGCCTTGGTCTTCCTCGGACCCCCTTAATTAAATAATCATCTCCTCTTAGCTCAAAACTTACCCCTGTCTTTTCCAAGGCTTCCTTAAGTAAAAGGGGATCCTCACTCCTTAAAGGATTCTTAATTAGTGAGCTCCCTTCGGCAAGGCCTGCACACAAAAAGGCCCTTTGGGTCAAACTTTTAGATGAGGGAAGAGTAATTTTTAATTCCTTAAAATCCTTTAAGGGGTCAACTCTTCTAATTTCCAAGGACAAACTCCTTTTCTAATTTCTTTACTTCCTCATAAAGAACCCTCTCCATAACCTCAAGAGGTGGCTCAAAACCTGTAAAAAGCTTAAATTGCTCTGCTCCTTGATGGAGTAACATCCTCAACCCATCAATGACTATCAAATGGTTTCTTTCTGCAAGCTCTAAAAATCTCGTTTTCAGGGGAAGATAGACTATGTCCATGGCAACCTGAAAGTTTTTTATAATCTCTTCAGATACTGGGGATTCCTTGCTCTTTAAGCCCACGCTTGTTGCCTGAATGATTATATCTCCCTTGGTCTTTGGCAACTCCTCCCAAGGAAGGGCCTCTACAGAAAAACTCTTAGCAAGCTCTAAGGCCCTCTCCCAGGTGCGATTAAAGATTATGACCTCCCTTATATTTGCCTCTTTTAGGGCATAAATAACTGCCCTGCTTGCCCCACCAGCCCCTAAAACTACTGCCCTCTTCCCTTCTAAATTTATTCCTCTCTCCTCAAAGGCCTTTTTTACTCCCAACCAATCCGTGTTTGTGCCCCAGAGCCTTCCCCCCTTATTAATTACCGTATTGACAGCCCCTATCGCCTTAGCCACATTATCCACTTCATCAAGATAGGACATAATCTCCTCTTTATGGGGAATAGTCACCGAAACTCCTGAAATATTAAGAGCCTTAAGTCCAGAGAGAGCCTTTGCCAAATCATCCCTTTTTACCAAAAAGGCTCCATAAACTGCCCTAATTCCTAAGGCTCTAAAGGCAGCATTATGCATGGCTGGTGAAAGAGAATGAGAAACTGGATCCCCTATTATACCAAAGACCCTATACATTTTTCAAAACCTCAAAGAGTCTTTTAGCCTCTAAGATATCCATCTGTCCAGGGGCAAGGGGCTGACCCCCTGGGGGAAAGACATAGGTAAAAGGGGCACCAAGAAGTAAGCTCAAGAGGCGGGAAAGCCTTCCCTTCCCCCCCATACCAAAGACAATCATCTCAAGCCCAAAGGCCTTACCATATTCTATTAGGCTTAGAAGATTGAGGGACTCCTGCAGACTCTGACAAAAAGTAGTTATCTTTAATCTCTTTATCCCCCTGTAAGAGGCCTCCTTAATTATCCTTTTAAGTGCAGTTATGGGGGGTGTTTTTTCAAAATTGTGATAAGAAAAGAGAAACTTATCTGGATAAAAGGGGCTTTTAGTGACCCTGTCTCTGTTTCTTAAAAAGGACTTCCACTCAAGGTCTATAAGATAAGCCCCAAGACTTGCGCACCTCTCAAGCACCTCTAAGCGCTCAAGAAAGGGTACCGCTCTTGCACCACCCTCCTCCCTTGCCCTAAAGGTGCAAATAAACTTATAAGGTAGAGCTAAAAGCCTCTCGAGGGGTTCTCCGAAAGGCTCTTCCAGATAGTCAAGCCTTAGCTCAAAAAGTTGAGTATACTCCTTAGCTTGATTTAACTTGCTATATACTTCTTCCCAGGTCTTCTCTGCTAAGACTACACAAAACATTTTTGGCCAACTTAGAGCTCAAAGGTAGAGAGATAGTCATAGATCATCTGGTCGTAGGAACTGGTAAGTTTGAAAACCTTTTTAGCAAGTTCAAACCTGGTCTCTAAGGTAGTATTACCGTAAGCCCTGATCTCTTCAAGAACCTTCTCATAATCGGCAGGATCTATAACTACAGTCACATACTTAAAATTCTTGGCACTGGCTCTAAGTAGAGTAGGCCCTCCGATATCAATATTTTCAATAGCTGTATCCAGGTCTCCCTTTTGGGTAACAACCTTATCAAAAGCATAGAGATTGACCACTACAAGGTCAATAGGCTTAATTCCCACCTTTTTTACGGTTTCCACATGCTCAGGATCATCCCTTTTGAAAAGAATTCCCCCATGCACCAAGGGATGCAGGGTCTTAACTCTACCTCCAAGTATCTCAGGGAAACCTGTAAGCTCGGAGATATCAATTACCCTCACTCCACCCTCTCTAATGGTCTTTGCCGTACCCCCAGTGGAGACAATCTCAATCCCTAAGGAAGAAAGCTCTTTAGCAAACTCTACAATCCCTGTCTTATCAGTAACACTTAGGAGTGCCCTTTCCATTTTAGCCATTTTTGCCCTCCTTAATGAAGATTTTAGGCTATCCCAATCTCTTCATCTGTTAAGTAGCAGGCAGGGTCTGGGGCCCAGGTATCACCATAGTAAGCTTCTGCCCTCACCCTGAAATTGCCCCCACAGACCTCTAAAAATCTACAAAGGCTACATCTTCCCTTTACATGTTTCTTCTTCTCTTTAAGCTTGGCCATAAGAGGATCAGAGGTGTCCATCCAGATCACGCTAAAAGGCCTCTCCCGCACATTACCAAAGCTATAGTGCCTCCAGAACTGATCGGCATGCACTGAGCCATCCCAGGATACACAACCAATACCGACACCTGAGTTATTTCCCCCATTCATAAGGAGAAGTTGGTAGACCTCTTCTGCCCGAGGATTTCCCTCCCTCTTCATCCGTAAATAGAGATAGGGACCATCAGCGTGATTGTCCACAGTAAGCACCTCTACCTTGTGTCCCTTATCGTGGAGTTCCTTAGTTCTGTCAATGATATAGTCTACCCATTTTCTTGTCTCTTCATGAGAAAGGTCCTGTTCAATGAGCTTACTCCCCCTTCCAGCATAGACTAAATGATAAAAACATATGCGAGGGATCTCTGCCTCTTCCACAAAGTCAAAGACCTTGGGGATCTCTTCAGCATTAAATTTATTAATGGTAAATCTTAAGCCCACCTTAATGCCTTCACGCTTACAATTTTCTATAGCCCTTACTACCTTCTCAAAACAACCTTTAGAGACCCTAAAGCGATCATGAACCTCTCCAATGCCATCAAGGCTAATCCCCACATAGGAAAGGCCCAATTTCTTTAGCTCTTTAGCCAAGGCCTCATCAATAAGGGTTCCGTTGGTAGAAAGCACAGCCCTCAAGCCAAGGCTAACCGCCTTATGAATAAGGTCCAAAATATCAGATCTTACTAAAGGCTCTCCCCCAGAAAAAAGGACCACTGGACAGCCAAACTGAGCTAAATCCTCAAGGAGTCTAAAGCCCTCCTCAAGCGTAAGCTCATTCTCAGCAGGGTTATTGTCTGCAGAGGCATAACAGTGGATACATCTCAAATTGCAGGCCTTGGTCACATTCCAGACCACAACAGGCTTTTTATCCACAGAAAATTGTAACAAATGAGAGGGTAGATCCTTAGCCCTTCGTCCATAGCGCAGAGGGTCAGAGGCCTCAACTGTCCCACAATAAAGCTTAGAAATCCCTATCATCTCTTTTAAACACCTCCTATTTTTTTGTAAGGGCCTTTAAGGCCTTTAAAAATTCTTCTTCAGTAAAGGGGTAGTGAAGGATATAGTCTGCTCCACTATCCCGAGCCTTAATCTCCTCTTCGGGATACTTGCATTTACAGATTGCCAAAATGGGGATCTCCTTAGTTTTAGGACTGGACTTTAGAAGCAGAGCTCCAGCAAAACCGTCTAACAGAGGCAAATCCTTCTCTAAGATAATAAGGGTAGCCTTAGCCTTTTTAGCCCTTTCTATTAATTCCTCCCCACTCTCTACAAACTGGTATTTGAGCTTGTGTGCCTCTAAGATAGGCTTTAATTTTTGGAAAATACTTTCGGAGAGGGCAAGCAGAATCATTTTAGGTTCTCAGAAGCTCTTCAAGAAACCTATCTGGATCAACAAAGGCGCTTTTAGTAATATAAAACCTATTTTTTCTTCCAGTATCCCTCAAAATTGCCAGGGTATATTCGAACTTAGAAAGGGCCTTTTCACAAAAGGAGAAAACACCCTGATCCTTTTTCATAACCTCTTCCATAATATAATCAATAGTATCTTCTGTAAAAAGGACTTGAATCTGATTTCTCCGAGAAAAGGTATTTTCATAGGCCTTAATTTGGCGATACAAGTTAGATAGCTCCTCTAAGGCCTGAGTAAGCTCTATATCTTCTCCCTTGTAAAGCTCAAATAGAAGATTAATCCTCTTAGGGGTAAGTTCTAAGGCCTTTTCCTTGAGAGGCCCTTCTTTAGTTGCCAAATAATTAAACATTCTCTCTCTTTCCTCCAAAAGGGCCTTCCTATATGCCTCTTGAAAGGCTTCTCCCTCAGGAGAGGCAATGAGGCTTTGCAGATAACCCTCTGGATCGTTAATAAGCTCCTTAGTCACCCCTAAGGTATTGATAGGATAAGAGGGGAGAACTCTTTCAAAGGGAGTTAAAGCCCTCTCTAAAACCCGAGCCAAGGCCCTCGCTCCTGTTCCTTCTTGAAAGGCCCTTCTGGCAACCTCCTCTAAGGCCTCATTTGTAAATGCAAGATCAATTCCATATACCTTAAAATCTCTCTTTTTATTGAGCATAATAGCATTATTGGGATTGGCAAGGATTTCAAAAAGCTCTGCCTCACTCAAGGGATCAAATACAGCAATTACAGGAAATCTCCCCACAAATTCCCTTTCAAATCCGTAATTCACAAGATCTTCTGGAATGACAAATTTTAGGTAATTTACTTTCACCTCGTCCTTTCCCTCAATCTCCGAAAGAAAACCAAGTCTCTGTTTTTTTAGCCTCTTTTTGATAATCTCTTCAAGACCCTGAAAGGCCCCACTTACCACAAAGAGAATATACTTGGTGTTAAGAGTAAGCTTGCGTTTTTTACCTCTATTCTCCTCTGGATAATCAAGGAGTTGAAAACCCTCATGAATGTTTCGGATCTCCACCTCGGTCTCCTCTAAGGGCTTGAGAAGGGCTCTTTGAACCCCAGTTCTTGAGACATCTGGCCCAATTACCTCCCCAGGGGAAGCAATCTTATCTATCTCATCCAGGTATACAATGCCAAAGCGAGCCTTCTCTAAGTCTCCATCAGCCTCCCAGTAAAGATCTCTGATGAGGTCCTCTACATCGCCCCCTACATAACCTGTTTCACTGAACTTGGTCGCATCCCCCTTGACAAAGGGAACTCCCAGTTTCTTAGCAATCAGTTTGATAGTGTAGGTCTTCCCTACCCCTGTAGGTCCAATGATAATGATGTTGTTCTTAACAAAACCAACTGTTTCATGTCCTGGCTCTTTGGTAAGAATATTTTTGGCCTTGTGAAAATGAGTGCAAATCTTAGTAGAAATTATCCCCTTGGCCTCTCTTTGGCCAATAATATACTGATCCAGATAGACCTCAAGATCCTTGGGCTTGAGATTAAAGTGATAGAGAAAATTATTTCTCTGGGTTAAATTGATACGTTCAACCTTGGGTTTGCCTGCCTTTAACATAGCTTAATTATTCAATATAAGCCTATTTATAAAAAAGTAAATACCTTACAATAAGTCCTCTGGATCTACATCTAATTCTATATTTATACCAGCCATCCTCACGTCTTTGAAGGCATCAAGGAGTATGTGGAGATCTCGATGAGAGTCACTCTTGAGTAAAAGGAACCAGCGATATTTTCCCCTTAATTTCCTTAGAGGAGCAGGAGAAGGCCCTAAAATTTCCAAAGAAAGATTCTTTTGCTCCTTAAAAGTCTCCATTTCCATCTTCAGCTTAGTAGCTTTTTCAATAAGTCTTTCTTCGCTTGCTGCCTCCATTTTGAAGAGCGCAAGCCTTTTAAAAGGCGGAAAACCGTATTTTTTCCTCTTCAAAAGCTCTTCCTGAAAAAAGGTCTCATAGTCCTGTTTTAGGGCAAGATTAATCACATAGTGTTCTGGCATAGCTGTCTGGATGATCACTTTACCCCTTTCATCCTTTCTTCCAGCCCTCCCCTCGGCTTGCAAGAGAAGTTGAAAGGTCCTCTCTTCTGCCTTATAGTGGGGCAGGAAAAGGCCTTCCTCAGCCCTCAAAACAATGACTAGGTTAACCTGAGGGAAATTATGCCCATGCACTCCCATTTGTGTCCCTACAATTATTTTAGGCCTGGGATCATAGAGCTTGTTTAAAATCTCATTTAATTTTTTCTCTGAGGTAACGGTATCTCGATCAAAACGCAAGATCTCCACACCTGGAAAAAGTCTCTGAAATTCCTCTTCCACCCGCTCAGTCCCCAGGCGAAAATACCTCTGCTTAGGAGAAGAGCAATTGGGACAAAGGATTTTACTCCCTATCTCGAAGGCACAATAATGACAAAGAAGCCTTTCCTCACTCTTATGGTAAGTAAGAGGAATACCACAATTGGGACAAGCCCAGACATAGCCACATTCTTCACACCTAACAAGTGGGGCGTATCCTCTTCTATTCAGATAAACAAAGAGAGATTTTCCTTTAGCTAAGGTCTTTTCTATTTCGTAAAGGACCTCTTTGGAAACCCATTCCTTAGGTTTTAGCTTAACAAGCTTCACTTCAGGCATCTTGACGAAAGGTCTTTCCTTTAGGGTAAGCAGGTTATATACTCCTCTGCGCGCGTAAAAATAGCTCTTTATACTGGGTGTTGCAGAGCCAAGTAGAACCATAGCTCCTTCCCTTTTTCCTCTCAGTATAGCCAGATCCCGAGCTTGATATTTACAAGGAAGATTCTCCTCCTTATATGAAGGGTCATGTTCTTCGTCCACAATGATGAGTCCCAACCCCTCAACAGGTGCAAAAATAGCAGACCTTGTGCCAAGCACTATCTTTGCTCTACCCTCAAGGACCTTCATCCACTCAGAGAACCTCTGGTTAGAGGTAAGGGCACTGTGGAGCACAGCTATCTCTCCCTTAAAATGATCAAAAAGAAGCCTCTCAATATAATGGGTAAGGGCGATCTCAGGTAAGAGAAAAAGAACCCTTTTCCCCTGGGCTAACACTCTCTTTATCAACTCAAGATAAATGAGTGATTTACCAGAGCCCGTAACCCCGTGGAGCAAAAAGATTTGTCCCTTTCCCTCATATAGCCCTTTTTCTAACTGCTGAAGAATCCCTCTTTGAGTAGGAGTAAGGACATAATCTCTTAGGGGCTCTGTTGGCAAAGTTATCCGTCTCATCTTGGGAAATTCTAATCTCTCTAAATAACCCTCCCTCAAAAGCCTTTTTAACTCCTTTGAGGCTATTTTTTCTCGCAAAACATAGGCAGGAAGCTCCAAATTCTCTCCGAAAAGCTGAGCCAAGCTCTCCCCAAGCTCTCCTTTAGGTCTTTTAACAAGTCTATAAAAGACTTCAGTAGCAAGCTTAACTCTGGGGATCTCGCTCTTTACTAAGAGTAATCCTAACCTTTCCCAATTTTTGATATTTTTAAGTTTTAATTTGTTTTTTTTTAAAAAGGTTTTCAAATTAGCTCCACCTTTCAGACACTGAGTGAAAACCTGAGGGAGGGTTCCCTTTTTAAGGGCCTTTTCTCCCTCCTCAGTCAAATAAATTCTTCTCTCAGGCATTTTGAAGACACCAGAGGGAAGAGCCATTTTTAAGACCAAACCCAAAGGGGTATGATAATACTTTGAGATCCATTCAAGAAAGGGAAAAAATTTAGGAGGATAAAGAGGCAGGGGATCTAAGACATCAATAATTTCTTTATATTCAATGGTGGGATCGAGTTTATCTGGCGTTGTCTCTATCGCATTCCATACTATACCTACAAGGGTCTGTTTCCCAAAGGGCACTACAACTCTCACTCCAGGGGGTATAAAGATATCACTTAAATAATGGAAACTTTTAAAGAGGGGAAGAGGAAGAGAGACCTCTATAAGGAACATCAAAGTTTAGCACAGAACTCTTGGAGAACCTCCCTCAAATGTGGATCTTTGAGGGCGTAGTGCAGAGTGGCTTTGAAGAATCCTTTGGGATTTCCCGTATCAAGCCTAATTCCTTGAAAGAGATAACCATAAACGGGGAAACCAGCATCAATCATGGCCTGGATGGCATCTGTTAACTGATACTCCCCAGAGGATTTAGGTATCTCTTTTAAAAATCTAAAGATAACTGGGTCAAAGATATATCTTCCAATTATAGACAGATTAGATGGGGCATCCTCTGGAGAGGGTTTTTCCACAACTCTTTTTACAAGAAGTAGATCCTCCCTAATTTTTTCTCCTTCAATAATGCCATATTTGGAGACATCTTCCCAGGGGACCTCTTCTAAGGCAATAAGGCTATGTTGTTTAGCCTTAGCTGAAAGAGTTAAATAAATTTCTGTCATCTGTTTCAGACAGGGGATCTCTGAGTCCACAAGATCATCACCTAACACCACAGCAAAGGGTTCATCTCCCACAAGCCTTTCAGTCATAAGCACAGCATGCCCAAGTCCTTGTGGGACCTTCTGTCTAATGGAACTTAAGTATTTTATCTTTTCTTCCACCTCCTCCACCAATTTTAAAAGGGCCTCTTTCTTTCTCTCGGCAAGAAATTGCTTGAGCCCTAAATCCACATCAAAGTAATCAAGAATGGCTTCCTTGCCGTAGGAAATAACAAAGATGAGGCTATCAAAGCCTGAGGCAATAACCTCATCTACCACATATTCAATCACAGGGCGATTTAGTAGCGGAAGGAGCTCTTTCGGAATAACCTTGGTCACAGGAAGCATCCTTGTGCCAAAGCCAGCCACAGGAAGCACTGCTTTTCTAATCATCAAAAGGCCTCCTTAAATTTTTCTTTGGCAATTTTAAATGGTCTATAAAGATTTTCCCAATAGGTCCTGCTTTTTCGGTAAATTTTACCAAATTCCTTAAGATCTCCTTCACTTACTACTAAATTGGCCCCGTAAATAAAGGACTCCTTGGGATCAAGGGTATGAAAAAAGGGAGTAATGTAAACTATAAAGATATTGCGCCTTTTTTCCAGGGGTAGAGTGTCTAAAAGTTTTTTGGCTTCCTTCAACCTTTCCACACTATTAATTCCCAGTATAATATTCTCGATCTCGGCATATCTTACCCAATCAGAGATTTCTCTAATTTCAGAGAGGACTCTCCATTCCGTCTCTCTGTTGAATGAAGCCTCTGCATTTGAGACATCTTCTCTTTTAAAGAAAGCCTCAATAGGAGTAAGGGGAGATGCTAATTCCCAGTAACACAGGGTCAAGGGACGATCCAGAAGTAGATCTTTTAGCTCTAAACTCATCTAACACCCTTTCCCTCAATTTCCAGGTAAGTTGGGATCTCTTCCCTACCCCATTGTTTCTTGATGAGTTCTATCTGTCTGCCCACAATATCCTTTCTCAAAGCATGATAATATGCAGTTTCTTCATCTATAAGTCCTTCACGAAAGAGTTCTATGAGTTGTTGATCAAAGGTTTGCATGCCAAAAGGACCGCCTTGACTCATAACGTCGTAGAAAGTCTTTCCTTCAGATTCGCCAGTTAGAATAATTTCCTTAGAGCGAATGTTGTTGTAAAGAATATCAAAGACAGCAACTCTTCCCCCATCTACTCGAGGTAATAATTTTTGCCCCACAATCCATCTTAGGGCAGCTGCCAACCTTTGCCTAATCTGGTATTCTTCCTCTTTACTGTAAAACCCTATAATTCTGTTTATCGTTTGGCCAGCCCCTATTGTATGCAGGGTTGAAAAGACGAGATGTCCCGTTTCTGCTGCTGTTAAGGCTATATCCATAGTCTCACGGTCACGTATTTCACCAACAAGGATAACATGAGGTGCCTCCCGAAGGGCTGCCCTCAAGCCCTCGGCAAAAGAAGAAAAATCTGTCCCCAATTCACGTTGGTTAATTGTAGCCCTAATGGGGCGATGCAAATATTCAACAGGATCTTCCAAGGTAAGAATATGTACTGGCTCATTCTTATTAATCTCGTGCAAGATAGCTGCTAAAGAAGTGGTTTTCCCCTGACCAGTTGCTCCAGTTACCAGAACAATCCCAAATTTTTCTTTGGCAATCTTATAGAAAACCTTTGGAAGATTAAGCTCTTCAATACTTTTAATCTTACTCTCCAATTTACGCATCACGATGTTATAGGTCCTCTGACGAGAAAAGATATTCACCCTGAAACGGGTCTCATCATCCAAATAATAGGAAAGATCTGTATAGCCATCAACTAAAAGTTTTTTATAAAGATAAGGTCTATCCCTCAAGAGTAAAAAGGCAATTTCCTCTACTTGAAAAGGATTTAAGACCTCTACAGGATAGTCTGAAAGAAAGACTGATTTCATCCTCCCATAGACCATGACCTGGAAGGGATACCCTGAGAGAATGAATATGTCGGAAATTCCCGGCTCCAAAAAGGCTAATTTACTAATTAAATCCTTAAGCTCAGGCTCAGTTAACATTAGCCTTAGCCAGGCAATTCGGTAAAATCAATGGCATCCCTGTTCTGGACAAAGGGCAAGAACCTGGATTTATCAACAGCTTTGATAAAAGCCTCTTCAGGACTTATAATACCTTTGCTTAAATAGTCCATAATACAGTCATCAAGACTCATCATGCCAAACTTTTTGCCTGTCTGAATCATGGAAGGGATTTGGTGAATTTTACCTTCCCTGATTAGGTTTCTCACTGCTGGCGTAGCTATGAGTATCTCTGTAGCCACAATTCTCCCAGGACGATCTATCCTCTTGAACATGGTCTGAGATATAACTGCCCTTAAAGCCTCAGATAGAGTTGTCCTTATCTGTGCCTGCTCATCAGCAGGGAAAACATCAATAATTCTATTTATAGTTTGGGCGGCAGAGATGGTATGAAGGGTTGAAAGGACGAGGTGTCCCGTTAAGGTAGCCTCGATAGCTAAAGCAATGGTCTCTCTATCTCTCATTTCACCAACTAAGATAATATCTGGGTCCTCCCTCAGAGCTGCTCTTAAAGCATTGGCAAAACTTTTAGTGTGAGTCCCAACTTCCCTTTGATTGATAAGACAATTTTTTGGTTCATGGACGAATTCAATAGGATCCTCAATAGTGATGATATGGTCATAGCGCATGCGATTGGCATAATCTATTATAGCAGCAAGAGTGGTTGATTTACCAGAACCTGTAGGACCAGTAACTAAAACTAATCCCTTAGGAAGAAGAGCAAGCTTATTAAGAATTAAAGGAAGCCCTAACTCTTCGACGGTCTTAACTTTTGTAGGAATAACCCTGAAAGCAGCAGCAATTCCCTTACGCTCCTTATAATAGTTTACCCTAAATCTGGCTAACCCAGGTAACTCGAGACCAAAATCAACCTCCCCCTCTTCCTCAAACCTCTTAATCACCTCTTCTGGAGCAATTTCATAGAGCATCTCCCTGAGTTCATCTTCTTCTAAGTCTTTATATTTGACCCTCTGCAGATCTCCATGAAGCCTAAGCAGAGGAGGATTGCCCACAGAAAGATGAAGGTCTGAAGCACCTGTCTCAACTAAAAGTTTAAAAAAGGGATCAAGCTTAGCCATCTCTAAGGAAAATAATTTAGCGAACTTCCACTAAAAGTCAATAGGAAACGCTAAGCATAGAGCAAAAATCGGGAGAGTGCTTTCCTTAAGAGATCAAAACTCTTTACGAAAAGGTATAAAGAAAATTAAAAATTTGATGCAAAGGTAGAATTTGAAAGGGTGTAGAATTTGAATGTATATAAGTTCTAACTAAAAGAGGTTGTAAAAGGGACACTTTAAAGTATACTTAAATTGCCGTGAGAGGAGATAGCTTCGAATTAATTAAGAGAGAACTTAGCCTTATTGAAGAAGCCCTTCAGAGACTTAGAGTCTCCCAGCATCCCTTTATAAACCAAGTAAGTGAATATGTGCTCTTTGCTGGAGGAAAAAGGGTTAGGCCCCTTCTCTGCGTCCTCTCTGCCAAGGTTTTTAAGCCAGAACTTCAGGATCACTTATACGAAACAGCTTTGCTTTTTGAGTATATCCATGTTGCTACCCTTTTGCATGACGATGTAGTTGATGAAGCCCAATTTCGTAGAGGGAGAAAGGCAGCAAGGAATCTTTGGGGCAATCAGGCTACCATTTTGGTTGGGGACTATCTTTACGCAAAGGCCTTAGACATAGCAAGTAGTCTAAAAAATCCTGAAGTCATGGAAGCCATCACTAAGACTACTCTGCTCATGAGTGAAGGTGAAGTGATGCAGCTTCTCCACTTAGATGATACAGATCTCAGTGAAGACTCTTACAGGGAGATTATCTTTCGCAAAACAGCTGCCCTTTTCTCCTGTAGCTGTAAAGTAGGTGCCATCTTAGCTGAAGGGTCTCAAGCCTACATTGAAGCCCTTGCCCAGTATGGCTATCATCTTGGCATGGCCTTTCAGATGGTGGATGATCTCTTAGACTACACCAGTGTAGAAACAGGCAAAGACTTGGGCAAGGATTTTGCTGAGGGTAAGATTACTCTGCCAGTTATTTTAGCCCTTAACTCAGCCCCTCCCATGGAAAGAGAGCTTCTTCTTACTCTCTTGAAAAGTGAGCAAACCTCTTTTGAGGATTTTCATAGAGCCTACGAAATCATTGAAAGAAATGGTGGCTTTGTCCAATGCTCCATTAAAGCTAAAGAAGAGGTTGCTAAAGCTAAAAAGGCCTTAGAATATCTCCCAAGCTCACCCTATAAAGATTCCCTTGTATTTCTTGCTGATTATCTTTTAGAAAGAAAAAAATGATAAAGAAAAAAATGATCAACCCTATTAAACTTCTGATCTTCGATTGTGATGGGGTTCTCTTTGATTCCCGCAGAGCTAACGAGGAGTATTATAACCACATTTTAAAGGCTGTGGGAAGAGCACCTCTTACTAAAGCTGAGCTTGACTTTGTTCATATGCACTCCCTCCCAGAGTGCTTAGATTACCTCTTTAGAGAACATCCCCATCTAAAAGAAGAGGCCATCAAGGTCTCTAAGGAAACTTCCTATAGTAAGTTTTTTCCCTACATGATCTTAGAAGAGGGAATAAAAGATTTTCTTGACTGGGCACATCAAAGATTTTTTATTGCCCTCTGCACCAACAGAACCACCTCCACCAAACCTCTCTTAGAGCACTTTGACCTAAGCAAGTATTTTCATTTAGTGCGGACAGCCCTTGATTACCCCAAAAGTAATCCCTTAGCCCTTGCCACTATATTAAGTCACTTTAAGGTGAGGCCCCATGAAAGTATCTATATTGGTGATTCTGTTATTGATGAAAAACTTTGTGAGAGTTGTAAAGTCCCGCTTATTTCATATAAAAATCCCTCTCTAAAGGCCATCAAGGTTATCTACCATTATGAGGAGCTAAAAACCTTTCTTCAAAGTAATGGCTTATGTTCTTATCGAGACCTTGCTCCTTAAGCAATTCGAAAGTCCTTATAAATATTTCCGCTGCAAGGAAGTTCCTCTTTAAACCATGAGGAACTAAAATGTAGAGATACCTTATGGCCCTGGTGAAGGCCACATAAAGGAGGTTAAAGACCTCTAAGGAATGGCTTATCTTTATAAAATTATAAAGCCTTAACAAGTCTGGCGTAAATTCCTCTTTCTTACCTTTGTGAACCCCCTCTTCAGTAAAGAGAAAGCCAAGGTTTAATCTAAAGGACTTGGGAGTAAAATCTAAGGGAACTATTACCTTTTCGAATTCAAGTCCCTTAGCTAAATGGATATTCAGCACCCTTATGAAACTCTTCTCAGGAGAGGTCTCAATGTCTTCCTCAAGGATGGGCTCACAATTCTCTAAAAATTCGTCTCCATCCCCACCTTGGGAGACAAATCTGAGAACTAAGCTCAAAAATTTATAAAGATATGGCTTTTCCTGGGGGAATCTTTCCTCAACTTTGAAGTAATCAATTATATGTCTCACAAACTGATACAGATTGAGATAGGCCCCCTTTTCCAGAGGATGCTTTATCTTTTTTTCCCAGAACTCTTCCCAATAATTTTGCAAATAATCCCTTAGGGTAAAGGCCTTATCAGCGCCACCCAGAAAGTTCAGATATCCTTGAAGAATATCATTTCCCTCCTCAAAAAAGCCAAGCAACAGAGTGAAAAGGGCAATTTCGTCATCAAGGTCATATAGTAGCCTGATAAAGGCTGTAAGGTAATTAACGAGAGGGGACTCCTTTAATTTTAAAAAAGAACTCCCCTGCACGGAGAAACCAAGGGAAGTGAGATAACTGGAGAGCTGAGTGACCTGTTTATTCTCTCTACAGAGGATGGCAATCCCTTCAAGCTCTCTCTTTTCCTTTAAATCAGTAAGGATCTTAGCAATATGCTCCCAGAGCACCCTTTGGACCTCTTGCTGGGAAGCCTCCTTGTTGAAGACCAACCAATCTATAAAAACCTTACCCTCAAGATCTTTATGGCTTTCCTGCTCGATGTTTTCAAAGAGCTCTAAAAATTCCCTTTCAGCAATATCTAAAAGGGCCTCATCTACTTTATCACTTTCCCTGCCAAATAGAAGTCTCTGTAGAATTGGCCTCTTGTGAGTGCCATTTTTAAGCACCTCAAAGAAGTAATTATTGAATTTCACAATTCTGAGACAGCTTCTGTGATTACACTTTAAAGAGCTTTCCACAAGGTCATAGGGGCCCAAATCCTCTTTTTTAAGCCTTTTCAAAAGATCTTTTTTAAGCCTTTTCAAAAGCGAGGGATCTCCTCCTTTCCACCTATAAATGGACTGCTTGGGATCTCCAGCCGTTATAAATATCCTGCCATCGCTTATCAGATCTTCAACGAGCGGATAAATAGCTAACCATTGCAGTCTATCTGTATCCTGAAATTCATCTATGATAAAAGCCCTTAGCTTACCCAGTTTTAGGTAGATCCAGGGAAGAAAATCCCGATGCAAACTTTGAGCTAATTTTTCCTTCCAGAGCCCCATATAGATGGCTCCTTCCTCAAAGAGCACTCTCTCGAGCTCCTCTTTAAGTAGGAAAAGAAGATAAAGATAAAAATTTCCTCTCTTAAGAGATAATGAATCTTTACTCTGCACCGCCTCTTTTTCCCAAATATCCTCTTTTAAAAGGGATCTTGCCAAAAGAAGACTTTCCTCATAAGTAGACATCTTAAGTAGTTCTTCCAGGTTTCTAAGAATTGTGCCCTTCATATTTATCCTTAGTTTATCTTCAGCTGAGAGGAGAAAATCTACGAATCTTTCAAAGAATTTTTTGATATTTGGCTCGTTTTGAGATCTCAAATAAAGCCTAATTAAGGCCTTTTCTAACTCGCCTTTGCCAATATATTCCTTTATAGAAAAATGAGGGTGAAGATCAAGCTCATAGGCTAATCCTCGAAAAAATTTGAGGAGAAAGCTATCAATAGTCTTTATCTCAAGATAATCATAGTGAAGAAAGATTTCTTCAAGAATCTCTTCAGCCCTCTTAGGGGTGATACCAGTTAGTTCTGAAAGCCTTTTTCCTTCCTCGCTCTCTAAGGCAATTTGCTTAAGGAATTTGATAATACGCTCTTTCATCTCATACACAGCCTTATTGGTAAAAGTTATGGCAAGGATATCTTTGAAGGAAGGGCTCTGTGAGGAACTTTCCTTGAGGAGAGAAAGATAGCTTAGGGCTATTTGAAAGGTTTTTCCACTTCCAGCACTTGCCTGATATAGAATGATTGAAGGGCGCATAGATTAGATATTATTAGCTAACTTGCAAAAATCAAGAGAGTAAGATAGAACTAAGAGGAGGGGCTTAAAGCCCCCCTGTGGATAACTATCTCTTGAGATTGATGAGCTCTTCAAGCATGGTGTCTGATACCGTGATGATCCGGGAGTCTGCCTGAAAGCCTCTCTGGAATATAATCATTTTTACAAACTGTTCTCCAAGGTCCACATTGGACTGTTCAAGAGAGTTTGGAGCAATGGTGCCAAGGCCGTTGGTGCCTGGTTTACCGGTGACTGGTGGCCCTGAGTGGGTGGTCTCTCTGAAAAGATTTCCCCCAACCTTTTGCAGCCTTTCTGGGGCATTAAAGTTAGCCAGCCCTACCATCCAGAGAGGGATAACCCTTCCATTGGAATAAATCCCTGTAATTCTTCCCTCGTTATCCACCGATATATTCTCCAAGGCTCCAGGTCCAAATCCATTTTGATCATAAAAGAGAGTAGCATTTGAGGTGGCGTATTGAGTTGTACGCACGGATTCAGATCTCCAAGTATCTTTATAAAAATAGCCAAAATTCAATTCAATTCCCTGGAGATCTGCCCTTGATAAACCTTGATTTACATCATTGGGGGCATAAATTTCATAGGGAAAATCTATACCTAAGAAATCTGCAATGAATAAGGGATAACCATTTTCACCTAAGGCATTAAACTTATCCTCAGGAAGAGCAATAGGCTGACCGTTTTGGTCAATTATCTGGATCGGATTTCCCGTATTGGCATCAAGTCTATAAGTTTGGAAAAATCTCTTTATATTTCCCTGATTATCAAACTCAACCCTTCCATACATTAGAACCCCTCTTTTTTCTTCGGTAAAGACCTTCCCAGAATTTATTTCTAATTTCTGAATAATAGCGCCTTCCTCATATTGCCATTGCATGGGAAGAGAATCCCGTACAAAATCTCTTTGGTCTTCAGAAGGATTAGAGGCAACCAAGAATTCCCAAACATTATCCTTGGTAGTAGGTGAATAATAAATAGTGATTTCATGGGGGGTTCCTAAGGAATCATAAATAAATATAGTAGAACGGTAGGCATAGGCAGTTGAAGGAATGGGAGTTTCATTTTTTGCATTCCAGGCATCAAGAAGAGTAGAGGTTTCTTGAAGGGTATATAGGGTAAGGGTTAGATTTGTTGGTCCAGAGGTTAAATTTGACCAATCAAAATTAATGCGTTGAGAAGTGCCATCTAAGAAAAAGAAAGTATTAGTTTCATTAGAATTTTCTCCTTTAGCTAATACTATCCCCTGATCCTGAGAGGGATCCGTAGCACCCTCTGTCGGATTTTCAACAATATAATAATCCCATCTTCCATCAGTGGAATCATAATACAACCATATTCTTAAGTTTCTACTGGTATTATTAGCATCAAGCACACTAAAATCTTGACTAATCCAAGAATTCTGTGCTATAGTTCCACTTAATTCTATTCTCCCATCTCTTCCAGGGATGTTGAGAGCATTTGGTGTTTGTTGATCATGAGTTATCCCACTCCAGTCAAGAATAACCTGCTCTTTCGTGGTGGGAAGTTCAATGGTAGTCCTCGTATAGGTAACATTACTTCCTGAGGCAAGTGTAGTATTAGTCTTAATATCGGTTATAGTATAAGTCCATTTCTGGATAGAGGCATCCCATTCAAGAGTTATTCTAATTTTATTATCCTGTTGATCTACATCTCTTATTACAAATTCTTTAAGTATAGAAGTAGTCCCTAGTGTATTAGGATCATCATAAATATTTCCACTCAAATTAATAACTTTTACTCTGGACTCTGTCCTTGCATCTAAGTTGGTTATCATATCAACCTTAGTTGTTTTGACAGGAGGAGAGCTTCTATCAATTCTAATATCTGATAAAGCTCCAGTTATATCATTAGTAATCTCATCAATTTTCCATCCTTGCACCCTTAAACCCTGGGGATTTACTAAATAGCCCTCCTTGTCAATGACAAATTGTCCATCCCTGGTGTAAAAGATCCCCCCTGTTGTTTGAGGATTTCTCACCATAAAAAAGCCAGCTCCAGCAATAGCCATATCTGTGGGGCTTGCCGTAGATTCAAAGGCTCCCTGAGTAAAGAGCTGATAAAGGGCCTGAATGCCTGCTCCCCTTCCCAGTTGGCCAGAGCCTGCAGCAGTATTGATATTCTGCGCCATAATGTCTGAAAAGGTTATGCGGGCTCCTTTAAAGGCCGTGGTGTTTAAATTAGAGACATTATCACCAATCACACTCATGCCATGCCCAAGGGCTCTAAGACCACTTGTTCCTGTAAATAGGGCATCTGTTAAACCCATAAAATCACCCCCTTTATGATTTTATCGGTAATTTTTATTCATAGCTTTATTACCTTTGTCTTAAGAAATCTTCAAGCATAGCATCTGCGGTAGTAATCACCCGAGAATTACTTTGAAAGCTTCTCTGTAACATTATAAGATTGACCATCTCCATAGCCAGATCTACATTAGAACCCTCTAAGGCTCCAGAAAGAATGCGCCCCCGCTCTGCTGAGCTTGGCATAAAGAGATAGGCTGTAACACCTGGCCTTGCCCTAAAAAGACCATTGCCGATCTTCTCTAAAGACTCTTCATAGCCTGAAAAATCGGCAAGGAATAATCTTGCTACCTCAATATCCTTTTGATTGGTATACCAAGCCCGGATTAATCCCTCTTCATTTATAACCTCAATTCTATCAAATACCCCAGAGGGATAGCCATCTTGGACAAAACCGAGCATGGTGAAAGGACTTGCCACCATTTTAATAGCCTCAACTTCCCTGGTTATGGTGCCATCTTGATTCACTCTAAAGCCAAGATCAAGGGTCAAGGCCTGGACATTGCCTCCAATATTCATGTTGATCTTAGGTTTCTCAAGGGTGGTTAGATCAAGGGGCGTTAAAGCTCCATCAAGGCCAACCTCGGCAAAGGAGGCAAAAGTTAGTTCACCTCCTCCCCCAAAGGTAAGATTTCCATAGAGAAAGGCTCCCTGCATTTTTCCTGCTCCTCTTCCATCTTTTGCTGGTTCTGCAAGGGCAAGCAAGAGTTCATAAGAATTAGAAGTATTTCCTCTATCTACGTAGAGCTTTACAGGTATCATCTCTCCCAAGGAATCATAAACATAGAGATCAAAGACCCAATCATATTTTCCCTCTTCTAGAGGTGGACTATTATTGGCATCATATTTATCTATGAGGGTTTCAGAATTAATTGGTTTTCTTGCATCTAAGACAAGCTGAGCTGAAAGTTTAGAGGTAGCCTTTGCAGGCATTACTTTGGGAATCAAATTAGGTTTGAGGCTTGCCAGATCAGCAGTGGTAGCCTGAGGGTCAGCCCCAAGGAGATACATACCTAAGGCATTCTGCAGGCTAAAATAATGCTCATCTACCTCGTTTACAAAGAATTGCCCATCCCTGGTGAAAAACCTATTTCCCTTGCCGTCATCAACCACAAAAAATCCCTTTCCCACTATGGCAAGATCCGTGGGTATATCAGTTGTTTGAATTCCGCCTTGAGTAAAGAGGGTGCGAATATCCTTTATATTAGTCCCATATCCTCTCTCTTTCCCAAAAACTTCACTATATCTCACTAACCTTTCAGCAAATTCAGTGCGGCTTCCCTTAAAGCCTACTGTGTTAAGGTTAGTAATATTATCTGCCGTAACCTTTGTGGCTAAAGAATCGCTGTAAAGTCCAGAGTATCCTATAAACATGGTGCCAAAGAGCCCCATAGCCTTACCCTCCCAAGATCTCCTTTATTCTCTCAAGAGAAACTTGTTCCCTTCCATTAATTACTAATTGAGGTTTATCACCTAAAATTGCTCCAGTTACCTTAGAGATTACCCTTACAGGTATACTCTTTACCTCATCTCCAGAGCCCACAGTTATGGAAACCCTGTAATTTCCATCAGGTAAAGGATTCCCTCCCTGATCCTTTCCGTCCCAATCAATTTTGTGCAGTCCCTTGGGAAGGTTATATAGCTGAAGGGTCCTTACTATCTGTCCCATCTCATTTCTTATGGTTATGGTTACCAGATTTGCTGGTTCCGTTAACTCAAATTCCCCTCCAAGAAATTTACCATCCTCTATCCTTAAAATATTCCCTTCAATTTTAACCGCTTTACCTACTAAATTGGCAAAGAGGGTATACTCATTAGTCTTATAGAGGTCTACCAATCTTTCCAGTTTCTCATTTAAGTTCATGAGCTGGTCAACCTGATTAAAGGCAGCAAGTTGCAGGGCCATCTCGTGATTCTCTACAGGTTTCATGGGATCCTGGAATTGAAGTTGCTTGATAAAAAGCTGCATAAAGGCCTCTCTATCAAGCACTTTCTTAGGAATCCTTTTCAGATCTGCAGGTTGTCCTGTTTTTTCATTAATTTTATTGATCACTGCCATGGCCCTGACCTCCCTAAACTATCTTATAAAGCCTCCCAGTATGATAAATTTGAGGATCTTGCTCCCCCAAATGAGGGCTCTCCTCAGAGGTATGGCCCCCTCTTTCTTCCCTACTTCTTCTATACTCAGCATAGCCCTTACCTTCGGCAAAGCCAAAAAGAAGCTCAAACTCTTTTAATCTCAGACCAAGTTCTTCAAGTTGACTCTTGAGTTGGGCCAAATCTTGCTGAAGCTGAGCGAAGGTTTCAGGTTTTTCCACTTTTGCCCTAATCTCAACTTCCTTATCTAAGACCTTGACTTCAAGCTCCATCTTTCCAAGCTCAGGGGGCTCAAGTTGGATGCGAGCTCTTTTCTCCCCGGTAGGGAATAGCTCTGTAGAAAAATCTTTTATGAAGTTTGAAAGGTGATCCAGGGAAACTCTATGAATAATGCGCTCTTCTAAGCCTTCTGGAGCAACCTCTCTAATCCTTGGGCCCATGGCCTTTACGTGATCTATAAGACCTTGCTCCAAAGGCGTTCCCTCTATTTCCCTCCTCAGGGCCTTAAGCTCCTTTTTAAATGCTTCCTTTAGCTCTAAGGGCAATTTCTCAAACTCCTTAATTATCTCTCGGCCCGCCACCTCATTTAGCGTAGCGTCCCTTCCCTCTATATGCCTACTTATTTGTGAATCCTTAAGAGAGGAATTGTGAAGCAAATTTTCAAATTCCCTCTCTAACTTCATTAAGAGATTCTCTAAATTAGACATTTCTTCCTGGGAAGTAGCTCCCCTTTTTGAAATATTCTTAGGATTTAAGCTCTCAACCTCTAAGCCCTTAATCCTAAGTGCCTCATCACCACTCAAGGTGCTATCTTTTTTCTTACTTTCATCTCCTAAAATCGAAGGTTTTTCGAAAGCCAATCTTTCACCAGCTGGACTTACATCATCTAACCATCTTTTCCTCTCTTTGGCTGGAACTTCATTGCTTAGACTTAATAGACCAGTATAGGAGATATCCTTCTCTTCATTGGTTACTCCTAATGCGGTGGAAAAATCACTTTCTTTGTCTTCACTCAGTCTTTGCAGGAGCTCTCTTCTTAATATCTCTAAAAGACTATTAATTCTCTCTTGAGAAGAGGAAAAGTTAACTTCCCCGGGTGTGATAGGATTTGCTCTCATTGACTGATAGTCCTCAATTCCCAGTCTCTCTTGTAAAAAGTGAAAATAAGCTAAGGCAATAGCTCTATAGGCATCGAGATCTTCTTTTAGGCTTTCCCTTCGATCCTCAGATGGAAAAATCTGTTCAGATATCTTCTCCCAAGTGTTCATTTTCTCTATTTCCCTAAATATCAAACTGGGCTCAGATTCCCCAAACATCACACCAAGCTTTGTCTTTAGATTTTCTTCCCCATCAAGAGGGGAAAACTCAGAGGGTAAGAGGGGCACCTTAGCACTATCTGCTTGAGAGTTTAAATTGGCTAAAATTAGCAGGAATACTTCTTTAAAAGGCAAATCCCCATTAAGAACCTCTCTTGAGCCTCCAAAAAGTTCTAATAAACCATAGGCTTTATCTAATGTTTTCAAACCTATAGGGCCATCCATTTTTTCCTCCCGCTTTAAGTTTTTCTCCTATTTTCAATATATTAAATTCAAAAGTCATGCCTATTCGTTCAGAGCTTTTGATCAGAGAATAGGAGGTTTCTTAAGCCCTCACTTAGGAAAAAATTTCCCTCTTTACTGGTTTATTTTTCCTATATCCCTACCCTAATGGTATTTCAAAAAACTTCATAAAATTATACGGTGGAATTTCCAATTTTATTTCTCTCTCTTTTCGTGTAAAATCGAAGAAATCAAATAAGTGAAGAACATCCTCTATTTAAAGGTTGACGAATGAAAAGAAATTACTAAAATAACTAAAAAAAGAAAGTAAAAGCGTAGAGAAAATAGTAGAAGAAAATTTTGGAGGCATTAAATGACTGAATTAGAAAAG
>Ga0209394_1000545_pt1 | contig 29117 bp, 27 predicted proteins | sample JNZ201metaG_FD_184122 | JGI IMG/M metagenome (GOLD analysis project Ga0209394, IMG submission 184122) | Hot spring microbial communities from Jinze hot spring, China to study Microbial Dark Matter (Phase II) - JNZ 20120812A (SPAdes) (version 3) ... | reverse complement strand
GATCACACGGTTCACCGTGAGCTCTCCAAATTGTAGATTTCTTTGTTTAAGTATAAAACTCTTACGCGGGAGAAAGCCTGCTCACTATGAATTACGGGTACTCAATTAGCTTTACTGTTTGAGCTTGAATTTCAGTATAACACATGTAGGTTTGCTCTCTATGCTTCTAGTGCTTTATCATAGTATGTTTGTTCTGTGGAAGTATGTTTCCTCGTTTGGTTCATATATGTGTGCTCTGTGAAACGCTGTCCTTATCTCTATTCTCAGTGGAGGTTCTGGCTTAATGTTCTCCTCGAATAGAACTTCTTCACCTTTGTTGTCTTTAACTCTTAAACCTACTTCTCCGTTGCTGTAGTAGTGTATTTCTAGTACTAGTACATGTTCCCCATTTTCTTCATCATCCTCGTAGAACACTAGTCCTTTCTCCTTCAGTAAGTAGTGGAGTCTTCTAGCGTACGGGTAAGTCTTGTAGTAATTCTTTACGAATTCTCCGGCGATTCTATGTGCTTCTTGATAGTTCTGGGTTTGACTGTACAGTACACCTGGATGTACTCCGAGTAGTGCAAAGTAGTTGGCTATAAGTGGAGAGTAGAAGTAGTGGCAGAAACCTGTTTTCTCTTCGCATTTTATGAACATAGCATCTTCTTCTCTCCAGTAGAGTAGGAATCCTGTTTCTCTTACACCTAGGAGAGTGTGAGCTAGGAATATAACTGCTGGGAGAACTCCGTAATCCTGGCATATCTTCAAAGCTCTGTTGAAAATTAAGCGAACGCTGTATGGTACCTGCCTGCTTTCCTCTTGCTTTTCACGGCTTGCTTCTCTGTACACTCTTATTCTCGATGTATCTATTCTTGTTTTAACTATGTTGAAGTCTTCTACTAGGAGTTTGTATAGTGATCTTTTTTACTTCCAATCCTGGTTATAATGCCTTTAATCCTCATTCTGCGGAGTACGTTGCATAGGGTACCATCGCGTATTTTTTTACCAGCTGCAAGCTCGTAGAAGTGTTTGAGTTGCTTAAAGGTTGCACCATGTGGGTAAACGTGCTTTAGTACGTACCATACTAAGCCGTTGGAACCGTACTTGATGAACAATTTTTTCGCGTAGACGGTGTGCTCTTCTATTGATGTAGGCGTATCTTTCTTCAGTACTAGGAGAACTATGCGATATACACCTACTACAACCCCTGTTGTTTCATCTCTGAGTATAATGCGGATTTCGTACCGTCCTGGTTCTGCTGATAGTAAAACCTCTACAACCATCTTAGCAAAGTAAGGTGCTTTTGCACGGTTTGGAGATACTGTGATTTTAGCAATGCTACTTTGTTCTTCGATGATGATTTCAACTACGTGTCCTCTTGGACCATGCACGTTTAAATCTAGCGTTAAAACTTCACCAGGGTATACTCGAATAAGTTTGCTGATTGTTCTTCTAGCTACAACTCCATCTTCTTCCAGTACTAGAGACATGTATCCCTTTATGATTAGATCCGGGGTGAGCGTAAATATTGTCCTAAAGCAACCCCTATCTTAGTTTTATTAGAGGGCTTAGAGGTGCTGACCCTTTGGATTTTTAAGCAATACTCCGTGATTTCGAAAATACGTGTGTTACATGCTTTAACAGCATACTCTATGGTTTGTGTTCTCCTGCTTCTCTCTAGAGGTCATTTCCTCCTTTTTCCTCATCGTCTACACACAAGATGTTTTCTATGCTAGCTTGTCTTAGGTAAGCAGTCATTAAAATGCTAACTATACTAGCAATATCTCTTCTACCTACTACAAACATTGAGATAACACGACGAGGCTTCATTGTGATTACCAGCCTTGGTTCTCTCGTTTTTCCTCCTCCTTGCCTTATTCTATAGTACTTTGCACAGCCTTTCCATGCTCTCATTCCTATTACAGCAACCAATCTACCAGGTTTACTCTCGTTGTTTTTGCTTGCACCAGGTTTAGACTCCTTGTTCTTGCTTGTGCTTGTTCTTCTGGCTTCACGTTCTCGTATTAGTATCTTGGTTGCGTACTTTCCTTCCATCTCCTTATCCTTATCTGACCCTACTAACACTAGTTCTCTGTAAACATCAGCTGGAGATTTCTTATCGTGTAGTACAGTAAACTTTTCTAGAGCCTTGATCTTATCACATTCTTCCCCGATCCATTCCTTTCCACCTTTGATTTCAACGTCATAGCCGTGTTCTCTGAGTTTTTCAACTTCATTGATTATCGTAGAGAGTAGTGGACTACACTCGTATAGGTTGAAGACTACTAGTGGAGTCTCTGGCTCAAGCTTTAGGTGATTGGGTATTGCGTTGAAGAAGAGTAGTGTTAGCTTGAGGATTATTCTCTCTAGTTGGTTTTTAGGTATTACTGTTAGTAGTCTTCGGTATAGTACTTCTGCTGGAATTAAGAGTGGTGATCCACTAGAGCTCTGCTCTTTTCCTACCTCGCTTGATTTTGCTGTGAGCTTAGTGCTGTACGATAGTGTAATTCCGAGAATTAAGATGGTGAATCCCACTACGTAGAGAGGGGTTTTAAGAGCTAGTTTAGCTGATTCAACGACGCCTAGTGGTAGTAGTAGTGCTGAGAGTAGAAGCGAAAGTGATAGGGGTGTTGATAGATAATATACCAATATGATGAGGAACAAGTGTAGTATTCGCTTTGCGGGTAGTTCACGGCTTCTAGTGCTCATGAGCATTTTCTCCAAGAGAGTACGTTCTCCTCTCAAGAGCCCCTGAGCCGTGTTTAATGCTACTTCAACAGGATCGCTTGGTTCATCCAGGAGTTCCATGCATTCTTCCCCAGTGTAAACACACAGATAGATTCTCAGTAGAGCTTCGTTGATGAACTTGCTGAATTCTCCTACTGCGTAAACACCAGCGTAGAACAGTAGGAGAGCTATGAGTACTAGTACAGTTACAGTAGCATAAAGACTGAAACTAGCTGAAACCACGTGTACAGTATGCAGTAAAATCAGCGTTAATCCAACTAAGAAAAACCCCCTAGCAACTCTAACTCTACCAGAATCCTCCTCAAGCACCGAAACAGAAGCCGAAATCAAAATCAACAAAAAGTTCTCCAAAACCACAAAAACAACCCCCAACAACCAATTAAGTAAACCAAACCCACAAAAACACACGACGCAAGCAACCCTCAGTCCTCAACTCTATGCGTGGGGTGGGGGTGCGTCGTGATTTGTGTTGTATGGGTGTGTTTGGTTGATTGTGGGTCTGTGTTGTTTGGGGGTGCTGTATTCTGCTTTTGTTGTCTTGATAAGTGTGTTTGAGCGGCTGAAGCTTCTTCACCGTGCATTCAGCTGCAAACTAGTGTTCTTCTTGTCACTTGCATTAAACCTGCACTTAAGCTAACGGTTTTCATCTAGCACAGGTTTTTCCAGTACGGTGAACTCCGGGGTTTTCTTAGTGATTTCCCAGGGTGGACACGAGTGTGCTTCTGAGTAGTAGGCGATGTGTTTTCCTTGCATTGCATGGTGTTCATGAACATTGACGTTAAATATGTTGCACCTTATTCACACCAGTACAGGAGTCTACTGAGCAGTAGACGAAGCACTGTATAGGTCCTTGACCCCTCAGAGTACTCACATGAGTGACTAGCCATGGGTGAACTCGGGAAGCACGAAGAACAAGTGTTCTACACTAGGAGACCTCGGAAGCAGCATCAATCATTAACCCTTATGGTATACCCGTGTTCTCATCTACGTCTTCTGGTCATTTAGCTTGTCGAAGTATTTGTCTGGTTGTTGAACTGTTAATAGTGGTCCATTGAAAACAACTACATCATCTCTTTGCTCAAAGAACTCTTCTCCGTAGATTGCTTTGATTTTTTCAACGCATTTTTCAAGAAACATGTGTGCTTTTTCAAGCTCTTCGCGTGTTGATATACTGTACTGCTTAAACATTCCTGGTACTGCTCTGTTAAGAGAACACTTCAAGTTGAAACACCATTTAGCATCCATACACTGTACCTCGTTTCCAACTCTCCAAGTGCTCACACTTCTAATCACGTAGATGGATAATGCATTCGTTGATACAAACGCTACACCCTTCCCCAAAGAGCAGTACCCAAGATTCAGTTTCAACCGTTTCCCCTCACTAGTTGTAATTTCAACTACACCAACATACCATGTAACAGGAGACACGGTGCTACTTCCAGTACCCTCCTTCACACTCTCACCATCCACAAGATCTAACGATAACACGAGAACTTATAAGCTGAGAAAACAGCGGTGGTTACTCAACTCCTAGAGCAAACAGCGAAAAGCAGTTTACAGACGCCCAGCTACTAAACCACTGAAACCAACAGAGACAAATCACAGAAAACTAAAACTAAACATACGTGGATGAGCTTGGCTTTCTTACCCGGAGAGTGCCCGAGTATTCTACCAAGCCTCTGGTTATACTGTCGCCTTAAACCGGATGTTGGGTTGTAGGTATATGGTTTTTTAACTTTGTCATTTTTCTCGTGGGCTTACGTGTTTTTCTTGCTGGTTTGACTTTTCTCTGCATTGTTTTCTCAGTTGCTCTGTGTTTACGAGTCCTCGGGCTTCTACCTTCCCTGTTTTCCTCATGCTTACATGCTCTACTCGTCGTATGTTTAAGCAGTTGCTTTGATCTGTTCTTCAAGTGTTTTCAAGAAGGATTTTCCTTCTTCACTAATAGCGTACGCGTTTCTGCCGAGTGCTCTAACCTTACCTTTCATCTTAAGCCTTGTTATTGCCCATCTTATCTGAGTTATCCACCGTTGTTCACCGCTCTTCGTTCTCGCAGAGTCTTTCTCTGTTAACTCAACGTGTTCACGTGCTTTCTCAATAATCTCCCTCCTACCATAGGGCTTCTCAGCGCTTGCAAGAATCTTTAAAACCAAGTACTCTGCTTTTCTCCAGTCAACAGGACCCTTGACCTTGAAAACTCTCACTTGTTCAGCTATAGCAGTTTCCGCTGTTGTAGTAACTCTTCTCTCGAGAACAGGCTTCTCGGGTTGCCGACCAAAAGCCGATGTATTTGCCAGAATTAGTGCTTTCAACGCAACAACAGCGGGTTCTTCCCTTGTAATACTCCATTCAGATAATTTCTTATCCCTCCACTCTGCTTTCTTAAACGTTTCGTAGACTAGCCAGGTGTCTCCATCCGTGATCACCGTGAACTCTACTCCACTATCAAACGCGTACTTCAGCTTCTCCTTGATCACCTTTTTGCTAATACCACTCAGCGGTTTAGCCTCAATAAACGCAACTATACGTCCACCGTGTTTAATAGCATAGTCAGCTCTACCACTCTCCACCACGTACTCAGGTTCCACCTCCTCCGGGTTCTCCAGGTTCCATCCAAGAGCCCTCAGGAATGGATCAACAAGCATGTACCTGACAAGCATCTCGTTCTTTGCAAGCTTCTCATTGTACTTTTCTATCCTGAGCTTAAGCTCGTTGATGAGATAGACAAGCCTGGTTAAAGAGATTTCACTCAACTACACTCACCTAGAACAAGACCTCTGCATCGCCAAAGCTCAATTGCCTTGTTCAACGCCTTCTTAGACTCCTCCTTATTGAACCATACTACCCAGGAGACCACCGTGTGAAACCATATGCTAGAATCGTCATCTACGTGAACAAACAACTTAGTCATGCACTCACCAAAAACAAATACAATGATGAAGCTATATAAATGTTCAAAGCAACCTGCGAATATACAAGCTACGCAGCTCTACTACACCGAGCACCCAGGAAACCCCCACCACACAAACCCCAAACCAACAAACACCACAACAGCAACTTCAAAACCCACAGCCAGAAACCACCACAGAGCAAAAAACCAAGACACTTAGGCTTGAAGATTCCATAGAGCAAAAAAACACCCAGACTCGAAGACTCCACAGAGCAAAACCCAGCACACAAAAACAGTTGTGAACCCTCTAGGAGTACGGGTTCGCAACCGAGAGGAACGAGGAAGCCTAGGAGCGGGGCTACCTAAAGGAGATCGACAAGTACCTGAACCAGGAGATGTTGAGTAAGCGCACAGAGTTGTAGAGCACCCGAAGAAGCTATTCGACTACGAGGACACTAAGACCGGAAAAGCGTGGAAGCATGCAAAGCCCGCGTGAAGGAGGAGAAGAGAAAACGGGGAGAGCTGAAGACAAGAGCACTTAAATACCCGGGGAAAACACTAGCGGATCTACCCGTGCAGTTCGAGGTGAACGACCCGTTCATCTACGTGAGACTTACGATTACTTTAGCCTTGTAGCATAATATCCTAAAGCAATAGCAGGTTGCTGAGCATCAGTCTTTCAGTTTTCCGCTTGCTTTTTTTCTCGGGTTTCTCCTAGACTACTTCCACGAGTTCAGCTAAACCTCTCTTTAAGCTGTTCACTTGCAAGTACTGTCATGAGTAGTTCCATGAAGCGAGTAAACCTTGATGCAATTGCTGTTCACTTCAAGAACTAGTCCATCCTTTGTGATCAATACGTAGCTGTCACCCCTCTTCTCAGCATACACAATGTTCGCAAGCCAATAACCCCAATCTATCGAAACCTCAATATTTCTCCTCCTGCACGCCACAGCCCTCAGCCCCGGTGATCCGCTTAATTGCTTCCTATGATTATATGCGCTTCAAGTCAAGTGCTTTAAAACTTTGTTAGAGTTCAAAAACACAGACTCCTTGAACAATAGAGGTGTTAGTTCAACACCTGTACGGGTATTGCTACGTAAATCCAGGAAGCTGTACAGCAGAGAATCGGTATGGATACTGCTCATGCGATGGTAAAAATCAAAACTCCTTACTAAAACAACTAAGCTATGAACCGTACGCCTACTATTCATCATCCGGCATCTCATAGGGAGTTAATGGGTTTTCCTGAGTTCAAAAGACTGAACACCAGTATCCATGGTTTACTGCCTACGTTCGTGGAGTCCTCTGGATAAGTTAAATCGAGGTTTCTTTCAGGTATCTAGTGGGTATTTTGAGAAGTGGCTTGTACTTCTCTAGCCTAAGGTATTCTATTAGCTTCTTATATGCTGCTATAAAGCCTTGTTCCTTGTATATGCGCTTTAGCCATTTCAAGCGATGAGGGTTGTCACTGTTAGCAATGTAAAATAGCACTTCTCTAATCTTGCGTTTAACCCATGCAATGTTCTCTATTTTCCCATTACATCTACGAATCTTACGTAAAGCTTCGTACAGACTTCGCTCACGCTTCATCAAATTCCAAACAACCTTATTAATATCAAACACGATGGTAGTGAACTCGAGCTCATAGCTGACAAACTCCATGTCGTAGTTAGGATACACAAGGCAGAACTTGTACTTTCTACTCAACTCCCTAAGATACCTACAGACTTCACGTAGACTAACTATCTCTTTCCTTTTCCACTTTTCAACCACCCATGGTATTTTGTGAGACGGGTAAGACGTGTACAAAACGTACCCGCTGTAATGGGTGTACTTAGCAAACTTTCCAGCGAAAACAATATCTTTCACATCAGCAAAAAACCATCTACCAAGAACTTGTCTTAAAACATAGGCATCATACAAGAAGTCCCAGTTGTCGTAAACCTCGATGTACCCGTTGTGAAGCAGAGTGAAACCCAGAGAGGATAGTTCTCCGCCTCTTAACAGTACACCCCTTCCATTTGCAGTATAAACGAGAAGACTACAATCCACCATTAAGCGAGCTAACTTCGGTACATCAACCGGTGCAATCGTTGGTGGAGGTCGACGTACACCTCCAACAATAAAAACCCTATCCACCTCTGCAACCGGTGGATCAACACCCATTGAGCATCTTCCATGCGGATACATTAAGTAGAGGTAACCTTTATTATAGGGTTTTTTCACTACAACGTAGTCTATTACTCCTCTATCCAAGTCTCCGACAATCTCGAAACTAACTGTACCTCTTAGCCAATCTAGAAATTTTAGCAATTGATCCTTGCTAAGAATAACTACATCTGTACCACTATAATCTAGCGTAGCATTAAGTATAAGGGGAGTATGTGCATAACAAAGATGAACACCAGTAACACGTTGAACCGGGTTAATCTCGCTTCTACTTGGAGTCAAATCTCTTGAAGGAAGTAGATAAACCCATCCATATCCGACGAATGGAACTCCAGGAACCTTTGTGGGTAATATAGACGTACTTATTACACCGAACTTAATACCACGACTTCTCCAATTCTCTAGTATACCGTTAATGATACTACCAGGACCACACACTATAGGCGGAGATCCCGTTCCGTAGAATCTGTATCTGCACCGTGCCATAATTCTTTTATTAACCTCAAGCCACTTTCTTGGGTTTTCAAGCCTTAGAACAATCCTTTCTAGTTGATTTCCGCCTCCTGTAACAATGTAAAAAGACCAACTCAGCATTAACTCCATTGTCTTGATCAAGCGTCCAAGCCTGATCTTCTCCTCTCTGCTACACGACCTCTTGCGCAGTTCTACGAGGTGATTAATTAGTTGAACCATCTCACTCCTGATCGACCGTAGATCAGGGAAGTCCAGTGAATCGAGTATACCCGTTCATAAGGTACGAGTTTACCGGTGCTTTTAGCCTCTCTGATACTAGTTTTATTCTCTCCACGTGGTAATCCTTGAGACTTTTCCTCAGCTTTTCCACAAGTGCGTTCCATTTCTTTACTACTTCTTTTACTTCGTTATTCATCCACGGTTCTTCACGAATTTCTCTGACAACTGTTCGTGACTTTTCGTAGATTTCAAAAACCTCGTCGAAAACCAGTATGACCTTGTTAATACCGAATTTTGGAACCAGCCGTGAAAAGTAGTACAGGAAACTGTGCAACGTGGTAACCACTATGGAGTTTCTTATGAAACCGTCGTTTCTAGAAACAGCAAATGGACAGTAACCACTGAGTTTAAGTGCCCATGGATCTAGCAGAGGTGCATTATATGGAACTTTTCCAGTTTCAAAGAATCTACAGTTAATGCAGTCTTTATCAACAAAGTGTTTAACTTTATTGAGAAGACAGGAATCTGCTCCACCAATGTACAGTCTTACTTTGATGCGGCGAGCCAGATCACCCCGATTAAGAAGCTGATAAATTCGCATCACTACCACTTTTCTAGTCAACTCGCTCATCTCAACCACTTTTCCTGCACTAATGATCGCACGACCCAGAACATTCCAGAGTCCAACAAGATACCGGTACAAATTAACAGCTAATCGCCTGTTTGGTGCAACTACGAAAACAGCGTAGTTACTTATCCCCGCGAATCGTTCATCCTCAAGTAGCAAACGAAGCAAACCGTAAAGCACTCCAGACGATTTACCAATACGAGGCTTGTTAACCACCTCCAAGTACTTGCCCATACTGAAGTTCTCAACAACCCAGTCACTAATCTTCTCAGCATCCACCGTCAATCGAACCAGCTCATCATAGTCTTCACCAACAGTACTCTCAAACTTCCTCATATCAATCTTAGCAAACGCCCACGAAACACTCACAAGCTTATTGTAACCAACCATGTATCTAAGAACATTGTTCTTGTAACGCCAAACATAGTACCTACTCCACCACCTTGGCGCAGAAGCCAGTACATGAGCCTCAACAGTTAAAACATCAAGCACATCAGCCTTCATAACCCTCACTTACACAAATAAAAGTAGACAGAAACCAATGACCCACCCCCTTACTCCAAGGTTTCAATTGGCGACTGTATTCTACGTGTATAACCATGATCTACCCGGTTACCGCCTCTCTAGTTGTTCTTGTCCGAGGGGATTTCAATGTACACGAGAACTCTGCGTTTACGTGAGTGTAGATCACTCCATACCCTGTTCAACGATGTGGGTAAGTAGATTATGTAGCGACCTTCACTCATCTTAACAACAGCACGTTTCCCAAGCACAAGCAGTTTATCGCGAAACGCAAACTGGTACTGATCTACACACAGCAAATTCATCCCCAATAATAATGTACCGGGAAAAGCACTTATAAAGATGCGCCTTCAATCATGTATAAGAAATAGGCTAAAATTTTTTCGATTTATAAAACAGAAAAATTTTTATACCAAAAAACAAAGCACAGTAACAAACTACATGCACAGCCATAGCATGGTTTCCAAAAGCACCAAATACAAAAACCTCGTTCTTACTCGAATCACCATAAATGATCGTGCGAAATCATCAAAGCCACGTCTTCACAGGCTCTTGAAAATAATCATCTCGGTCATCATCGAGTTGTCCAATTGATTATGCTCATTGACTGTCATCTAGGATAAAGAATTTTCGGAACTGTCCCGTTCCTCAACGTAAACCATGGGACAGGAAACCGCGTATCATCAGCCTGCTAAGCCGGTGGGGACAATCCTGCGCGGGTTCAAATCCCGCCTCCGGCGCCACTCCATATAAACCTTAACAATCCTCCTCTTCACGAGATCAATGTACTTGTTTCGGTGGTAAAGATAATAATCTCTTCTTTCAGTCTTTTAAATTACTACGTAAAACCTTAATTTAACGAAGCCGTCTCGTCCCTGAATGAGTACACGCACTTTACGCGGAATTTTCCGCTTTCGAATCTTAGCTATTAAAAAGATTAATTACCGTGTGAGGATTTAGGGTTGCGAGACCATCGCTTCCTCTATTGCTTTTTTGAGTTCGTTTCTGCTCGGAACTCTTCCTGAAAAGACGAGTTTGTCGTTCACAACGATGGATGGAGTAATGAGGACTCCGTATCTGTTAGCTTCCTCTGAAAGAACTGAGAGCTTGATTACTTTAACCTTGCTGCTAAACTCCTCGGCTACTTCCTTAGCGACCTTCTCAGCAGCTTTGCATTTAGGACAGGGAGGTTCGGTTCCAAAGATCTTAACTATTACTTCCATAAACATCACACCCCGTACGGTATAGTATGTCAACATCAACATATAAGTTTTCTCGAAGAAAGCTCACGATACAAATCAATAAATTTAAAGCAATCCATATCATAAGTCATGGGCAGAATAAGGTAGGGATTTTTAATTAACCTGGAAGTTAAGGTGTTCAAGGATTCGGCTGATCCCACGAGATTGCGAATAATAGACTGTAAACCAGTAGCAACTCTATGTCTAAAATCTAATTTAATAAATGACTTATCGGTAAAGCAGTTTTGACATGTAGATTAATTTAGCGCGATATTGAGGTGTAGCGATATGTTTTTATCTCATAAAAATATTTATTTTCGACTAGTGAGGAGCTTTGGATCTAAACCAAGTATTTGCGTTAATAGAGGCTGGTCTCAATTCTTTAATCAATTACGTAGCTTATCATGTAGTTACGAGTCTTATCCCAGCATTCCTACTAGCTGGAGCGATAAACGTGTTCTTATCGCGCGACGCGATCATCAGACACTTGGGGTTAGAATCTCGAAAGCTCATTTCCTTCCCTCTAGCAGCCGTCTCGAGCTTTGGATTAGCTGTATGCTCATGTACTGTAATTCCAATAGCTGCAGGTCTCTATAAGCGTGGAAGCGGTATAGGACCGACCTTCATATTTCTATGGGTGGCGCCTGCAGCTAATATTTTAGCTCTAACTTATACTGGAGCCATACTTGGATTTGACATGGCTGTAGCAAGAATTATTATAGCCTTCGCTACAGCCTTCCTAATTGGGTTTGCAATGAGTATTATCTTTAGGAATGATGAGGCGTCGAGATCGAAGAAAACGGGGTTAGAGCGTGTTGCTGGAATGAGCATTGTCGTTGGAGGCGTAAAGGGTATTGTACTAATAGCTCTGCTTCTAGTTACTCTCCTGATGCCAAACTACTTGGGAGCAACACTACCTAACTACCTGAACATTAACCCATGTGAGGATAAGCTATTGATCTACGGATATAAGCTCTTGATTTTCACAGTACTGTTCGTGATAACAATGAGTTACGCGCTTAAGTTTATCGAGAGAAACCATGTAAGTGTATGGATGCACGAAACTCTATGGTTCGTGAGAATGATATTCCCACTTCTATTAGTTGGAGTATTCGTAATAGGAGTGGTAAGCAAGTTATTGCCGGAACCCTGGATACGGGAGTGGCTTGGAGGAAACGGTCTATTGCAGACGTTCATTGCATGCATTATAGGGGCTTTAAGTTACTTTGCTGCCTTAACAGAAGCTCCCTTCGTCAGTATGTTAATGAGTTTGGGAATGGGTAAAGCTCCAGCACTTGCGCTTCTCTTAACAGGACCAGGCATGAGCTTACCAAACATGCTGGCAATCATTAAGGTATTTACAGTAAAGAAGGCTGCAGCATATATCTTAATAACGATTACTGTCGCTACATTAACATCCTTCATCGTCGGCAAAATCATGTGGAGTCTCTAATCAGATTTAATAGTCTAGAAACACACACTAACCCATTGTCAAGTCAACAAACGTCTACGAGCACGCCAACACGGGCTCCCTCGGTAAAGATCAAGGCTGTCTTCGTATACGCTGGCTCTGTAGAAGATATGGATTAGAGCTATACTCACGATATCGACAGGGGAGCGGTGGAAATGCTCCACAGCAACCGGCTCAATACAACGTTTAAAGAAAGCGTGAACGTCACTCTCGTGTTCGAGGGTTAAAACGCGTTCTCCAACATCCTTCGAGTTCATGAACATAACTATTGAGGCTTCATAGAAGTACCCAAACGTGCTGTTTTTCCACTGAACTGGTTACAAGAAAGCGCTTAACGTTGGAACGCGCTTTACTGACTTCTATCAGGTATATTACCTGAATGGATAAATAGCGGGGATTCACACAAAAACGGATAAGATAGGTTATGCGGCGGCGTATCTAATACCGGAAGTTGTCAGACACACAAACGCTTTTGCCATAGGCGATAGAGAGGTGGGCAAACAACTAGGTAAGGACACATGGTTTATACCGTAATTTTAGCAAATAGTCTATAAGGCAGTAGATCTGTCATTAACAACAAACCAGGACCGTACATACCTATTCTTTCACCAAGATTCAGCAAAACTGCAACAGTCCCCTGATCCCCGGGTATACCAGTACTCCTCCATTTAATTGAATAATCGCCTTCTACAATTATCTCTTCATAATCTTCAGCACCAACATATGCGTGAAGCTCTATTCTAATAACTTCTCTATCACCGACATATCCAAGACCATATCCAATAATACCTTTAACAAAACCCTTGTCGATAACAATACCATGACTAGATACTTTATCATCAGCTATAACAGGTTCTTGTTTTTCAATAACATTTGTTAATTCTATACCTAATGCTTCAGATATTAAGTAAATAGATTCAGCGTATCCAACATGACCAGTTAATACACCTTTCTCTAATTTCTCTCTAACATTCTCATACCTATCACCTACACCTATTTTCTTTCTAAAACTAGCTCTCCTCTTACCAGCATCTAAACTCCTAATAGCAACAATTCTCTTAATACTCGTTAAAACCGCAGATAGAGTTATAACTAAAGTATCTAGTACGAAACCTGGATTAACACCAGTACCGAGGATAGAAACCCCTTGTAATCTAGCATATTCGTCTAATTTACGAGCTAAAACAGGATATCTATAATAGGGATAAGCAAGTGTTTCACAAGTAGATATTACGTCAACACCCATATCTATCAATTCTATTAACTGAGGATAAACGGTATCTAGATAAGAAGAAGTAGCATGATATACTACATCAGAATTCACTAAATCCAGTGGATCACTGGATACTTCAACACCGTATTTTCCGCTTAAACCAATTAACTCACCGATATCTTTACCAATAATTGATTTATCAATATCATAGACTCCTACAATGTTATATCCTCTCTCAATAGCATATTTAGCTAATAGTCTACCAATAGAGCCGAAACCATATATACCAATATCCATATTCAACACCATTATAGTATTATTTAAAACAGTATTGAAAAAATTTATGAGATAAAAATTATTTGATAAACATGGTGTTATTATTGATTATAATCCCTGGACGCAATTATATTGATGAATCAATAGAATTAGCTAAGAAAATTGGAGCAGAAGTATTAAATGTTAAATATAAAGTATTCCCTGATGGAGAAAAATACGTTCGTATAGAGAACTCTGAGAAGATAATGGGAAAACCAGTAATTATCTCGAACACTATGTATCCTTCACAGAACGATTCATTCATAGAAACACTAATGTTAATCAATGCATCTATTAAAGCAAACGCATCGCGAATAGTAGCTTACATACCTTATCTAGCATATAGTAGACAAGACAAGGTATTCTTAACAGGTGAACCAGTATCAGCTGAAATTGTTTTAAAAACACTTTACTATACAGGTATAGATTGTTTAATAACAATAGATATTCATAGTGAACAAGTATTAAAAGAATTAAACAAATGTTTCTATAATATACAAGTTTTCGACATATTATTCAATAATGTTAAACACTTAGTGAACGACCCGATAGTCATTGCTCCAGATAAAGGAGCTTTAAATAGAGCTAAATATCTTGCTGATAAATTTAGTTTACAATACGATTACTTAGTTAAAGAAAGAGATAGAGTTACAGGAGAAATAACTATTCAAACTAGAGAAATAGATATTAGAAATAGAGATATCGTAATCGTCGATGATATAATAAGTACAGGTGGGACTATAGCGGAAGCATCTAGAAAACTAATTGAAAAAGGAGCTAGGAGAGTAATAGTATGTGCTTCACATGGACTACTGATCGGTAGTGCTATAGATAATATAAAGAAAGCGGGTGTTTTAAAAATCGTTTTAGCTAACACGCTTGGTATTAGATTTCAAGACCCGTTTATAGAATACGTTGATGTATCTGAAAGAATAGCTAAAATACTGTTAGAAGTATTGAAGTAGTGTTTATGAAATGAAAAGATACTATTATGTTTTTAGAAAAGATTATATTGATCTAAGTATTAATGAGTTAAAATCTCTTATGGAAATATATGATTCAAATGGATTTATTGAAAAATGTTATGATGAAATATGTATTGCGAAACATAGAGATGATGCCGTATACCGTATTATGAATAGAGCTAGTTTTATCAAAAGAAGTGGTAGAGTGATCTCTATTGATAACATTAGTTCACCTAATCTAGATTATATTGATGAAATCCATGAATACGGTATTAAATGGATTAAGATTCATAAGAAAACTAGTAGAGGAATCGATCAAATCAATAATTACTCGGAGAAATTAGTAGAGAAATCACATCTACCTGTTGATTATAGAAGAGGAAGCTATTTAGAATTATTCTTTATAAACGATATTGTTTTAATAGGTATTCCGATCGCAAATCGTAGAAAATATGAAGATAAAAGAATTTATACGAGAAGTATTGCGTTACCAATTGATCTATCTAGATTACTTGTTAACTTAACTAGAGTTAAAGAAGGAGAAGTATTATTAGATCCATTTATGGGAACCGGTACTATATTAATAGAAGCTAATTTAATGGGTATTAGAACTATTGGTGTTGATATCGATTATAGTTTAATAGAGATCGCTAGGAGTAATTTGAATAACTATTGTTTAAACAATTATATGATAATTCACGGTGATTCACAGATTATTAAATACAATGAAGTAGATGGAATAGCAACTAATCCACCATATGGTAGAGGATCTGGTTTAAAACTAGAAAACATAAAACAACTATATGAAAGCTTTATTAATAACGCGTTAGAATCTGTTAGAAAAAATAGATACATCGTATTCGTAACCTCGAGTAATTTGGAGAAATTAATCGATGAAGTTATTAGTAAATATGGATTAAAAGTTATTGGTAAACATTATATCTATGTACATAGTTCATTAACACGTGTAGTATATGAGGTTAGAAATATTTGAATATAAGAATCTACATGTTGGGAACAGGTACAGCAGTACCTATTAAAAGAGGATTACCCTGTATAGTTATTAGAGTAGATTCTGACCTATATCTACTAGACGTAGGTGAAGGTTGTCAAAATAGAATTATACACATGGGTTTAGGCTTAGTTAAAATACGAGGTATATTCATAACACACATGCATGGAGACCATTATCTAGGTTTGTTTGGTTTAATACAATCAATGCGTCTACTAGGTAAGAGAAGTGAGTTAACAATCATAGCACCAGAGGAGTTAATTAATGTTTTAAATAATTTAATCGAAAAAAATCTGGTTAAATTCGACTACGAATACGTTCTTGAATCTGTTAGAGAAGATATTGTTTACAGTGATAATAAAGTTAGAGTAAGTGGTTTCAAAGTAGAACACAGTATTCCCTCATATGGTTATTTAATAGAGATCGGGGATAGATATAGAGTTGTCTACAGTGGAGACACTATGCTATGCAATAAAGTTATTGAAGTATCCGAGAAAGCAGATTTATTAATACACGAAGCAACATTCACTAGCCGGGACTATGTTGAAGCAATTGAACAGAAACACTCAACAGCACGTGATGCTGCATTAGTAGCTAGTAGAGCTAATGTTAAAAACCTCGTATTAACACATATCAGTCCTAGATATAGCGATAGTTTGGAAATATATCGTGATGCTTATAGGTTTTTTAAAAACACTATTGTTGCTGAAGACTATATGACCATATATTTTTAATAACTATACGGAAACTCGTTAACCCACTACTCTATGTTCATTCACTATACTAGAGACTATGCTGTATTTTTGGAGCTAGCCAGTTAATTACATCTTCAATATTATCAGCTTCTATTTCAATCCAAATAGCTCCTAAAGGTGATTCTTTATCACTATCTATCAACGATATATTCTTCATATAAGCTACTTGTTTATTTAAAAGAATTGTTAACGTATTGCCTTTAATTCTCTTCAATAAATAATTCCTAGTAGCAGTTACTATTTGTTTAACTCTAATCAACTCTCTAAACTTATTCAATGAACTGAGATCAGTTGAAAAACCTTCAATTCTATAATAACCATTTTTCTCTTCAAATACCAGTATTTCACCTGAATATATGTTTTCAACAGCTTTCTTAACTTTATCAAAATCTTCAGTTGGTTTAACATATGTAAAAACTCTGATCTTCAATTCAAATACCTTTTTCAACTAATATCTTACTTAACAACTTTCTAATACTTTCTTTAAAATCTTCGATACTTGATTCATTAACCAATATGTAATCAGCTAGTGCAATAACATTCCCAATACCCAGTGATAACTCTATTTCATCTCTAGCTCTAAACTCATCCCAATTCCTGGGATCGCCCGGTCTATTTCTATTAATCAATCTATTAAATCTAGTTAAAGGAGAAGCATGTATAGCTATAATCACAGTTTCACCCCTATTTCTGAAAAAATCTACTTCATGAATACTCCTAACGCCGTCGATAACAACTACTCTGTGAGTTTTATCCACTCTTTCATACACTCTACGAGCAATAATATCTAAACCAAATCTCTCTCTCAACTCGATTGCTGTATTCAACATATCTCGTGGAGTAACATCTCTCTTTTTCCCATAAACCTCTTCTCTAACAATATCCCCCATACTGTAAACAGGTATTTTAAACTCATTTCTAACAATATCTACGAAAATACTTTTCCCCGAACCCGGCATTCCTGTTAACAATATGAATAACATGTTTAAACCAACTCATGTAGCAAGAAATATTAATTCAAAAAACTATTATTCATGAATAGTTTATGATTAATAGCATTAAATTAAGGTTATAGATATGAGTGAAGTAATTAGAGTTTTCATTGCCGTCGATATAAGTGAACAAAGTGTTTTAAATAATTTGATAAAAATTAGAGAACTACTTGTAGAAACAGGTGCTGATTTAAAACCTGTAGCTGATGAAAATTTACACATAACTATTCGTTTCATAGGTGAAGTACCGATAAATATTGTTAACAATATTTGTAATGAAATGTCTAAAATAGATTATAAACCATTTAAAATCAAAGTTCAAGGTATAGGAGTGTTTCCTAGTATAAGTAGACCTAGAGTTATATGGGCTGGTGTAACTGAAGGCATTAATGAACTAACTCAGATACACGATAGTGTTGAAAAAATATTGAGAAAACTAGGTATTCCACCTGATAGAGAAAAGTTCATACCACATATTACATTAGCTAGAGTCCGTAGTGATAGAAATATTTCTAAACTAGTGAAGCTTATTAACAGTATAGTTACATACGAATTCGGAGAATTTGTTGTTAATGAAATTGTTTTAAAAAGAAGTATTTTAACACAAAGTGGACCAATATATAGTAATTTATTCAGCGTTAAGGCTAGACAAATATGAATACAATTGAAGAATTAATTATTGAGAGAATAAAACCTACACAAGACGAATACCAGTATTTAGAAGAAATATTTACTAGGATAAAAAATCATTTAGAAAACTATTTGAGAAAACATGGAGTTGAAGTCGAGGTTACTTTACAAGGTAGTGTAGCACACGATACTTGGCTTCATGGAGATAGAGATATTGATGTATTCATACTGTTTCCGAAAAATATCGAGATTAATGAATTGAGAGATAAGTATTTTAAACTAGTAGCTAAAGCGTGTTCTGAAATAGGTTTAGTAGAATTTAGATACGCTGAACACCCATATGTTAGATTGAAATTAGATAGTGTTGAAGCAGATATTGTTCCAGCTTATAAACTAAATTCACCTAATGAGATAAGAACAGCTGTTGATCGGACTCCATTCCATACAATGTATGTTAATAGTAAATTAACGCGTGAAATGAAGAATGAAGTTAGATTGCTGAAGAAATTTATGAAGAGCATTGGAGTATACGGTGCTGAAATTAAGACAAAAGGTTTCTCAGGCTATGTAGTAGAGTTGTTAATAATACATTACGGTAATTTTAGAAAAGCAGTTGAAGAAATAAGTAAATGGAGAGCTCCTGTATATTTAAACACACTTGGTAGTGAAGAAGAGTTTAGAAAAATTATTAGAAAACTACGTGTAAAATATAGAGATTCGATAATATACATACCGGATCCAGTAGATCCTATGCGTAATACTACAGCTAACGTATCTATGAGGAATTTCGTGAAACTAGTATTAGCATCCAATTGTTATTTGAAAAACCCTGATCCATTGTTTTTTGAAGAAGGTGTCCGTAGAAATATTAATCTAGATGAATTAAATAAACTAGTTAGAAATAGATGCATACTTATACTCTATTTCAATCTCTACGAAAAACTAGCTCCAGACGTGTTATGGGGTGAACTTTGGAGAACATGTGATCGTGTAGTTAAAGTTATTTTAAATCACGGTTTCAACGTTATAGACTACAATGTATGGAGTGATGAAAAAAATAGAGCTATTATTCTCTTAGAACTAGATGAATGCGTTAAAAACTATTTAAAATTATATAAAGGACCAGAATACTGGAGTATTAACCGTGTACTGGATTATATTATTAAACACATTGAGAAGAAAAGTATTGGACCATGGATTGATAATAATGGATCTCTAGTAGCATTAGGAACTAGAAAGTTTACAGATATTAGAGAATTATTGATTAATAGAGCATTTGAATACCTAGTAGCACCTCATTTTCGAAACAATAAACCAATTGTGAAAATCATTAATCATGAGAATATAAGTGATTTTATAGGAGATGATGAACTATTTCAGCAGATACAAGATTTTATAGTGAAACGCCCGGTTTGGATGGAGAAGTGCATAGGTTAGAATACGATGATGATTTCGTAAAATTCACATTATGTTTTCCTAAACCAAGTTGTGAAGAATATGAACGTAGATTAAAAACACTAGTAGATAACGGTTTCACTCATTTAATAGAGTATGGTGAGAGATTTTTAAATTATAGGATTATTGGAAAAGGTTTTTCATCAATAAGTGTTTTAGCTAACAATAGAATCTATGGATTAGGATTATTGAAATTAAGGAGACTAGATAGTAGGAGAAGTACTCTAGAATACGAGGGTTTTATACTGAATTATCTTGAGAAAACAAACTATGTTCCAAAAGTATTTTTATGGAGTAGAGACTTTATTTTCAGAGAGTTTTTAAACAACTGTGTTTCACTACATGTTTTATTGAGAGAAATGTGGATTAAGAACGATATCGATAATCTACTATATGTATTTCGAAGAGTGATTAATGCACTATATCTACTAGATCTCCTCGAAATAGAGCATACTGAGTTGAATAGACCTCATGGACACATATATTGGTGTAATAATGTTGTTAAAATAATAGATTGGGAAAGTAGTCGTTTAACTAGTAGACCAAGTAATTTAACAATGTTTATGTCATACGTTCTACATAGATCTATTATAAGCAGTAATTTACAGAATTTGATGAAAAACGAGTTAAGAAAATACTGTATCGAGTTATTAAAAAACTATAAGATTAGTAGAAAACCTGGTTTAGTAAGGGATCTTATTAAGTTTCTTGAACAGCTTCTCTCTCGACAGGTTTGATAATAACACTAGTATCAGCAGTAACATGTGTTTCTAAGAGGCTCTTCGTTCTTAAATCAATAACTATGTCTTCAAGTCTTGGTATAGATAAATCACTTTTACATCTTGGACATACTCCGTAGATTCTAATAATATCCTCTGGAGATGGAACACCGAAATAGTCTTGACCAACTCTTTCAAAACTCCATAAAACGTATCCGCATTTTTTACAAACGTATCGTATTGGCAACTTCTACACCCAAATAGCTATTCTAAATCAACAAATTAGTTATAAATAAATGAAGATAATACCTATATTGATTGTTTAAATAATGTTAATAATACGTAAAACTTATTATCACCGGTGTTTAAATGAGAATTTAATGTATTACTAAGACTTAGTTTAAAAATCGTAAAAATAGTAAAGTTCTTAAAAAACATTAGCTAATTAATACTATGGAATGAGGGGCCGTAGTCTAGCCTGGCTAGGATGCCGGCCTGGGGAAGAACCCCGTAGAGAGTATTTAATCTAGAACGCCGGTGATCCCGGGTTCAAATCCCGGCGGCCCCATTTTGAAACAAGCTACTTGTTTTCACTAATCAATTTCTTTATTTTTTCAATGAATCGATTCGTGTTTACGACGTATCTCTCATGTAAACCTTCTCCTACTACGATGTTTCTCCAGTAAACTTTTGTATCAAAAACTATTTTCCTATTCTCTATCGATGTCACGACTACTTCTACAGTAATCTTTTCATTCACAGGTACTGGGTTTAAATGTTTAATATTAACAAGTATACCTACAGTCGTATTCTCATCTGGTAAATACTTTTGTACACAATTCATAGCTGTTTGTTCAATAAATAATATCATTGAAGGAGTGGAGAGTACTGATACATCTCCAGAACCAATATGTTTAGCAGTATGCTTATCTTCAACAACGTATTCTGAAGTACATTTTAAACCAATACTTATGTTTAATAAAGATTCATTTCTCTTCTCCACTCTTCTCAACCCATTCTAATCTATACTTCCACAATCCTGGAGGAGTCCATATTATCCAAGCAGGGATTTTTTTGAAAAACTCGTAAGCCTCCTCCCAGTCTTCTAAACCAAGTTTGCTAGCTAATTCATCTAAACTCATTGGTCTATGTAAATACTCGCGCATAATCCTAATAGTGTTTTCATTAATCTCAATCTCTTTATCTTTAATCTTAACTACATATTTCGGCTTGTTTTCAACAGACAATACTAACACCGTTTAAGCTAAAATACATAGATTTTATTAACTGACTTTATTCATAGAAACATACAGGTATTTAAGAGTAACTACATAGATTACCGTCTACTTGTGGTTAAAATACTTCTAATTAAGTCTTACTTAAAACACCTGGTTCCGGTTCATATACTATACCTTCTTGTCTAAGCTTTTTAATCATCTCCATAACAAATTCTTTTTCAAAACCTTTTTCACTAGCTAATCTAATTAGATCACTATAAGTCACTCTACCATATTCTTCTAAAACTTTATCAACGAATTTTACGAAATCTCTCGTTCTCAACTGCTTACTTCTAGACATACCTACTTCAATCATATCTATATCGAGAGTTTTAGATTCAATATCATAACCTATTTTCCTCAACGTATAGTACATTAATCTAATAGCTTCTTCAGCATCTTCAATAGTTGCTTTCTGTTTCAAAGCTATTTTAGCATATGCTTCAGTTAAACGAATAAGTGCTTCAAGTTGTCTAGGTGTTATAGCTATTGGACTGGGTTTAGATTGATCGTTTGATAAACTAGCTAATCTCGTCTCTACATAGAATTCTTCGAGAAGTTTTTTAGCTTCTTCCGTAAGCTTTGGTTGAATATATCTACGTGCGTAGCTAATATACTTCTTTAATAGATTAATATCGATCAATGGTTTAGCTTTCTCAGAATCCATATGTACTCCTAAAATATGTCTAGCTAGCAGGCGGTCAGTTACTTTATTTGGAATATCTTGTATAATAAATATTAAATCGAATCTGGATAGAATAGTTGGAGGTAAATCAATATTCTTACTAACAGGTTCGTTTAAATCATATCTACCATATTTTGGATTACCAGCTGCTAGAACAGATGCTCTAGCGTTTAATCTTGCTACAATACCTGCTTTAGCAATACTAACTGTCTGCTGTTCTAATGCTTCATGAATAGCAGTTCTATCCTCATCTCTCATTTTATCAATCTCATCGATACAAGCAACACCACCATCAGCTAAAACGAGAGCACCTGCTTCTAAATAGTATTCACCAGTTGTTTTATCTCTTAAAACAGATGCTGTTAAACCAGCAGCAGTAGAACCCTTACCACTAGTGTATAATCCACGAGGAGCAACTCTAGAAGTATATTGAAGTAGTTGAGACTTAGCTGTACCAGGGTCTCCAACTAATAATACATGTATATCACCACGTATTCTAGTACCATCAGGTAGTATCTTAGGAGTACCTCCGAATAATAGTAAAGCTATAGCTTCTTTAACATTCCAGTGACCATATATAGCTGGAGCAATACTAGCAATTATCTTCTCTCTAATCCACGGATCTCTAGCTAGTTCTCTAATCTTCTCCTCATCTTCACGCGTAATCTCTACTTCTTCAAGAACTTTCTGTTGAACATCAACATAATTAGCTTCAACATAGAATGAGAAAACAGATTTACCAATACCTCTCTGAATAGTTGACGTAGGCATTACTCTCAATATACCTGTTACAGTCACTCTATCGCCAGGTCTAGCTGTATCAACGAGATCGCTTGTTAAAACAATTTCAACACTACGCGGAATTTGACCGGGAGGAACTTCCTCTGGTTTCTCCTGAACAACAATTTTCTGCCAATCAATAAACTTAGATTTCTCAAACAATAACTCGAATTTACCTGTTTTACCGCATAGAGGGCAGAAAGGTGGTTTCTCAACTTTCTCACCCATCTCGCCTTGTTCAGGATAATCGAATTCCTGAAGACACTCTAAGTCAATGTGTTTATACTTTGCTTTAACCATTCTAGCTTCTACTCTAGTTATTCGAGTAACAATACCTTCTAAAGCAACGAATTTACCAATATACTCGCTATTCAACTCTCTAATTTTGAAAACTCTAGCGGGGTTTCTAAAACGAGGATAGAATTTTTCAATAGATCTAGCGAAATCGGGATATTCTTTCAACAATAAATTCTTAATAGATTGACTAAATAATTCAATAACGTAACCTGGATCTTGATCAACCATGTGTGAAAGCTCTCGATCATACTCTACTAAATCGTTGAAATCTATTAATAAACTCCTCTGATTCATTAAAGCCATTTGATTAATTCTCTCACGATACTTGAAAACACCCGTTTTCCTATCTCTAAAATCCCATAGAAATTTAGTAAACCTTTTCACTATCTCCTCTGGATCTAATTTACTCCTACTCATTTCTATTGTCAAATAATAACACCTCAATAAACTATTTCTCAAGATTTAGTTTCTTCATCCATATACTCAGTAATCCTTTAAAACTGTTGTATAGTATTTTCTCTTCCTCACTCAACTTATCTACCGTATCTTGAGGCAGAGATGTTAGTAAAACCATATTCAGTATTTTCTTAACTCTGATTCTACCAATAGTATACAATAGTTCTTCAAATTTCTTAATATCGTCTAATATGCTCAAATCTATCTCTTTCTTTAATCTATTCTCAAGATCTCTAACAATTCTATTTATATTTAAATAAAAATATCTAGGTATTTTAACAAGCTGCAGCTTTTGAACAAGAGATTCTTCATTATAAGCTATAGTAGATAATTTATCAATACCAAGTTCTTGTTCTTTAACTCTAGCTATGTTTTCAGAAACCAGTATATTAGCTAACCACCTTGGAACACTATATTCAGCACCACGCATTAATTCAACCAAACCTTCATATGCGAAAACTCTAGTGGTTTTACCAATAATCTCTACTCTAACTTCTTCTTCCATATACTCTCTCTCTAAGAATTCAACTAGTTTATCCATAAGTATGTTTATTAAAGACAATACCATTTCCCTAAACAACTCTATATTTATGATTTACTTTAAAACCCAATATCAATATATTTCTAAACAGGTGTTGTGAATGTCGAGCGAAGTAATTACAGAACTTCTATGGGCTGAGAAATATAGACCGAGAACACTTGATGAAATCGTTAATCAAGTAGAAGTAGTTAATAGATTGAAGAAATTCGTTGAAGAAAAGAATATGCCACATATGCTTTTCTCAGGTCCACCGGGTACTGGTAAAACAACTGCAGCACACTGTCTAGCACACGATCTGTTCGGTGAAAACTATAGACAATACATGCTTGAATTAAATGCTTCAGATGAAAGAGGAATTGATGTTATTCGTAGCAAAGTGAAAGAATTCTCTCGAACACGCGTACCAAGTAATATTCCATTTAAAATAGTACTACTAGATGAAGCTGATAATATGACTGCTGATGCTCAACAAGCTTTAAGAAGGTTGATGGAGTTATTCACAGCATCGACTAGATTCATATTAATAGCCAACTATCCTAGTAAAATCATTGAACCTATTCAAAGCAGATGTGCGGTCTTCAGATTCACTCCTTTAAAGAAAGAAGACGTTGTTAATAGATTAGCATGGATTGCTGAGAAAGAGAAAGTTAAGTATGTTGATGAAGCACTAGATGTTATATACGAATTATCTGAAGGAGATATGAGGAAAGCTATAAACATACTACAAGCATCTTCAGCACTAGGTGAAGTAACTGTTGATACTGTTTATAAAGTAGTTGGTTTAGCACATCCACGTGAAGTTAGACAAATGCTTCAACAAGCACTGTCTGGAAACTTCAGTGAAGCTAGAGAGAAGCTTCGTGAATTAATGATTAACTATGGTTTAAGCGGTTTAGATATTATTAAACAAATCCATAGAGAGATTTTCAGTACTGATTTAAAAATACCCGATGAACTGAAAATAATGATAGCAGATCTAGCTGGTGAGATACAGTATAGATTAGTTGAAGGAGCTGATGATGAAATACAGTTAAATGCTTTTCTAGCAAGACTAGCTTTTATGAGTAAAAAATTTAAAACATAGATACGGTTATCTACATGTCTACACTAGATAGAAGAATCCCGTGGATAATAAAGTATAGACCTAGGAGAATAGATGATGTTGTTAACCAGGATAATGCGAAAACACAGTTTATTCAATGGATTAAAACATGGATTGAAAAAAGAATTCCTGATAAAAAAGCCGCACTACTGTATGGACCAGCTGGTTGTGGTAAAACAAGTCTAGTGGAAGCAGTTGCTAACGAATATAGAATAGAGCTTGTAGAAATGAATGCTAGTGATTTCAGACGTAGAGAAGATATTGAGAGAATAGCTAGCGTAGCTGCTAGAATTAGCAGTTTATTCACAAAGATGAAGATCATTCTACTAGATGAAGTAGATGGTATTAATCCTAGACTAGATTTTGGAGCAGTAGATGCTATATTAGATCTAATCGATAAATCCAGATATCCAGTTGTAATGACAGCAAACGATCCATGGAGTCAGTCACTTAAACCTTTAAGAGATGTTTCACTAATGATTGGCTTCAAGAGATTGAGTGAGAAAGACGTTGTGATTGCTCTTAAGAAAATATGTCAATCTGAGAAAATAACGTGTGAAGACAGTGCTCTAAACGAACTAGCTAAAAGAAGTGAAGGTGATTTAAGAAGCGCTATAAACGATTTACAGAGTATTGCTGAAGGCTATGGTAAAGTGGTTTTAGATTCGGTTAAAACATTATCTGCTTATAGAGATAGAGAATATGCTCCGTTCGAAGCACTTCTCAAAATGTTTAACGCTAAATATATTTTTCAAGCTAAACAATATGTTACACAAACGAATATAGATCACGATACGATGATTATCTGGATTAATGAACACATACCTACGTATTACGAAGATGTCGAAGAGATTAGTAGAGCATATGATGCTTTAAGTAGAGCCGATGTTTATAGAGGTAGAATTATTAAAAGTGGTTCATGGGATTTACTCTCATATGTTATTGAATTAATGGGTGCTGGAGTGGCTTTTGCTAGAAAAACATATAAATACAAATGGAAGGGTTTTAAATCACCAGCTAGATTACAATTACTAGCTCAAACTAAGAAAACTAGAGAGGTTTTAAACGAATTATCATCTCTATTAGCTAGAAGACTACTAACTAGTACAACTACCGTTAAGAGAGAAGTAGTGCCTTACTTAAGAGTAATATTCATGAATAATCCAGAGAAAGCAAGTAGAATAGCTGTTACATATGGTTTAAACGAAGAAATGATTAAACTACTAGCTGGCCCCCGTGCTAGTGATGTTTTAAATTATGTTAGTAAAATAAGTAAATCTAAGAGAATATAGAGTCTTTCTAAGTCTGAGTCTTTCTAAGTCTAAATAATCTAAGTCTACCATATCTCCTCTCTTCTACAAAACCTTGTTCAACCAGTTCACTCAAATATTTAGCCACTGATCTAAAGCTATAGCCAGATAGTTTAGATATTCTCGTAATATTTAATTCACCATATTTCTCAAGAATCTCAACTATGATTCTCCTAGGATCTACTTTTACATCACTCATTTCTCACCAACTCTCAATTTCTTATAGACTAGATCTTCAACATATTTTTCGAGAGTATCTAGTGGACCATAGTGTATTCCAATAAGTGTAGTTCTACCACGTTGACCCTTCCCACTTGTTCTAGCATCTATAACTCCAGCTTTCTTAAGATTCATTATATACTCGTATATTTGTGTATGTCTTCTCGGCACTTCACCTACAAGTTCACACACTATGCTATACTCTCTCTCAACTTCACCCATTTTAACAAATGGTTTACCTGTTTTACGCAATAGTCTAATAGTAGCCCATAGTATTAGTAATTCATGTAGTGGACTATACATTATTGCTTCAGATATAGCTACTACTTCTCTTGATAAAGTCGATATAACTTGTCTAACATGTTCTAACTCTATCCTACTACAACCCTGTCTCTCAGCGAGATCTCCAGCACGCATCAGTATTTCTAGAGCGTTTCTAGCATTACCCGTACCACCTTTATCATATCCTTCATATGATGCTATAAATTTCAAAACCTCGTCGTCAACAACGTTTTCATAAAAAGCTTGTTCAGCACGATATTTTAGAATAGTATATAATTGTTCTGAATCATATTGATTTAACTTAATCATATGTCTGAGTAAGTAACTTTCAGTAGATGGATCTAGGTATGATAACATTGAAGTATTCAGTGATATGAATATAAAGTTCAATCTCCTAACACTAGTTTCAACATCATCATATGTTCTAACAATAAAGTATACTGCATCACTACCAGCAATATTAGCGAAATAATGGAATTCATCTAATGTTATAATTGCATATAGATCGTTCTCTTCGAGATAATTTAGTATAGTATCATATATTTCTTTATAAGACAATCCACGTGAAGGAATAAGTATATCGAGCTGTTTAGCAATATCAAATACAACGTTATACAACGTTCTATTTCTATGACAATTAACGTGGACATATTTAACATTAATATTCCTCGAAGAAACATATCTCGTAAAATCTCTTCCAAAAACACGAGCTAACACGGTTTTACCAGTACCCACAGAACCTACAATCAACACTCTCTGAGATATAGAACCAGGCGATGAAACGAGATGTCTAAACAATGAAGCTAATTGCTTCAACTCTTCTTCACGATGCGGTAGTTTATCGGGTATATGCTCTGGTGCTAGACTCTCACGGCTTTTGAAAATACTTGGTTTACTCAATTCTCTCTCAATAATATCCCATGTTCCAATACTATCATCTTTATGAGACAACCCTTACACCTTACTTTCACTCAACTACTATTATTTAAAAAAGATACTTTTATAAAACGTTGGGTTTAACAATAACCTCTACCCATATATATGTCGTTATCAATTACTTCAACGTATATACAAGTATTCGAATATTTATCGTGATAAACACTTTTCTCGGCAAGAAACTCTATTAGTTTCTTCCAGACAATTCTACTTAATCCTCTCCTACCTCTAATTCTAAGTTTTAACTTAATTCTCTCGCCTTCGTAAACAAGATTCTTAACTTGCGAAAAGAAATCTATATTGAATAAACCATGTATATCTATCGGTATAATATTCTGTACAAAACCGTATTCTTTTTTCAAAACTATTTCATAAATAGATCGAGAATCTAGTCTAGAATATACTATGATCAAACCTGGATACTTTGTTTTAACAATTTTTAAACCAGGATCTATGGGGAAAATAACATTACCAATCTCTTCAATACACCATTCTTCACTACTAACTCTACAAGTAACGATCAATACTGGTTTTAACAACTATAAAACCCATAATATTTATTCATAAGTAATTGTTAAAACACGTCATAAATCAACATATCTAACACTAATCTAACTAGAGAAATTAAATTAAATACTCTTGAATAAACTATTTAAAACTCGAAAAACTTTATCCAGTTTTCCTAGATAGATTGATAGTAAAGGTGTAAAATAATGTCTAGTAAGAAGAAGAGAGAAGAAATAACTCTACCTGTTGAAATATCTAGAGAACTCTACGATAAGTTTAGAAAAGATATTGGAAAGAAAACGTTTAAATTCATAACACCATACATGCT
>Ga0209394_1000543_pt1 | contig 29229 bp, 32 predicted proteins | sample JNZ201metaG_FD_184122 | JGI IMG/M metagenome (GOLD analysis project Ga0209394, IMG submission 184122) | Hot spring microbial communities from Jinze hot spring, China to study Microbial Dark Matter (Phase II) - JNZ 20120812A (SPAdes) (version 3) ... | reverse complement strand
AACTAGGAAGACATATGAAAATACTAAAAGAACCAAGACAAATAATAAACAAAATAGAAGGAATAAAACTAATAGAAATGAGGGGAAACCAACTAGAAAGCAACTGCTGCGGCGGGGGAGGACTATATCTACCGTTAAACCCTGAGAGGAGTTCCTCAATAGCTTTAAATAGGTTGAGCGACGTGCCTAGAGGGGTTAGGAAGTTAGTTACAGCATGTCCGAGCTGTGAAGTTCAGCTAAGCACAGCTGCCCAGAATGCGGGGTTAGATGTTGAGGTATTAGATATCTCAGAACTAATCTTAAAGGCTTTAACCGCTACTGACAGGTGACTCCTTCTAAATGTTTCAATCATTGGCAATATATTTAGAGTTATTCATCAAGTTCTTAAAGATAAGCACTATAGGCTTCGGCGGCGGTTGGTCCATAATTAATTTAATTGAAGAGGAAGTTGTTAGGAGGTCTAAATGGTTAAATGAGGAAGAGTTTAGTGATTTAGTAGCTATTGCCGCATCAACACCAGGACCTATAGCTCTTAATGCCGCTACCTACATAGGTTATAAGGTTGGTGGAGTAGTAGGTTCTGCTATAGCATCCTTTGCCGTAGTATTACCCCCATACCTAGTAATACTTGCAGTAGCCTACGGTCTTGAGTACTATGTAGATAACCCATACGTTAAAGGGTTTTTAAACGGTTTAAAGGCTGTTGTATTAGGATTATTTACGCTATCAGCCTACACGGTCTTCCGCAATACTCTAGCCTCATTACATACGTTACCTCAAACATTTCTACTCATAGTACTCACAGCAGTCTTCATCCTCCTACTATATAGGGTTAAGTTAGACGCCGTAGTAGCAGTAGCTATCGTAGGCTTATTAGGCGTATTAGCTACACTACTTAAGATATGGTGACCTCACCAATCAACTTATTACTTTAAAGGGTGAATATTAATAGGTGGTGAACGTGTTTCAAGTAGAGTTAATTGGTGAAGCAAGAATACAGCGTATCATGCTTAATATGGCTCAAATAAGGTTAAGTCCTGAAGACCTATCAAACCCTGTTTCATTTCAGATAGCCCTCTCCAGAATATATGAGAACCTCATGAAGGCATTAGAAGGAGGTATTAAGTATACATACGTAGCCGAGGTAAGATTTAAAGATTCGCTAGGCAATCAAGTTGTCTTCGCGGTGGACTTAGGCGATAAGATCCCGGCAACACCTTCCGAGAGGCTTAAGGCTAGGATAAGCATCGAATTCTACGAAGAAGATGAGGAGCTATCTAAGTAGTTAGAAGCTCATAAGCTTCATAGATATTACGGTAGGACTACTGGAGGACTACTGGAAAATTAATCATTTAGATAGGTATTCAAGGAATATAATTAACATATCCTAATTTAAGATATGGTAGTATATATGACACCATGCGATCTCGTTAGTACAGACCACTTCTGTAGATGGTGGTATTATGAGGGGTAAGGATACTATTAAATTGAGTAGAGGACGAGATGAAGATGTAGACATCATTAGAGTTTTAGTTGTGAGGTCCTCAGACCTCGCTAAAATCTTAAGCACGCCTATTAGCGGAGATGAAGTATCTGCTAAGTTTGGAAAAATATTTGAGGAGGAATACACGTTAGCAAACCATATCTACATGTGGAGCGGGTATTCCCAAATACCTACATGGTTCATAAGGAAGATCGCCTATAGATTAAGAAGTGAGGGAATATACAGCAAGGACTTAGTAGTTAAGGCTTATAGAGCCTACTCAGCCCTTCTGAAAGCTGGAGTCGTCGGTGAGAAACCGCCGACAGCTTTCAGACACTACTCAGATTCTATCTTCATAGCTGCGCAGCCAGACCTCTACAACGAATCTGAAAAAACTTACTATGAGTTTAAACTATATCAGATAAACGAATACGCTAGAACCCAGACGAAGATCTTTGCTTGGGTCTTAAAATCCCCAGTAGTTTTAGTAGGTCTTAAAGAGGATGCCAGCGGTTACATACACGTAGAGAAGGAGGTCATCACACCCCCAGACTCTATAGACGTGAGTACTGAGGTCTTAAGAACTATTGCTAGACCAGAGCTCTTCTGTGCTAAGTTGATGAAGCCGTTAAAGTACTGTGTTGCGGAGTATGATGAAAATGAGTACTTCGAGGATTTATGAGAAGGACTACTAAATACTTAATGGTGGTATGCAGAATCAGTTGGTTTTAAATAACTTGAATGCCTCAGTATATATTTGGGTTTAACTTATGAGGTTGACATTTGCTAGTGCTAGGGTATGGCGTTATATCATGGCTGGTGTGAGTAAGTTCATAGAGTTCGGCTTAATTACTGTTGATGAGGGAGGTCTAGCCTTCAAGGCCATAGACCCGTCAAGAGTTTCATTAGTTGAGATGTACATACCTAGGGAGTCTTTCGATGTATTTGAAGTAGATGGTGAGTTAAAAATAGCTGTAAATGTTGAGGAATTAGGCAAGATCTTACGGAGTTCTGAAAAAGATGATAGGATATCCTTAGAATTTAAGGAGAGTTCCATGACAATTGAGTTCGAGAGGAAGGGAGTTACTAGGGAATTCACAATACCTCTTCAAATCGGTAGTGAGGCTGAAGCAATTCCTGAGTTAAAGCTTGAACTAAATAACAGGTTTAGAGTTCCAGGACTCCTACTTTACGAGGGTATTAATAGTATTGAAGGTCTAGGTGATGTGCTAACTATTACGACCTCCGGGGAGGACCTCCATCTAATAGTTAGAAGCGACCTCGGGGAGGCTGAAGTAGTCTTCAACACTCAGTCGGGGTCGTTGCTTGAGAAAGAGGTTAATGAACCTGACTTCAAAGTATCATACGGTTTGGAGTACTTCACATATGTTAAATTAGCTATGAGGATTTCCGAAAACGTAGACATACTACTAAGTCCTGAAATGCCTTGCAAACTGATTTTCAACTTCCCGCAAGGCGTTAAGATGAATTACTATGTCGCACCTAGAGTTGAGTAGTAAGACTAAGAACATCATTAAGGAGTTATTCAGAGAGTACTACAGGAAGACCGATGTTAAAGTCCCTAATGACTTTATCATGAGGGAGTTCGCGTTCCAAACATTTGATAGCGAGTCGTATATAAGGCATAAATCATTTAGCTCGTTAGCACTACTTAAAGAATATATAGTTTCAATCGTACCTAAACACTCTTACTTCTCATCAGCAATTTACCGAGATCCAGGAATTGAAAACATGGATGAGAAAGGCTGGATTGGGTCAGATCTGATATTCGATATAGATGCTAATGAAATACCTGGGTGTAAGCCCTTAAAAATAAGCACTTATATAGGTAATGAGCATCATGAAGTAGAGTTAATTAATGATGAATGCATAGAGCTAGCTAAGAATCATGAAGTAGAGCTATTGGACGTACTTACCAATGATTTAGGTTTTTCCTACGACGAACTTGAGATACAGTTCTCAGGTAATAGAGGCTTCCACACTAGGGTACACCCGAAGGATGAGTCATGGTTGATGTTGAATTCATCTGCGAGGAAGGAAATAGTAGACTATTTAAAAGGTGTGGAATTAGACATACGTTACATCATCCCAGTAGACGAGAAGAAAGTAAAGTTAAGTAAGCCGAAACCCTCTGAAGGCGGTTGGCGAAGGAGGATTGCTAAGAAGGCCTCTGATATAATTGATGGGGAACCCGCCGAATACTTTAAATCGTTAATACCTAAGTGCGTTATAGAAGTTGATGAAAAGGTGACCATCGACGTATCGAGGCTTGTCAGAATTCAGGGAAGTCTAAACGGTAAGACAGGTCTTAAGGTAGTTAAATTAAGTAGTGAGGACTTATACGACTTCAAGCTCGGGGATGAGTTATCCCCCTTTACAGACCATACAGCGATAATACTACCTACAGCAGATATAAAGGGTGTTAAGCTACTAGGGCATGAGTTAGAACTCACTAAATATATGAGCTTTAGAGTCCCTGCAAGTATAGCTATCTACCTAGCCCTCAATAAATTAGCCTACATTATGAAACTCTTATGAGCTAGTAAATGAAACGAAAGGTTAAAACCTCTAATGAAAGAGAACCCAAGACCTAAACTCATAGCATGCAGAACTCAGAAATCAGCCTATCTAACAGGACTACTACGTCATTTACTATATCAAACTTTAAGGAATTCCCCCGTATTAAATTCCTAAACTCTTCTACATCAACTAACCTGCATAAGTTATTACCCCCCTTCACAAGATCTATACCTAAGTCTACGTACTTAATTATATTGTAGGGGAGGAATTCCGGAGGCGTATTTACATTTACGTACACACCTTTCACCTTACCATTAGATGAGAGATATTCATGCTTTACCCACCACCTACCCTCACATATCTCTGAGATTATTTTATCACCAACATCTTTAGAAACCCCTAACCCATCGTAAACCCCACCACCTGTAACCTCCCTCTCTAAATTAACGCATATGTAATCATCCCTCAACACCCTTGAGATCCTACCCTTACTTAAACTTAACACACTACCATCAGGTCTGACATGCTTTATAGATACCTCAGATTCTAATAACTTACTTAGAATCCACTCCCTTAAACATCTGCTTAAAATACTTACGTCAACGGCATGTGCTAGAGTATCCATCAAATCAATAACATCTTTAAACATATCTTCCAGACCTCTTAAGCGGTGGTGGTAGGGTGCTGTACTAGTTACAGTATTCCTAACACCATCTAGATAATCCTTAGATATGGAGGAGAGTACTATTAACGCTACTTTCTCACCCTCATACACTATATCTAAAGGTCTGCTCTGCACAACTAACTTCTCAAGCTCATGTAACTTACTAAACAACCTACCCAACTCATCTATAACTTCCTTCAGGTCTGCGTCGTCGACATTACTCCTCCAATGTATGCTATAACCCTTTCTTACATAGCTCGATGATATGGTTAGTAATTCTGAGATTTTATTCTTATTCTTAATGAAGTTACTAAAGGTTATCTTATTACCTCTACCAACTACTGCGTAGTAGCCGACAACCCTTAACTTATTAGAGAATACTACACGCTCACCACGTCTTAAGGGGACTTTAATAGATGTTACATAGACTTCAGAGCCTTCAATACATTCGTTAACGTCCATTAAAGGTGCATGCCCGTAAGGTGAGTCAACTAAGCACTCACCATCCTTCTTACCAACTATGAAGGTCTTAAAAGTCGTGTAGAGACCTACTTCAGGCATGTTTAACACTACGTAAGGCAACTCACTAACTAGTATGTTTACTACAGACTTCACAGCTTCTGGGAAGCCTATCACTAAGATATTTGACGGGTCTTCATCATCAGACTTAACCGTTACGTCTGCCACCTCACCTCTCAGATTACTCACACCTAACCTCCTAGCTATGACGTCGCTGACATCGACTAATATCAGACCCCTCTCATGTAATATCTTTGAGAGCGCTGTTGCATATACACCTCTAACCCTAACTTTAAACTTCATTTTACTATCTTACCCTTCAATCCTTAATAGTTGAGAGTACAGCCATTATGTTCCAGATAGCTGTCCTAGTATGGATGGGCATATTAGGATCTTGACTCACATCATCTAAGACTCCGACAGCGTTTGCCGCCCTAACCCCAGGTGAGAGACTCTTATCCTGCAACATGTTGAGAGCCTCTATAGCAGCTCTCCTAATATTCCTAGGAACGCTTGAATCACTAACTATCTTATTTAACAGCCTAACAGCCTGAAGTATTTTAGCCTCATTAAGGAGTTTAGTATCCACCTTAGACTCCCCACTCATCATACCACCTCACACTGAACCGTTAGTTAATTTAATAACTCTATCTAAATAATTTAATGGGATTAAAAATAATTAAGGATGATGCTAACATTAAAAAGATGAGTGATTTGCTGAGAACCGGAGCTATAATGCTAAGCGAATCATGCCCTATATGCTCTTTACCACTCTTCAAACTTAAGAGTGGTGAAGTCATATGCCCAACACATGGTAGGGTTCAAATAGTTAAGAGTGATGAGGAAATACTCTCCATAACTACTATAGCATCATTAGATGAGTTAGAGAGAGTTGCAGTAAGCATTATCAATAAGTTGAGGAGGGATTTAGAAGTTGGGAACTCCGACGCTAATGATTCAAACATAGTTAGGATGTTAGTTTCCTGGCTCGACGTCTTAGAAAGAGTGAGGAGATTGAAAGCAATTATAAAACATAGTGAGAAGGCCTGATAGTGAAGGCCTCAGAACCGTTAACTCTGGTTTGAGCCACGGATCAATTTGAAAATATGTCCCATCACCTCATCGACTACTTTCCCTAGGTCTAACCTACCGTCAATTAGTAGGAGTTCACCGCGTGAGACAAGGTCTAAGTAGATCTTCCTAGCCCTCTTAATTAACTCAATGTCAGCTTCTACACCCTTAATTCTAGTTGTAGATAATTTCTTTCTCTTCAAACCGACCTCCGGGTCTACATCTAGGTATACAGCTAGTTTAGGCTTCACTACAAACTTATTAACATCTAATATCCACTGGAGGTCTACGCCCTGCGCTCCCTGATAGGCGAGTGATGAATAGTAATACCTATCACTAATCACTACGTATCCTGAACTCATGTAAGGTAGTATGACCTTACTAATATGGTAGTACCTATCTGCAGCCATAAGTAATGTCTGCACTACTGGGTCAATCTCACTCCAATACTCGTTAACTACATTCACTATAAACTGGGTGTATGGTTCATAGGTGTAAATAGCTTTAAACCCTAAGTCCTCCAGCCTCCGTGTTACTTCCTTAGAGACTGACGTCTTACCAGCTCCGTCAATACCTTCAATAACTATTAAAATACCCTCACTCAATGACGAACACACCCTCCCTACTTAATAGCCTGCCGAAGCATCTACTACAACCAGCTAATATCTTAGTAAGACCTACCCAATCCTCAACTACAGCCATAGGTATGTTTGAAAGTACACAACCAGTTATCAATAAGGTATCTAAACTCTTAACAATCATTGCTGCAGGTGCGAGTGACCTCTTAGAAAGTGAGTAAATAATATAAGGACCTACTGTACTGCCACTAGAACCCGGGAAGACTAATAGCTTATTCTTAATAGGTCCGTAACCTATTAAAACTCCCTGTTCAACGTCTAAATCGCCTAAGAAGGAAATATGCTTACTAACAAATAATACCTCCCCTTCAGCATCACCTTCCACAACTTGCTTAATCGGTATTCTAAACCCCAATCCCTACAACCCTCACACTTAGAAATTATAAGCTTAAACTCAGCCCACCAGTTAAGAACGTTTTAATTAACTTCTTAGTCGGGAGGACTACTACCGGCACCTTACAAAGCCTACTTATATAGCTACAAGCCTTAGAAGAGTCTGTAACCACATAATTAACTTTAAGTAAGTCCAGCCTGGATACTACAGCGCATGAACTGCCGATAACCTTAATGTTATACCTCATCAACTTATTAAGCATTTCCTTAACACCCCTATCTACAAAGCCCTCATAAGTTGTTATCCATAACTCCCTATCACTTAAGTCTGGCAAGCCACTCATACTGCTTACCTCATCAATCAGCATTTTTAACACGCTTACTAATTCATTATAGCTGAGGTGTGGACAACCAATTAGGTAGAGACCCCTACCACCTGCAACATCACTTGAAAACTTCTTAATGTATGACTTTACATCCTCACCGCTTATTTTAAAGAACTCCTCGTAAGCTGCATCAGATACTAACTCTTTATATCCTGGGGTCACACCATCTACAATAGCCATAGGCGTATTTGAAGTCGTACCCAAACCAGCTAGAAATGACTTCAAACTGTAAGTACTTCTAAAACTAAGCCCTAATATGTATGGTATTCTCTCACCTATTAACTCACCAATCATTAAGCCTAGAAACCCCAACTCTACCTCACCTACACCTACGACGTTCACCAATACTTTAGGCTTCCTATTACTGAGTAAGTGCACTCCTGACTTATGGGTTCTACCGGTAATAGCTGCTAGTAATGCGAGAGGTCCCCCCTCCTTATTACTTAGAGCACCCAACACAGTATTAGAGTAGAGGACTGCATTACTCTCAGCCCATGCTAAGTGCTCGCCCAACCTAGGAGGTCTTACATTATATGGGGCGCATGTGTAGAATTTAACTCCTAACTTATCTAATGCCTTAATAATTCTTAACTGCTTATCAACCACCCCATCACCATGTCCCACTCCTAAGTAATCGGACATCACCATATACGGATTTGCCGATGTGAACACCTCAACACTACCACCACTCAACACTAAATCCTCAATAAATTCTAACCCAGCATCACCTACGTTAAAGTATGAGACTCCTGAAATATGTGCGTGCCCGACCTCCACTAATTCCTGAGCTCCTAACGCCTCACCAACCTTAACAATGACTTTCAACGCGAGTGCTTTAGCCGCACCGAACTCACCTTTAATCATCCTCTCCTCAATACTGCTTAAGTACATCGGAACACCTAGACCTTAGGCCTCCTAAACGCTTCAAAACTATCTACCGGTGCAGTCGCATCAATACCTAACTTATCTGTAATACCGTCAGATGAGCTAGGGTCTAAGGTAGAGCCTCGGGCATTCCTAATAATAATTAAGTCATCACTAGCTTGAACCCTAGTAGCTATAGCCCACTCAACATCTGCTAAGTTATCAGGGTCTACGTCCGAATCCACAACCACAACATACTTTAAGCTTGGATGTGAAGCAAACGCAGCTAGTATAGCGTTCTTCGCATCTCCGTCGCTATTCTTATCAATTGAGATCACAGCATGTAACCAACAACCACCGGAAGGGGTTAACCTAACTTTATGGACTTTGGGAACTACCCTCCTAACACCGTCCCATATAGCAGCCTCCTTAGGAAAGCCCATAAGCAGTTTATGCTCCATACCTCCGGGTAAGATTACGTGGAATAAACGCTCCTCAACATGTTTATTTAGGTAGACCCTATCAACATGTATTACTGGCTGCTTTCTAGCCCTATCGTAAAGTCCTAGTAGGTCTAGGAAAGGTCCCTCAACGACCTGCTCGTTTATTATCCTCCCCTCCATAACCACTGAGGAATTGCAGGGGACTGGTAGGCCGTACATAGGAGTTCTACAAAATCTTAAATCACCACCAATCAACTCCCTCGCTAAGTCAAATTCGAAGACACCGTAAGGAGGTGAGAGAGAAGCTAATAACAGTAGTATCGGATGTACGCCGATAACTACGGCTACTGGAGTGTCAACACCTAATTTGGAGTTCAAACTCACGATCCTGTAGAGATGTCTTGGAACTATCCTAATAGCAACTCTATCATTAGATACTAACATAAGCCTGTGGATTGATGCATTAAAACTATCTAGGTCAGGCGTCCTAGCAATCACTATAGATGAGGTAATGTACATACCGCCATCACCTTCGAAGAATTTTATAAATGGCAATCTACTCAAGTCCGTATTAATAGCTGTGAAGTAGTCTGCGAAACTGTCTTCAAACTCTCTCACACCTGGAGGGTTAGAGCCTAACACGTTAAGTAGTTTTCTATACGCCTCCTCATCATTTGAAGCATTTAAAGCCTTATACAATTTCCTCCTACTGTTAACTACATTTCCGACGCATAATAAGTCACTACCCTCGACCTCGAAGAGTAAGGTCGTACCATTTAAGTCGGACTCTATTAACTCCTTAGTGACTTCCAAGTAAGGTTTTAACTTAGACTTCCTAACTACTAAGCCCTCACCACTGAGTTCATCTACAAACGATTTTAAACTACACATTTAACCACCCTACCAACCTCTTCATACCTTTCATTTAATCTGACCTTACCAGCTATCAGCCCGCCTATAATACCGTTCCAAGGGGTTATAACATATACGTTCCTACCAACGTAGTCTACTTCGTCTAATATGCCAACTGATACGTCTCTTAAGTCGTTGTCTAAAATACCAACTAATAATCCCTTTTCATCACCCTCATAAACGATATTTAACTCCAAGTCCTTCTTACATATGACCTGAGAAGGACTTACCTTAAAACCCTTCTTGAAGACGACGTTTAAAACATTATGAAGTAACGAGCAGTAGGCAATACCCTCACGTAATGCATTATAGTTTTCTAAATAATCACGTAATTCATCAGTGTTTAACGGCTTACCACTAAGTATGCAGAACCCTATCAATGTTAGGCTGTCAATACTGAGCCTGACCCTCCTTACATTACTGAATAATTTCATGTATGAATGATGCCTTAGATAGCGTCTATCCTCCCTATCACGCTCTCTAACGACTTTAGGCTTTGGGGCTACTAAGACCTCAGATGGGTAAGATTTTAAGGAATTTTTAAAGTACGTGTAGAGCATATCGTCAAGTACTATGACGTGGGTAGGTCTTAACATTCTGATCATTAACTCCTTAAGTTCTAAGGCACTATAGCCTGAAACCCAACCATCCGTATTAACTATTAAGTCTACGTCACGATTTAAAAGCTCGTAGACTACTTCCTGAAAAGCTGCAATAAATTGATGTGCGCAGAACTGAGGTGAGTTACAACCAACGTACTTCATGATCACTGGTTGCAACTCCCTCAACCATAGGAACTTATCCCTAGGTTTTGCAACACCTATAGTGCAGGGAACCGCTATATCAGCCTGACCTATATCAGCATCCACTATATACACTTCACGTCCCTCGGAAATCAACCTATTCGCTATGAACGCCGTTAGAGATGTCTTACCAGCTTCAGGAGGGCCTATGATAATTACACGTACCCTCCTACGATCTCTAACGACTTCAGCACATATATTTAACCAGGAGTCAATAACCTCCTCACCGACTTGCGGTTCATCTAACGAACCACCACTACCTAAGGCGACCTTCAACTCACTACGCCTTACTGCTTTAATCCCATAGCTCCTGTATTTATTAATTACTAACTTACTACCAGTAGTGAAAGATGCTCCAGCAATCATTACCTCACCGTTAAGTACCTCAATGCTGGCAGGACCGCAAATTCTTAATATCCTCCCTTCATCAACAATTAAATTAATATTCAATGCTTGTAACCCTAAATAAACGTTAAGTTAAGAGGGTTAAAATTACTGCAACATTTAAATCATATACATCTTTATTAATACCTGCCTACCCATAATAATTGGTGCGAACTTGTTTGGATGGCATGGTAGATTGTTGAGGATAAACCTGAGTAGTAGGAAGATTTCAGTGGAGAATATCAACGCTGAAGTACTTCTAAAATTCTTAGGTGGTAGGGGGTTAGCAGCATACATACTCTGGAATGAGTTGGAGGCTGGCACCCATCCCCTCTCACCTTCGAATAAACTCGTCATCGCTGCAGGACCCTTAACAGGTTTACCCCTACCCAGCTCTGGGAAGTTAGTAGTAGCTTCTAAATCACCGCTCACCTACGGATACGGTGATGGTAACATAGGGACTAAAGCAGCAGTTAACCTAAGGAAGTGCGGCTACGATGCCCTAGTAGTAGAAGGTGCTGCTGAAAAGCCTACTATGATCTTAGTAGAGAATGATAAAGTAGAGCTACTGCCTGCAGATGATCTCTGGGGTCTTACGACGTGGGAAACTGAGTTAAGAATTACTAAGAGGTATGGAGGCGACGTAGCTGTGATGAGCATAGGCCCTGCTGGGGAGAACTTAGTTAAGTATGCAACCATAGTTAGTGAGTTCGGTAGGTCTGGCGGTAGGCCTGGAATGGGTGCTGTAATGGGGTCTAAGAAGGTTAAAGCGTTGGCGATTAAAGGGACTAGGGACGTACCAATATACGATCCTGAGGGGTTTAAGAGAGCGTGTGATGAAGCCTACAAGCATATCAAAGGAGATGCTAATTACGAGTTCTGGATTAGGCAGGGTACGATGTCAACTATCTCATGGGCTAACGAGAATAGCTGCCTGCCAACGTATAACTTCAGGGAGGGGGTCTTCGATGAGGCCCATAAGATAAGTGGTGATGCTATGGAACTAATTAAAGTTAGGCAGAAGGGTTGTCCCTACTGCGAGATACCGTGTGGGAACATAGTTAAATACGTAGTTGACGGCATCTCCAACGAATCCGAATTAGACTACGAAAACGTTGCAATGCTTGGCTCAAACATAGGGGTAGGTGATTTGAATAAGGTCTCAGATTTAAACCTCCTAGCAGACCTCTACGGACTTGATACTATAAGCCTGGGTAACGTATTAGCATTTACTGCAGAATTAAGTGAGAAGAGGGTAATTGATGAGAAGGTTGAGTGGGGTGATTACAGGAAGTTTAAAGAACTTATAGAGGACATTACATATAGGAGAGGTTTAGGGGACCTCCTAGCTGAGGGTGTTAGATACGTATCCACGAAGTTAGGTAGAGATACTGCGAATTACGCAATGCATATTAAGGGACTTGAGATATCAGCTTACGACTGCCATGCGGCACCGGGTATGGCTCTAGCTTATAGTACATCACCTATAGGCGCTCATCACAAAGACGCTTGGTTCATAGCAACTGAGATAAAATTAGGGCGTTTCCAATATACTAAGGAGAAGGTCGAACGTCTAATCTGGATGCAGAATATTAGGGGCGGGCTATTCGAATCGCTAACCACTTGTAGGTTCCCATGGCTTGAAACCTCATTAAGCTTAGATACCTACCTTAAATTCCTTAAATTAATAACGGGTGTTGACTATACTTGGGACGACATATACCTAATAGCTAATAGGATATACACGTTAGTAAGGGCTTTCTGGGTTAGAGAATACGCTGCTGAAGGCATTAAATGGACTTCAGCTATGGATATACCACCTAAAAGATGGTTTGAAGAACCTATTAGTAAGGGCTCACTTGCAGGTAGTAAGTTAGACCTCAACAACTATAAGTTAATGCTTAACTGGTATTACGAGATGAGGGGTTGGGATAGTGACGGCATACCAAGAAAGTCAACCATCAGTAAACTAGGTCTTAGCAACGTAATACCATTACTTGAGAAATATGTAAGACTTAACGATTAGTAGAATCACCTTGAAGACTTATTTATATTTTCGTTAAGAACCTCATTTAAGGATGTTAGAGTGAGGTTTAGATGGCCTATTCGGGTCAGGCTTAAATGGTGTCCTAACTGTAACGTGCCGTTAATTCAAGACGTATGCGATGTGTGCAGGTCTAAGGGGTTTGACGTAAGGTTAAACCCTCCAGCTGATATAAGACCAGCATTTCAAGGCGATATAGAAGTTATTAAGGAAGCACTCACCAACGAATTCGGTGATACATCACTCATCAACGAATTAATCACTAATAAGTTAATACTGCTTAATAAGGTGCCCCACTACGATGACATGAAGGAAGTATTAATAGGTGGCGTCATTGTCGGGAGGTACTTCTTCGACCCGATAAAGCTGAGATGGCGGTGGAGGCTAAGTAGGTACAGCGCTGAAGTTGCTGTTAGGAAGGGTTTAGTTAAACATATCATAGTTGATAAGGTAAAGCCCTTAGACGTAATCGCATCGACTAAGGATGAAGATGATACGCAATACGTCGTAGTTAATAAGGATTTAGAACCTCTCGGCATAGCTGTAACTCGTAGAGGTAGTATAAGAGTTCAAACACTTTTCAGTAAGGTAGCTACTTCAGACGTAATTACTAAGAATTCATCACTCAATGATTTCATTAAGGCTAACGACCTGATGTTAAGGACGTTAATTTCTCGAGGTATTAAACGTATCTACGTATTAAGTTCTAAGGTAGGGTTGCCTGTAACTATATCCTACTCCGGCGGTAAGGATAGCTTAGTCGCATTAGACCTTGCTTTAAGAGCCGGACTACAACCAGAGATAATATTCAATGATACTGGGTTAGAACTCCCTGAAACCATAGATAATGTAGCATTCATCACACGTCATTACGGTTTAAACCTACGTGAGGCAAGACCTGATAGGAGTTTTTGGGAGCTCCTCGAAGTATTCGGACCACCGGCTAAGGATTTCAGATGGTGCTGTAAGCTAGTGAAGTTAATACCACTTGCAAAACTTTACAAGTCGTTATACCCGCATGGAGCTTTAAATATAGTTGGTCAGAGGGGGATGGAATCCATTAACAGAGCACTCAGCGGTAATGTATGGAGGAATAAGTGGATCTCACACATACTTAATATTACTCCGATTCAGGAATGGCCTCAAATAGCTGTTTGGGCATACATATTAACTAATAAACTACCCTACAACCCCCTATATGAGTGTGGTTTTGATAGATTGGGCTGCTACCTGTGCCCAGCAGCCAATATAGCCGAGCAATATACGTTAATGAGGATCCATCCAGACCTATGGACTGCTTGGGAAGAACACCTACTTAAATGGAGTAGTAGTCTTAAACTACCTAATGCTTGGGTTAAATACTCATTATGGAGGTGGTTAAACCCATCAGCAAGCGGTCGTAGGAGGGTTGAGGTAAAGTGCTTAGGTAGGGATTACCGGAGTGATTGGATTAGCGAATATGAAGCCAGGGTTGGGATTAAAGTAATTAGTAGGGAATTAACTGCGACTAAATGTAGGGTAATCTTCAATACATTAATACCTTATGAGGGATTAATCAAACAGGCAGGCATTCTAGGTAAGGTCGCTGTGAGTAGTGACGACCACAGCATCGAAATAAGATCACCTGATTATACTATTAAACTACTAGGAAATACTCTCGAAGTAGTAATCAATAATGTATTAAAAACTAATGCATTAGATCTAACGTTAAACATAGTTAAATTAGTAGTTAGATGGGTGAAATGTGTAAATTGTGGTGCATGCACTTTATGGTGTCCTAATAAGGCTATAGAGTTAATAGGGCGTAAGCCTGTAGTCCATGAGGGTAAATGCCTTAGCTGCGGCATCTGTTTAGAGGTCTGCCCAATCAGTGATGTATTAGTCGATAAGGTAGTGACGCCCTTACTAACAGGCAATTTAAGTCTTACGAGGATGAGGAGGCAATCTAGGACTATTACTTTAAGCAGGTCTTTAAGGCTTAACCACATACAGAAGAGCAGTACTTTAGAGCTAAATACGGATGTTGAAATACCGAACCATTTCTTCAGCTAGTTACCTACTATTTAAAAGACCTCTACTTCAAGCTCTAAATGACAGTTTAATGTAGGTCTAGGATGTGCTGACATCTCTCTACTGAGGTTATAGACTCACCGTAAACATCTTTAAGTACGTCTAACTTCATGATATCCTGCGGGTCCCCTATGAAGTACTTACCATACCCTAGTAAGATTATAGTCTTCGAGTGTTTTAAGAACAGTGTTGGATCGTGCATTGAGACTATCACCAACCTCTCTTTAGATAAGTTCGTTAAGAGTTGTACTATTTGAGTCCTACTAGTCAGGTCTAAATTAGATAGCGGTTCATCTAAGAGTAGTATTGAGGCTCCCCTTAGGACAGCTCTAGCGATGAGTACCTTCTGCCTCTGCCCTCCGGAGAGCTTGCGAACATCTTTATACCATAGCTCTCTGGGGATCCCAACGAACTCTAACGCATTAGCTATCTTATCATCCACACCTACTAAATTACTGCCAACTAGTTCTAACCCATACTGCAGAAACTCCCATAAGGATATGGGGAAGGAACTTACAGAGTTTGTAGTTAATTGAGGTACATACCCTACATACCTACCAGCTAGTGAGGGCTGCCCTGACACATCAACACCATTTATTAGGACCCTACCACCCAACGGTCTTATGAGACCTGCAATAGTCTTAAATAATGTTGTCTTACCAACACCATTCGGACCTATCACCTGTATGAAGGCAGGAGCACTTAACATGAAGTTTATATTACTTAGTAGAGGTGATTTATAACCTATTGTTAGATTTTCAGCTACTACCCTCATATACCTCAATGTGCACACTACCTTCTAAAACTTAAATACTTTGTGCACGCATAATATCACGCAGAAGTGATAGTATGTATAGGCAGTACCTAACAATCTTAATGATCGTTGTCTTCAGCACTATTCAAGTAGTGAGTGCTAACACCAATGGTGTGAGGGTGGCAACTACGTTTCAATACCTAGCTGATGATGTAAGCCTACTCCTATGTAGCGGTGATGAGGCTTACTCCATAGTTCCAGTAGGTGCCGACCCACACGAATATTCTCTAACACCTAAAGATGTTGAATTCCTGAAGACTTCACACATTATAATCTCAACATCCCACACCCACCTAGAACGTAGAATCTATGAGTTAATAATTAGCGGTGAGTTAAACTCCTCCCTCATTGAGGTCCCAAAACTACCTAAAGTAAATATACGTTACATACCAAATACCAACATAGTTAACTACCACGCAGTTACCTACGACCCAGACAACTACATCATACTTATGGAGACCATAGCAAGAGAGCTTAGTAGGTTAAGGCCGGAATGCAGTAGTACTTACATGGAGAATCTGAATAAAGTAGTTAAACAGGTTGAGAAGATAAAGAAAGCAGTAGAGCTTAATAACTTAACAGCTGTTGGGAGTTCACCACTCACACAATACGCTGTTGAGTGGCTAGGTGTGAAGGTAATTACATACCTAGTAATAGACCCTGAAGCACCTCCTACACCAAGCGATATAAGTCATGTAGAGAAAGTGCTTAGCAATAGGTTAGCAACTATGGCTGTGGTAGTAGATAGTGACTCAGCCATTGATAGGGCGTTAAATGAAATTGCTGTAAAGTACTCAATACCAATCCTTAAAATACCTTCGCCCATCGCCCCAGGCTCAACAATAGATAAACTAGAAACAATTATTAGTAATTATAGGAATTTAACGTTGAAGACTGCAGATATATATGAGCGGGAGGACTATATGGGATTAACGCTACTAATGACGCTTACCTCCATAATCATTCTAATGTACGCGCTGAGGCGTGTTAGTACTTGGAAGTAATTCAATCACTACTCCTTAAATGGTTATTAACTATTACTATGTCCTCACTAATTTACGGTAATTTAAGCATCTTAATATCTGCTAGGAGACTTTACTTCTTAGCGACTGTAACACCGCATTCAGCACTACTAGCAGTAATAATAGCAGTAATTATTAACAGGATAGTAGGAGTTCTCAACGAGTTTCTGTGGTCTGCCATCATAGGTTGCGCCCTAATGTTCTGTGTTGGTTACTTTATCCGCAGGGGGTCTGATACAGATACTATTACATCCGTATACGTAGCTTTAACAGCTTCTGCTAGCGTTATAGCTATGAACTACATCTTAACGTCTTTTAAAATTAGTTATAGCTTATGGAGTGTTATATTAGGTGATCCACTTCTAATAGCTTGGAGTGACTTACCTCCACTATTATTAATAACCGTAATAACAATTTTTCTAACAGCTCTGAGCTTAAAGTACCATGTATATGCTGGTGTAGATCCGGACTACGTGAAATTAGTAAGCACGCGTAAGTGGTTGTATGACTACGCTCTTTTCTTTCTGCTTGGTGTGACCTCCGTAGCCTTAATCAGGGTGACAGGATTCATACTACAACACATTTTAATATTACTCCCATCTATAGTTGCTGCTAAAATATCTGAGAGTAGTAAGAAGGCCTACGCTGCTGGCTTAATTACTAGTATCTTAGCTGGTGTTTTAGGCCTTCAGATAGCCATCTTAACTAATAGCTCGCCGTCAGGTATGATAGGAGGTATATTCATCTTGATATACGTCATAAGCTTAGTAATATCTAAGATTCGGAGGGGTTAGACACCTTACTTACTAAGTATGCAGTAATTATCGGTAAAATTAATGAAGCATCTGAATATATGACTACGTGCTTGCCTGACTCCTTAATCTTACCCCAACTAATAGCCTCCCTAGTCCTAGCACCGCTTAAGCTACCGTCCCACTCAACAGCTGTTGTTATGTAGACTGCGTAGTCTAAACCATCTTTAAACTGATTCCACCAAAGCGTGTGGTGCTTACTGATACCCCCACCAATTATCAACGCCCCCGACTTCTTAGACGTAAATACCCTATCGGATAATTCCTTCATATCCTTAAATATATCTAATTCGAACTTCGTAAATTGGGACTGTATGAAGAGTGCTGTACCAAATGCCCCATCAACTATGCCGGGGACGTAAATAGGTATGTTGTTTTTAGATGCGTTATACAGTATTGAGTTAGAGTCGTTAATCCTCAGACCAGCCTCATGGAGTACTTCCCTAACCCCCCACCTAATCTTTATATTAGCTAAATCGCTTACAAGTACCCTTACGAAGTCTTCTATAAGCTTCCCATAATCTGATTGATGTACAAGTATGTTACCTATCCTATGATATCCTAATTTCCTTAAATTCATATCATCAACGTCGAAAGAACCCTTTAAGTACCTACCGCCCATAGCCTTAGCTATGTCATGATCTACAGCGCCGCAAGTGGTTATAACTATGTTGAAAATCTTAGCCGATATTAACTGAGCTATCAGACCTCTTAAACCAGTAGCTACTAAGTTCCCCGTAAATGAGATGAACCTTAGATCTGATTCGCGAACCATCTCCTCTAACACCTTAATAGCTTCGTATAAGTGCCCTGCCCCAAAGCCGTGGATATGTCCGTAGAGCTCTACAAGCTCTTCTAAACCCATGTTAGGCTTTACACGTACGTCCTTGACGGGATCTAACCGCATTTAATGCTCACCTAGTCTAGACAGCTCAGATACGTCGAGCTCGCCTTGCCACTTAGTAATTAAGTTCTTAACCGTTACTTTTGAGGACTTAAGTTCTTTCTCACCTATGAGTACTACATATTTATAACCTTTCTTACTTGCAAGTCCTAATACATCTCCTAACTTACCCTTACTTGTAAACCTTACGCTTGTAGCGTAACCAGCATTCCTCAGAGTACTCGCAATAATATCTACGTATACGTAGTCATCAATGAGTGATATAAGCATAACCTTATCAAAACTGCTTAACTTATCGGTAAGCCCTAAATTCTTTAATGCTAGGTAAGTTCTCTCAACACCTAATGCGAAACCTGTTGAAGGTGTTGGCGGTCCTCCATACAACTCAACCAAGTTGTCATACCTGCCCCCACCGCCAATACTTACGTTTAAGTTAGGCACTATGACCTCGAATATTAGTCCTGTGTAGTAGGCTAAACCCCTAGCAAAGCTTAAGTCTATAATGACATTACCAACATTTAACGCCTTCATCAGAGATGTAATTTCATATAACTTCTTAATCCTGCTAATAGCTTCTTCAGGCATGCCTAACGTCTTAGTAGTTTCAAGTAATTCCTCAGGGTTTTCAGTCCTCACCTTAGTCACCTCATCAAATAGTTTTAAGTCAGCACTGCTATATCCACGCAATATCTTAACTGCCTCATCATATAGTTTTTTATCCATGTAGTGAAGTATTAGGTCTTGAACCTCTTCACCTACACCCCATAACGTAAATAAAGTCCTCAGTATGCCTACATCGTTGATCTTTATTGAGTACTCACTCAGACCTAACGATTTATAGTAATCCCTCAGTATTAAGAATAACTCTAAGTCCGAGTATAAGCTACTATCACCTATTAACTCCACCCCCATCTGATAGAACTCCCTATACCTCCCAAGTTGAGGTTCCTCATACCTAAACGCATTACCTACGTAGAACACTTTAACAGGCTTTGGCTCAGCCAGCATAGACCTAATATACATTCTTACAACACTTGCTGTTAACTCAGGCCTTAAGCATACCTCCCTACCAGCCTTATCGCGGAAGACGTACATAGACCTACTGATTTCAGGACCTGACTTAGTAGCAAATAACTCAAATAACTCCACGGTTGGTGGGATTACCTCACTATAGCCGTAAGACCTAACAACATCTACGAACTTCTTAGTTATAATCCTCATAAGCTCTGATTCTGGTGGCAGTATGTCTCGAAAACCCCTAACGGGCTCTACTTTAAATGTCATACTATTACCTCTTTTAGGTCGCGGGCTCTGACGCTGAGGAGTTCGTAGTAAGTTACGTCGCCATGCGCGTCCACAACAGCTATTAGTGGTTCGTACTCCTTAGACAGCGCTGATGATAGCCAGCTAACTAATTCGTTAGGTGTTATTGGGGAGTTCTCCTCAGTTACGTATACTAAGTACCTGCCATCACGTTCGAATATTAGGGAATTATCCGAGAAGCCTGCCTTAGCCTTCCTCCCCCTCTCCCTCAAATCGCATAATACAACAAATTTAATCCAGTCGTTAGGACTTCTCGAATACTTAGTGAAGAGCTCATCAAGCGTTAACTCCTTACCGTCTACTAGTAACCTACCTAACTTCTTGTAGATTAGGTAGGCAACTTCAGAAATATCTAATACTATAGCATTTAGAGATTTTACGTAATTACCTAGGTTTAACTCTCTAACCTCGTCTAAGCCCTCAAGGACTACAAACTTGCCGTCCCTGACGTATATCTCTAACACTTACTGACCACCTAATCATATGATTAAGACTATTAAGTTTATAACTGTGTGCTAAGACCCAATAACTAGGTAATGAGATGGAGGTTAGAACGATTGAGTGGGTTGACGGTAGAGTAAGATGGTTGAATACCATGTTACTCCCACATGAGGAGGTTTACGAGGAGACATCGGATTATGAGAGGGTTGCAGCAGCTATAGAGAGGATGGAGATAAGGGGTGCACCGGCAATAGGTGTTGCAGCAGCATTTGGTGTGGCTCTAGCAGCATATAACTATAGCTATGCCGACTTAGGTGAGTTTAAATCGTTCTTACTTAAAGTAGTTGAGAGGTTTGCTAGGACGAGACCAACTGCTGTGAATCTTTTCTGGGCGTTAGATAGGGTTAAATCAATAATAACTAATTACTCAGGAAGTGTTGAGGGACTTAAAGACCTATTAGTTAGGGAAGCAATCAGAATTTACGAACATGATATAGAGGTTAATAGAAAGATAGGTATTAATGGTTTAAAGTATATAGACGATGGCGATACGATACTAACACACTGTAATGCAGGTGCTCTAGCTACAGCTGGTTACGGAACTGCTTTAGGTGTTATTAGAGCTGCTTGGCACTCGGGGAAGAAGGTTAAGGTAATAGCAACTGAGACTAGGCCGGTACTTCAAGGTGCTAGACTAACTGTATGGGAGTTGAAGAAGGAGGGAATACCGGTGAAGTTAATAACGGATAATATGGTTGGATACGTAATGAGTAAAGGGTTAGTAGATAAGGTTATAGTAGGTGCTGATAGGATATTGCTATCGGGACATGTTATTAATAAAATAGGTACGTATACGATTTCAGTAGTAGCTTCCAGGCATGAAATACCTTTTCTAGTCGCAGCTCCTAAATCAACGATAGATCTGAATACGAGGATTGATGAGGTAATTATTGAGGAGAGGAATCCTGATGAAGTTAGATACGTATTAGGTAAGACCTTAATCACTCTACCTGATGTGGAGGTATTAAACCCAGCATTCGATATAACACCGCCTGAACTAGTCTCAGCAATTATTACTGAGGATGGAGTTGCTGAGAAACCCCTAGATGTTAACATACCTAAACTCTTTAGCAGTAAGTAGGTTTGGGTGGTTATGTGAGTAATTCCGTAGTAGCTGTAGTAAGTGGTGGTATTGATAGTACTTCCTACTTAGCTCAATGGCTGTCTAAGGGGTATGACGCATACGTACTTACCTACAATTACGGGCAGAAGGGTATTAAGGAAGTCGAAGTAGCTAAAAGCTTAGTAGGTAGGTTAGGTAAACTAGGTGTTAAAGGTAGGGTATTAGAGTTTAAACTTATTGATATATCGTTCATGAAGGACTTATGGAGGGGAACACAACTAACTGATACAGCTGTAGTGGTTAAATCTCAATATGAACCCACAGTAGTAGTGCCCATAAGGAACGTCATACTGTTATCAATAGCTACCGCATATGCGTATACGGTTAACGCTGGGTATGTAATATATGGCGCACACTACGACGACGTCCTACCCAGACCCGATACGGGGGAGCCTAAATACCCTGACTGCTCTCCAGAGTGTATTGAATCTCTGCAGGCAGCCCTTAGAATATGTCACTTCAGGAGCTGTAGGAGTGTTGAAATCTGGAGCCCAAGCCGTGAAGGGTTGAGTAAGTCTGAAAACCTGCGGAGGGGTTATAAAGTACTTGGAGACTTAATATACGATACGTGGAGCTGCTACTTAAGCGGTAACCACCACTGCGGTAGGTGTGAGAGCTGCTTTAATAGGCATGAGGCCTTTCTCAAAGCAGGGATCCCGGACTGCACCATCTATGAGGTATACCCTAAACTATCACCTGATGATGAATGCTACGAAGTTGATGGTGGCTACGTAAGTAAGACATGCATGGAGTTAAAGCATTACAGTCAGGTTTAATAGATGCTTTAATTTTAAGAGTGTCCATTAATTTGGGAGGTGTAGATGTCAGAAGTAGTTAAGTATGTAAAATCCGTAGAGGACTTACTTAAGTTGAAAGATTCTGTGAGGGAGTTCTTAATTAAGGCTGTGAGGGATATAACACGTGAGTCAAGCCTAGCCATTACTTACGTACATTTAGGTATGGTGGCTGAGGCAGAAGAACTTCTAAATAATTTGAAGATTAAAGTAGCTGAACTAGACGGTAAACTCACCCAGCATCCAGAACTTAAATACTCCAACCTATACCTCACAGCCATTACGGAATACGTAGAAGCTATCCAATTCTTCAACTTAGTAAAGTATAGGAAGTTGAAATCTTCGGAGGAGTTGGAAGTCCACTACATACCATACCTACAGGGAATGTTAGACTTAGTGGGTGAGCTTAAGAGATACGCATTAGAGTTAGTTATATCTGGTAAGCTCGGCGATGCCTGGGAATACTTCAACATAGCTAATGAAATATACGAATCTATTAAAGTATTAGACTATCCTGAAGCCCTAATACCAGGAGTCAGACATAAGGTCGACGTAGCGAGGAGAGTTATTGAGGACTTAAGAGAGTTCTTAATAGACGTAGAACTACGTATCAAACTTATAAACGCTTTAAATAAGGCGCTCTCCAATAAATCTGAAGAACCACCGCGAATTTAGAGTAGGTCCCGCCGGGGGGATTCGAACCCCCGACCACCCGGTAACCGCGCCCCCACACTACAGCCGGGCGCTCTACCGCTGAGCTACGGCGGGCTGTAGAACCACTAGAATACTCAGACCCAAAACTTATAAATTTTCCATAAATTCTAAATACCATTCGCAGTAGTGGAAAAACTCTCACTCTTTAGGATTGGAGGGAGTTTTCAGCCATTAGGGGTAAATTACTTAAATACTTATCAAGCTGAGATTTAATGAGGGTATCACCATCTTTAGAAGGAAGTCTGATAGTAGGTATGACCTTGTTAAATTACTGCATTATCTTAAACTATGTTATGGTAGGGTAAATTTCCTACTATCTAAGGTTACATCAAAGATCGAGGTATTAAATTCTAGGTTAAGCCGCTCCGAAGGTCCTGAAAGTAGTAAAACCTTAGTTAAGGAATTAGAAAGTCTTAGAATGCTAGCTCGTTCACTAGCTAAGATGTCAGCCATCCTTGAGGTCCTCATCATCAGGGTTGAAACCCTAACACTTCTTAACCTTACAGCTAAGGACCTAGCAGTAATTAAAAACGTGGTTCAAGAGCTGAAGAGATACTCATTCAACATCCCCGAGCTCTCAATAATTATTGAGGATATAGATGATAAGGTCAACGACTTAATACATGATACTAAGGGAGGCTTCAGCGAATCAAGCATGAATATCGTAGTAAGTGATGATGCTAGGAAGATAATTAATGAGGCAGAATTAATTGCTGAATCAAAACTTAAGGATTTAACCAAGAATTTAAATACTGTTAAGATTTGACTACGTACTTACCGTCTGATATTCCCAGAAAGCCATTCTCAACCAATAAGTTAACAGCATCTTTAAAGTAATCTAATCCAACATCAATGCCGTAGAACTCTTTAAACTTCATAATTATCTCCTCTAAAGTCCATTCCTTCTTACTCGAACTCTCCTCTAAGAGCATTCTCCTAATGAATTGGTAGGTATCCTCAAGCCTGGTCCACGGATACTGGAACCAGTACCATTCCTTAACCTCAATTAAGTAGAAGTCAGGTTTTAACTTAGCTACTGGTGAAATCCATTGAAGGGTAGCTATTTTAACGTCGTCAGGCCTCCATTCATTCACTATGAAATTCTTAGCAAGTATTAAGGACTCGCCAGTATCAACTATATCATCAACTAATAATACCTTCATACCGCTTAAATCCACAGTATATTTAAACTTAATTAATGCTTTTTCAGCAACCTTAGCTGCTTCAGTCCAATGCTGGCTTTGAATCGACAGTAAGTTCTCAACATTTAGGAAGTCGCATAGAAGTCTTGCAGGCACGTAGCCACCTCTAGCTACAGCAACTATGACATCTGGCTTAAAGCCAGATGCCTTAACGATCTTGGAGAGCTCTCTCGACCACTCAACTATTTCATCCCATGAAACTAATTTCACAGGGACTTTAACCAGGACAACCCCTTACTATTTAAACCTTTGGAGAATTCATAAATTTTACGATTAGAGCTAAGGAGCTTAGCTACATCTAACTTAGTGTGAAAGCGCCCCTGCAGGGGGTTAGGAGGCTAACCTGATGTAATTACCCCTCCCCTACTAATAAAGCTTGACATCAACTCCCTAACTACTTCGTCAGCTATTCCCTCAGCCTCCTCCTTAAGCTTACTTGAAACGCATACATATACTGATAATATCGGCTTTCCTAGTTCAGTACCCTTAGGTTGAGTCTTAATGTATACGTTTGAATACTTTTTAAGTAGCTTGTTTACTGATTCTGCTGCCGATGATTCTGGGAGGTTCCTCACCTCAAACTCACGTTCGGCTAGGAATATTTTAGGACCTCTAGCCATGAGTAGAGGTACTACGTATTCCTCAAACATAACTTCCATCTCCTTAGGAACTCCAGGCAATGAAATTACCATCCTATCATCTACATCTACATGTATTCCAGGCGCTGTACCAACCCTATTAGGTATGGGTTTAGCGCCTTTAGGTAGCATAGCCATCTTTACCCTCTCTTGAGTTAGAGGTAGATTTAATGCAGCATATTTACTCTTAACCATCTCGAAGGCTTCCTGATTTAAATCCAATGGAAGTCCTAAGGCCTTAGCTAAAGCTTCTGAAGTCCTATCATCATATGTAGGGCCTAAACCACCAGTAGTTATAATTACCTTAGAAGTGGGTAGGACGTACTTAATGAACTGAGATATTAGGTCTACGTCATCGACTAAGGAAATATTACCCAATACATCATAGCCGAGTAGGACTAAGCGCCTTCCGAGAAATGCTGAGTTAGTATTAATCACCCTACCATGAACTACTTCATTGCCTATGGTGAATATCCAAGCAGTGTAGTTACCCCCACCCACTGCCTAACACCTTAATAACATGTACTACCCTCTGTATTATAGTTAACGTATTCAGTAGGACCATAAGCAATAATAGATAATTACCTACTAAGACCCAGCCAGCCGACGCCACCACAGCAACTAATATCATTATAATAACCCTCTCACCTCTCTCTAAAATTCCAATACCCTCAAGCCTGATACCTAAGGACTCAGCCCTACACCTAATATAACTAACTAGTAGTGAGGTTGGAATAGCTACTAGGATTAAGTAAGCATTAATGCCTAAGTAGTTAAAAGAGATTAAGTAGGATGTGTCTGAAACCCTGTCGCAGAATGAATCTATAAAAGCTCCTAAGGTAGTAGTCTTCGAAGTAGCCCGAGCTACAGCACCATCCAACCAATCAAGTACTGCGGAAATTACCATGAGCGTAGGTATTAGCCAGTAAACCCCTACAATACCTGAGGGTATGGTAGTTAACGCCGTTAAAACGCCGAGAAGTGTTAGTAGGTTAGGTGATATACCATATTTTCCTAAGGCAGTACCCACCTTCAGACTTATAGGTAGTAACGCATCTCTAAACCTACCTAACATCTCTTCAAACCAATAATACTCTACATTCAGTGTTAAAACTCCATAACCAACTAATAGTTAAGTATATTACGGTTAAGTATGATAGTTAATTGAGTTGAATGAGGAGGAATCCGGGAACTGATGAGTGATGTATTTATGCTCGCTGACACAAATACATATTAAAACTCCTTACTACCTAATTTAATCGGTGTGCTAATGAGTAAAGTTAGGAAGTTAATATTAGTAACGGCTGAGCACCACCCGCTCCATAAGTACTTCACTACGTTAGCTGAGAGGGTTGCTAAGGAGTTAGGAGTTAATGTCGATGTTAGGGAGGAAGACTACGTCTTCCTAATAGAACACGGCGATACTGATGAGTTAGGTATGGCTTGGCTTCCCCAACTCCTAGCCGAATTAGATGACGGTACTATCACCCTACTACTCTCTAAAGCACCTTTCGACAGTGAGTTAAAACCTGACTTAGAGAAGGGTTATGAGGAAATAACAGCTAAGTTAAGAACTATTATGAGTGGTTGAGACTACGGCTCAAAACTACTATAGTAGGAGGGTCTTAGTACCATACGTACCGACACCTGAGGTAGTAGTTGATAAGATGCTTCAACTAGCTAACGTAAGTCCTGACGACGTTCTCTACGACCTTGGCAGCGGGGATGGTAGGATAGTAGTACAAGCGCTAACTAAGTACGGGGTTAAGAAGGCTGTAGGAGTTGAGATTAGGGATGACCTCGTTAAGATAGCACGGTCTAAAATTAATGAGTTAAACCTAGGTGATAGAGCTCAAATATACCACGGAGATATGTTTGAGGTAGACATATCTGAAGCTACGGTAGTAACCCTCTTCCTACTAACCAGCGTTAATAACATGTTAAGACCTAAGCTTGAGAAGGAGTTAAGAAGTGGTTCTAGAGTAGTTTCACACGAATTTGAAATTCCTGGATGGATACCAGCTAAGATTGAAGTATGTAGTGATGGATATTTAAAGCATAAGATATACCTCTACAGAAGGTGATCTCCATAAGCACTAAGAAGACGTTAGTACTAAGTGTTGAAAGCGGTAACATAGTAAGTTCTAAGATCGTGGAGGATGAGTTAGAAGAAGTAGTTAAGAAAATCGTAGTGGAAGTCCTACCTAAGTGGTCTCCTAAAACTTCAGACCTAATCGCTATGAAATACGAACACGAAATAACTCTAAGACTACCGCTAAGTAAGGAACTCTATGAGACCCTATCTAAGTACGGGTTGAGTAGGAAGTCATCATCGGAGGTCATAGCAAGACTACCAGTATATGTCATTAGCTATGAGAACAGGTGGGTTGGAGAGGACTTAATAGATGAGAAGGTCTACGTAATCTCACCATATATAAATGATGAAATAAAAAATGATGTAGAACTACTTGCTATAGATTTAACATCTCCTGCTGAAGAGGAAGAATGAGATAATAATTTAAGCTTAATAAACGTTTAATAAGTAGAGAGCTGAATTGAGTAGGACGCTTATAAAGTTAGATAAGGGGATATCACCCGTAATCAGTGCGACAATCCTAATAGCTACTGTCATAATTTTAGGTATAACATTCATGACATACGCAACCTCATTAAGCAATATGCAAAGTTCTGAAGCTAGGTTAAGAAATATGATATTAGATGAAACGGCTAAGGTTGTAATGTATTTTGAGAAAGTAAGCACTACTGATAATATTATAGAGATATACTTAGGTTTAACTAAAGTAATCCCTGAAGCAAATACGTACTACTTAATACTATTTAAAACCTACGACTACGGATCTGTTTACGATCTAAGCCCTCTAAGCGTAAGTAACGTCTCACAAATACTGCCACAACCACCTCGCAATATACTCCCTGATACCCTTCCAGCAGCGAAGACCTACGTTGTTGAAACCACAGGTAACTACGTACCATTAAATATTTTAGGTTACCCCTCAATTAATGCCTACCCATTAATGTACAAACCACAACCGTTAAACTCATCATTAATTAAAATTGAAATAGGTAAGAGCGACCTAACCGGCTCTAGATACGTAGTACCAATAATTTTAATCAACTTTGGCGACGAATACTATGAAGTGGCTAGACTTTACTACTTTTATAAACCATAGTAGGCGGTCAGAATGAGTCACACATTAAGAAGTGGTCAGGCAGAAGTAATTGGAGGCTTAATAGTAGCCAGCGTCCTCCTAATAGTTATAGTACCACTAACACTTAACATCATAAGTTCTACAACAACTATAGGGACTAGGAGCTTCGTACTAAGATCTCAATTCGAGGTTGAGAGATGGTCTGAAAAACTAACACTAAGTAAAGATATGACCAAACTAGAAAATTCAGGCCCAGTAAAAGTAACAATAGTTAGGATATGGAGGAATGTGAACGGGACATCAGTACCGATTGACGTACAACCAATAGAAATACCCTCAGGCGAGTACATCCCAATAACACAGCTGGCAAGCACGCCCAAAGAATTAGAAGCTATAGTAACAGCTAGGGGAAGAGTATTCAAAATATCAGAGTTAATACCACCAACACCGCCGACTGGGGCTCCACTCGGATTAAGTGGCAATGAAATCAGCGGGGGCTCTACACTATTTGACTTAAACATTTCGGTAATGAGATGCATCATAAGTAAAAGTAGTGTATGTAATAGACCCCTCCCAGCTATCTACTATAATAATGGTTGGTGGGCCTACGTAAATGGTAGTTGGAGACCCATTAATGTAGACTCTGATAAGACATATTCAGACCTAGACGGTAATAATGCATCAGAACTAGTTGTAATACATCTTGATAATAATAATGATTATAGAGTCCTGGGTGGTACTAACTACCAATACGCTATTAGGATTGGCAACTATGTTAATATAGCGAGTGATACTAAGCTGATTGCAGTATATATGAAAGCTTTATTTGAAAGTAGTAAGGATGTTAGCGTAGTTGTAGGTATTAATGTCTCCTTAGCTCATAGTAGAAATTTGAGCATAATGATTTCCTCCTACGCTGTTCTGTCTTCAGCAAAGATCACTAAAGGGGACATCAATTTAATGATTTATGAGGGCTACGTCCTCTTCCCAGTAAAGCAGTTTAACTACTTTGATACGTTGTTATCTAATAATCCAGGACTTTACGATCTTATTATAG